>Ga0207419_1002812_pt1 | contig 10986 bp, 10 predicted proteins | sample ElkSloMetagenome_4_FD_184723 | JGI IMG/M metagenome (GOLD analysis project Ga0207419, IMG submission 184723) | Hot spring microbial communities from Elkhorn Slough, Monterey Bay, USA - MD2A (version 2) | ecosystem: Environmental > Aquatic > Marine > Intertidal zone > Estuary: Microbial mat ... | reverse complement strand
ACACGTTTTCGTAGACCTGCTTATTACTTTATTTCCTTCTAAAGCGTTCAGTACTTTCAAAAACGTGTTTTAAAATACTTTCATCATTTTCCTCGAACTCTATTTTTCTACGTTTCATAACCACTTTAGCAACTTCTGTAGCCTTACTAAACTTATACGTGATAAATCCGCTATTGCCACCCCAACTAAAACTTGGTATAAAATTTCTAGGAAATCCGGATCCATAAATATTAGCACTGACGCCAACAACAGTCCCGGTATTGAACATAGTATTAATCCCACATTTTGAATGGTCGCCCATCATCAATCCGCAAAATTGAAGATCAGTATCTTTAAACCCTCCTTTTTGGTAATCCCAGAGTTTAACTGAGGCATAGTTATTTTTAAGGTTAGATGTATTGGTGTCTGCTCCAAGATTACACCATTCACCAATTACAGAATTACCTAAAAATCCATCATGTCCTTTGTTTGAATATCCTTGAATCACAGAATTATTAACCTCACCACCAACCTTAGAATAGGGACCAATTGTTGTACCAGTATAAATTTTAGCTCCCATTTTTACAGTGGCATTATTGCAAAGCGCAAAATGACCTCTAATGTTACAGGACTCCATTATTTCAGAATTCTTTCCAATGTAAATCGGACCATCCGTTGCATTAAGTGTTCCATTGATGAGTTTCGCCCCTTCTTCAATAAAAATGCGCTCTGGCTTTATAGCCAAAACATGCCTTGGAATAGGTTGGGATTTTCTCCCTTTTGTTATAATCTTATAATCTTCTTCTATGGCAATATGATTTAAGCTGAAGATGTCCCAAGTGTTTTTTAAAAATATTGGTTGACTTTTGAGCTCTATTCGATCTAAATTTGTTTTTTCTTCAGAAGATCTGTATGCAATAATGATTTCCTTGAAAAATAATCCTTCGTCAGATTTTAATTGTGATATTTTTTCTCTAAGATCTTCATTAGGGAAAACAGAGGCATTTATAAAATAATTGTCTTTGGCTAGATTGAGTGGCCATTTGGTATCTTGAAGATAGTCTTCGGTTTTATTAAAAAAATCAGCTTCAGGAAAGATGTTTTTCCATTTATCTTTCATCTTTAAAATACCACATCTTAATTCAGAAACTGGCTTGGTGTAGGTAAAGGGAAGTAGTTGATTTCTGAAAGGCTCTATGAAGATTATATTCATTGTTGAAAAATTTAAAAGATTATTTTGAAAGGATAAAACCTGTTCCAACTGCCAATAAACCAAGAACAATTGAAGCAAAAATATAAATTAAGGCCTGTGAGTATTCGCCTGTTTTAAGCATATCGTGGTATTCAAATGCAAAAGCTGAGAAAGTGGTGAAACCACCACAAAATCCCGTTACCAGAAGAAGCAGATATTGTTTAGAGATAATATTTTTTATTTCTAAGCCTATTAATAAACCTATTAAAAAACTGCCAAGGATATTTACCAAAAAAGTTGCAGTCACTGATGTGCTAAATACAGGGCTTAGGCCTTTTGATATAAGATATCTTAGCACACTTCCAAACCCTCCTCCAAGAAATACAAAAAGTATATTTTGAATAGACATAAGACAAATATAGAATAACTAGTCCACAAATAATATTCTAGAAAATCAAATACTACTTTTCACACATAAAAAAAGCCGAGTGAGGACTCGGCTTAATATTGAAAAGTAGTTTTATTTATTTCGCTTTTTCTTTTGGAGCATTTAATTTACTTGATAGTTCATGGCTTATAGCAGATTTATCAAATGTCATCTTACCGGCTCCAGTCTCTATAATAACAGCATCTAGCTTTTCACTAAAGTCAAACACTTTACCGTGTAATCCACTCTTTGTCACTACTTTATCGCCTTTTTTGAGACTTTCGCTGAATTTTTTTTCTTCTTTTTGTTTCTTCATTTGTGGTCTAATCATAAAAAAGAAAATTACCACAAAAATTAAAATCATAGGCAAAAAGCCCATTATATCTCCACCCATCTAAATTTATTTAACCTTAACAGGTGAATTTGAACTTACTGTTTTTGAATTCGAAGATGGGGTTACCATAGCTTTAAACTGAATTCTGTCTGTGCCTTTTTCTGTATTATTTTTGATAGTTACAGACTTATTCTGAGTGTTAGGCTTACCTTTTGAATTAAATTTTACTACAATTTCTCCACTTTCGCCTGGAGCAACCGGTTCTTTAGTATAAGATGGTACTGTGCATCCACAGCTAGGTCTTGCATTAGTTATCACCAATGGCGCTTTACCATTATTTGTAAAAGTAAAAGTATGCTCAACAACATCGCCTTCATTGATTGTTCCAAAATCATACGTTTTAGATTCAAAATCCATTGTTGGGTAATATACTTCCTGTGCATCTCTTGCTGAGGCAGCCTCTACATTCTCTGCCTTCACTTTGTCTGCTGCATTTTCTTTACAAGATGTAAAGGTCATTGCACTAACAGCAACCATACATAATAATAGCTTTTTCATAAGTTAAAATTTTTATTTTGTGCAAAAATATTATAAAATATTTACTCTATCAAGCCTCTACCGCTTTTATTGAGTCTCTTCTCAGATTTATACTGCTTTACAATTTTGTCCAAAAGACCATTTATAAAATTGCTACTTTTTGGAGTAGAATAGTCCTTAGCAATTTCGAGATATTCATTTATAGTAACTTTTACCGGAATGCTGGAAAATCTCGTTAATTCTGTACAAGCCATCACTAACATAATATAGTCGAGATCAGCAATGCGGTCTTTTTCCCAGTTTTGCGTGTTTTTTACAATATCTTTACTTAACTCACTCTCATTAAGCATGGCTTTATGTAATAAGTCAATAGCAAACTCATGGTCATCTGCGTTTTTGAATAAATCGGGAAACTTTAAATCTTTGGCGTAGTGAGGAACGTACTTTAGAAATCTCAATAAACTTGTGTTTACAATCGGTAAGTCATCAATCCAAGTGAGTTTATGGTCTTCAAAATACTCAAAGAGTTTATCGTTCGGCGCAATGATTTCTTTGTAGCAATTTATTATGAAATCCCTGTCTTCTTCAAAAGAGTCTTTACCACTATAAAGGTATTTCTCATAAAGCTCACTATCCTTTAAATCTTCCCAAATAATTGCAGGGTATTCATCATCAAAAGACCAGATGTCTAGTTTTTTGTTATGATTTATTTTATCAAGTGTGTTTGAAGACCTAATTTTCTTGATCAATCTATTGTTTACAAATTTTAGGTTAGGAGACTTTTCCTCCTCACTTGCAAAATATTTTTTTTGGCTTTGCTTATAAAAGACTTTTGCTCTCTTTTGAACGTGCGAGATAAGATTAAGATTCACGATAAAAAGGTCAAACATATCCTGCATACTTTTGTTCAGAAATGTTTCTTCTTTTTTTAGACCTTCTTGATTGCTGTGTTTTAAAGCATAAATGCTTTGCATTACTTTTGTCCTGATATGTCGTCTTGTCAACATGAATTGAGAACTTATTAATTTTTGCCAAAAGTAATTTTTTTCAAACAATTCTATCTCTTTCGACAATTTAAATATTGATTAATTTTACAAAAACTAACGCTTATGAAAATATGGTCACGTAAAATTTATTTGATAATGGTTATCTTAAGTGTAATCGCTTGTATATCTGACTCTAAAACTGAGCAAATTGATGTAGATAAAGAATCATCAAAAGAAATTAAAGCCTCCAAGGGATATTTGCAAAGTATTGCTAAAGCTCATAATGCAGATAAGTTTAAACAAGAAAATCAGGTCAAATTTAATCTTAAGTTCGATGTTGGAATCAAAAATTTCTTCGATGGTGTTGTGGTATTGAAAACCGATGGCTCAAAAGTAAAGTTTACTGGTTCTGACATAAAAAAAATAATAGAACAAAAGACTATCAAGTCAGAACTAGACAAAAAGCTCTTTTTTTTAATAGAGTTATATACTACAGGATTTTGGTATGATGAAGGGAGCTTCAGTAAGATAAATTCTGAAAGTAAAGATTTCTCTGTAGCTAATATCGAATCTGGAATTACGAATAATAATTACACTATATATTGCCACCCTCTAACGGATATTGTTCAATATATAGAATATGAAACTAAAATAGAAGATTCGCCGTTTGATAAAGGTACGCTACATTTTGATCGTTACATTACTGTAAATCGAGTTCCTGTACCACTTAATTGGATCTTCAAATCTGGAACAGATACCATTGCCAAAGCAAAAATTAGTCGAATTAGCTATCCAAAAACATTTTAGATAAAATGGTTTTATGACGTTGGTAGAGCTTTTGTTTTTTCTTTGTAGGCTTTTGTAACTGAACTTTTCATTAATAAAGATAACAAGAGTGCTGCCACAAAAAGGCCCGAAAATACCTTAAAAGTTATATCAAGAGATCCAGTTTTTACCATAATGTAGTTGTATAAGCTTGGGCCAAAAAGCCCTGCAAAACCTTTGGAAATTAATACCATTCCTAAAATAGTTCCTAGTTGTTTGGTTCCAAAAAGATCTGTTAAAAAAGCTGGCAGAGTAGCAAATCCACCACCAAATACCGTTATGATCAGCATTAATACGCCTATAAATAAAGCTGGCGTTCCTATCTGAGCTAAAAAGAAAAATGCAAAAATTTCAATCACAAAAAAGATGACAAACGTGATTGGTCTTCCAAAGAAATCAGAAAATGCAGACCAAAACAGACGTCCTAAGCCATTAAAGGCTCCTATTAAGCCAACAATTCCGGCAGCTTGCATTGGAGTATAGTCAAGTTGCATTTGTGCAATCTGACTGGCTTCTGATATCAAAGCAATCCCACAACTGATGTTAATGAACATCATGAACCAGATAAAGTAAAACTTTTTTTCTCGTAGTGCTTCTTTACCTGTTATTTCTGATAATGAAAAAGTTCTGGTGTTTTTCAAGTTTGGTTTAAATCCTTTTGGCAGATAGCCTTCAGGCGGATTTTCGATGTATGATGCAGACAAAAGGATAAAAAGTGTATAAATCCCTCCAAGCACATAAAAAGTTGTCGATATTTGAATGCTCTCAAAAAGATATTGCATTAGGGGGCCAAATATCAAAGACGAAAATCCAAATGCCATAACCACAATTCCAATGGCTAAACCTCTTCGGTCAGGAAACCATTTCACTAAAACACTTACAGGAGTGATATATCCAATTCCTAGTCCTATTCCGGCAATAACTCCATAACTGATAAAGAAAAAAACGAGAGACTCCAAATGTATTGCTAATCCTGTTCCGAGTATTCCTAAGCCATAAAAAATACCTGCTAGTAAAGTACTTTTTTTAGGCCCAATTTTATTGACCCATTCTCCTAAAAAAGCAGCTGAAAACCCCATGATAAGAATGGTGATTTGAAAGGCCCATTTTATCGTTGGAGAGTCTACTTCAAAGATGTTTTTTACGGGGTCCGTCAACACAGAAAATGCATAAACAGATCCAATTGAAATATGAATTCCAATAGCACTCAGCATCATTAACCATCTATTTTTCATTTTTAAAATTTAATTGATTGAAATTGATTTGAAATAAGGTTTTAGGATAGATTCGGCTTTCTCCAGTTCTTCCTTGGTATTTTCTCTGGCATCTTTCAGCTGATACTCCCAACCCAGAGCTTCCCATTTATGAACGCCGAGTTTATGATAAGGCTGAATTTCGAGCTTTTCAATGGTCTTATAATCTTTAAAATGTGCACCTAGTTTGTGTAGTAACTCCGGGTGGTCTGTTAACCCGGGGATCAAGACATACCTTAACCACATTGATTTTTTTGACTGCTCTCTGTATTCAGAAAATGTGAATGTCGTCTGGTTATTTTTCATGCCTGTGATGTGCTGATAACCTTCTTCTGTCATGTGTTTGACATCAAGCATCACCAGGTCAGTATATTTATCCATCAATTCTTTTCCAAAATGGTTCAAAATACGACCGTTAGTGTCAAGAGCAGTATGAATTCCGGCATGTTTCAATTTTTTAAATAAAGGCAATAAAGCTTTAGCTTGAAGGAGAGGTTCGCCGCCTGAAACTGTTACACCACCTTTTTTGCCGAAATAAGGTTTAGCTTTAGCAATCTTTAAAAACAGCTCATCCGCTGTGCATTCATAACCGCCTTCCATCGCGATGGTATCAGGGTTATGACAATACAGGCACTTTAACTTACAACCCTGAAGGAAAATTACAAACCGTATACCAGGTCCGTCGTGTGTTCCAAAGGATTCTATAGAATGGACATTTAATATGTTGTTTGCTGTTTTGATAGGGAAAAGATTTTTGTATTTATTAGATTACTTTAACTGCACTTTATTGAATACTCAACAGAGTACAGTCAAAGTGTTATAAACTACATTAAGCTTGAGCGCCAAAACCCAATAATGGTCAGTGCAGTCAGAGCCATCAGGCTGAGCCTTCGATATGGCTCAGACCAAGAGCAGTCGAAGCCTACATAGACTCATGAAAGGATCGTGAAATCACTTCGAGCTGTTGATCTCTGGTTAACTTAACAAAATTCACTGCATAACCGGAAACACGAATGGTCAGTTGTGGATATTCTTCGGGTCTTTCCATAGCATCCAACAGGGTTTCTTTATCCAAAACATTGATGTTGACATGCTGCGCATTTTGATGGAAGTATCCATCCAGAATGCCCGTTAGATTTTCTATTCTGGTTTCTAATGAATTTCCAAGCGATTTTGGTACAATTGAAAATGTATTTGAAATACCATCCTGTGCTGTTTCATAATTGATCTTTGCAACAGAGTTCAATGATGCAATCGCACCCATCTCATCGCGCCCGTGCATAGGATTTGCTCCGGGAGCAAATGGTACACCAAGCGCTCTACCGTCAGGTGTTGCACCAGTCTTTTTACCATAAACAACATTAGACGTAATGGTCAGTACAGAAAGTGTAGGATTGGCTTTTTTGTAAACAGGCAATTGTTTCAATTCATAATTGAAATCAGCTACAGCCTTAGCTGCCAGTGTATCTACCCGATCATCGTCATTACCATATTTTGGGAATTCACCTTCAATCTCAAAGTCAACTGTCAAACCTTCTTCATTTCTGATGGGTTTTACTTTCGCATATTTTATAGCAGAAAGCGAATCAGCTACGATAGATAATCCTGCGATACCATAAGCAATATCAACTTTCGGATTGGTATCAATCAAAGCCATCTGCGCTTTTTCATAATAATATTTATCATGCATGTAGTGGATAACGTTCATGGTATCGTTATAAACACGTGCAATTTCCTGCATGGCAATTTTGAAATTGGTCATTACCGTATCAAAGTCGAGATATTCATCCTTATTTTCTGGAACACCATCAAATATCTTTTTACCGGTCAACTCACAACGACCGCCATTTAAGGCCAATAAAAGGGTTTTAGCTAAATTGGTTCTCGCTCCAAAGAATTGGATTGATTTTCCGAGATCCTGATGAGATACACAACAAGCAATACCATAATCGTCAGACCCACGGGATTTACGCATTAAGGTATCATTTTCAAACTGAATTGAAGAAGTTTCAATGGCGACCTTTGCACAAAATTGTTTAAAATTTTCTGGCAAATCAGCAGACCATAGAACTGTCATATTAGGTTCAGGTGAAGGTCCTAAATTATAAAGGGTATTCAAAAATCTGTAAGAAGTTTTAGTCACCTTTGTTCTACCGTCGTTAAACAAACCACCGATAGCTTCTGTAACCCAGGTTGGGTCTCCGGCAAATATCTCGTCATAGGCACTCATTCTTAAATGGCGAACCACTCGCAGTTTCATGACAAATTGATCAATATATTCCTGAGCGTCTTCTTCAGTGATTTTGCCCTCATTTAAGTCTCTTTCGATATAAATGTCAAGGAATGTAGAAACATTTCCCAAAGACATGGCGGCACCGTCCTGTTCTTTTACAGCCGCGAGATATGCCATGTATGTCCACTGTACAGCTTCACGAGCATTTTTTGCTGGAAGGCTCAAATCCAAATCATATTTTTGGCCCAGATTAATCATAGCCTGTAGCGCTTTAATTTGCTCAGAAACTTCTTCACGAAGTCTTATGACAGCATCGGTCATTGGTCCCTGAATGCCTTCTAAATCTTTTTTCTTTTGTTCGATAAGAAAGTCAATTCCATAAAGAGCAATACGTCTGTAATCACCTATAATTCTACCTCTAGCGTAATTGTCAGGAAGTCCGGTTAGAATTCCTAAGGAGCGGTATTTTCTAATTTCTGCGTTGTATGCGTCAAAGACACCATCATTATGTGTTTTGACGTATTTTTCAAATAATTCAGTCAGTTTTTCATTTGGAACCTCACCATGCTCTTCCAGCGCTTTTTGGACTACTTTAAATCCGCCAAAAGGTTTCATAGCACGTTTCATCAACTCGTCAGTCTGTAAACCAACAATAACTTCTTTGTTTTTATCGATATAACCGGGGCCAAAAGCGTCTATGGTAGAAATGGTATCAATATCTAAAGCACGAACACCATTGTTGGCTCGTTCCTCGGCCATGGCTTTGGTGCAAATTGTCCAAAGGTCTGTTGTATCTTGTGTTGGTCCGACAAGAAAATCGCTGTTGCCGTGGTAAGGTGTTATATTATTAAATACAAAATCTCTGACATTCACGGCATGTGCATTTGATCTGTTTTTGAATTCTTTGACTTCCATAATTAAATCTTTAAGTTTTGTTCAGCTTTAAAAGCTTCTACAAAAATACAAGATTAGATAAGTGATATCATATGATAATTATCATATAAAAAGTGATTTATCAATGTCTAAAGTGCTGATAATGATTACGAAAAGGTTGTAGTATCTATTTTTGGACAAATGAAAATTAAGCTTGATAGATGATATATAGCATGAGAACTTATCTATAAAAATTGGAAATAACAATTATAAAATTAAATTATTAAATTAAAATGACTTGAGAATTTATACCAAAAGATTGAAAAGAGAGTACTTTTTTTACTGTCTAGTGTAATTCTATTGACACTTAGAAATTAGTCAATGAGGTGAATTCCATTTTTAAGATGAATCATATACTTAATTTTATATTAAGGTGTAGATCGACATCAAAAATTTTAAAGTCAGTAATTTTTGAAAGTATTTAGTAATCTTTTAAAATAGAAGTTCCAGCATATATTTTGTCAAAAAGGGGAGAAGGCGTCTGACCATAAGTTGACCTAAGTCAGCCTGTTGGTCGTTGACGACAAATGTGTTGTCTGCTATGCTACAAATGATGTAAGCTATTTCAAATCAGAGTCTTAGAGTTCGCAAGGATGCTAAGTCAATATAAAACTAAATTTTCATCCTTTATTGCTTTTGAAAAACATCTTCAAAATACGTTGTCCATTTTCCGTCCTTATAATTTTCGCCGTATTCCCTAAATTTACCTTTATCTGTTATTTCAAAAATGAAACGTTTTGTCGTACTTGGAGATACAATTAATTTCTTATCCACCAATTTTGCGGGATATCTAGCTGTGCCATTTTCATAATAAGGGTTATAATAGTAGGTTTCCGCTTTTTCATCATAATAAATAACAGTATGGATCTTCAGGGTTTCAGAGTCTAAATCGATAGTTAGAATATGTTTGTCAACCTTATAACTGATTTTTTCATAAGCCGGTACTTCATTAACTAAAATATCATTTTCATATTGTTTCGAGGTGCCTTCCCAATTCCCAACAAAGTGACTTAGTTTTTGCATTTGCTTTACACTCGTCGATTGTGCGCATACAGAATTTGCGGATGCTGTAAAAAGCAATAGCAAAAATATATTGGTTACTTTAAACATGATTTTAATCTTTTAACTCTATGGCATGAAACTCTTTAAACATAGATAAATCCAGATTGCTGATGCTTTCCTGATAGGTCTTCCATTCTTCGGCAAAAAATGCATTTAAAGCTTCAATTGCTGGTTTCAGTGCTTCTTCAGCTTGCTTTTTAAGCCTGAGTTGCGTCGGCCCCGGCTTACCAAAACTATCTGAAGCGTAGGAATACGCCAATCGAATCCTGTCTCCGATATCCGGCACAGGGGTTCTTACAATCCCTTGCTTATCACTAAAGTCTTCACCAACGAAAGGTTCAAATAAGACTTCCAGAGAGTCTTTAATTGCCTTACTGGCTTTGATTTCATCTTTAAAGATTGTTTTGTCTTTTTCTTTCATCCATCTAATGTAGTGATCTGCAGTTTCCTTAGCTTTCAGTACTTGTTGACTAGCTTTGTGGGCTGTACTCTGCATATGTTCCAGAGATTTCAGGAAGTCGTAACGAGCTTTCAGATCATTGGATTTAACATCGAGTCGTGGATCAAATTTGACTTCAATCTGGGTTGAATCTTTGTGAACCCCAAAATGTAAAACTAATTTATACTTACCTGGTAAAACATCTATACCACCTCTTTCATCAGCATCTTCTTTTACTAATCTTCGTGTCGGACCCCTTTGTCCGCTTTCGTCCATTCTCCAGTACATACGGTGCAGTCCATTTTCCTTGGGTGTCTTTTCTTTTAGAGTACGAATCAATTTACCCTCTGAATCATAAACTTTAAGGATGAGCTCGTCGTAGTTGACTTTTTTATCGTCGGTAGTTTTTTCTTGATCTTTATTTTTTTCGTCATTTTCATTCTTTTTGTTCTGCTCTTTCTCCGAAGCATTGATGAGATAAGAAATCATGGCATTTGAACTTCTGTTTTCGCCATTAAAAATGGCATTAGCGCCAAATCGAGTACCGCTGGGTTGTTGGTTGACCGTTTGGTAGGCTACAGGCGGTGTAAATAACTTGAGTGGCTGTTCAAGAATAGACTTACCTTCAGTGGCCAATTCTCTGAGTGGTCTGATGTCGTCTATGATATAAATAGCACGACCAAAAGTACCTATGACAAGATCGTGTTCTCTGGGATGAATTTTTAAATCTCTGGTAGGCGTGTTAGGATAATTATTGGTCCATTTTTGCCAGTTTTTTCCTTTATT
>Ga0207419_1002811_pt1 | contig 10989 bp, 7 predicted proteins | sample ElkSloMetagenome_4_FD_184723 | JGI IMG/M metagenome (GOLD analysis project Ga0207419, IMG submission 184723) | Hot spring microbial communities from Elkhorn Slough, Monterey Bay, USA - MD2A (version 2) | ecosystem: Environmental > Aquatic > Marine > Intertidal zone > Estuary: Microbial mat ... | reverse complement strand
ATGAAATCTGTCTTTCTATGCCATGGCCCCCTCTGTATTTGCCGTTGCCTCCAGAGTTTTTTCTAATATAAAATCGCTCTACTCGCACGGGGTACCGCATTTCCATGATCTCTGCATCGGTAATGCGGGTGTTGGTCATGTGTTGGTGCACAGCTGAAGCTCCATGGAAATCTGGCCCTGCGCCAACACCGCCACCAATGGTCTCATAATAGCCAAAGTTTTCGTTTCCGAAAAGTAGGTTGTTCATAGTGCCTTGGCTGCATGCAGCCATGCCAAATGCTTTTAAGAGTGTATCGGTCAACCTTTGGCTGCTTTCTGTATTGCCACCGGCTACTGCAGGGCAATTTGCAGGGTCATCTACAAAGTTTGGGTTGAGCAGACAAGTAGGAAGCACCAATTCTACCTGACTCATAAGTCCTTCATTTAGTGGTATGTCTTTGTTGAGTAAGAGTCTGAGCACATAAATGATAACGCTGCGCGTAATGGCTTCCGTAGCATTTAAATTTTGAGGATGCACCTTGGCTGTGCCAGAAAAATCTATGTGCCATTTGCCTTGTTGCTCTTCAATTTTGACCTGAATAGGACTGCCATCATCTAAAAGTTCGGTGGCTTGGTAAGTTTGTTTTTGTAAGGTTTGTAGCTTTCCTGCCATTAATGAAGCCGTATATTTGTTGAGCTCCTGCATGTAATACGTCACTTTATCGCTACCAAACTGCTGGACTAATTGTGTAAGTGCCTTTTTGCCTGCAGCTATGGAAGCCAAGCCTGCATTTAAATCAGCAAGGTTTTCTTTCACAGACCTACTCGGGTATTGGCAATCTGTAAATAACTTTTTAATGATTGGCCATCGTACTTGGTGGTCTTTTACTATATGAGTTGGATGAATGACCACTCCTTCTTCTTCAAGGTTTTTGGCTTTGGCAGGGAAAGAACCTGGTGCGATACCGCCGATTTCGGCATGGTGGGCGCGGTTTGCCACATAGCCGATCAACTGTTTCTTTTGATTAAAAACACCTGCTATCAAAGTAATGTCGGGCAGGTGCGAACCTCCATAGGCAGGATGATTGGTAATGACTACATCGCCTTCTTCGATGCTAATGGCTTGTACAGTTTTTCTAATACATAAGCCCATGCTGCCCAAATGCACAGGTATATGCGGGGCGTTTACCACCAAATAACCCTCTTTATCTAGCAATGCACAGGAGAAATCTAGGCGCTCTTTAATATTTACAGAAAGTGCTGTTCTTTGTAGAAGCGCGCCCATTTCTTCCGCTACTGCCTTAAAGCGATTTGTAAAAAGTTCTAAAGAAACTGCCTCGTTTTTCGACTGTTCATTTGCTTGCCTTTTTTTTTGAGCCTCTTCTAATTGAAGTACAGCAGTATTATTGGCATCTATCATAAGTTGCCAGTTAGATTCGATGATTACAGTGCTGTTTTGGCTAACCAACAATGCAGGGCCTTCAATTTTTGCACCTGCCTTAAGTGACTCCCACTCATAAACAGGGGTAGACTGCCATTGATCGGCCAGAAAACAATCGATTTGCCTTGTATATTGAGGTACATAAGATTTGAGCTCTTGCGTACTTTCTGCAGAAGCCTCTTCCTTAGAAGAAGCAATTACTTTGATAGTGACCAGTTCGGGGATGCCCTCTTCAGGCAAGTAGCCGTAGAGTTGTTCATATCTTTCTTTAAAAACTGGCAAGGGGTCAGTACCTTTCTTGTAACTTACCTCCAAACTGTAGTTTTGGCCTTGGTACCTAAGATAAAGGTATACCTTCCTGATTTCTATTCCGTCTTTTTCAAACCCTTCTTCATACAATTGCGAAGCAGCATTATTTGATAGTTTTTGGATGATACCATCAAGCTCGCTTACTTCATGATAAGGTTTGAGTATCTCTTTTGTTGCGAAGCGCTCAATTTTGGCCTGTCCCATACCATAGGCACTTAGCAAACCAGCATCGTAAGGAACAATGACTTTTTCTATATTAAGAAGCTTGGCCACGCTACAAACATGTTGTCCACCTGCGCCACCAAAAGCCAATAGGGCATATTCAGTAGGATCATATCCTTTTGAGATAGATATTTTCCTGATCGCTTCTGCCATTTTTTCATTGGCAATCTGTAAAAAACCAGCTAGAACCACTTCTCTTTCCTGATGTTGTTCTTCTTCATCGAGCAAGGTTAGCAAGGCTTTTTCAGATGCTTCCTTACTTAAAGGAATACCAAAAGATGTGGTATCTATCCTACCTAGCAGTAAGTTAACATCGGTTATGGTGAGTGGACCATGGTTGCCATAACAAGCAGGCCCTGGAAATGCGCTAGCGCTCTCTGGTCCCACTGTAAATTTGTATCCATCGTATTGGCAGATAGAACCCCCACCTGCAGCCACGGTTCTTATCGCTAATGAAGGCGCCATTAAGCGGTTGCCATCGATCTCGGTTTCAAATTGATAGTCATATTCTCCAGCGTAGCGAGAAACATCGGTACTGGTGCCGCCCATATCTAAGGTGATGATTTTTTCTTGCTTGGCTGATCTGGCAATGGCGGCAGCGCCTACAACTCCGCCAGCAGGACCGCTGAGCAAACTGTCTTTAGGCCTAAAGTATTTGGCTCCGTTGAGACCACCTGCACTGGTCATAATCCTGAGGTCGGTATCGGGTACTTTGGCGGCTATTTTATCTATGTAATCTTCGATAACAGGTGCCAAATAAGCATTGATTAGGGCAGTATTGGTCCTAGCCAAAAAATCTATACTCGGTTCTAGCTCAGCAGAAGTTGAAAGGTGACCAATACCGAATGCACTTAAGTATTGCTTTAGCTTTTTTTCATGCTCGTCGTTTAAGTAGCTGTGCATAAAAGAAATGGCTACGGTGTTTATACCTGCTTCTTTTATGGCATTGACCACAGGTGCAATTTCGTTTTGTGAGAGCGGGTTCAGTATTTGGCCATCGGCACTTAATCTCTCGTCTATCTCTAGTACTTTCTCATGCAGGGGTGGAGTTTTATCCACTTTTAAAGAGAAGATGTTATTCCTAGTTTGGTCGCCAATGACCATAATATCTCTAAAACCCTTGGTAGTTAGTAAAGCGGTTGGCGCTCCTTTGCGCTCTAGAAGCGCATTGGTGCCTTTGGTAGATCCTATGCGCATTTGCATATTTGGGAGCTGCTCATGCAAGGTGGTTTCGGTAGCAATTCTTGCGGCCATTACGGGGGCTTCCTCAAAAGCGGTAATGCTAAATTGCATGGCAGGCTTTATTTCAAAATCGGGTGGTTTGCTCAAAGAAATCGCACCTTCTGCAGTAGAGGCCGATTTTATTTCGAATTGTTCTTCGGGAAAGTCTGAGAAAATAACCGAATAACCATTAAAGATATTTTTTTGAGTATGCCAATTTACCTTAGCCCTAAAGGTTTCGGCAGTTTCTACTTCTTCAATGCTACCTCTTAGCGCGCTATTGCTCAGTATTTTAATTCGCTTTACTTCATTAGTTGGCGAGGTTGCTATGCAATCGGTAAAAGTACCTCCTGTATCCGCCCAAATTTTCCATTTTCCCATGTACTAGTCTCTTATTGAGTGAATGTGTGAATGAGATAAAACGCTGTCAGAACACAAATGATCACTCTTGGTTTTCTCATTATGGTAATTACTAAATTAGGGTTCTCCTAAAGAAAATGATTGCATTCGTCACACTACTTATGTAAACATACTGCAGACAATATACGAAGTAGGATGCAGCGTCTAACAATATTCATTTTAGGAATTTTGTTTAAATTTCATGCATTAGCAGCTAAAAGGCCGTCTAACACATCTTTTTTAATGTCTTCAATATGCTCTAAGCCTGTAGAGATTCTGATGAGGCCATTGGTAATGCCCACGGCGTTTCTTTCCTCTTCTGATAATTTAGAATGTGTGGTAGAAGCAGGATGTGTGGCAATGCTGCGCGCATCGCCTAAGTTGGCCGTAAGCGAAATCATTTTTAATGCATCCAGAAACTTTTTGCCAGCTTCTAAACCTCCTTTTAGCTCAAAAGTAACCAAGCCACCGCCTTGGCGCATTTGCTTTTTGGCAAGCTCATGCTGAGGATGCGAACTCAAAAAAGGATATTTTACCCAGTTGACTTCTTCTCTCGCCTCAAGTGTTTTGGCCAGTGCAGATGCGTTGGCGCAGTGCCTGTCCATTCTAACGGCCAATGTCTCCAAACTTTTAGAAAGCAGCCAACCGTGAAAAGGCGACATGGCAGGTCCTGTATGTCTAGCCAAAAAACGCACTTCTTTGATCAAGTCTTTTTTGCCTAAAACTGCGCCACCCAATACGCGACCTTGCCCATCTATAAATTTAGTGGCCGAGTGGGTAATGATGTGCGCACCATAATCCGCTGGATTTTGGATGTATGGAGTAGCAAAACAGTTGTCTACACTCAGTAAAAGATTGTGTTTTTTTGCCAATTGCCCTAGGGCTTCTAGGTCGGCCAAGTCTTGCGCAGGGTTGGAGGGCGTTTCCACAAAAAGCAATTTGGTATTGGGCTGTATGGCTTTTCCCCATTCTTCTAAATTATTTATGGTTACATAGGTATGGCTAATACCCCACTTTGGCAAAAGTCTAGTAAGTATTTGATGCGTAGAGCCAAACAAAGACCTAGAAGCCACAATGTGGTCGCCTTGACCAACAAATGCAGCTATACTACAAAACATAGCTGCCATGCCAGAGGCCGTAGCAATGCCATCTTCGGTATGTTCCAATAAGCAAAGCTTTTGAATAAATTCATCATTATTCGGGTTGGAGTAGCGGGAGTAGATATTGCCTGCTACCTCATCAGCAAACATGGCACGGGCTTCTTCGGCATCCTCAAAAACAAAGCTAGAAGTAGCATAAATGGGTACTGAGTGTTCGCTGTTTTGGCTTCTTTGCGACTGATGCCTTATGGCGTTGGTTTCGAAGTTTGTATATTCTGACATGACAAAAAATTACCTTTTTAATATATAGCCTTATTTAATGCTTGAGCTTTTCATATCTGTTGATCTAATAGCCAAAATTAAAGGCAATTTTTAATAATGAGCGATTTTGATTGACGATTTTTAAAAATATACTGGGTAATGTTATAGGTTTAAAGTTGATTTAAGCTGCTTCTTCTTTATATTTGATTGGTTTGATATAGCATTTTTTGAGAATAGGTGCTTTACAAAAAATTTCAAGGTAAGTTTAATGATGACAGCAGGCCAATCTGAGAGCGACGAGGAATTGATGCGAAAGATTTCGCTAGGGCTAGAGTCTGCGTTCAAAACACTTTTTGAAAATTACTACCCTGAATTGGTAAGGTTTGCTATTAAGCATGTGCGCTCTCCAGAAGAAGCAGAAGGTATTGTGCAAGAGGTATTCTTATACCTTTGGGACCACAGGGAGGATATCAAACTAAAAAGCTCATTAAAGGCCTATTTGTATGCCGCTACTCGTTACAGAGCCATTTACTTTTTTAGAAAGAAAAGCCGTTTGCCCGATTTTACAGAAGTCAACGAAGTGGTCGGCACTTCTGAGGGAGACGATGCGCAATTGCTTTTGGAGTATTTGGAGGTAGAAACGCGTATCATGGATGTTATTGAAGTCTTACCAACAAAATGTAAGGAGATTTATCTGTTGAGTAGAGAAGAAGGGCTGACCCACAAAGCCATTGCCAAAAAATTGGGTATTTCTGTTAAAACGGTAGAGAACCAAATAAGAATTGCACTCAAAAGAATAAGAGAAGTGCTTAACTAGATAATTATGCGCTTTACAGAACGATTTTAAATAAAAATATATTAAGCGTATAGGGGATGGAAATATTTACAGCTACTATTTAATAAAAAGTTAATAGCCACTGTTAAAGCAGAAATATTTAGCTAAGGCTATATGTAGTTATTTATTTTTTTATCGGCCTTGTTTCAATTTATTTTAAATAATCAATCTGATTCTAATTTTAAGCGACTTTTACAATGAAAGATTTTCGGGAAATCATCTCGGATCATCTGGAGGGTAATCTACAAGATAAGTACGGTGTTTTGCTTGCAAAATGGGAGGCAGAGCAAAGCCGGCGAAAACGTATCCTTCAGCGTATCAGGCAAAATTTGGTAAGATGCCAGAAAACGGCAGATGCCTATCAGCCCAATACCAATTTTGCCTATGAGCAAATGCTTCAAAAAATAAAGACGCCCGAAAAAGCACCGACTCCCGTAGTATCCATCTCTAAGTATTCATTTCCCCAAAAAATAGCGGCAGGCTTATTAGCGGTTATCGTTTCCATTTCAATTTTCTATTTATTCTCAAACTCAAACGGCAATAACAGTTGGCGACAAATGGCCACTCAAGATGAATTTAGAGATTTTGAACTAGAAGACGGCTCTCACGTTTGGCTGCACAGAAACAGCAATTTGGAATATCCTGCACATTTTAGCAATGACAAGCGAGAAATTAATTTGAAAGGCGAGGCATTTATTGAGGTAAAACCAGAATCAGCGAGGCCTTTTTATATACATACGGCGGCCAACTCAGAAATACAGGTTATGGGTACCGCCTTAAATGTGAGGTCTTTTGTTGAAGAAACCGAAGAAGAAATTGCAGTAGCTTCTGGCGAGGTAATGTACAGATGTGCAGCCAATTCTCGCCCAGAAATGAAACTAGACAAAGGCGAGTGTGCCATTTGGCATTTAAAGTCGGGTAAAATCGAAAAGATGAAAGAAACCGATATCAATATTTTTACCTGGAAAGACCACCTACTCACTTTTAAAGAGACAGATTGCCAAACTTTTGAGAAAACCCTAGAACGCTATTTTAATATAGAAATCGCCATTAAAGACAGTAGTTTGTACGAGACCCGCTTTTCAGCGAGGTTTGAGAATAAGAGCTTGATACAGATTTTGGAGTATTTTAAAGTAAAAGACAAGCTGGAGCACGAAATAACTTCGGATACCTGCTTTTTGTGGAAGAACTAAGAGCTCATGTAACACTGAGCCTTTTCAGAATTAATACTTTTTTCTCCAAAAATGCTTTTCTTTGCTCTAGCTAGAAAGGTCAATCAATATGGAAGAAGAAAAAAAATTTACCCACCTCAACAAAGAAGGCAAACCTCAAATGGTGAACGTAGGGGCTAAGAAAGTAACTACCAGAACTGCGCATGCCCAAAGCATCGTAGAAGTCAGCGAAGAGATTATCAAGCATTTTAAGGGAAACGACATACAGACCAAAAAAGGCCCTGTTTTCCATACAGCGGTAATTGCAGGTACCATGGCCGCTAAAAAGACAGGCGAGCTCATTCCGCTCTGCCATCCTCTCGGTTTGGACAATTGTACCATAGACATCCATATAGACGAGCAAGACCGCATAATTGTAGATTGCCATTGTAGCTTAAACGCCAAAACAGGTGTGGAGATGGAAGCCCTCACAGGGGCAACCGTGGCCGCCCTCACCATTTACGATATGTGCAAGGCATTTTCACATGATATCACCATTCAACAGACCCGGCTTATGAGCAAAACCGGTGGCAAGAAAGATTTCCATAGAAAAGGTTTTTAGCCAAAACAATGACAAAAATCATATAGCCTACTGACGCATTAGATTAAGCTAGCCTGAGTCCATTTATAGTTTTACAGAATAGTATTGGCAGACTGCCCATAGCTAACCGCGCATGGTTAACGGTCCATGGTGAGCTGCTCTTGCAGTCGGCCTATACGCATAGCTTGCCAATTGGCAAGATTAAAATGCTAATGTAATCTTTAACCCCTTTATTTATTTAGTTATGAATAATACGTTTAAACTTAGGCTATTTTACACCTTTATCACGCTTATCGTACTTGCCACTGTGCTAATGCTGCTCGCAATAGTAGGAGGCTTTGAAGTAGCAGGTGAATTCATTCTATGGACTAGCGTGGTAATCTCATTCTTGTTTATGGCTACAGCGGTTTATCTCTCAGCGAGATGAGGTTCTGTTGGGCATAAAATCAATTCTCTCTCTTAAATTTTTGCCACCTTGTGTAAGCTCTGCATAACAATGCTTCAACAAGAAGGCTAAAACTGACAAAAGTCATATTTACCATTGAGTAGCCTCATGTGGAAAAATGCCAGAGAATAATTGATTTGTACCATTCTTTTTAATTCGAGTAAAACGCACAGACCATGAGCGCCATCTTTTTTCTCATCATAGTCAGTATTACAGTAGCCTTCGGCTTTCTAGGGGCATTTCTCTGGGCAGCCAACAGTGGACAGTACGACGACGACTATACTCCTTCGATAAGAATTTTATTTGACGACGAAAATAACTATGAAAAATCCGGAAATAAGTAAACTAGACATCAAGTTCGACCAGTTTTCTTATGATAATGCCATCGTAAGAAAATTTGTTATTGCCTGCGTAGTGTTTGGCATTGTCGGCATGCTGGTAGGGCTGATCGCCGCACTCCAGCTTGTATTCCCCGCATTAAACTTTGGCATTGAATATACCACCTTCGGAAGAATCAGACCACTGCACACCAACGCAGTGATTTTTGCTTTTGTAGGTAATGGTATTTTTGCCGGAGTCTATTACTCTTTACAGAGGTTGGTAAAAGCCAGAATGTTTAACGATACGTTAAGCAACATCCATTTTTGGGGCTGGCAATTGATCATTTTAGCTGCTGCCATTTCTTTGCCTTTAGGTTTTACTACAGGTAAAGAGTACGCAGAACTAGAATGGCCAATTGATATAGCCATTGCATTAATTTGGGTGGTTTTTGGCTGGAACATGTTCGGTACCATCCTTAAAAGAAGAGAAAGGCATTTATATGTAGCCGTTTGGTTCTACATAGCCACTTTTGTTACGGTTGCAGTCCTACACATTGTAAACTCTTTTGAGTTGCCGGTAAGCTTTATGAAAAGCTACTCTTGGTATGCAGGTGTGCAAGATGCATTGGTACAGTGGTGGTATGGCCATAATGCTGTGGCTTTCTTCCTTACTACACCTTATCTAGGTTTAATGTACTACTTTGTGCCAAAAGCAGCTAATAGACCAGTTTATTCTTATAGGCTTTCTATTATCCACTTTTGGGCACTTATATTCTTATATATTTGGGCAGGACCACATCACTTGTTATATAGTGCCTTACCGGATTGGGCACAGTCCTTAGGAACCGTTTTCTCCATTATGTTGATAGCGCCATCTTGGGGTGGAATGCTCAATGGTCTACTTACCTTGAGAGGTGTTTGGGACAGAGTACGAGAAGATCCAGTTCTTAAGTTTATGGTGGTAGCGATTACTGCCTATGGTATGTCCACTTTTGAGGGGCCCATGCTATCGCTCAAAAACTTTAATGCCATTACACACTTTACAGACTGGACTATAGCACACGTACACGTAGGTGGTTTAGGCTGGAACGGCTTCCTTACTTTTGGTATGCTGTACTGGATGGTACCTAAGTTGTACGGAAATAAACTTCATTCTCGTGGCTTGGCCAACTTCCACTTTTGGATTGGTACTATGGGTATTTTGTTCTATGTACTACCTATGTGGTGGGCAGGCTTTACCCAAAGTTTAATGTGGAAAGAGTTTACTGCAGAAGGTATGTTGGCTTATCCCAACTTCCTTGAAACCGTAACTCAATTGAAACCACTGTACGCCATGCGTGCCTTTGGTGGAGCATTGTACTTAACAGGTGTGATTGTAATGGTATACAACCTTGTTAAAACTGCACAAGCGGGTAAGTTTATTTCAGAAGAAAAAGCTACCGCTCCTGCCTTAAATAATATCTTTGAGAAGCCAATGAACGAATTCTGGCACAGGACTATTGAAAGAAGACCGGTACAACTCCTTCTTTTAAGCCTTGTAATGATTTTGATCGGTGGTTTGGTAGAAATGGTGCCTACTTTCTTGGTAAAATCCAACGTGCCTTCTATAGCCAGTGTAATGCCTTACACACCGCTAGAGTTACAGGGTAGAGATGTTTACATACAAGAGGGCTGTTACAACTGCCACTCTCAAATGATCAGGCCTTTCCGTTCTGAAACTGAGCGTTACGGGGAGTATTCTAAAGCAGGTGAATTTGTGTATGATCACCCATTCCAATGGGGTTCTAAGCGTACAGGGCCAGACTTGCACAGGGTTGGTGGAAAATATCCAGACTCTTGGCACTATAGCCATATGTTGGATCCTGAGTCAATGTCTCCTAATTCAATTATGCCTCCTTACCCTTGGTTGTTCGAGAAAGATATAGACAAAGCATCTACTCCTACAAAAATAGCAGCCATGCGAACTTTGGGCGTGCCTTATGATGAGGACTTTCCAGAGAAGTCAATCGCTGACTTAGAGGCTCAAGCCGAAAAAATAGCGGCCAATCTTAAAGAGCAAGGTTATGAAGTGAGCAGCGATAGGCAAATCGTAGCATTGATTGCTTACTTACAGCGCTTAGGTACAGATATAAAAGGAGAGAAGGCAACTACTGAAGAAGGTACCACAGCATCAAACTAAAACATAAACCAGCCGGGCTAATAGGCCCGGCACAAATTTAAATAACATGCTAAAATTTGTAAAACATCATATGGAAAGCATTCTAGGGATTGAGATATATCCTGTGATTTCCCTCACCATCTTCTTTGTGTTCTTTGTACTTGTCTTTGTATATGTAATGAGGATGAGCAAAGCAGAAGTGCAGGAAATGGGACAATTGCCCTTAGAAGACGACGCCTCGCAAGAAGCAGAAGATTTCCAATTGAATTTACAGTCGAACTTTCACTCGAACTTTCAGTCGAACTAAAAACTGCTCGAATCATGAAAAATATATTTAAAAAATTATTCTCTAAAAGCATGGTGAGCTTGGTTTTGGTATGGCTTGCGGCTGTATCGGTTGCCAGTGCTCAAACCGGAGAGAGTGCTTTAGAAGAAATGGCATCTAACGATACCTTTCTGTGGATGATATTAGTACTTGAGGGATTGCTCATTACTATAGGCTTGATACTGATTGTGGTAATTTTAAAGATGAACCATATCTTATTTG
>Ga0207419_1002809_pt1 | contig 10995 bp, 11 predicted proteins | sample ElkSloMetagenome_4_FD_184723 | JGI IMG/M metagenome (GOLD analysis project Ga0207419, IMG submission 184723) | Hot spring microbial communities from Elkhorn Slough, Monterey Bay, USA - MD2A (version 2) | ecosystem: Environmental > Aquatic > Marine > Intertidal zone > Estuary: Microbial mat ... | reverse complement strand
GTTCTACACATGGATGTACCGGATAGCGATCAATACGGCCAAGAACTACCTGGTATCCCAGAGTCGCCGGCCCCCGGCATCGGATGTGGATGCACAGGATGCGGAACAATTTCAGGTCGATACGCGTCTGAAGGATCGTGGGTCACCGGAGCATGAACTGCTCAAGGAAGAAATCGAGAACACGATCCACGAAGCGATCGCCGACCTGCCGGAAGACCTGCGCGTGGCGATCACGCTTCGAGAAATGGATGGAATGAGTTACGAGGACATCGCAACGACGATGGACTGCCCGATCGGCACCGTCCGATCCCGGATTTTCAGGGCGCGAGAGGCGATCGACAATCGGCTGCGCCCCCTTTTGAGCAATATCGATTGACCCCGAAACTTCGACAACGCGAGCGTAGCGAATGAGCGATGAAGCGAACCGAAAAGCAGGTGTAGCGATGGATCGAAGCAAAGAATCGCTTTCGGCACTGACCGATGGCGAACTCGACGGCAAGGGCGCGGAATTTCTGATCCGGAGAATCAGCCACGATGCCGAGATGCACGGGCAGTGGCAACGCTTCCATCTGTTCAGGGCTTGCATGCAGAGAGAGTTCACAGCGCACGCGTCGCTGGTCCACAAGGTCGCGTCGGCGCTTGATGCCGAGCCGCTGCCGCGGCGCGAGCATGGTTGGTCTTCGGGCCTGCTGAGAGTCGGGGTCGGCGGCGCGATCGCGGCCAGCGTCGCACTGGTCGCTGTGGTCGGGCTCGGCAACCGGGTCGATCCCGGCCCCAGCGTGAACGAAATTTCCGAGCCCGGATTCGTCAGCCAGACCACGGCGCTGGATCGACAGTTCAGTCCGATCGCGGTGCCGACCAGTCTCGGTTCGAGCGCAGACCGCTCGAGCCTGCAGGGCAATGCAGCGGCCACCCGCCGCCAGATCAATCGCTACATGATCCGACATAGTCAACTGGCGGGAGAGGGCGGCTTCATTTCCTTTACTCCGGTACTGACGGCGCCGATTGCGGTTGACGGCGAAGGACCGGCGCCCGGAGCCACCGGCGACGCGGAAGCTGCGCGGGACACCTCTCGGCAATGAAGGCGGCGGTACTGATCCTGCTGGCGAGTCTTGCAGCAGGGGCGGCTGATGCGCAAGGCGGCGACCGGGCCGACGGTTCGGTCGACGATTCCGTGGAGAGCTGGCTGGTCCGGATGGACCACGCTGTAGCGTCGATCAGCTACAGGGGGACGCTGGTCAGTACCGGAAACTCCCGAATCGACACGATGCGGATCGTTCACCGCGCAGACGACAGCGGCGTGCGCGAACGAATCTATGCGCTGGACGGACCGAAAAGAGAAATTCTTCGCGACCGCGACCAGGTGCGATGGCTGGTCTCCGGCCAGACCTCGATCGTGGTCGATAATCCGTTTCCGACTCGACTGTTTCCCAGAATTCCGCTGGCCGAGATTCTCGGCCCCGAATCGGTTTACGCGATTCGCGCCGTCGGCAGCGATCGGGTGGCCTCGCGTTCGGCTCGTGTGATCGAAATCTCGCCGACCGATGAGTACCGCTACGGTCGACGACTGTGGCTGGACGACCAGACCGCCATGCTGTTGCGAAGCGTGGTTTTCGATGCTGAAGGTCAGATTGTCGAAATGATTTCTTTCGTCGATATCGAACTGGGCACTTCGATCAGCGACGTGGAGCTGGACAGCGCGTTGAACAATCCGTCGAGCGTGGCCCGATACCAGATCGGCGAAAAGAATTCGCCAGCAGCAAGAACCGGCGGGGTGCCGCTGTGGATGCCGGAGTCGCTGCCGCGAGGCTTCAGGTTGTCGTCCGTCGGCCATGGATTCACCGACGGAAAGCGCTACGAGCATCTGTTGTTCAGCGACGGACTGTCCAGCTTTTCCATCTACATCGAGCCGCTCGGCGAGAGCGGCATTGCCGAGCATGTCGAGGCTCGTGGGTCGATGCATATCTACGTCGGCTCGATCGACCAGCGACGCGTGACCGTGATCGGAGAGGTGCCGGCACCGACCGTTCGTATGGTCGGACGGCATATCCGGCGCCATCAATCGCCTTTGCTCGACCTCATCCAGTAGTGGCGTTGATCGGAACGAGCCAGCGCAGGTCTTGCCAGGGACGTTCAACCCCGGAAAGGACCGCGTGGGGCGCCCCGGCCGTTGATCCCAAACGGTTCGCGCGATGATGCGCTCGTCGGCGTCATCCGCCGTTGCAAGCTACGGCGACCGGATCTGGCACATCGCGACAGTGTCCGCAGACTCCGGTGGCGGGCTCTGGCTGGACTTTCCGGACCCATCTTCGTGCGCGCGATGTGCCCTCGGCAACGGCTGCGGTGCAGCACATCTGACGCGGCTTTTCATTCGCTCGGGATCGAGGCTGCCTCTCGCCTCTCACCACGGGTTTAGGCCGGGTGAGAAGGTCCGCGCCGGCGTCGATTCCCGCTGGTTGCTGCGCGCTGCGTGCGTTTCCTACGTTGTGCCGGTGCTGGCGTTTCTGACCGGCGCGATTGGCGCTCAGGCCATGTGGCCCGGCAGCGATATTCCTGCGTTGCTCGGAGGGCTGTTGGGAACGGGGCTGGCGCTGGCGCTGCTGCACGGCCCGCTGGCTCGCCTGACCCAGCCGCGCCTGTCGCTGGAACGCCTGGCCGATGAGCCGGTCGAACGCCTTGAATCGAGGCGCGATGGCGCACACCTAGACCGTTCCAGGGAGTGACGTGGCCGTTACGGCAACGCACTACCCTGATTGAAATGAAGAATTGTCGTGCTGGCCAGTCTGCATCTGACGACCGCGCGCCCAAACCCAACGAAGGGATTCAAGCGAATGTTAAAACTCTCAATCCGAATGACGACCCTGCTTGCTGCGATCTTGATCCTCAATGCAGCGCACGCTGCGCCACGAGATTTCGTCGATATCGTCGAGCGCAGCATCCCGGCCGTCGTAAACATCGAAACCACGCGATTCGGCGAGCGACCAGACCCGGAAATCCAGCGTGGGCAGATGCCGGATGACGTTCCCGAACTGTTCCGGCGGTTCTTCGAGCCCTACGGCGATGGACGTCGCGGACGGCCGGATCGGCGCGGCGGCGGATCCGGATTCATCACCGATTCGGACGGCCTGATCATCACCAATCATCACGTGATCGAAGATGCTGACGAAATCATCGTGCGCCTCGCGGATCGACGGGAATTCGTCGCCGAACTCGTCGGCTCTGACCCGGAAACCGACGTCGCCGTTCTGCGAATCGACGCCGAGAATCTCCCGACGCTTGAATTCGGGGACTCCGATGCGCTGCGCCCGGGGCAGTGGGTGATCGCGATCGGCTCTCCATTTCAGTTCGAGCAGAGCGTGACGGCAGGGATCGTCAGCGCCAAGGGGCGCTCGCAGATGCAGCAGCAGTATGTCCCATTCATCCAGTCCGACGTCGCCATCAATCGGGGCAACTCCGGCGGACCGTTGATCGACACGAACGGCAACGTGGTGGGAATCAATTCCTGGATTCTGAGTTCGAGCGGCGGCAACATCGGGCTTTCCTTCTCGATACCCATTGAAACCGCTTCGAGCACGGTCGACCAACTGCTTGAATATGGACGGGTTTCGCGCGGATACCTCGGTGTAGGAATCGAGGGTGTCGATCGTGAGCGTGCCGATGCACTGGGGCTGGACCGACCGGTCGGAGCCTTGGTGAACCGTGTCGAAGCGGGGAGCGCAGCCGAGCGCGCCGGCGTCGAGGTGGGGGATGTCATTCTCGAGGTCAACGAGCGAGAGATCGACGAATTTTCCGACCTTCCGCCGATCGTGGGCTCCATCCGGCCGGGCGAGGAAGCGCGCCTGAAGATCTGGCGCTGGGGCGAAACGGAGACCCTGCAGGTCGACCTCGACGAGAGAGAGGAAGACAGCGATGCCGACGATCGCGGTCGCGACGGCGGTGCCGAGCCGACCAACGCACTCGGCCTGACGGTTGAACCGCTGACCGAAGAGCAGCTACAGCGAGCCGACGGCCTGGAAGCCGGGCTGATGGTGACGAGTGTGGAAAGCGACAATGCGTTTCGCGCCGGTGTGCGACGCGGCGATGTGATTCGGATGATCAACAACCGAGAGGTTCGCGAAACGGAGGACTTCAACGACATCGTCGAAAGTATCGAACCCGGCAAGTCCGTGGCGCTTTTGATCTGGCGCGAAGGCGCGACCCGCTTCGTTGCCTACACGCCGGAGGCCGACTGAACCTCCACCGACCCGGCCGGGATTCCCGGCCGGTCGGGATATAATGCCGGCGATCCGCCACCGGGGACAGCCCGGTGGCGGTGTCGCATTTGCACGACCCGGCCCATCGAGGGCCGCCACGCCCTACCGCCGAAGGCCTCCGATGACCGATTGCAAGCACATCCGGAATTTTTCGATCATCGCGCACGTCGATCACGGCAAGTCGACGCTCGCCGATCGCTTTATCCAGGTGTGCGAGGGATTGACCGATCGCGAAATGGCCGAACAGGTGCTCGATTCCATGGACATCGAGCGCGAGCGGGGCATCACGATCAAGGCCCAGAGCGTGACGCTCGACTACACGTCCGGCGCAGGCGATCAGTATCAGCTGAATTTCATCGACACCCCCGGCCACGTGGATTTCTCCTACGAGGTATCGCGCTCGCTTTCGGCTTGCGAGGGTGCATTGCTGGTAGTGGATGCGGCTCAGGGAGTCGAGGCGCAAAGCGTAGCCAACTGCTACACGGCGGTCGAGCAGGGCCTGGAAGTGATCCCGGTCATCAACAAGATCGATCTGCCGTCGGCCGATCCGGAACGCGTCAAGGCGCAGATTGAAGACATCATCGGCATCGATGCCAGCGACGCGTTGCTGGTCAGCGCAAAGACCGGGGACGGCGTGGCCGAAGTGCTGGAAGCCATCGTGAAGCGAATTCCTTCCCCGGAGTTTCGCGACGGTCCGCTCAAGGCCCTGATCATCGATTCCTGGTTCGACAACTATCTGGGGGTCAATTCGCTGATCCGGATCAAGCAGGGCAATCTCAAGAAGGGTCAGCGCATTCGGGTGATGTCGACCGGCGAAGAGCACGACGCCGACCAGATCGGCACCTTTACTCCGAAACGCAGCGGGCGCAACGAGCTCCAGTGCGGTCAGGTCGGCTTCGTGGCGGCCGGCATCAAGGAGATCCACGGCGCGCCGGTGGGCGATACGCTGACCGCGTCTCGAGATCCTGCTGAAAAGCCGCTGCCGGGGTTCGCGCCCATGCAGCCCCGGGTGTTCGCAGGCATCTTTCCGGTGGATTCATCCGACTATCCCGATCTCAGAGAGGCACTGGAAAAGCTGCAGCTGAACGATTCGGCGCTTCAGTTCGAACCTGAAACATCCATGGCGCTGGGGTTCGGCCTGCGCTGCGGGTTCCTCGGCATGCTTCACATGGAGATCGTGCAGGAGCGCCTGGAGCGCGAGTACGACCTCGATCTGATCATCACCGCGCCGACGGTGGTGTATCAACTCGCCTTGACCGACGGCAGTGAAATCGAACTCGACAATCCGGCAGACCTTCCGCCGCTCAATACGATTGCGGAGATTCGCGAGCCGGTGATCCGTGCGACCATTCTGGTGCCGCAGGACTATCTGGGTCCGGTGATCGGTCTGTGCGAGGAAAAACGCGGCGCGCAGGTCGATATGCGTTTCCTCGGAGGCCAGGTCCAGCTGATCTACGAACTGCCCCTGGCCGAAGTGGTCGTCGACTTTTTCGATCGACTCAAGTCTTGCAGCCGCGGGTTCGCATCTTTCGAATATGCCGACGCGCGGCACCAGGCCGGTCCTTTCGTACGCCTCGACCTGCTGATCAACGGCGAACGCGTGGATGCCTTGAGCACCATTGTTCACCGCGAACGTGCACAGCGCCAGGGACGCGATCTGGCCGAGCGTATGCGCGAGTTGATCCCAAGACAGATGTTCGACATTGCCATACAGGCGGCGGTCGGAAGCAACGTGATCTCGCGCTCCACGGTCAAGGCCTATCGAAAGAACGTGACCGCCAAGTGTTACGGCGGCGACGTGACCCGCAAGCGCAAGCTGTTGGAAAAGCAGAAGGAAGGTAAGCGGCGGATGAAAAACGTCGGGAACGTGGAGATACCGCAGGAAGCGTTCCTGGCGGTCCTTCGAACCGACCGGGAAAAGACCTGAAGCCGGACGGCTGCCACGCCGTCCCGATAACAAAACAACGGAACCACCACACTCATGGATTTTGCACTCATCATCACGATGCTCACGCTGGCCTGCGGGGTCGTCTGGCTGGTTGACCGCATCTGGCTCAGGAAGCGCCGGGCCGACGCGCTCGCGCAGGGTCGCGCACAAAACGACGAACCGTCGCGCCTGGTCGAATACGGGCGCTCCTTCTTTCCGCTGCTGCTGATCGTATTGGTCTTCCGTTCGTTCCTGTTCGAGCCGTTCAAGATTCCTTCCGGCTCGATGCAGCCGACGCTGCTGATCGGCGACTTCATCGTGGTCTCGAAATTTTCCTACGGGCTCCGGCTGCCGGTATTGAACACCAGGATCCTTGACACGGGCCAGCCGGAGCGCGGCGATGTCTTTGTGTTCCGGTCGGTCGAGCAGAAAGGCGTCAACATGATCAAGCGCGTGGTCGGCCTGCCGGGCGACACCATCACGTATCGCGGGAAAGTGCTGTACATCAACGGCGATCCGGCGCCTCAGGAGATCGTCGGCCCGTGGATCGGACAGGGAATCAATCGCAATCCGCCCGGCAGCAACCCACAGGCGCGACTGGAGAATCTGGGTGATGACGACCACGATCTGCTGATCTATCCGAGCCTGGTCCCGGCGCCGGCACGGAGCTGGGTGGTGCCGGAAAACCACTACTTCGCGATGGGGGACAATCGCGATCGCTCGCACGACAGCCGCGCCTGGGGATTCGTGCCCGAGGAGAATCTGGTCGGTCGGGCGATACGGATCTGGATGCACTGGGATTGTGCAGCCGGTTTTTGTGTCGACTTCTCGCGAATCGGTGATAAGATCGATTAACAACTTGCTGAAATGGCTAACGTAGTTGTCACGACTCGCGGGCTTCGACCGCGGTTTCGGGTTTGGGAAAGTTGGCTTCGGAGGGACTGAAATGAAAGCGAAGCAGGGTGGCCTCACGCTGATCGGGTTCTTGATCGTACTGTCGCTGGCGCTTTTCGTCGCCTATCTCGGCATGAAGATCGTCCCGATCTATCTCAATCACTACTCGGTCGTCACGTCGATGCAGAACCTGGCCGAAGAGCCCGGTGTCGCCAGCATGTCCGAAGCGCGCATCCGTGATCGCTTGGCGCGAAAATTCAGCACCAGTTACGTCAAACACATCACCGCGCGAGATATCGTCGTCGAACGCGGCAGCGGGCTGCGCATCGTTGCCGAGTACGAGGTTCGCGAAGACCTGATCGGCAACATGGACGCCGTCGTGACTTTCAGGCGTGTCCAAACGCTCAATTGATCCGGAGCTCAGGCGGCTGTGCGATCGACTGGGCTATCCGGTCGACAGCGCGGCCCTGCTGGAACAAGCGCTCACCCACCGAAGCTGCGGTACCCCCCACAACGAGCGGCTTGAATTCCTCGGCGACGCCGTGCTCAGCCTGGTCGTTGCCCAGCTCCTGTACCTCGCTCGTCCCGAGGCTTCCGAAGGCGACCTGTCGCGTTTCAGGGCTCGGCTGGTGCGGGAAGCCACGCTGGCCGAACTGGCGCGCGAGCTTCGCCTGGGTGATTTCATTCGGCTGGGGTCAGGGGAACTGAAAAGCGGCGGTTTTCTGCGCGATTCGATCCTTGCCGATGCCCTGGAAGCCCTGGTAGGAGCCATCTATCTCGATGCTGGCCCATCGGCGGCAAACAGGACCGTTGAGTCACTTTTCGGCCCACGCATCGTGGCCCTGCCGGATGCCGACTCGCTGAAGGATTCCAAGACCCGGCTTCAGGAATGGCTTCAGGGCCGCGGCCAACCGCGTCCGGACTATGAAATCATAGACGAGCAGGGCGCCGATCACGCCCGGCGTTTTACCGTGCGCTGCCGCGCCGACGGCTTGCCGGGGCCGATAGAGGCCACTGCCGGCTCTCGACGCAAGGCCGAGCAGAAGGCGGCGAAATCGGTGCTCGATCAACTGATTCAGGAATACGGCGAATGAATTCGAGCGAGAACTTTCGATGCGGCACGGTGGCGCTCGTCGGCCGCCCGAATGCCGGTAAATCGACGCTGCTGAATCGCCTTGTCGGCGAGCGCGTGGCCATCGTTACGCACAAGCCCCAGACGACCCGCCACCGCGTCACCGGAATTGTCAATCGGCCAGGCGGACAGCTGGTTCTGGTCGACACTCCGGGTCTGCATCGTCGTCGGGACCACGCGCTGAATCGGCACCTGAACCGGGTTGCGGCGGAGTCGCTGCGATCGGTCGACCTGGCCGTGCTGGTCATCGACGCGTCACGAACCGGAGAGGAAGACGAGCTCGCGCTGCGCGCAATCATCCAGGCCGGCGTGCCGAGCGTGCTGGTCTTCAACAAGATCGACAAACTTCGCGATCGCGCCTCGCTGCTGCCCTTGACCGAACGCTGGGCATCGCGACTGGAGCCGTTGGCCGTCTGCTATCTGTCAGCGCTGAACGGAGACGGGGTCGAAGCGATGGCCGATCAGGTGCTGGAACATCTGCCGCTTCAGCCGGCAATGTTCGACCCGGATTCCTTCACCACCGAGTCTTCCCGGTTTCTCGCCGGAGAGCTCATTCGAGAGCAGCTGATGGAGCAGCTGCACCAGGAAATCCCCTACGGCACGACCGTGCTGATCGAGGATTTCGAGGACGGAGCGGAGCGCTATCGAATCACGGCAAGGATCCTGGTTGCCGAAAAGCGACACAAGGGGATCGTCATCGGACGGGGCGCAGAGACCCTCAAACGAATCGGCACGCGAAGCCGGAAGGGCATGGAGGCACTGTTTGGCGTCCGCGTCCACCTGGATCTCAGCGTCGGCGCAGAGCCCGGCTGGATCGATCGGGAGCGAGATTTCGAGCGACTGGGCTATCGGCGTTGAGCCGGGTCGATTTCGAACCGGCTTTCGTGCTGCATCGTCGCGCGTGGCGTGAGACCAGTCTGATCGTCGATCTGCTGACTCGATCGGCGGGCCGCATCGCTGCGGTGGCGCGCGGAGCGCGTTCTCCCCGGTCGGCGTGGTTCGGTCTGGCTGAGCCCTTTCGCCTGCTGAACGTGTCCTGGCTACGCCGGGGCGACATGGCAACGCTGACCGGCATCGACCTTGCCGGCCGCTCCCCGATGCTGAAAGGCACGTCGCTGTGGTGCGGCTTCTACGCCAACGAGTTGCTGTTGAAACTGCTGCAGCGCGATGATCCGGATTCTGAGCTGTTCGACGCCTACGCCAACCTCCTTCCCGAGCTGACCGACGCGGCAAACCAGGCCCCGGCCCTGCGCCGCTTCGAATGCCGACTGCTCGATGCACTTGGCGTGCTGCCCGACCTGTCCGAAACGGCGGGAGACGCCGCGCCCGTCGAAGCGCTGGGCCGTTACCGGGTCGACCCGGTGGTCGGTCCGGAGCCGGCCGCTTCGGATGCTTCCGGCTATCCGGGTCGACTGCTGCTGGCATTGGCGAACCGCCAGCGTATCGACCATGGGGATGCCGGCGACGCACGCCGGCTGATGCGCACGCTGATCGAGTACCATCTCGACGGACGCAAATTGAAGACGCCTTCGATGTTTCGGGAAAACGTTTCGTGAGCACGCCGCTGCTGGGCGTCAATATCGACCATGTCGCCACGCTGCGCCAGGCGCGCGGCACCGATTACCCCTCGGTGCTGGAAGCGGCAAGGGTCTCGGAGGACAACGGCGCGGACCTGATCACCGTGCATCTTCGCGAAGATCGCCGCCATATCCAGGACCGGGATGTCATTGCCTTGATCGAGCAATCTCGCACGCGCCTGAATCTCGAAATGGCGCTGACCGAGGAAATGATGGCGATTGCGTTGAAGCATCGGCCCGATGATGTTTGCCTGGTGCCGGAACGCCGCGCCGAACTGACGACCGAGGGCGGTCTGAACGTCGCGGGCGATCCCGAACGCGTCAAGCGGTTCTGCAACCAGCTGGCAGACGGCGGAATCCGCGTTTCGCTGTTCATCGACCCGGTGATCGAGCAGATCGACGCCGCGGCCGCCGTCGGTGCGCCGGTCATCGAGATCCATACCGGAGCCTACGCCAACGCGGCGAGCGCGTCGGCCGCCGAGGCTGAGTTGGGTCGAATTGCAGGCGCTGCAGAGGCGGCCCTTGAGGCCGGCCTGATCGTCAATGCCGGCCACGGCCTCCATTACGAAAACACGACCGCGATCGCTGCGTTGGGCAGGATCCGGGAGTTCAATATCGGACACGCGATCATCTCGCGCTCGGTTTTTGTCGGGCTGGCTTCGGCGGTTCGATCGATGAAGGATCTGCTGTCCGTGGCCCCAGCGCCTGCAGATTGAACCTGCTGCAGGTGGTTAAGCGTCGCGCCGTCGCCCCGATGCAGGTTTGCCCGATCGGATTTCAGCCGGGCGAAAGTTGACGGCGCAGCGCGACACGCGTCGCAGAAACCACCCGCATCCAATGCGCCAGCAACGTGCCGGGCGAACTGTCCGATTCTTGTCGGAGCGCTTCTTCCAGCAGACCGCAGGCGGCCTGCAGACGGGCGGCACCAACGTATCCCGCAGCACCCCGCAGTTGGTGGACGAAGTGGGCGGCCTCCTCAAAGCGCTTTTCCACCAGCAGGTTCTCCAGCTCGGCCGTCGATGAGTCCAGCTCGGGCACAAATGCGCGGAACAGCTCCGCTGCGCGCCGGGCGCTCCCGGAAGCTTCGATCGCGCGTTCCATGTCCAGCAGCGCCGTGCGTCGAGGTCCGGATTGCTCGAACGAAACGAACGAATCGGGTTTCGCCGCGGCGCGGAGCAGCGCGTGGATCAGCAGGTCCACGCTTACCGGCTT
>Ga0207419_1002807_pt1 | contig 10997 bp, 10 predicted proteins | sample ElkSloMetagenome_4_FD_184723 | JGI IMG/M metagenome (GOLD analysis project Ga0207419, IMG submission 184723) | Hot spring microbial communities from Elkhorn Slough, Monterey Bay, USA - MD2A (version 2) | ecosystem: Environmental > Aquatic > Marine > Intertidal zone > Estuary: Microbial mat ... | reverse complement strand
ACTCCCACGGACCAGTGGCCTGTGCGGCCGGGCCAATCCTGTACCGATGTGGCTGTCCCGCCCGAAATCATCCGTATCGAACGGGGCGCATATTCGATGTTGTCGAGCAATTTGGTGTGCACTTCGCCGGCGGCAAAGTCAGGGTTGCAGACCACGTCGCGCAGCCAGCGCAGATTGGTCTCGATCCCGTGGAGCGTACTTTCCCCGAGCGCCTCGCCCATCGCGCCAATCGCGCCTTTGCGCGTGGGTGCGTGGGTGATCAGCTTGGCGATCATCGGGTCATAGAACGCACTGACATCGCTGCCCGGCTGGGCCCATGTGTCTGCGCGGATATTGTCCGGAAAGGAAAGCGCGCTGATCCTGCCGGTGGTGGGCCGGTAATCAAGCGCCGGATCTTCGGCATAGAGGCGCACCTGCACGGCATGGCCTTTCGCCACTGGCGCATCACGATCAAGCATGTCGAAATCGCCGCCCGCCCCTCGGATCATCCATTCGACAAGATCAATACCCATCACCTCTTCGGTGACGCCGTGTTCGACTTGCAGCCGCGTGTTCATCTCAAGAAAGAAATAGTCCTGCGTCAACGCATCGTAGAGAAATTCCACCGTGCCAGCCGAGAGATACCGCGCTGCTTCGCCCAGACGCACGGCTGCCGCAATCAGCCCTTCGCGCACACTATCGGGCAAAGCCGGGGCCGGCGCTTCCTCCACCACCTTCTGATTGCGTCTTTGCAAAGAGCAATCGCGCTCACCCAGCGGCATGACACGCCCTGACCCATCGCCGAAAATCTGCACCTCAATGTGGCGTGCACGGGCGATAAAGCGCTCCAGGAACACGCCGGCATCGCCGAAATTGCTGCCGCCGAGCCGCACCACGCTGTCAAAGCTATCGCGCAATTGCGCCTCGTCCTCGCACACGCGCATGCCGATCCCACCGCCGCCGGCAGTAGCTTTGAGCATGACAGGATAGCCGATTGTGCGCGCAGCGTTCACGGCCTCTTCAATATCGCTGAGCAGCCCTGATCCAGGAGCAAGCGGCACTCCGTTCGCCTCAGCTAAAGCGCGCGCAGAATGTTTTAGACCAAAAGTGCGGATGTTTTCAGGCGTTGGTCCGATAAAGCCGATCCCGGCTTCAGCGCAGCTTTCAGCAAACTGGGCGTTTTCTGCCAGAAAGCCATAGCCTGGATGGATTAGAGAGGCGCCGGTCTCTTTGGCAGCGGCGATAATCGCGTCAGCATCGAGATAGCTCTCGGCAGCGGGCGCAGGGCCGATACATACCACGCGATCAGCCTGTGCCACGTGAAGCGAACCGGCATCAGCCTCAGAGTATACGGCGACGGACTTCAGGCCCATCGCTTTCACGGTGCGAATGATCCGTGTCGCAATCGCCCCGCGATTGGCGACAAGAACCACGGGCTTTATCATTTGGCGATGATCATACGGACAGGCGTGGGGTTAAATCCGTTGCACGGATTGTTGATCTGCGGACAATTCGAAACCATCACCACCACATCCATCTGTGCACGAACATCGACTGTCAGGCCGGCTGCCGAAATGCCATCGACAATGCCGAGTGAACCGTCTTCCATCACCGGAACATTCATGAAGAAATTGATGTTGGAGACGATGTCGCGCTTGGTGCGCCCGTTGGGCAGGCTGGCCTTGAGGTAATTCTCGACGCAAGCGTGCTGAGATTTTGTAAAGTGGCCGTAGCGCAACGAATTGCTTTCCACCGAGCACGCGCCGCCAATCGTATCGTGATAGGCAACGCTGGTGCCGGTGATTGTCATCATGGCGCGGCCTTCATTGGAGCGTAAGACCGATCCTTTTTTCAAAAACAGATTGCCTTGCGCGGCGACAGTATCCTGCGCACTGTAGCGTTCGGTATCGTCAGCGGCTGAATAGATCAGCAGGTCCACCGCCTGATTGCCCCTGAGATCGACAATCCGCAGCGTTTCACCCTGCTTGACCTCGTGCACCCAGAAATGGCGTGCGGGGACGGTTTCATCATAGATGATTTCGCCTGTCAGGCCATCTGTCTGTGGATCGGCTTCGAGAGTGTCAGTGCCCATAGGTCATGCTCCTCTAACGGCGGTAATAGTCTTCGACATTGAGAAAGGCGCGCTGGCCTTCGGGTGTTTCGTTGCGCACGGGATCATCATGCGCGGTACAAGACCCACGCCAGGCCGTGGCGCGCAAGGGGGTGACTGCCCACTCGTCGCGCGGATCAAGCACGTGCGGGCAATTCGCGATCACCAGCATCAGGTCCATCTCTGCGCGCAAGATCACTTGGCGCCCCGGATCGAACGGGCCTATTTGAGGGGTGATTGCGCCGTCCTCCTCAACAATCGCGCCTTTGAACAAATTGATGCATGGGTGCACATCCTTGGCGCTCAAGCCATGCTTGCCAACGCCGAGCAGAAAGCGATCGCGACCGTTGAGGAAATAGCGCCCCGCTTTCTCCCCCTTACCGTATTTCGCGCTGCTGCCTTCCTCGTTCGATGTGCCGCAAAAACAATCATGCGTGCCCGCATCGTCAGCGATGAAGCTCATCAGCACGCGGCCCATGTCGGAAAGCAGCAGCTTGCCCTGCCCTTCTGCTTGCCCAAGATAGCCGTTCCACTGCACCTTGACGGTGTCAGCCACATTCAAACGCTCCGTGGGCATTTCTGCATTGAATATCTGTAGACCCGCACACGCATCGCCTTTCAGATCGATCAACCGCAGACGCGCACCGCGATTTAGGCGGCGGATGGCATATCCGCCCGGCGCAATCGTTTCCTCCCAGATTAGATCGTCTTGGCTTACGCCATCGGGTAGATCATCCGCGCGCGGCGGCAGCACGGGCATGTTCTCGACCACTGTCGAGCCCATCGCGCGGGCGTGTTGCTTGGCAGCGATCGGATCGGCAAGCTGCGGTTCGGTCAAGCGGCTTCTCCTTTGGGTTGGACCTTCGCATCGGACCCTTGTTCATAGAGCGGTGGGAGCAGCGATGTTGTGGTCACCAATTGCAATTGTTTGACACCGCGGATCGCACGCAGGGCGTCGCACAATTCCTCCAACCGGCGCGCCGGGCCCTGCACCAGCAAAACCTCGAGAGATTGATCGTTCTCAAGGAAAACGTGCTGCGAGGAGATCACCTCTTTCAGAAAATGCTGCTGTTTTGTCGCCAGTTGCTGCCGCACGCTTCCGGCATCACCGCGATAAACCAGCGTGATGGTACCAGCGAGTGTTTCGTCAGGGCGGATTTGCGCCTGGTGTTCGGCGATAGCGTGGCGGATAAGCTGCGCAATCATCTGCGAACGCGAAGGCATGTCACGCTCGTCTACCATCACATCGAGGTGATGCAGCAGATCGGCTGGCAGGCTCATCGACAGACGGGCAAGGTTGGTGGGATCGTTAGGCACGGGGAATACCTCTCAATTATTATCTATTTTGTCAATCGTAATACTGGGTTGCCGCGAGTGCATGTCTTCCGGCAACCCTTCACTCTGGGCTTTTGCGGCAAGCTCTGCCTCTTGCGCAAGCCGGCGCTCAAGCGAGAGATCATAGACGATTGTCGCGCCAAAGCGACCCGGAGCGTGCGGATCGGTGCGCGATTTATCGAGCGTAAGCACGCGTGTGCCAAGCGAAAAGGCCTCCTGGATATCGTGCGTTACCATCAGGATAGTGAGGGAATACTCGCGCCAGAGCCGGGTGATCAGCGTGTGCATGTCAGATCTGATACCCGGATCCAGCGCTCCAAACGGCTCATCAAGCAACAAAATGCGAGGACGCTTGATCAAAGCCTGCGCGATGGCGAGGCGCTGCTGCATCCCGCCCGACATTTGCGCAGGGTACAAATGCGCTGCCTCAGCCAGACCCACAGCTTCAAGCATTTCATGAGCGCGATCGGCTGCCCGCTTGCGTGCAGCGCCGAACAGGCGGCCCGTCAGCGGCGCTGCCTCGCATTCAAGACCGAAGATCGTGTTGCCAAGCACGGTCAGGTGCGAGAACACCGAATAGCGCTGAAACACCACGCCGCGATCAGGGGTACATTTGGGCTCAAGTGGTTGCCCATCCAGCGTGATGGCACCGCGCGTTGGCGCGTCCTGCCCCAGCACCAGCCGCAAAAGCGTGCTCTTTCCCGCGCCCGACGGCCCGACCACCGAAACGAAGGCTCCCTCGTCAATATCAAGATTGACGCGTTCGAGCACGATGGTGTCGCCATATTCGACCCACACATTGCGCAAGGAAAGGCACCCGCTCACCGATCAGCCTCATGCGCCCAGGGGTATAGTCGCTTGCTAGCGCTTGATAGCGCCCAGTCGATCAGCGCAGCCAACACGGCAATCCACACAACGTAAGGTAGGATCACGTCCATCGCGAGGTAACGCCGGACCAGAAAGATGCGGTAGCCAAGGCCAATGTCGGATGCGATGGCCTCTGCTGAAATGAGGAAAACCCACGCAGGCCCGAGCGATAGGCGCACACTCTGGATCAGGCGCGGCATGGCTTGCGGCAAAGCGAAGCGCAGCATCAATTGCCACGTGCTTGCCCCAAGGGTCTGCGCCTTGATGATCTGTTCGCGCGGCAATTGCGCAATATGCGAAGCCAGATCGCGCACCATGAAAGGCGCGATGCCGATAACGATCAAAGCAACCTTGGCTGTCTCGCCCAACCCGAACACGATGAACAAAATGGGCAGCAGCGCAATCGGCGGGACAACCGCAATGCTGGTCACCGTCATTCCGAAGGTCGCACGAAAGAGCGGCAACACGCCAAGCAAAAGGCCAACCACCAGCGCACTGAGCGTCGAAATCGCAAGGCCCAGTCCCAAGCGCCTGAGGCTTGCGAACGTATCGGCCCAGAACAGATAGCGGCCCGAAAGCTGGTCCTTTTCGAAAACCAATCCCCACATCGCCTCCAGCATGGCACCGGGCAGCGGGGTGATCTTTTCTGCCGGATTGATGGCGTTGCGATCTGCGGCGATGATCAGATACAGGATGATCAAGACGAAAATCGGCACCAGACCAAGAGCCAGGTTCCGGCCCTTGGTGCTGGTGCGCAGTCCAGAGCTGGCGAGCCAACTCATCCGGCTGCCGGCGTGCTGATCGTGCGGTCGCTCATAGCCTTAAACCTCGTCGTCAGCGGCCATTTGCATGTAAGTCGCATCAAACCGCAGCGTTACATTATCAGCATCGCCCAACACCTCACCGCCGGGAAAGGCCATGCCCACCGCATCAGCAGAACGCGCGCCCTGCCCAAAAAGACCTTGGGAAAAACTGAAATCGCGCACCTTTTTCATCGTTTCGATAAGCGCAGGGTCTGATGTTGCCGCCACAGCCCCTGCGGGATCGGAATAGAGATAGGTCGTCGCCAATTGCGCCTCGAACACGTCAGGGGTGGTGCCCGCCAACTTCGCCATCGCCGCGCGCGCGGTCTTCGCTTCCTCAGTGTCGGCGCTCATCAGCGCCATGGTTTCGTACCAAATGCCCGCCAGCGCCTTTCCCAGCGCCGGATTGGCTTTGAGAGTCGCTGTATCGACCACAAGCACATCCACAATCTCACCGGGAATATCGGCTGAACTGAACACCAGATTGGCGCCGGGCACTTCGCGCATCGCGGTCAATTGCGGGTTCCAGGCAACCGCCGCCGTCACATCTTCAGACGTGAACGCGCCCGCAATATCGGCATCAGAGGTGTTGACGGTGCGCACATCGGTCATCGCAAGGCCCGATGTCTCGAGCGCCCGCGCCAGCAAATAATGTGAAACAGAAAGTTCAACCAGATTGACTTGACGTCCCTCGATCGCAGCAAGATCGCGTGTGTTTTTGAGCAGAATGCCATCATTCCCGTTGGAGTAATCGCCCACAATGATCGCGCTTGTGTCTTTGCCCCCTGCCGCCGGGATCGTTAGCGCGTCCATGTTCGCCACTGTCACCCCGTCCAGCTGTCCGGCAGTGTATTGGTTGACCGATTCGACGTAATCATTGACTTGCACAAAATTGATCGTGACGCCGTATTTCTCTTCCCACTTATCAACGATGCCCGCCTGATCGGCATACGGCCAAGGCATCCAGCCGGCATAGATCGACCAGCCGATATTGAACTCGCTGCGCGCACCATCACCCTCTTCGGGTGCACCGGAACATGCGGCAAGAGTGAGGGTTAGCGTGGCCCCCAAAAGGGCAAGAAAGCGACGCAAGGCGGTAATCATGACTCGAATTCCTTTCGCAGTCGCAACATTGCCGCATTCCACTTCGCTGTCCACGGCAAAATTATTACCGTTGTGATTATCGGTAATATCCATATGTTGCATCCAAAGGTGCAATGGCAAAGTGACGCGATGGAGCTTGTAACCCGTTAGCGCTTAAAGGAAGAGGCTGTCCTGAGGCGATCGCACCATTGGGAGCACATCTATGAAAAACCTGTTCGCCCTTCCTCTGATTATCGCTGTTGCCGCCTGTTCAAACGAGCCTGTCCCGTCTGATCCGGGCAAGCTGGCGTTCGACGAAACCGTTGTCAAAGTGCCCGGCTTCGTCGATTTCCTCACAGTCGATGGCAATACAGTGTGGGCCACCAATGCCACCTCTCGCGAAGAGGGGATGGTCGAGCAATGGTCGCCCGAAGGCCTTGTCGCCAGCGTGAAAATGGATAGGCCCTGCGGCACGATGGCGCTGGCTGACGGCTATATCTGGGCAGCAAATTGCCCTGAACTCAGCCTCTACAAGATCGATACAAAGTCAGCCGAGGTCGCTGCCGTCCTCGAGACAGGCCTGGCAGAGCCGCGGGGCGAGACGAATGTTGTCTCTGGCGCTGGATCAGTCTGGCTGCCTACCGATGCCGATGGAGTGATCACCCGCATCGATCCGGCTACGAATGAAATCCTCGCAACGGTCACAGTTGTGCCTGGCACGTTTTTCTTGGCTTTTGGCGAAGGCGCGTTGTGGGCAGTTGCGAGCGAAGAAAGCCTACTCCAGCGCATCGATCCTGAAACCAACAAGGTCACAGGCACCGTCAAATTGGGTGAACAGCCCGGTTTCCTGACAGCAGGCGAAGGCGCGGTATGGGTGCAGGAACAAGGCGACGGCACCGTCGCCAAGATCGACCCTCAAACCCTTGAAATCATCGCGCGAACCAAGGTGGGCGACAGTTTGCTCTATGGTGATATCGATGCAGCCGATGGCAAGGTATGGCTGCGCACCACCGAAGATCAGACCTTCGTTGTGATCGATGCCGCAACCACCGAAATTCTTGCCCGCGTCGGTCGTGCAGAGGGCAGCGGGGCTATTCGTTACACACCAGAAGGCATCTGGACATCGGCGCACGATGTGGAGTCGATCAACTGGTGGACACCTGCTAGCGCAGACACCGAAGCCGCATCGCAATAGATCCGCGCGCCGCTTCTCGTATTGGAGGGAGACAGCCCAGATGTTTCTTCGTGAACTTGGAATTGTACCGGGCGCAGCCGCGCAGACAAAGCTAGGCACAGGGAGCCCGAGCGCCAAACTCACCAACCTTTCGAGGCGTGGATTTGTCGGCGGATCGGGCCTGTTTGTGCTCGGCATCGCGCTGGCTGGGTGTGACACCTATGTCGAGCCTGATGTCGATGCCAGCGCCTTCAACCTTGGCGATCCCGGTGCAAGCCCGCTCACCGATGTGGGAGGCGGGGATGCGACGCCGGGTCTATGGATTGCGATTTCCGAAGACGGCACTGTCAACATCACCTGCCATCGCTCTGAAATGGGCCAGCAGGTCTGGACATCCATGGCGCAGATTGTTGCCGATGAGCTGGAGGCTGATTGGGACACGGTCTCCATCACTCAGGCAGAGGGGCATGAGCGTTACGGCGATCAGAACACCGATGGCTCACGCTCGGTGCGCTACAACTTCCATCGGCTGCGCGTGGCGGGCGCGGCAATGCGCCACATGTTGACCGAGGCAGCGGCAATGTTCTGGGAAGTCGAAGCCTCAGACTGCACCGCCGATGCGGGGCTGGTGCGCAATAACAAGAGCGGCGAAACGCTTGGATACGGCAATCTGGCAGAGTTGGCCGCCAAGCAACCCATCCCTGCAGAAGACGCGATAACGCTAAAAGAGCCAGGCCAATGGCGCTTTATCGGGCAGGAAGTGCCTTCACTTACCATTCCCAAAATCACCCGCGGCGAAGGCCAGTTTGGCATCGATGTGGACGTGCCTGGGATGGTTCACGCTGTGGTTGCGCGCCCGCCGCAAGTGTTCGGACGCACAGGCACCGTAGATGATGCGGCAGCGCTCAAGGTGCAGGGCGTCATACAAACTGTGCGCCTGCCGGATGCAAAGGCCCCTGCCCTGTTCCAGCCGCTTGGCGGTGTGGCTGTTGTGGCGAAGGACACCTGGGCAGCGATACAGGGCCGCAATGCGCTTAACATCGCGTGGGGTGACGGACCCAATGCGGCTTACGATTCGCAAGAATATGGCGAGACACTGAAAGCCGCCTCACGCCGCAAAGGCGCGGTGCAACGGTCGCGCGGCGATGTGTATGCCGATCTGTCAGGCGCTGCCAAAACCGTGTCGGCAGAATATTTCGCCCCCCACCTCACGCAATCGCCGATGGAGCCGCCTTCGGGAACGGCGCGCTGGACCGGCGAAAAGCTAGAATGCTGGGGCTGCGTGCAAGACCCGCAGGAAACCCGCAATGTGCTGAGCGAGGCGCTGGGCATCGACAAGGCAAACATCACCGTCACCCCAACATGGCTTGGCGGGGCTTTTGGCCGAAAATCCAAGCCCGATTTCATGATTGAAGCCGCTTTGATTGCCAAAGAAGTGGGCAAACCTGTCAAGGTAACCTGGACCAGAGAAGATGATGTGCGCCATGGCTTCTACCACGCCGTGAGCGCCCAGCGCATGGAAGCGGGCCTGGATGAAACCGGCGCGTGCACCAGCTGGCTGCACCGCACCACCTTTCCTTCGATCTCGTCCACCTTTGCGAATGGGGTCAGCAGTCCGAGCGCTGGCGAGGTTGGGATGGGTGCAACCGATGTGCCCTTCGCCGCGCCAAACCTGCGCATCGAAGCAGGCGAGGCGAAGGGGCACGTGCGCACCGGATGGCTTCGCTCTGTCTGCAATATCTTCCACGCCTTTGCCGTGCAGAGCTTTGCGGGCGAACTCGCTCACGCAGCGGGGCGCGACCAGAAGGATTACCTGCTGGATCTGATAGGTCCGGACCGCGTGATCGACCCAGCGTCCGAAGGCGCGCAATATGGTAATTACGGCGGTTCAGCAGAGGAATATCCGATTGAAACCGCTAGGCTTAAAGCTGTAGCCGAAAAGGCTGCCGGAATGGCGCAATGGGGGCGCACGATGCCCGAACGCCACGGGCTTGGCATAGCTGTCCATCGTTCCTTCCTCGCGTACGTCGCCACCGTAATCGAAGCGAAGGTGAGCGAGGATGGCAAGCTGACCATACCCGGCGTGTGGGTGGCTATCGATGCTGGCACCGTGATCAACCCGCGCCATGTGCGCGCGCAGATGGAAGGCGGCACGATCTATGGCCTCTCCAACGCGCTTTATGGCGAAATCACAGCGAAGAACGGGGCAATCGTGCAGGACAATTTCCCTTCGTGGAGACTGATGAAAATGGCCGAGGCACCGCGCGCTTTCGAAGTGGAGATCCTTCGCTCGAACAAGCCGCCCGCAGGCGTCGGCGAACCGGGCACGCCGCCCGCTGCCCCTGCCCTCGCCAATGCAATATTCGCTGCCACTGGCACGCGGTTTCGCACTCTGCCGATGATCGGCGCAAACGGCACTCGCCTGCCGCTTGGCAACCCCTCAACCAAAGCCTGATCTCAGGGAGTTTCGCAAGATGGCTATTACGCTGAAGATTAACGGGCGCGAGGAACAGGTCGATGCAGCGCCGGGGACACCGCTTTTGTGGGTGCTGCGCGACCATCTGAAGCTCACAGGCACAAAATTCGGTTGCGGAGTGGCGCAATGCGGTGCCTGCACTGTGCATATCGATGGCAAGCCAACGCGCTCCTGCGTGCTGCCGCACGAATCGCTTGATGGTGCCGCCGTAACAACGATCGAAGGGCTATCAGGCTCTGCTGCAGATGCTGTACGCAATGTGTGGATTGAAGATGACGTGCCACAATGTGGCTATTGCCAGTCGGGGCAGATCATGGCCGCCAGCGCTCTTATCTCGGAAAACGGCAATCCGTCCGATGGTGATATCGACAAGGCGATGACCAATCTATGTCGCTGTGCGACCTACATGAGCATCCGCCGTGCAATTAAGAAAGCCGCACAAAAGGCCTAGGAAAGTGGAGCCTGAAAAAAGGCTACCAGACAGCTTTGCTGACACGGCTTGGGGCGGAACTTGGGCAGATGCCCAACTCGCGCTCACGATCTCTGTCGACTTCGTGCGTAAAGCACCAAGGCCATGCAGGAGATTATGCGAAGTGTTCGCACGGTTCGCCGGCGCTTTGCGCTTACACGATCGCCAGCGAAGAGGGTGGTGGCAGCTTCTCCATATGCGCGCCTCCAGCCGCTCGCGGTGTGGGGGAAACGGGCCGAAAAAGGTCCGGACGCTCGCCCTCCCCCACATTTTCCACCCATACTTTGCCGCGAATTGGCGCGGCTGGCAATGAACGGGCGCGCGCAGAGACGGGCGCTTTTTCCCTGGAAACCGCGCTTTCCAGCGATGCTTGGAGATCGTCAGCGGAAGAGAAGGGTGGTGGACAGGGCTGGATTCGAACCAGCGTACGCTTGCGCGGGCAGATTTACAGTCTGCTGCCTTTAACCACTCGGCCACCTGTCCACACGATTGCTCGCGAAAGTGCGATCAGGGTGATTGGCCGTTGCGCCACATCACCTGATCGAGCATCGAAGCATTGCCCCTGATCGGGACTGCTCCGTTTGCCGAGACGCGCGCTTTGGCGAAGCGAGCCTTGCCTGTCAATGGGGGCAGTGGCAGGAGGCCGAAATGAGGCGCAAAGTCATGCGCAAGGCACACAGCGAGGACAACAACAAGAACAT
>Ga0207419_1002806_pt1 | contig 10998 bp, 12 predicted proteins | sample ElkSloMetagenome_4_FD_184723 | JGI IMG/M metagenome (GOLD analysis project Ga0207419, IMG submission 184723) | Hot spring microbial communities from Elkhorn Slough, Monterey Bay, USA - MD2A (version 2) | ecosystem: Environmental > Aquatic > Marine > Intertidal zone > Estuary: Microbial mat ... | reverse complement strand
TCCAAAACCACTTTGGTCTTGAATTTTGAGGTGAATTTTCTTCGTGTCATATTCAGTAAATTTATTAATTAAACTTACTGTCCTATTTTTTGGGGTATCCACAATCTGCTTATACTGTTTACTTGTTATCACATCAATAAAACTATCTTTTGCATTTGCTTTCTCTTCTTTATCTAATAGGCTCAGCTCCTTCTCTTCATTTTCGATTATAAGTGTCATTATCGCTTCTTCCTTTAACTGAAATAAAAGTTCTTGCTCTTCTCTTGAAAGGATATTTAATTCTTCTGCGTCAACCTTTAGTGAATCATTATCAATAAAATCCTGTACTATTTCTGTTACTGAAATGATCACACTTAAATTTTTAATCGATTGGGGAATTTTAGCGGATGAATAAAAGCTCTTAAAATTATTGGTAGAAATAGGGAGAACTTCACCGTCCGGATTTATCAGCATAGAACTAACCGATAAAGAAAAAATAAGGTAAAGAACTCTAAAAGTCTTTTCAAGATAATGCAACAGATTTTACTGAGAGAGCAAATAATTGACCAAGACAGGGAACACTTCTGGACGGTTTGTTTGAACCGTGCTAATATCATTATGAATATTGAATTGGTAAGCATGGGTAATGTTTTTAGCACCGGAGTTTTACCCATGGAGGTGTATAGTAGTCCTTTACAGAAAAGAGCCGTTAATCTAATTTTTGTGCATAATCATCCAAGCGGAGATTTAACTCCAAGTGAAGAAGATAAAGATGTTACAGATCATTTAATACAAGTTGGAAAGTTTGTTAATATTCCGGTGCTTGACCACATGATAATTAGCAATAAGGAATATTATAGCTTTTCGGATAGTGGTGTTCTTTCTGAACTTGAAATGAGTTTAAAGTATGTGCCTGCTTTTGTTCAGAAGGATAGGACTTTAAAAGAGCAACGAGAGGAATTTAAGAAGGCTACAAAGATCATCGTAGATAAAGCTATAAAGGATAATGACAAGGCGAAGTCAATCGAAATGGCTAAACTGATGAAAACTAAAGGTTATTCCGTGGAAGAAATTGTTGAGCTAACAGGTCTTTCTAAAGCTGCTTTGAAAAAACAGCAACCCAACCATTTCTAAGGCTTTAAAAGCTTATTCATTTATTCTCCTTTCAAATCAAAATATATTTACTCAATAAACAGCTCTTGGAAAACTATTTCAAAAAGCTTTTTATTAAGCACTAATAGAGTTGCTTGCTACATTGCTTAATCAAATACCCTAAATATGGTATTGCATTCTACCTTTTTGAGTGTAATCTTTGTTGTTTAGAATCATTCTAAATAATGAAAGACTTAACAATTCTACATGCAAATGCCAATGTACTCATGGCAAACGGTTTGAATAACATTCTACAAAGTGGTGGTGGGATAGATAAGATTGTTATAGCAAAGAATGAGCAAGAGCTTTTTAAAACGCTTACCACTAAACACTTTGATTTGGTTATTATTGACCCTTGTGCAGGTGAACATTTCTCTATTGAAACTACACATAAATTAAAGGGGAATTATCCCGATTTAAAAACGTTAATTATTTCAGACATCCAAACACCACAATCGGTGTTAACAATATTAGAAAAAGGTGTTCAGGGCTACCTAACTCGCCAATGTGATGAAGCGGAAATAACTCATGCGATTTTTGCGATTGCCAAAGGAGAAAAGTTTTACTGTAACAAAGTCATCGATATTATTCTCAACAAATCCCTCTCAACCGAAGAAGATAATTGCGACCCTACTGCTTTAACAGAAAGAGAGAATGAAGTAACACGATATATTGCCAAAGGCTTTACCAATAAAGAAATTGGTAATGAGTTACATTTAAGTCACCATACTATTCACACTCATCGAAGAAATATTTTGAAGAAGTTAGGGGTAAAATCTGCCTCTGAACTGACGGTCTATGCCATGAATGTCGGGCTATTGAATGATTAACTACCCGAAGTATGGTAGTTAGTTTACCCTGCTTTAGCGATCAATTTTACCTTGCAAAGGCGATTGACCGCAGCCCATTAGCCCGATAGCTTTGCAATAAAAATTAAACTTTAAAGCTATGAAGACTATTCATTCCTTTTTATATACCTCTCTTTTGTTGGGAACATCTTTCCTGAGCTTACAAGCAACAGCTCAAAAAGACAAAAAAGCATTGGACATTAATGCTATTAAATCGATGGAAGGCTGTTACAATGTTGAATTCAAATACACAGAAACCTTTGCTCCCGAAGTAGATTATGAAAAAGCATACGATTATACTTCGGCTGCTTTTGAATGGGCTCAAATTGTAGAAGAAACAGACGATAAAGTTGTAATACAGCACTTTTTAATCATTGCAGATACTTCAGGCAATTCAAACATTGTTAAGCATTGGCGACAAGATTGGACGTATGAAAAGCAAGATGTTTACCGCTATGACAAAAACAACCGTTGGGTGTATGAACCCATGAGCAAGAAAGAAGTGAAAGGCAAATGGACACAAGAAGTATTTCAGGTAGATGATAGTCCACGATATACTGGAACAGCTACATGGACACATGTTGATGGTGTTTCTGCTTGGTACAATAAAGCCGACTCTCCATTGCCAAGAAGAGAGTACACTAAAAGAAGCGACTACAATGTGATGAAGAGAGGTAATCGTGTTCAAGTTATGGAAGACAAATGGGTTCATGAGCAGGATAACGACAAGATTATTCGTGAAGATGGAAAAGAAGATGTGTTGTTAGTGCAGGAAAAAGGCTTTAATACCTATGAAAAAAGACCCGATGCTGATTGTAAAGATGCTCAGGATTGGTGGGCAAACAACCATGAAAAATGGGCAGTAGTTCGAACGGTTTGGGAAGATGTTTATGCTGACAAAAAGCCAATAGAATTGAAATTAAAGGTGGAAAATAAAAGACTCTATGAACACCTGTTTTTCAATCCACAATACAGTCAAAAAGAAGAAATCGAAAAATTGATTGCTCGATATGTGGTGGCGAACTAAAACCTGTTTGCTTTTACTTATTTGTTCGTTCTCATTAGTTGGGAAAGCTCAAAAGCAACAGCTTTCTCCTGTGTTAAAAGGAAAAATAGACAAGGCTCTGACAGCCATCTATCAAAAAGAGGATCTTCAACTGCAAGCAGTAGAATTAAAAGAAGAGGTGGCGGTTGAGACACAACAAAAATTGAAAGGACATTTTTTTGAGGTGAAAGACAAGGGTGAGTTAAAGGGCTATGCCTTTGTGGCTCAAGCTCCAAGTATGAAGAATGTATTTGACTATATAGTGGTTTTTAATACTGATTTAATCCTTGAAAAAGCCAAAGTTTTAATTTACAGAGAGCAACACGGAAGACAAATAGGAACCGTTAGATGGTTAAGCCAATTTAAAGGGATGGATGTAGCAGATCGTCCTGAGTTGGGGAAAGAAGTAGATGGAATCTCGGGAGCTACCATTTCTGCCAAAAGCATGACGAATGCGGTGCATGATTTATTGGTTGCTTTAGAAGATGTTAAATCAAAAGGGTTTCTTTAGATTGTTAAAGCCGGGGTATCTCATGTCATTTCCAAAAGAATTGCGGTGGCTAACCGCATTTTTTCTTTGTACCCTATCCATCGGTTTTTTCTTGGGACTAGGCTTTGTGAATCACACTACTCATGCCGAAACTCAGGGAATTATTGAAAACTATAATGGTAATGAAGACAACATAGAGGCTGAGGAAATGAAGTTCAAAAAATCACAGCATGAAATGTTGAACATTTTACACACGCACTTTCTTTCGCTTTCAGTCATCTTTTTTTTACTTGGACTACTTACTTATGGAGTGCCAATGAACCGACAGTTTAGAAAATTTCTAATGCTTGAGCCTTTGCTATCCATCTTACTCACTTTTGGAGGTATTTACTTTCTTTGGAGCGGTTGGGAGTGGATGGCTTATGTGGTGATGCTTTCCGGCTTCTTAATGACCATAAGTTTTGTATTAGCTGTGGGATTGATTTCGAAATCCCTCATATACGATAAATCAAAGCAATCTACCTCATAGTATCGTGAGATTGAAAAGGAACAATCTTTTTTCTCATAGCAACTTTACCATCAAAATGGCGAGATAAAGCCATATATTTTGAGCTCATTATTTTTTTTTCATTTGGTCTACCTCTATGAAGTAATCGAATGCACTTGCAGTTATCATGTTCAAAAATACTCTTCAATAAAACTCGATCAGAAAGCCCTAAAGAATGTCCCGCAATTTGAACTTCAAATTGACCATACTCTAAAAAGTTCATTAAATCTAAATAGTTTTCACTTAAAGGATATTGAAAAGATTTTAAATGTCTAAGATATTCGTCTTCTCCTGCTAACTCTAATTTTGAATACATGGGGTGAGTGTCATCGCCATATCCAAATATGATTTCTTTAGGTCTGAAAGTACTTCCATGAATATAAATTGTTTGAATATTTTCACGTTCATCTGAATTAAAATTCAGTCTATTGCTCAATGGACTAGTATAGTTGAAGTTTACAATCATACCCTTTTCTACAGCATTTCCGCAAGCTTGGGCTTTATCTTTATTAAAGAAATAATCAAACTCCTCAACAGGCATCGGTTTATTTATATTACTGATTACTGAATCAGGATATCCACTATTTCTTGTATTCAAAGTATCTGAGATTCGCTTCAAATAATTTGACAATTTCAGTTCTATTTCTTAAAACTCATTATTTAATCTTTTAACCCGTTGCTTATATCGCTGCAGAGAATCTTCTGTCCTAAGACTTAAAGGAAGTTCGGGAAAAGATTCAATCTGTTTATAACGCTCAAGTAATTCGTTAAAATAAAAATTTTCCATATCTCTCCAATTTTCAAGTCCTGAAGTTGAACTAAGTAATCTCGCCATAAATCCCGACTTTAATTTGACATCAAACAAAGTCTCCATGCTTATACCATGTGCAGACTTTGGATTATCAAATACTGAAAGTTTGCTCTTTAGCAATTTATCAAGCGAATCAATCTTCTTCAGTTTATCAGCGAAAACTTTTTTGTTTGGCTTTGGATTTATTTTAATGATAGTAAGGATGGAGTCATCGTATTCCTCTTCGGTTTCATAAACTATCTCAAAACATTGTTTGAAATAATCAATTAAGAAATCTTCATAGGAAGTTTTTAATCCCGCTGCTAAATCATATTCATTTCCAATTAATACCAAACGATTCATCTCTCTCATTTTCTATAAAGATAGTTGATTTGTTAGCCTCATCTCTACCACATTTATGGTAGTTAATATAACCTGAATTAGCCATACAATTTACCTTTCAAAGGCGATTGATACCCCTTTAGTTCTCAGATATTTTTGTGTTTAATTTAACTATTTAGAATCGATATAAATAATTAAACCAATAAAATGAAAAAACGATTACTCACTTTTACACTATTAGTAGCCTCTGCTATTTCCGTTAAGGCACAAACCATTACTGATACGGTCTCTACCGGAGCGGGATATGTCAATCAAGTTTGGTATAACTTAGACAGCGGAGTTAAAACCTCAGTTAGTGGAACAGCTTGGGACTTTGGCTTTCAGATCAGCGGGTTCTCCGCAGCTATTCTAGCCAATACAGCTTACGGAGCAGAGCTTTATATTTACCCAAATGGCGATACAGGAAGTTGGTCAACTCTTGACACCGCGGGAATGGGTAGTTGGGAAGCATGGGACAACCCTTCTAACACTTGGGCACAAGGAGCTTTTAATTTGGGCATTGATACTTCCAATTCTTTTGATTTAGGTTGGGGGAAATACAACTTTATTACCCATCATGTTACTGCTGATAGTCTATTTGTATGGAAAACATCTACCGGAAGCATTTACAAAGTTTGGATTCAAAACTTAGCGTCAGGCACTTACAATTTTTTAGTTGCAGATTACAATGGGAACAATGTAGATACAGTTGCATTGGTAAAAAGTAGCTTTAGAGGTAAAAACTTTGGCTATTATTCCATTGCTAACGATAGTATTCTCGATTTAGAACCCCTTTCCAATAATTGGGATTTGGTTTTTTCTAAATACATAGAAGACCTTGGTATTCCTTACTCTGTAAGTGGTATTAGAACCAATGCAGGACATGAAGCAGTAAAGGTATATCCTGTGAATAATCCTGCTACCTATGACAGTGCAAAGATTCACACCTATTCCTCAGAGATTAACATTATTGGTTACGATTGGAAGCAATTTTCATTCACTACGGGATGGAACATACAGGACAGCACCGTTTACTTCGTTAAAACAGATTCCACTACCTATTGGAAGTTTGTTATGAAAGACTTTGGCGGAAGTTCTAACGGAAATTACATTTTTGAAAAAACGAAAATCAATACCGTTACAGGAATTTTTCAAAATAACATCAAGCAAAGCGGTACATTCTTAATCTATCCTAACCCTTCAACAGAGCGAAACATTTCTATTGTAGCGGATTTGCCTGTTTCCGTTCAACAAGCTCAAATTAATGTAGTAAACATGAATGGACAGTTGGTGAAAACTGATAACATTACACTAAACAATTCTTTTGAGGCACATCAAATACAATTAGAAAACTTAAGGGCAGGAATGTATTTCATTCAATTGAATCATGAGCAAGGCATGGTTACAAAGCGATTGATTCTGAAGTAAAAAATAGTTGATAAAAGTAGGGCTGAAGGAATTTCTTTCAGCCCTTTAATCGTTAAAATTCAATAGCATGAAACAAATTTTAAAGAAGTATTCAAATAAAATGGAAAAGCTCAATGTGTTTGAAAAGCAAACCTTGAAAAGCCTATTGAATGAACGTACTTCCAATTGTATGAGTCGCTTTTACTTGGTTATCGATCAGAAACAGGCTTCCTTTTTTACACAAATTCATTTACCAAAAAAATAGCTTTAGAGTTGATGAGAAGCTTTTGTTTCATAGTAATTGCATTGCTGCTCAACACTATTTCCGCACAAGAAATTAAGGTACTCAGTAGCACCGATCAAAGTCCTTTAATCGGTGCTACTGTGAAAGTGCAAAAAACCGATGCTTCTACTTTCTATCTTTCTACCGATCAAAATGGAAAAGCAGTTATTGAACCCAATAAATTCAAAGGCTCAAACTCGTTAAAAATAACTATTTCGTACATTGGCTATCAGACGCTATCCGATACACTATTTCCCGATCAAAATAAAACTCTACTACTACAGCCTACTACCTACGGTATTGACAATGTGGTAATAACTGCTCAATACTCTCCGACTTCTGTTGAAAATTCAGTTCATAAAGTAAAAGTGATTAGTCGTCAAAAAATAGAGAACATGGCTGCGGTAAATCTGCAAGATGTGTTGACTAATGAATTGAATGTACGCCTTACAAATGATAATATTTTGGGAGCAGGAATGAGTTTGCAAGGCATTAGCGGACAAAATGTAAAGATTCTAATAGACGGTGTTCCCGTTATTGGTAGGCTCGATGGTCAAATCGACCTCAATCAAATCAATTTGAATGACGTGGAACGCATTGAGATTATTGAAGGGCCGTTAAGTGTTAATTATGGCAGCAATGCCTTGGCAGGAACAATTAACATCATTACCAAAAAGGAAAGTAAAGAGAAAGTTAGAGTCGGTTTGACATCGTATAATGAAAGTATTGGGCAATTTAATTTAGAAACCAATCTTAATGCATGCCTTGCAAAAGACCATTCTGTTAGATTGTCTGTAGGAAGGAACTACTTTGATGGTTGGAATGCAGGAGATGATTTTCTCCCCTCATTTGCTGCTCAAAGGGCAGATAGTGGCAGGGCAAAACAATGGAATCCGAAAGAACAATACTTTGGAAGAATCCAATACAATTTCAATTACAAAAAGCTGCTTTTAAGCTATAAAGGAGAACTATTTGATGAAACCATTACCAATTACGGTTTACCAAGAAGGTCAAGAACCTCCTTTGTCGCTTTTGACGACTATTATCACACGAAACGAATTGGCAATGCTTTGTTCCTTCAAGGGAAACTCAACGAAAAATGGAGTGTGAATTGGACAGCAGCTTATAATTATTTTGAACGGATAAAGGAAGCAAAGCGAAAAGATTTAGTCACTTTAGAAAGTAGTCGAGTATTGGAAGAAGAAGGCAATGACCAACAAGACACAAGCACTTTCAATTTATGGATGTCGAGAGGGAGCATTGCTACTACGAAAGATTCTACTTGGTTCAATTTTGAAATAGGTTACGACATTAACCTAGAGCAAGCCGATGGTAAACGAATTAAAGGTGGAGAGCAGTTCATAGGAGACTATGCTGCTTTTATTACAACGGAAGTAGATATTACCGATAACCTACTGTTAAAGCCTGCCGTTCGTTATAGTTACAACACAGAATATGAAGCTCCTTTAACACCTGCTATAAATCTAAAATACAGCAAAAAAAACAGCACTTTCCGTTTTTCTTATGCCAAGGGATTTAGAGCACCTTCTTTAAAGGAGCTGTATTTCAATTTTGATGACATCAATCATAGCCTGTTCGGTAACTCAGATTTAAAAGCAGAACGATCTAACAACTATTCCGCAAGTGTTCGTCAGAAGTTTTTGGTCAGGAACATATTATTTAAAGCAGAATTAGCTGCTTTCTACAATGAAATTTACAATCAGATCAGCTTTGCTCAATCTAGTTTAGCAGGTGGCGATACCTTGGTGTACTTCAACATTGGAGAGAATCAAACCAAAGGCGTAAACCTTTCACTTTCGACTATCTACGAAAATTGGAGAATCAATTTAGGTAGTTCCTATACCGGACGTTACAATCGCTTGGCAGATGAAAACCCCATTGAAGAATTTAGTTATGCTTTGGAATTTACAGGAAATGCCAACTACGAAATGCAAAAGCCACAAATCACTTTATCCGTCTTTTTTAAACATCAAGGAGAATTACCCGGATTTGGCTACGATAGTAATGGTGAAGTATTAGAACAGCGAATAGAAAGTTACCAATTGCTAGATGCTACCATCAGCAAAAACTTTTGGGACAAACGACTTCGGGTAGCTTTAGGAGCAAAGAATATCCTAAACGTACAAAACGTACAAGCCAATCTTGTAGGAGGAGCACACAGTGGTGGTGGTTCTATATCAGTTGGTACAGGCAGAACCGTATTTATCAAATTGGGATTACAGTTAAGTAAAGACTAAACGGAAGAAAACGAAAAACATGAAGGACTATATCATCCTAGCATTAATCATCCTTGCTTTTACTGCATGTGAAAAAGAAGAATTACCTCTACCGGCTCCTGTTGTGAATCAAACAACACCCATTGATACCACAGGAGGCGAGAATTTAATCGCTAAAGGAGTGGTCTTAACCAACGCCGTTACGATGGATGCTGATTACAAACACCAAATTTGGTTTGACTTGGGAACGAACTCAGTAGTAAAAACCAATTTGAGAACTGATTGGGACTTAGCATTTGATTGTAATTTGAACGATAATATATTGTATTTAAATGCTGCTTTAAATGCTTCAGTTGCCTTTACTTCCGAAACAGACTTCAATCAAGTAAGTACAGATGCAGGATTGAGTTATACTTATGAGCATCAAAGTGGGAGAACTGATAAATTAGCAATTGGAGATGTTAGCAATCAACGAAATGTATTCATCATTGATCGAGGGTTCAACCCATCAGGAAATCCATTGGGAAAATGGAAAGCTCAAATTACCTTAGTCCAAGATGGAGATTACTACCTCACTTGCTCTAAACTAAACGGAGATAATCTATCCACAGCAATTATTTCTAAAAAACCACAGTACAATCGGGTAGCATATTCCTTTAATACTCTAACAGAATTACAAATAGAACCACCCAAAAGTGATTATGACCTCTGTTTTACCCAATACACTCATGTATTCGAGAATCCTCCTCTACCGTATTCGGTCAATGGAGCTATCATTAACTCTCATAACACAGAAGTTGCAGAAGAATTTAATTTAGATTTTAACGCCATTACCAAAAGCCATGCTGAAGGTTTGTTCTATTCAGATGAATTAGACATTATCGGATACGATTGGAAAAACTTCAATTTAAATGATAATAATTTCACTATCTATTCCAATCAAAACTATCTAATAAAAGATGTTTCGGGCAATTTATTTAAGCTCCGTTTCCTAGATTTTTACGATGACAATGGCGTGAAAGGAACACCTAGTTTTGAATTAGTAAGGCTATAAACAATCAATTATGTGCGGAAGATCATGTAGCGTTGAATTAGCTAAAAATGAAATGGGCTGTGTCTCTTTATGTAAGGGATGTAAACGCTACTCCGTAACTTATACCAACACTTCCTTTTGTTTTGATAAAGAAGAATTGCTCAAGTTTAAAGAAGCATTATTAAATTTTAGAGAGGAAGATTTCTGTTACAACATCATGGGGCAAAGTAGAGCCATCCTTCAATCTCAATATATGAACATGGGTTTTTTAGTAAGTCGTTATGATATTCAAACGCTAAATGAATTACTCAATGAAGCATTAGTGATGAGCAAGGTACATGAACTACTTACGTAGGTCTATTAAATTGTTCAGTGAGTCAATCAAGGCTAAATCTTCCTTCAAAAAAAGTTCGAACTTTTGACTGCCACCCCGACAAAAGTCCTTCACAGAAATGTGAAGGATTTTTTTGTTTCATGAAGTTGGGCTTTTTTAAAATTAAGATTCAATAAATATGACTAGGATAAGGTAGTTTGATGAAGAATTTCTGAAAAGCTCTTTTAATCAGAAACATTATCTGTTATCGCGCACCCAAAAAGAATGTCTGCAATCTGCAGATATTAGGCATTACACTAAAAGACGCTGGTATGTGTTTTAAAAACTTTAAAGCTGACTTCATAAGGAAGCATAAAGTGTGCGGTAGAAGTATTGTAATGGACCCCATCTTTAGGACAGCATCTTGGGTAAAGTTAAGGTGTATTTTGGTTTATGATCATGCTACTTTTTTAATTGTTTGATAGATCTCATT
>Ga0207419_1002805_pt1 | contig 11000 bp, 9 predicted proteins | sample ElkSloMetagenome_4_FD_184723 | JGI IMG/M metagenome (GOLD analysis project Ga0207419, IMG submission 184723) | Hot spring microbial communities from Elkhorn Slough, Monterey Bay, USA - MD2A (version 2) | ecosystem: Environmental > Aquatic > Marine > Intertidal zone > Estuary: Microbial mat ... | reverse complement strand
GTTCTTCAGTAGATAGCCGATAACACCCGCCTCTAACGCCGCCTGGATGCGGTCGTCCTCACTAAAACTGGTCAGCGCGATGATTTGAGTCTGAGGACAGCGTTCCCGAATGCGCCGGGTCGCGGTCACACCGTCTACCCTGGGCATCTCCAAATCCATCAAGATCACATCCGGGCAGGTTGCCGAACAGAACGTAACGGCATAATCACCGTCGGATACCTGCCCAACTAGTGTCATATCGGGCGCAGTTTTCAACATCGCTGCCAACCCTTCACGCACCATTTCATGATCGTCCACAATCAACACACGAATTGACTCACTCATCGTTTCTCCATAGTAATTTGATCTCGGTGCCTTCACCGGGATTTGTGTCTATGACAAATGTTGCACGGATTGATGCGGCCCGTTCCGCCATGATCTGCACGCCAAAATGCCCGGCCTTGACTTCATCCGGGTCAAATCCGCAACCATCGTCCAGAATCTGCAATACTGACTGACGATCGTTGCAGCGCAAGCTGACAAAGGCATGTTCAGCCCTGGCGTGTTTGATGATGTTGTTGAACGCTTCCTGCACAACACGATACATGACTATTTTGACATCATCCGGCAGATCGCAGCGAGCGTCTACTTTCAGATTAAATGTGACCGTGCTGCGTCCCTGAGCGGCGTCGATCAATTGTTGTAGCAAGGTCTGGATATCCGCCTGTACCAGGCGCGTTGGTCGTAGCTCGATCAACAATGAGCGCATCTCCGCCAGTGCGCCACGTGTGAGTTGTCCCAGACGGTCAATCTGCTGCCGGGCGTCCGTCTGATCGACCTCCCACAAATCAGGCAGTGTGTCAGCGATCATGCTGGCAGAAAACAGGGTCTGCGTCACCGCGTCATGCAGATCACGCGCCAGACGGTTACGCTCCTCGACAGTGGCAGTCTTGCGCACACGTTCGCGCAACCGGGCATTTTCTATAACCAGGGCCGCCTGACCGGCGAATGCTACCGCCAGCGCGATGACCTCATCGCTAAAGTGTTGGCTCTCCGAATAGTAGAGCGTGATTGATCCATATATTTCGCTGCGTGTGCGGATGGGAACTGCCAGCACCGCATTGTAATCTGCTTGCAGTTGTGCCAGGGCCGCAACCCATCCTGGCGGCATATTCGGTTGTGTCAGATACGTTTCAAGCAACTCGGTTGATGCGCGCAGGTCCGGTACAGATACCGGTTCGCCCAGAGCCACAGCCCGTCCGGTGATCGCACCGCCAACAGGAATCTCTAACGCTGTATATGTGGATTCCAGGCCGTGTGATGCCCCCACTGTGAGCATCTTCTTTTTTTCATCCAGCAAGTACAGTGCACCGCCGTCTGTCCCTAACAGCTTCATCGCCTGACGCACGACAAACACCAGGATGTCGGTTAACGACTGATCCGAATTGAGAACGGCCAATCCCTCGCGCAGCCCTTCAGCGATGTGGCGTCGTTGTTCCGCTTCGGCATGCTGGTCACGCGCTGATTGATGCAGGCGTGCATTTTCGATGGCGAGTGCGGCTTGATCGCCCAACGTAACAGCCGGTTCAAAATCTTGATCTCCCAGCGTTTGCGCGTCCGTGTAATAGAGTAGCAATGCGCCAAACGGTTCATTACGCACGAAGATTGGCACAGATACGGAACCATTGAAGCGTTCAAGAACACTGACACGCCGTATTCGAATATGTTCTGGCACATTGGTATCCTGCCGCACATGCTCCAAATTGGACTTTTCAAAGTATGCGATCACGGGTTTGCACTGCCGGATGATGTCCAGCATTTCAATGCCAGCAGTCGTCGTCAAATCAAATGTCAGACGGCGTACATCGTCCTCAAAAATGTTAAAACTCGCTTCGATCCGGCCCTGCTGGGTTTCGGTATCCATGCTATACAGCGTCCCGGCATCGGCTTTCAGCAGCATGGTTGCCTGCTGTACAAGATGATCGAGCGTATGCGATAGGGCTTGTTTGGAATTGATTATGGTGAGTGTGTCGCGCAGACTGGCAGTAACCCGCTGGCGTTGTTCCAGTTGCAGCGTGCGTTCCTGTACCCGTTGTTCCAACGAGGCATTGGCGACCCGCAGTTCGCGCTCGGCATCGCGGCGATCAAGCACATTGGCGATGATCCCGGCAGCGATCCGTAGTAGATCGACCACTTCTTCCGGCCATTGTCGTTGCTGCCGTACCGCATCGAAGCCCATAAAACCGACTACCTGCCCCCGGCGTTCCATCGGCACCGCCAGCACAGATTGCACACCTTGAATGGCAAATTCATCTTTCTCCGCCTGCGCTTCCGGTGGCAAATCCGCCACACAGGGCGTATTCAAGATGACACCGCGCTGAATCTGCGCGTTCGACCACGCCATGCTATCAATCGGCACGTTTTGCATCCGGTCAATCTCCGGTGCGATGCCTTCCGCACACCATTCGTACAGGTTGTGCATGTGCCCCTCTTGATAGATGAAAATGTAGCTGCGGTCCGCCTCAACAAAGTTACCGAGATCACCCAGCGCTTTGTAGATGCCGGAATCCACCGACTCCGTCGGCAGATTGATGAAATAGCTGGACATATGCGTGAGGAGATTTTCCAGTGCGCGGCGAGAGGCCAGTGCCTCTTCTGCCTCGCGGCGGCGGGTGATATCGCGCCAGTTGACATGAACGATATGGCGGGCTTCGAATTCGATGTTGGTCAGCAACACCTCAACCGGCAGGAACGTATCATCCGCGCACTGGTGGACCCATTCAAAGCACATGTAGCCTTCAGATTGAACCCGTTTGAAGATCGCCCGTGCGCTGTCCTCCGAACGGCTGCCATCCGGTTGGTATTCAGGCCAGAATTTACTGGCATGTTGCCCGATGATATCGGATTTGCTGTCACATTTTAGCAACGTCACCGTCGCCAGGTTGCAATCAATCGCCACACCGTCTTCAGTCATCAGCAGCAGGGCATCGCTTGATTTTTCAAATACCAACGGTAGGACTTGCTCGCGCGTCATCGAGAATCCAGACTATTATCACCTCCAGCTAGACGTAATTATACGCCGCCTGCTGGTGAATTACCCGTTTTCTAAGTGTAGTCTGCCAGTTATAGGTCATGACGTAACGGGAAGTGTCCCCAATGACTCGTCTACTGAGTTTGCGTCATTCTGATAGTCTGGGACATAATCGGGCAAGGTTGCTTCCATATGTCGAACGGTCTGCTGTGCGTACATCAGAATCGTCAATATCGCCGTAATACCCCCTGCCAGAACGAACATCAGCCCCATGCCAGACCCTGGGACGCTTCCTACGATAGCCGCAACGGTATGCCAACCAGGTTGTGCGACCGCCGGTTCAAATAGCTGGTCTGCCAACGGGCCGACTATCAGATAGGCAATCGGTGTCAGCAGCATGGAAATCTGACCGGTAACGGCAAATACGCGCCCCTGTAGGTCAGGCGGGACTTTGGCCTGCATGATCGAACGGTAAGGCGCTTCAATCATGGGTAAGGGCACCATCAATAGGAACGCAGCAACAGCCAGCGTCCACGCGGTCTGGGCCATGCCCAATGCCATGAGCAAAACTCCTACCGTGATGAGTGCAGGTAGGATGGTATGGATGCGCGGACGAGTACCGCCCCATACCCCAATAATTACTGCACCGGCAATAGCACCCAGATTAAACAGGCTCAGAATGATCCCTAATGTGACTTCATTTCCAGTACGTGCCAGCACATAAGGTGTCAACAGGGAGATTACGCCGACAACGAGGAAATTGATGACCGACGTGAACACCATCAAGTTGAACAGCACGCGGCACGACCACAGATAACGCAGCCCCCCGAACGATTCTCGCCATATTGATCCTTGCATGGCCTGACCTTCGGCAGTCTGCGTGGGACGTGGTATGTTTACTTGCAACACAACAACCAGACTGATGACAAAGGTGATCAGGTCAATCATGATGGAGCCGACGATGCCAATAAGCGTAAACGTGAAACCCGCAATCGCCGGGGCAAGCATACCGGCCACCGGTCCCGTAAGCTGCTGAATAGCATTGGCGCGATCCCGTTGTGCATCTGGAACGAGCATCGTTACCGATGCCTGGAAAGCAGGTTGCTGAAAGACACCAAATACTGCGCTAACTAACGTCACCGTGTACAGGTGCCACAGTTGAAACGATCCACTCAGAAAACTGAATAGCAGCAGTAACGTACCTACAGCCTGCCCGGCATCCGCCAGGGCCATGATATATCGGCGGTCGCGGCGATCAGCTAAGACACCAGAAACACCGGAGGCAAAAACCATCGGAACGACGGTAAAGAACGAAACCAGTGCAAGCGGGGTTGCATTACCGGTCTCGTTAAAGACCCATATGCCAACGGCAAGGCTGCTAATTCGGCTACCCATCAAGGATAGCATCTGCGTGAGGATAAGCGTGTAAAATGTTCTGACGTGGCTTTGATTGCTGATTTGAACGCTAGTAGCTGCCGTCATGTTGAAGTTCCTTTGATACAGGTCTACTTTTCTTCAGCGTATGGTTTTCGGAGCTTGTCAGCATCTATCCAACGATTAGTCGCAATCTAGTCAAACGACCAGTAAGCAGCTAATTCCAGTCCGCAGTGCAGCTGATGATTGTAAAAGACCTCTAATTGAACATATGCTTGCTTGCAGGTATGGGCAGAACGTGCATGCTCGAACAGCCTCGTGCTTGACCCTCTAACAGGTTAAAAAGCATTCAAATACGAGTATATTGTGATAACATTCTCAATACAGGTTAGCTTATTGCGAGGTATTCACATGATTAGTACGACGATTTTTCCCGGTCGCTATATTCAGGGAATTGGTGCGATCCAGCGCCTGGGTGAAGAAGCCAAACGCCTGGGCGAAAGCACTTTACTCATCGTAGATCCTTATGTCTTCGATCACCTGCTGCCGGATTTCCGATCAAGTTTGACCGAAGCATTGAATGTCACCTTCGAGCGGTTTGAAGGAGAAGCCTCGGACGAAGAGGTCGCGCGGCTGGTGAAAGTCGCAAATGAGGCTAATACTGATGTGATCATCGGTATGGGCGGCGGTAAGTCACTCGACACCGCGAAGGCTGTCGCTTACAATATGAAGGTACCCGTTATCATTGTGCCGACCATCGCTTCAACCGATGCTCCTTGTAGCGCCCTATCGGTCATCTATACACCAGAAGGTGCCTTCAAACGTTATCTGGTACTACCTCATAACCCCGATGTCGTGCTGGTGGACAGCGAGATTATCGCGCAGGCTCCGGTACGTTTTCTGATCGCAGGGATCGGCGATGCATTATCGACATGGTTTGAAGCCGACGCCTGCCAGCGCAACTACGCTTCCAATATGACAGGTGATATCGGTTCGAGCGCGGCTTACCATCTGGCTCGCTTCTGCTACGATATGATTCTTGAATATGGGGTCGCCGCAAAGGTGTCCTGTGAGGCGAAAGTCGTGACCCCAGCACTGGAACGGATCATCGAAGCAAATACGCTGCTGAGTGGTCTGGGCTTTGAAAGTGGTGGACTTGCAGCATGTCATGCCATTCACAACGGATTGACGACACTACATCAAACGCATGACTACTGGCATGGTGAGAAAGTCACCATTGGTGTGCTAACTTCATTGTTCCTCACTGATCGTCCGGCGGCTTTGATCGACGAAGTATATACCTTCTGCGAAGATGTCGGCCTGCCGACGACGTTGGCTGAAATTGGCCTGGAAAATCCGACAGACGAAGACCTGATGCGGGTTGCTGAAGGTGCCTGTGCTGAAGGCGAGACAATCTATCACGAGCCAATGCCGATGTCTCCAGGGAAAGTATTCGCCGCATTGAAGGCCGCTGACGCAGAGGGACGGCGGCGTAAGGAAATACAATCAGTCGCGAATCTGTAAATATCACTGGTAGCTCATGCCCTACCCTGCTGCGTGATACCTGCACAGCGGGGTTGCTCCTCATTGCATGAAATCGGACTGAACATCTGCTTTTCTATCCACGATGAAATTGTCAGTCACCCAATAAATCCTACGCTGGCACGTTGCCTGAGCTAATCGATCGGATTGAAGGTTAGTACTGGTTATTTACTGACGTTGACATTAAATTGTTTTTCTGTCTTCTCTCACGAAAAAGCATCGGCAATATCACGATGTGCTCAGTACCCAAACATAATGAAACAGGCTCACCCAAACGGGCTGAACCTGTTTCATGTCAATTACGATAGGGTATTAGGCGAGAGTCACGTGGTCGAGGATCCAATCGCGCAAAAGCGTCGGCAGTTCCGGTGTAAAGGCTGGTTCAAGTTCGGCATATTCAGACGGGGCACCGGTTTCGACATCAGGCTGGAAGAGGTGGTTTGTGTCTTCAAGAACGACGATATCGTAATTGGGTGTCTCGCCGTCTTCAAGTGCCTCAGCGAACGGTTCGAGATTCTGGGCGACGGTAATCTGCGTGTCAAGTTCCGCCAGAATCACCAGGATCGGTGCGTCGATCTGTGCCCAATCTTCAGCCGGATTGTACTCAAGAAAGAAGCGGAACCAGCTTTTTGCGAATTCTTCTTGATATGCAATCATCGCATCTAGTTCTTCTGGATCGGGTTGATGCTCTACAGGCATGGCGGAGAGCAATTGGCGTGTATATACTTCAAGACCGTCCCAGTCTTCGTTCAGCACCATATCCCATTCGATCTGCCCGGCTTCAAGGGCTGCTTCAGTCTCTTGTTCTGATGCGCCATTGGCGAGCGCACCCTGTACCGTCTGTTCGACCAACACATCATAGCCATCAACCGCCTGACCAGCCATCGATATTACAAAAGCGACATCTTCGTTTCGGGCCGCAGCATAGGCGACGATGTTGGACCCTTCGCTGTGACCGATCAGACCGATTTGCTCGGCATCAATATCATCATGGGCGGCGAGATAGTCGAAGGCTGCCTGGGCATCATTAGCAAAATCCTCTGTCGTCGAGGTGTGATGCACGCCAGTTGATTCGCCAATGCTCCGCTCATCGTAGCGCAAAATAGCGATGCCAGCCGGTGTCAGTGCTTCAGCGAGAAAACGCAGCGGCTCATAGCCCTCAATGAAACCCTCAACTGCGCCATTACGGTCTTGTTCACCACTACCCGAGATCACGATGGCTGCCGGATGAGGCCCAGGTGTATCCGGTAACGTCAGTGTACCGACCAGGGTGACATCACCGTTGGTAAACGTGACATCTTCACTGATAAACGCTGGATCGTCCTGAGCATATGTCATCGTACCCAGAAGGAAAGATGGAATAACGACCAAGATCAATATGAGTTTGTGTTTCACGGTTCACTCCTTATGTGTGCCGTATCGTATTAGTTAGTGACGTGCTCCATTCGAACACAATCTCATTATCACATCCGGTTTCGCTGTTCTCACCCAAACTATGGATAGGGGGCCTCCTGGTCATCCGGTCAGTTCGTGACTGACCGAAGGCCGGATATATCACGGGACGAATATGTTTAGGGTAAAGTGTGAAATGCTTATGCGAAAAAAGGAAGCGACATGCAAAAGCGACAATACACTTACGCGCAACTGGGGATGCTATTCGGTATCTTCGTCGGCGGTGGATTGGGTACGGTGCTGTTCGCCAGCACAGGGAACGTCGCCTATTTCGCTTTCATCGGGGCTGGTGTTGGAGTTGGCCTCAGCCTGGGTGCTGGTTTCGACCAGAAACAGGACAAGTAAATGACAAAACCTCAAATCAGTAGCCTCGGAGTAAGTTTCGAGGCTTTACAGGATTTGCCATACGGAGTCGGTTTTGTTGAGTTATTCAATCAAGGCTAGCCCCTTTCGGAGCCTGACGGCTCCGGCCATTCATCCCCGTAGCAAGCTGCCGAGTTTTCTAGCTGATTGAATTAATCGATTGTGAGGGAGGCCGCACTCATCACACTACACTCAGCCATGCCCTTGTTTATTTGAGTTTCATGCCGAAAACTACGGACACAAAAGGATGTTCCCCGCAGGTATGACAACCGCACCCTGCTGACCTAACTTCACATTCCATTGCTCAATGAGCGATGCTGCATCAACATGATAGCTGCTGTGTCCATCGGCAGCGAGAATCACCCGGTAACCCAGTTTGAGGGCATCCTTGCAGGTAGCTTTGATACAGCCATGTGTCGTCAATCCACACATGATTAGTGTGGTTAATTCTCGTGATTGCAGCCAATCATAAAGCAACGTGTTTTGAAACGCGCTGCCGTTCTGCTTTTCCATAAATATATCTTCCTCGCGGATGCCCAGTGCTGGATGCAAGTTCCAACCGGGGGCGTCCTTTTTCAGGATGCCCTTGTTGATATGCTGGAAAAACACAACGGGCATGTTAGCCTGATGTGCCTGTTCTACCAGGTTATTGATCTTTTGCAGCAAGTGATCTGCGTTGTAAATGGGTGATTTATGTTCGAACAGCGCATACTGCATATCGATCACGAGTAATGCGGTCTCGTTGCTGGCAAATGTTGGCATAGCTATAGCTCCTCGATACACAAAGTGTTGATGTCGCCAACTGGCAGCCAATCGTCCATGTTGCCGTAACTGCTCTTATCGATGCGTATAGGTTCAATCGCCTCAACATCACCGACTTCAATCAGGACAAGATAACGTTTGCCTGCCCATCGTTTGAACTGTTTATCGGTCAATTGCAGCTTGTCTTGATGTTGTTTGACCAGTGCGATTGATTCCTCCGGCGTGAGCTTTTCGGAATTCAGCACATGCGTTACAGTGCCAATCGCTCTAGCCACACCTTCGGCATTATTGTTAATGAAGTACAGCCGATCACCCATCTCGACCCGACCATAGGGCAGCTTGCGTCCGGTTGCACCACGAATAATCATTGTCGTTAAACCATTCAGTAGGTGTGCAAGTTCCTCTGCCTGTGCATCAACATACACGACATGATCCATCTGATTTCTCCTTCTTTATGTTAAATAGCAATTGTGATAGTGCTTGCAATCAAGCTAAATACGACACTGCCAGCCAGCCCCTTGAGGAATCCGGAAAAGTAGAAGCCATAATCAGCATACTCATCCATGCCTTCCGTACCGGGCAGCATCAGCATCTTCGGTTGCCATGTTGCAAAGATCAGCCAATCCAACAGTAGCAGATCGACCAGGTTAAACACATTGAAAACGATCAACGTACTGGTGAAGGCTTCCATGAAAGTGAGTGTAGCCACATGTGCTGCTTGCAATCGAACGAGAGAAACAAACGCACCGCCGATGAGAAGGCCAATGAATACCAGCCCAATGACAATTCGCTGCTTCTTCGCAGTTGATCTCATCGGCCCGAAGGCGACTTTGACCTGTGGGGGATAGGTGCGCCAGCCGATCTCTGGGTTGAATACCAGACTCCCCATTAGCACAAAGCTCAGCAGTAGGGCGACTATGCCTCCGTAAAGCAAGCTGTGTTCGAGTAGCAACGAGAAGGGCATGTTTATCATCGTTCTGGTGTCCATTTTGTATCTTTGTATATATGAAAAGCATGCTCGTTATCCACGTGGTGTGCATCCATATTCTGGTCAGTCCCGTACTGGTCGTTCGGTCAGTCATCATCTGCCTGAAAGCCGGATATGTTCACCACAGAACGCACTATACTGAAATTGAACGTCATATCGTAAACAAGTAGAGAGTCAGTAGCAGATGTCCACGACACCGGCAACACTTAAGATTCGTCCTATCGGCACCGTGCGTAGCGGTGAAGGAACATTTGAACTGGTGGTCGATTCTCCCTATCGGGCAGCACTCAAGCACCTGAATCAGTTCAGCCATGTGATTGTTTTCTGGTGGGCGCACCTGCACGATAACGAGGAGGACCGCACTCGATTGGAGACGAAACTCCCTTACGCCGAAGGAGTCGAGGCAGGCGTTTTCGCCTGTCGTGCAGAATATAGACCTAACCCCATTATGATGACGGTCTGCCCTATTCTCTCAGTCGATATCGATGGGGGTGTCGTCACCCTCATGTGGATTGATGCCGCAGACGGAACACCCCTGGTAGACCTGAAGCCCTACATCCCTATGTCAGATCGAATTCGAGACATCCATGTGCCGGACTGGATGCAGGATTGGCCGCAGTCGATGGAGGAAGCGGCTGCATTCTTCGCCGACGGTAAAGAGTTAGGAGTTTCAAATGGATACCATGAAAACGATGAACAACAACGCATCGAACCGCAGAAAGAACCTGGGATTGACATGGGGTTGGCAATTGCGTTGAGCCTTACCCTCGGCTCCGGGATGGGTGTTGTATTCGATGATTTTGGCATAGGTATGATTGTCAGTCTGAGCATTGGCATGATTATCGCGTTGATTTCTGAACGCCAAAGAAATAAGCAAAGAGCCAATATTGCACTGGCGATCATGTTGGCTGGATTGGGTATCGCGTTCTTGATCTTGTACGATACATAGATTGTGGTATGACGATTGTCGAATTCGCAATTCTACTTCAACCTTTCCTGCCCCGCAGGTTGACGCACCGCTGCGGCCTGTGAAGATGGTCAGGATAAATCGCTTGCTTGAGGCGATGAGAGTGCAGAGCCAGCGGGAGGTGATACGGCTCGCAGTTTGTGAAGATGACGGTCACGGCGCACCAGACCTGATATCGGTGACAGATGTGGCACAACAGTCGGTCGGCGGTGCAGCGCAAAACGAGCTGATGGGTGCAGATTGCTGGATTGCGATTGTGGTGATAATTATCCGCAAAAGGCAATAGCGATGGTGCGTGGATTGGCTGCCAGATGGGATCGACAGTGAAACCGCAAAGGACAGTATCGACCAACCGCCCTGCCTCGGATGTGCAGGGACGATGTGGGGCACCTGATTGTCGTGAAGGTGCGAATAACGACCTGTAGAGGTGATAATGATGCCCCTATTGTGAGTTTATGTCTCTATCTGCCCTACATGCCCCACATGCCCCACACACAAACAGGCTTCCTGTGTGCATTTTTTGCGTGGTTTTCTTTCTATAT
>Ga0207419_1002802_pt1 | contig 11008 bp, 9 predicted proteins | sample ElkSloMetagenome_4_FD_184723 | JGI IMG/M metagenome (GOLD analysis project Ga0207419, IMG submission 184723) | Hot spring microbial communities from Elkhorn Slough, Monterey Bay, USA - MD2A (version 2) | ecosystem: Environmental > Aquatic > Marine > Intertidal zone > Estuary: Microbial mat ... | reverse complement strand
GGCACAAGCCGTTCTTAAATTTGATGACATCCCAAATTGCTTACCTACCAGTAATAAAACAAACATCACTAGTGCAATTAAAGGTCCCGCAACATACCAAGGCCAAGGTTCATATATCCAATTCATATTCTATTGTTTTTTGCAAATATCATGCTTCAGCAAGAGTTAGACAGTAACTATTGTTACAAAATAACGCATTAAAATTTACCCATATAAATTATTGAACTAATAGCTAGTATCATCGAGTTTTACCTTGCCGTGAAAGGTTTTGTAGAGGAACAAGAAATAGCCCGCTAATAGCGGGGTACCTATAAGTACGATGGTTAACATGATACCCAGTGATTTCATGGATGATGCTGCGTTGTAAATGGTGACGCTGTAGGCTGGGTCTATGGTTGAGGGCAGCAGAACGGGATACAGTTGAATGGCGACCAGCATTAAAAGAAATGACATAGTCAGGGATGAAAATACGAGCGCATAGGCATACTTCTTTTTGGATACCAGTCTGGGTACATTGGCCACCGCTAAAAATGCCAGTACGGGAACAATAAAAGAAACAGGGTACTCTTTAAATTTATCAGTCACACCAGGTAGGTAAACCAAAGTGTATAAAGAGGTACCCGCAAAGCTCACGATAAAAAATATCATCCCCCTTTTTAATAAAAAGGTAAGTCTTGCGTATAAGCGGCCTTCGGTTTTTAAGAGCAAAAAGATAGCGCCTTGGGTCATGAAAATGGAAACTGTGGTCAAACCTACCAGTATTGCATAGGGACTTAAGAACGATAAGAATATACCGCCTCGATAGCTGTAGTTTTGGGCAAGTGGTATGCCCTGCAAAATATTAGCTAAAACGACGCCCAGTAAAAACGAAATCAAAAGGTTGGACACAAAGTATATAATGTCCCAAGTCTTACGCCACCAGCGCATCTCTTCTGCACTTCTAAATTTTATGGCAGAGGACCTCAATATCAATAACATTAAAAATACCATGAAAGGAATGTACATAGAAGAAAGCATGGTCGCATACATTACCGGGAAACCTGCAAACAGCGCCCCAGCACCTATGATAAACCATACCTGATTAGCATCCCACAGCGGGCCAATGGCGTTAATGGCGATACGCCTACTCAAATCCTTTCTAAAAAACAAATGCCACATGCCAGCACCATAATCAAAGCCCTCTAAAATAGCATAGCCTGAAAACAATAAGCCCACCACAAGATACCAGAGCGTAGGGTAATCGATTCCTAAAAAATATTCCATAGCTATTTAATTTAAACGTATTTCAAAAATTCATCTGGGTTTTCAGCCTCGTCGTAGGGCCCGTGCTTTATCTTTTTATTTACAAAATAAATAAAGAGCAAAAAGAGTATGGTATAAACGATAAGGAACAGAATCAGCGAGAAGAGTATCTGGTTAGAAGACACTTCTTGTGAAAAACCTTCATCAGTTCTTAGGTGTCCATAAACAATCCACGGCTGTCTTCCCATCTCTGCGGTAAACCAGCCCACTTGATTTGCTATTTGTGGCAAGAGTACGGCCCAGGCAAAAATCTTAATCAGCCATTTTTTTTCAAAGAGCTTGCCCTTCCACCATAAAAATGAGGCGTATAGGGTAAGCGCAATAAGAAACATACCTATGGATATCATGATATGATAAAACTGAAAAACGGCGTTCACCTGTCCCGGTCTTTCATCTTCGGGAAAGGCATTTAAACCTGTGATGGGTTCTTCAAAATCCTGATGTACCATAAAAGATAAACCACCGGGTATTTTTAAGCCGGTCACTTCTTGGTTTTCATCATCCACCCATCCCAATACATACAAATCTGCGGGGCCCTCTGCCTCGTAATGTCCTTCCATGGCGGCCAGCTTGGCGGGTTGGTTTTCTGATACGCCGTCTGCAGAGCTGTGTCCAGAGACTAACTGTGTTAAACTAATGACGGTTGCCAGCACCAGGGATACCTTAAAGGCTTTTTTGGATATTTCTACGTATCTACCTTTTAACAGGTAATAGGCATGAACGCTCAATACCAAGAATGCTCCCGCTAGAAATGCTCCTTGCCAAACATGTATGATTCTATCAACGCTCGAGGGATTGAAAACCATCTCCCAGAAATCGGTAACCTCTGCGCGGGCATCAAAACCCTCACCCACAATGTGATAGCCCGCCGGTGTCTGCTGCCAGCTATTGGCGACTACAATCCACACTGCCGAGAACATAGAACCTAAAAACACCCCTATGGTGGATATAAAATGCACCTTGGGTGATACGCGGTTCCAACCAAAGAGTAAAATTCCTAAAAACGCACTCTCAAGCCCAAAGGCAAATAAGCCTTCTGCCGCCAGCGCACTACCAAAAATATCCCCCACATACCTGGAATACACCGCCCAGTTTGTGCCGAACTCAAATTCCATAATAATACCGGTCGCCACGCCTATACCAAAGGTGATAGCAAAAATCTTTAACCAAAAACGGGTCAATACCTCATACTGTTTGTTTCCAGTCTTTAGGTACATGCCTTCAAAAAAGACCATAATCAATCCTAGACCTATACTTAACGGCGGATAGATATAATGAAAGGCGATAGTAAAGGCAAACTGGATGCGGGCAAGAATTTCTGTATCCATTAACTGAGTAATTTGAGTGTCAAAGGTAAAAATTTAGGCTCATATTAGTGTGTTACAATTGTTACTCAAATCCATCATTTTCTCGATTTTTACTATAAACATTTTTAGGGTTACGCTTTCGCGAAAGCGGTACTTCTTACTTCAACTCTCATGTTTAATCCTTAAATCTAATCCTAAACCCGAGATAAGTAACAAAGGTTACCGAAACTGGTGCGTCCTTGTTATAAATTTGACCTTATGCTCAAGGCTAAAATTCACATAGCGGCATTGCTTACTTTCATTTTTTTGGCAAAATTTCTGGCCATTGATGCAAATGGCTTGAGTGCATTGTTTATTGAAAGCAACATAACTTTTATTAAACCGGTCTGTAAGAAGAAAAATTCGCCAAAACGCATCAGCCAAAGCTTGGAATACTCACAAGCTAACCTTTCTGCCTCAGAAATTATTACTTTAAGTGGTTTTTGTACATCGCAGTTCACCCTAAAGCTCTTCACTTGGGAACAGAGCAATCCAAAACCTACGGCGGTTTTTATTGAGCATGCCTCTTCAAATTTAATGTATTGCTACCTAGAGAAAGATTTGCCGCCACCGCGCCGAGCTTAGTCTAAGCCACTTTTTTAAAACATTAGTCGGTGCTGCCGTAGTGTTATCAGTACTTCAGAACTATGAAGAAATAAAGCAGTACGATAAAAAACCGCAAATAATCAATTCTTTTTAACGTATTTACGATGACGACAAAAGTTTTAGTAAACCGTCGTTCCATACAACTGTCGCGCATTCTGGTAAGTGGCATATTTCTAGTTGCCGGTTTTAATCACCTGCTTCATGTAGAAAAAACCGCCCAGCGCATAGAACAAGCTAGCTTTAAGGGCATTGCTTATTTTTTTGGCGAGCCGCGATGGCTCATCATTCTATCGGGTATCGTCATGATTTCGGCAGGTTTTCTATTTTTATTAGGGTATAAAACCAAATGGGCGGCAATGGTACTAATAGCAGTTTTAATACCTATTACATTAACGGTTCAAGTGGGGCAAATCACGACCCTTGGACCACTATTTAAAAACATAGCCATTCTCGGTGGACTTCTTTTTTTCGTCCTGAACGACACCAATAACTTTTAAAATAAACAAAAATGAAAAAATACATATTTAGTTCCATACTATTAATGCTGACCCTTTTTAGCACAGTCACGACTCATGCTCAGCAGATGGACAACAGCAAAAACGACTACGTCGTGCTTACCAGAAAAGTGCCGCAGCTACAGCCTATCATCCTAACGGCCCAAGCATTAAAAGCCGAAGAGGGCAATGCGTTTGGCGATTTTCAAGTCATAATTTGTGGTAAGGACATAGGCGATATTACCAATCCTGAAAAAATAAACGAGTTCCTTAAAAAAGCCGAAAAAGCAGGTGCGCAGATTATAGCTTGTGGTTTTTCGCTCAATAAATTCAAGGTCGATAGAACCGCAATACCCAAAGACATTCAAGTGGTAGAAAACGGAATCCTCTACAACTTTAAGCTTCAGAAAAAAGGATATAAAAGCATAAGTCTATAATGACACTAAATATAAAATTTAAAGCAATGAACACATGTAATAGAATATTTACCCAAACTGTTGCCTTGCTGGGCATACTCTTGGCAACGGTGGGTTGTAAAACAGAAAATCCTAAATCAGCGGGCGGTACAAGCAGCCCACAGGACACCTTGAGCATTACCGTTCTGCAAACTGCCGATATACACGGGCAGCTCGACACCCACCCAGAATTGTTTTGGGAAAATGAAGAAATCGTCTTTAAAAATCGTGGCGGTCTGGCGCATATCAAGACCTTGTTTGATAGGGAAAGGGCGAAAAACCCCAATCGAACTATCATTGTAGATGGTGGCGACCTCATACAGGGTAGCGGTTATGTGGCTCTTTCAGAAGGAAAAACGATGCCCGACATCATTAAAAATATGGGCTACGATGTCATCATTCCCGGCAATTGGGAAGTCGTTTACGGCAAGGACGTGATGATGAATGTGATGAAAGGTTATCAGACTGATGTGGTCGCACAGAATATGTACCATGAGAGCAGTGAGGAGCGATTATTTCCCCCTTATACCGTAAAGGAAATTGAAGGCGTTCGTATAGGTTTTATGGGATTAAACGACCCAGACGTACCCGTACGGCAAAACCCAATTTTTAGCGAGGGCATTACATTTAGCGGTATAGGCAAAGCGCTTAAACAAAAGATTGATGAGGTAAAAATGAACGAGAATTTGGATGCCCTATTCCTTGTTACACACATAGGTGTGTTTAAACAAGTAGAGCTGGCAAACAATCCCATTGCAGAACATGTAGATTACATTTTGGGAAATGATACCCACGAGCGCCTTAGAAAGCCCATAGAAGGAACCTATGCAAAAGTGACAGAACCTGGCGCATTTGGTTCTTTTGTAGGTAAGTTGACCCTACATTTTGTAGATGGTAAACTGGTAGGCGATGATTATGAGCTCATAGATGTGGACCCAGAGGTCCTTCCCGCCGATGACGGCATACAGAAACTGGTAGAGAGGGAAAAAGCACCCTATAAAGACCATTTAGAAACCGTTTTAGGCTTTACTGAAAAGCCCATTTATAGATACCTAACCGTTGAAAACCCCATGGATAATATGATTACCGATGCCGCCCGGTGGAAGACAGGCGTGGACATTGCTATCTCAAACGGATTTAGATTTGGCAACCCCATTGTTCCAGAAAATGGAAAACCTGCGCCTATTACTCGCGCAAATCTTTGGAATTTACTGCCGGTAAATGAAAAGGTAAAAACAGCAAAAGCATCGGGCAAACAGATAAAGGACTGGTTAGAAAAAGAAATGCACAATGCGTTTTCCCAAAACCCTACAGAACGTTTTGGCGGCTGGCTGGTGCGTTTTTCAGGTATGAAAGTGAATTTTAATAGCCAGAATGAAAGAGGCAATCGCATTAACACCATAACCGTAAACGGCGAGCCGATGCAGGATGATGAACACTATACCATTTCGGCTTGTGTGCGGCCTGGCGACCCCTTAGATAATTTGTGCAGAATGCCTAATGTAAAGGATGTTGAGGTAAAAAGTTATACCATCCACGATGTCGTGGAAGAATATTTACTAAAAAAATCGCCCGTATCGCCTATTTTGGACAGAAGGGCTTACTGCGAGCATCTGGGTACCTATAGCTTTTCCACAGTTCCTCAAACCGATTATAAGTTTCAGTAGCTGTTGCTTCTATGGATAAAAAGAAAAGAAATGCCATCATTCAATACGCAGCAGTTGCCATAGTTGGCGTCACGCTCTACGCCACGGGCCTGCAGACAGAAGTGATTGCTTTTGCGCAACGTGGCCTGCTTGCTACCGGCATCATAAATCCAGATGTTGAAGAAGTTGCCCAGAGCGTAAAGAAGGATGAGGCTTTGGAAAATTCCGCTTTCGCGAAAGCGGACTACAACTTAAAACTACGCGATATAAATGGAAAAGTCCTATCGCTGGAAGCATTTAAAGGCAAGGCTATTTTTTTGAACCTCTGGGCGACGTGGTACCCACCCTGTATTGCTGAAATGCCCAGCATCAATAAACTTCACAACCAAACGGGAAAAGAGGTCGTTTTTATAATGTTATCGCTGGACCAGGATTTTGAAAAGGCAAAAGCTTTTGTAAAACGCAAAGAATACCGCTTACCCATTTACGCGCCAGCGGTCAATCTACCCGCAGTGTTCGGTTCCTCTACTTTGCCCACCACTTATGTAATCGATGCCTAAGGCAATGTAGTCATGACCCATAAAGGCATGGCAGATTATAATAATGAAGCATTCAAAAAATTCCTGGAAAATGTGAATTGATTGGGTTTATCCTAAAGCCGCGTTTACGCAGCGCGGTTTTAGGATTAAGGGGGAATGGATTATTAGAAATTGTGTGACAAAAGTCACCTACATATATGCTATGTTTTTTTAGTTTTGCACCGTGAAATGGTCTGCAGCTATCATATTATCTCTTTTATTGTTGAGCAATAGTTTGCACGTATCTTTTATTTACGGCTGGTATGCACTAGACATCGATAGCTTTATTGAACAACTTTGTGAAAACAAGGACAGGCCACAGTTACAGTGCAACGGGAATTGCGCACTTGCCAGAGCCTCACAGGCATCTTCAAAATCTGAATCAAGCACGCCACCCATGCTCAAATGGGAACAATTAGTATATTGTAACTTGAAATATAGCGAGGCAGAATACACCTCGACACCTGTAATTGATAATAAGGGGTTTCTATATATTTCGCTTAAAGCGAAAGAGTACACCTTTTCCATATTTCATCCACCTAAATATTCTTGAACTTTTAATACGATTTGTTGACTGATATTTCGTATATAAATCTTGATTTATGAGTTCTCAATCTAGGCAAAAAATCCTTGCATAGCCGTGGCTACGGAAGTATTTTTTTAACGAAGAGTGAGAGCTAAAAAAGCGTGATTTATGGGAAATATTGGTCGATAAATTGTATAAGACTTTGAAACAAATCGTGAGCTGTTACAAACAGACTCGCAGATATTGTTATGCTTTAAAATTCAAGAATATAATTAATGAAAACAACATACTTGGTGCTGTTGAGCACCCTCATGGCTACGTCTCTATTTGCGCAAGAGACAAAAAACAAAGCGCAGGATTCCACTGCGCAAAAAAAGGTAGAATTAAACACAGTAATCGTTACGGGAAAGGGAAATACAGACCCGGTACTCACAACCGTAAAAACAGATTTAGTCAAGAAGGTCGTGCAACCTAAAAACGTTGCCGATTTGTTCAACGACTTTAATGGATTTTCACTCATTAAACGTGGGAACTACGCCATAGACCCATCATTTAGAGCCTCACAATACGAGCAGCTCAATATTCAGTTTGATGGTGGTACAAAGGCCATGCATGCCTGCCCCAACCGCATGGACCCCATTACCACTCACGTGGTTCCAGAAGATGTCGAACGTATTGAAGTGATTAAGGGACCTTATACCGTTCGTTATGGGGCGACCTTTGGCGGTATCGTAAATCTGGTATCAGAAAAGCCGCAGTATATGGGTAAAGGCTTTCACGGAAGTGTAAGTAGCGGCTACGAAACCAATGGAAATGCACTGGTATCATCCCTTAAATTATATCAAATTACCGATAAATATGATATCACAGCAAATGCTGGGTACCGTGATTTTGGCAATTATGAAGACGGCGATGGTACCGAGGTTCCATCAGCTTTTAGAAGTCTGGATTACGGCCTGCGACTGGGCTATAACATCACTGAAAACCAGAGGTTGCAAGCCCACTGGCGCCAATCATTTGGACGCGACGTCCTGCACGCAGGTTTACCCATGGACACAGATTTAGACGACAGTTCTATTTTATCACTTGACTATAAAATATCTAGGGTAAGCGATTTCATTGAAGAAATAAATGCCAAAGCCTATTATTCCTATGTGGACCATGTCATGTCTAATTTCAGAAGACCCTCTTTTAGGATGACTGAAGCCTTGTCAACTATAGATGCCACCACGGCCGGCGGTAAGGTGGAGTTTAAAATGAAACCTACACAGCATTGGATTCTATATGGTGGTCTCGATGCCCTGCTCATAGCCCGCGATGGCGGTAGAACACGTATGGTAAAACGCAATATGATGGGGGATGTGTTGCCAGAGCCTAGAGTGTTTCAGGATAAAATATGGCAGGATTCCTACGTAAATGACTTCGGGCTCTTTGCTGAGAACAAGTATGCATTATCTGATAAGACGATGCTTACCGCTGGCATGCGGTATGACATGATAGTTTCAGACATCCAAGACCCAGAAGCAGATTTTGAAGATTTGTATCCTGATTTAGGACAACGGGAAGAGCACAATATCTCGGGAACAGTTTAAATAAAACATAAAGTTTCACGACATAGCGCACTGGAAGTGGCTTACGGTCGAGGGGTGCGTTCGGCCAATATGATAGAACGCTTTATCAATCATTTTATGGTGGGACAAGACCCCTTTGAGTATGTGGGAAACCCTTATCTAGACGCCGAGATCAACAATCAGTTTGAGATAGGGTTTAAAGGGAAGAGAAGCTTTGATAAAGGTTTCGATGCCCTACACTACAGCCTGTCGGGATATTATTCCATATATGAAAACTACATTGTTCCCGTAGTAGACCCCTCATTAGACAGAAAGTTTATGCCCAATGCAGAACCACAGGAAGTCAAGCGTTTTATCAATATAGACGAGGCCTATAAAACCGGTTTTGAAGCAGAAGTTGCCGTGGATTTCGCAAATTATTTTAACTTTAGTACTGCGGTGGCTTATGTGTACACCAGAAATAGGGACCTTATCGAGTCTCTACCTTTAACGCCACCCCTCACCACGAGATTAGGCCTAAGTTTTGAAAAAGAGAAATACTGGGCACAAATGGATTATACCATCACCTCAAGGCAAGATGAAATCTCAAGTAGTTTTAGGGAACAAGAAACGCCTGGCTATGAAACCTTGGATTTGAGGTTGGGCTTAAAGCCAGTTAAAAAGGTTCAACTTGGCGTAGCGGTTTTAAACATATTTGATGAAACCTATAACAACCACCTGAATTTTTCATTTGTAAATCAAGCAGATTTTGGTCGTGTACCCATTAATGACCCGGGTAGGAATTTTTCGATTTTTGCAAAATATAATTTTTGAAAAAAACGAACCAAATTGGTTTATTATCAATAATGCGCCTACTCATTTCGGTTAGGCAATGCTCAAGATTTGGATTATTTGAAAAATGGATTTGAGGCATTTTAAAAATCTGTATCCGATTGATAATTTATTTTTTCGTTCTGAACCGCCGAGCTAAAAGAGCTTTAAATAAGTTGAAAGTGCTGGTACCAAAAGCATCATCAACTTTAGGCGGTTTTAGAACGATAGTTCCGAAGCGATAGGTACTGTTTACATTTGATGCATCTACCCATGCGTGCCAATAAAATAAAAGAAGCTACCGCCATTAGGCATCAAAAGTTAATCGGTGTTACGCGCAAGCCACAATAGTTACAAAGCTAGCACGGTTCAGATAGAACGGGTGTTGTAGTGACTGCTTACCGAATTGTTTTTGAAAATTGGTCAAATGAAAAGACATTAGGGAATTTAGAAAGAAAACGTTGAGCTATTGCAATTAGAAGTATCTGCACTTTTAAAGTATCTTCGAAAATTTAGATGCTGAAGCCGTCAGTCGATAATTAGAATTTTAACGGATGACTTTTAATAAAAAAATCTCTGTTATTGCCCTGATGACACTATTTCTATTTCACCCATATTTTCTGGCAAACTGATATATTTTATTTTTTTAAACGCTTTAGTAATAAATTCATTTAACTTGATTTCGGTTTTTTTCAGAACGGTTCCTTTTCCAAATTGGGTATAACGGTGTACACCTTTTAACATGCCAGAATGTGTTGCTACCCTGTAATTCTTATTAAGATTAATGGCAGTGCCATTGATTTTTATATTGGAAATTCTCTCGTTCATGGGCTTGGATAAGTCTAGGGTATAAGCAATTCCCGAGCTTTGGATTAATCCGCCTACAATATTCATTTTGTCATCTGGCTTAAGGTTTGAGGCACTTTGTTCCAATAATTCAATCAATTGGTTTCCCGACATTTTCAGCGTGATAATTTTAGAGCCGTGCGGAATCAACTTAAAGATACTTTCTTTGGTTATCGTATCTTGCAGTGTGATTCCATAACCAACCCCTGGGACAAATGCTACATCTGTATTAAATTCTTCCTTTAGGATGCTGGTTACTAATTTATCAAAAGGGCTTTCCATTTTGTACATTCTACCTATAGGTGTTTCGGCAATGGCGATAAGGGTTTCCAGTTCGGCTAAATGTTCATTTCTGAAACCGTTGATAATTTTTGCAACGTCAACATCTTCTTCCCACTTTTCTGTATAAAGAAAGTGATAACTGGTTTTAAGGTCTTTTAATTTTTTATTCTCAATGAGCAATTGCGTTTCACCAAGAACAGCCGCATCAGACATCGCCTGTACTACAAAGGTGCCAGTTGCTGACCTGTATGGAGGTTCAATGTAATCGTGGGAATGAGCACCCACAATGAGGTCAACCCCTTTTAATTTGTCTGCCATCAGCTTATCTACTGCCATACCTTCGTGGGAAAGTATCACCACAATATCTGATTCTTGTTTTAATTCTGGCAAATATTCTTGAATCGTTTCCAAACCTTGTTTAAAGCGAATTCCTTTCATGTTCTCAGGATTACCCGTCTGCATCGTGTTTCTATAGGCGATAGGTAAAACACCTATTCGGATGCCTTGACGCTCAAAAATTCTATAGGCTTCATCAAAAATCGGATT
>Ga0207419_1002800_pt1 | contig 11014 bp, 8 predicted proteins | sample ElkSloMetagenome_4_FD_184723 | JGI IMG/M metagenome (GOLD analysis project Ga0207419, IMG submission 184723) | Hot spring microbial communities from Elkhorn Slough, Monterey Bay, USA - MD2A (version 2) | ecosystem: Environmental > Aquatic > Marine > Intertidal zone > Estuary: Microbial mat ... | reverse complement strand
CACGCAGCCTCGCTTATTCGTCAAGTAGCGATCCAACAGCTCGCTTCCGCAGCAGAAGTCCGAGCGATCCTCCTTGCCGAGAAGCCTGATCTCGAAGAGAGGGTCCGTCATAGGGGACCGATCAGCTCCTCATGAGTGGCCCGTGCACGCTCTAAGGCAGGCACCGGCTCCGGCGGACTCAGCAGCAGCTCCACGAAGCGGCGTTGATCCTCGATGGACAGGCGTACGGTCGACGCCTCGTCCAAGGCCCTGCGTGCCGCCATCTCTGCGGCCGCGACGACGAACTCGCTCACCGAGCTGCCTTGCAGCTCCGCGGCCCGCTGTACCAGGACGAGGGTATCCGGCTTGACCCGGGCCTCGATGCGCTTGGATTTGGCAATCATGGTCATCTCGTTCTCTGGGTCTGACGGAATTGTACGGTGAAAGCGCCGTACATGCTGGCCAAACAGATAAGGTCCGGTTACTGTCTGGCGCCGTTGAGGGCAGCGGGGCTTGCCGGGCTGCCCGGCACCGGGAGGGCGGACTTTCCGGCCGGTACGACGACGCCATAGTGCAACAAGGGCGGAGGTTCGGGGACTGCCTCCGCTGGTTATCGCTGTTTATCTGATTCTTGACTCGTTACTGGCCGTTGCCATGAGTTGTCTCCAATCACGTCTGTCCAGATGAGTACCATGCCGAACCCCACCTGCGAGACCTTGAGGCTGCTGCGGGCCCTCCATCGAGTCGATCGCCTCCGGCCCGACCCGACCGACGACCAAAACCGTGTCGCTCATTCGGCCCAAGCACGCCGCTCGCTCGCCGCGCTGCAACAGGACCCCGCCACCTGGCTCGACTGGCTCGCCCAGCACGAATTGGCCGGTTACTGTTTGGCCATGTTGGCGTCAGCGGGGCTGGCCGGGGAACTGCGCCCCGAGGTCGGCGAGCCGCTGGCCAACGCCTATCGTCGCCAGGTGCGGCGCAACCGGCGGCTGTTGGAGCTGTTGGTGGAACTCGACCAACGTTTGACGCAGGCCGGCGTACACTTCCTGGTGCTAAAGGGTTTTCTGAGCTCGGTGCGCTTCGCTGGCGGCATGCAGCGGCGTCTGATGTGGGATCTGGACATCCTGATCCTGCCCCAGGATCTGGTTGCCGTGATGACCGTCGCGGCGGGCATGGGGCTCTCTTCCCCGGCCGGGCGCCGACTCGACCCGCGGGCGCTGCTGCGCCGCATGCACGCGATCGAATTTCGCGGCAAGCGCGGCACCGTCGACATTCACTGGGTCTTTCGCAACCGTCTCGGCATGCGCCGAAGCTACGATCAGGCCTTACGGAATGCCCAGCCCCTGCGCCTCGCCTTCAGTCCGGAACCAACCGTGAATGAGACCCCGCCAGGGCCAGAGCTTCGGGCAGAGCAAGCGCAACAGCCCTCGCCGGGCCTCACCGTTCAGGCCATCGGCGACCTCGACAGCCTCACCATGGCGGCGCTGGGTCTCGCCAACGACATTGAGCGCAGCCACATCAAGCTGCGCAAGGTCTGGGACCTGTATCTGATCCTGGATCGCATCGACGCCGACACGGATTGGCGCGGCTGGCTGACGCAGCTTGAGCAAGAACGCAGCCTAAACACGGTGCTCAACATCCTGTCCTTTTGTCTCAAGCTGGTCGATGCCGAGGCTGACTGCCCGTGCATCGCGACGCTGCTGCACAGGTATGACGACAAGCTGTTGCTCAGTCGCCGCGAAACCATCGCCGCCGTCATGGCCCGCCCGCGGCAGAGCCTAGGCAACCGCTGGCTGATGTCGCGTTTGCAACCGATTTCAACGGCGCGCTACTGGGCTTGGTGGCTTGGCACGCTGCCGCTGCGCTATTTTTACGGACGCAACATCTGACCTCGGGAACGCCATGATCACACCAGCACCGAACCCGCTTTCCAAGTCCGAGCGGTTGTCGGTGTTGTGGCGAGCCGACGCATGACGCCCATAGTGCCCAACCACTTCCGGCCACGCGTCTTTTGTATCGGTATGAACAAGACCGGTACCTCGTCCTTGAATGCCGCCTTCAAGCTGCTGGGGCTGCGCTCCCTGCACCACTCGCGGATCGCCGAACCGGCCATCGCGCGCGCCATCGCCGAGGGGCAACCCCTGTTGTCTTCCATCGACGGCTACGACTGCTACACCGATGCCCCGTTCTATCGGCACTACCAGGCGCTGGACCGTCAATACCCCGACAGTCGCTTTATCCTCAATACCCGCGACACCGACGCATGGGTTCGCAGCCGCATCGCCCATGATCGGCGCTGGAACAAGCGCCGCCGGCCGGCGAACGCCGCCCCGCGTCACTGCGACCCGCGGCGGCTGCGGGCCACCAAGGAGCGCTACGAGCTGGCGATCCAGGACTACTTCGCGGCCGAGGGCCGCCGACACCGGTTTTTGGTGCTGAATGTGCCCGCCGGCGATGGCTGGCGACCCCTGTGCGGCTTTCTGGGCTTACCCGTTCCGCGCGATGCCGAGGGGCGCGAGCAACCCTTTCCGTTCAAGAACCGCACTGAGCTGAAGACTTGATGGCGCAGACCCCAGGCAGCCCCATGCCTTGGCCTGTTCAGCAATCAAAGATGTGCAGCCCCTCGGATCTTCGCTACAGTAGCGGCCAAGTTTTCCCTCAGGACCACGACTATGCGCCCAGCCTCCTCTTTCGACCTCGCTCGCATCGACGCAGCCCTCGGCGCGGCCCCGCGGGTCGCCTACACCGCACCCCACGTCTACCCCCATGCCGCACCCATGTTCGAGCCGGCTCCGGGCCTGGAACGCGAGCCCGTCGACCATCCGTTCATGCGCCTCTATGCCCATATCCCTTTCTGCAACTACGCCTGCACCTTCTGCTGCTACGCCAAGAAGGTGAAGGCCAAGCACGAGGAGATGGAAGGTTATGTCGACGCGCTGCTGCAGGAACTGGAATGGGTGCCGCAAGGCACACCGATCTCGCAGTTGTTCGTCGGTGGCGGCACCCCGACGGCGCTGCCGGCGGAGCTGCTCGACCGGGTGCTGTCGGCCATCTTTCAACGCATGCCGACGCACGGCGAGCCGGTCCACACCGTCGAGGCCTCGCCGGAGTCCATCAGCGACGAGCACATCGCGGTGCTCAAGGCCAACGGCATCGGCCGCGTCAGCATGGGCATCCAAAGCCTGTCAGACGGCGTCCTGGACAGGGTCTCGCGGCGCCACGGCGAGCAGATCGCGCTCGATGCCTGCGAGCGCGTGGTCGCCTCCGGGCTCATTCTGAACATCGACCTGATGTACGGCCTGCCGGGGCAGACCGAGGCATCGCTGCGCCGCGACATCGAGAACGCCGCGGACATGGGCGTGCAGGCCTTCACCGCCTACAACCTGCGCCTGAACGAGTACACGCCGGTCTCGCGCTCCATCGCGCCAGACGAGATCCTGGACCTGGAACGGCTGATGCGCTGGCGCGCCTTCCTCCGCGACACGGCGGCGGAGTTCGGCTACACCCAGACCCGCTGGCACACCTTCAAGCGGATGGATTCCGCCGCATCGCGCCACGAGCGGCTGACCTGCAACGACGAGCAGATGCGCGGCTTCCAGCTCGGCATCGGGCTCAGCGCCCGCTCCCACCTGGGCCATAGCGTCTACCGCAACGACAGCCGCATGCACCACTACATCGACGCCATCGAGAACGGCCGCAGTCCGGTTGCTGAAGTCATCCACCTTGATGGCGATGACCGGCGCATCCAATTCGTCGCCCGCACCTTGGGCGACGGCAAGCCGCTCGATCGCGCCGCCTATGCCCGGACCTTCGGCAACGACATCGCCAGCGACTATAGCGCAACCCTGGCGCGGCTCGGTGAGGCCGGGCTGATCGATGCCGATGCGACCGAGTTGCGTCTCAGCGAAACCGGCAAGCTGGTATTCGACCTGGTGACCCTGGCCTTCTACCCACCGCGGGCGCAGCAATGGCTCAACCAGGAGTTGGCAAGCTATGGCTTTCAGGCGGCGTTTGCCCCATCCAGCGTGACAACCGCCTGATGATCCGGCTAAGGCTGCGGAGTGCTGCCTGGCGAATCGCGTCGATGCATGATTCCGCCGCCTCGTCCCTGCCCCGTCCGATGGCCGATTTCGGTGCTCGAACCTATGCCTCGCGCTTTGCCTCGAAGCCACCCGCCTCCAATCTCCGGCGCTCAACGTCCGCGGGCATTCATCTGGGCTACGTGTTGAGGCGTTTTCCGCAACTCTCCGAGAGTTTCGTGCTGAACGAGATTCGAGCATTGGAGAGTCTCGGCCATCGGGTGACGGTATTTTCCCAATTCGAGCCGGGGCTGCAGCATCACGCGCTGGTCTCCGCGGACCAGGGTCGGTCGGTGTACTATCTGGAGCCGATTGCTTGTGGCGGCCTTTTTCAGGCACTTGGGGCCGCCTTGCTGTCTCAACCTCGGCGGCTCTTGAACACGCTGCGGCAAGTGCTCCGGGCGCGAAATCCACGGCACTGGACGGCGCTGCGGCACGCGCTGGTTTTATCGCGACTGCTGCACTCCCATTCCACGGATCACCTCCACGCCCATTTGAGTTTCGGCAGCGACGTTGCCTGGCTCACCAGCGCACTGACCGGTCTTGGCTTCAGTTTCACCGCGCATGCCAGGGACGTCTATGTGCGCAATGCCGACCTGCCCGCCAAGTTGGCCGCGGCACGCTTCGTCGTTACGGTGTGCGAGTACAACCGGATTCGATTGTCGCGGATGCAGCCCCGTTGCGCCGATCGGATCGAGGTGCTGCATCCGTTCCTCAGTCGCGAGTTGTTCCTGTCCGACGTTGCCGCCCCGACCCAGCTGAACGAGGGACAACCATCGCGCCTCATCACCATCTGCCGGCTGGTGCCGAAGAAGGGCGTCGATGTGCTGCTGGATGCAATGCACCGATTGGCGCGCGCAGATCAGCGCTTGCACTTGACCATCATCGGCGATGGCCGCGAGCGCCAGCACTTGGAACAACAGGTGTGCGCCCTGGGGCTAAACGAGATGGTCTCTTTCGAGGGCGCAGTCGACGCCGCGCAGGTCCGCCGCACGCTGCTCATCGCGGATTGCCTCGTATTGGCCGCCGTCGTTACGCCGGACGGCGACTCGGACGCAACGCCCGCGGTGCTCGGCGAGGCCATGGCCCTGGGCCTGCCAGTCATCTCCACCCGCGTCGCCGGCATCCCGGAGATCGTGCCGGAAGGAGCCGGTCTGCTGGTGCAGCCCGGCGATGCCGAGGCCCTGGCGGATGCCATTGCAGCCATCGGCAAGCTCAGCCCGGAGGCACGCCGGGCGATGGGTGAGGTCGGGCGCGCCTTTGTCCATGCCCATTGGAATCCTGATCTGGATGCCCCGCGGCTGGCTCTGCTGTTCGCCCGGGGCAAAGTGGACCGTTCATAGTCCTCGGCGTAGATTCCCCAGCGGTTGGCCCAGGGGCGTATCGACGGTTCGCTCATGCCAATACCTCTTTTTCGGAGATCCACTCGCAGGTGTGCAAGGCCCCGTCGAGATCGACCTGATGACCGCCGCGAGGTTGGCTCAAGGCATGATCGATCGCTCTGGCCAAGTCCTCCACCCCGCCATCCGGACTCAGTAATGCAACCAGACCCCGCTCGGCCAAGCGTTGGGCACGAAAAGGCTGGTCGGACATGTTTGGGTTGGGGCAGACGATGGCCGGCGTGCCGGTCTCCAGCAGATTCGCGGCGGTGTTGTAGCCGCATTGGCTGATGGAGAGGTCCGCCGCGGCGAGCCAGTGCAGGAAGTCGCCGCTGAAGGGCAGGACGAGCACGCGGCCCGGCGCGGACCCTTTGCTCAACTCCCGCAGGAACTGCTCGGACCAGCCGAGCCCCGCGCAGATCACCAGCGGACGTCCGGCGGCGACGCCGGGGTCGCGCCAGGTCCGGGCCGCGAGGGTGATCAAGTGCCTGCCGCCGGCCCCACCGCCGGCACTGGCCAGTACGAAGGGGCGACCGTCGGTGAGCCGCGCGATCTCGGTGTCGGTTGCCGGCGCGCGACTGAGCTTCTCCGACACCAGCCCGGTGTAGTGGATGGGCGGGCGAATATCGGCGACGGCCGGGAAGTGTTCCTCAAGCCGCGTCAGTGCCGGGTCCGCATGGACCAACAAGGCATCGAAGTGGCGATTCAGCAACTCGGTGACCCGTTGGGCATAGGCCAGGTCCGGCGCAGTCTCGAAGCGCGTCTTGCGCACCACGTCACGCAGCGAGCAGAGCACCCGGCCGCCCTGAGCACGCACCGCCGCAATGGCCGGCAGCAGCTCGCAGCTCAGCTCCCATTTGCTAAACGGGAAGTACTCGATTAAGAATACCCGCGGGCGGATGGCCTCGACCTGTTCCAGCAGACGGGCGGCGCGCAGACGCATCAGGCTGTCCGTGTCCTGGCTTGCGTCGAGTCCACGGATGAGGCCGTCTGGTCCCCTACGGATACGCGGCAGCTCGACCAGCCTCAGCCGCGGACAGGGGGCGTGTGGGACCGGCCTGCCGCCCTCGACCCAATGGACCTGATGGTGGGACGCCAGCGCGCGGGCGATCTCGTAGGTGCGCACATAGTGGCCGACGCCGCTCAAGTGCTGGGCGTAGACGAGGATGCGCAATGGCATCATGTCTTCTCCACCTTGGCTGTTGAAAACCGGGACAACATCACGCAGTGGCGATCTCTATCATGGGTGCGCGCCACCGCCGATTGGTCCGACTCACCGCCTGCCGAGCCTGTCGATGCGCAGCTTCGGCGCAAACGCGTACAGGTCGACGATACGCACCGTCGGCGTCTTGTTGCGACGCGAGCCGGTCTCGACGATGCCGAGTACCTCCAATAGCGTCAGCGCCGCGGTCGGCTCGGGCTCGCCGGCTTGCTTGAGGGCATCGAGAAACTCCTGCCGGTCTTGGTAGGACTTGAACCCGGCAATGCGTAAGACGCGGTCCCTCTGCTCAGTAGCAGCTTCAGTCAGCAACTCATCCAGGCGCCCCTGCGAAACATCCGGCATGGCGGCGCGTAGCGACTTGGGGTCAAGGAGTGGAGGTCCCTCAATGCGCTCATTCTTGCGTGCGTCGATGGCCGAGTCCAGCAGCCACAGGGCCGCCCTGGGATAGAGACGTTCATTGCCGTCGCTGAGGCGCCGTTGCGCCCAAACCGTCGAGCGTGTATTGCTCTCGCTCCCGCCGAGTCGGTCTCCCCAGATCAGCTTCAGTATCGGCTCCCAATCGTCCCGCAGCAGGTCGTCGAGCTTCGCGATGCTGATACCTTGCCCCTCGACATGCTTGCGAAATGCCCCGGAGGCCACCGCCAGCGCGCGGATGATCAGGCGCCATATGTCGTCGGCACGCCACGCCAGGGTCACCGACCGGCTCTGGTACTTTGCCTGCTCCTCGGCGGCTAGGGAATCGGAGATGTCCTTGCGCAGGAAGATCTTGACGCCGACATGCCGTGTCGACATCCAGGAGGCATTGGCTTGATCGAGCAGTCCGATGATCATGCCGCGCCGCCGCTCGATGGCCTCGGCGCTCTCCCCAAGCGCCACATCCAAGTCATCGAACAGCAAGGTCACTTGCTTGCCCTGGCGCTCGCACCAGGTATCGAGCGCTCGCCAGGCATCGCTAATCACCAGGGGACTCTCCGCGCCCAGCAGACCATCGATCGCATCCAACACTTCCTGTTCTCCTTCCGCGGCCACCGCTCGCATAAGAAGGTGCTCCATACCGCCATCCGCGAGTCTCACCGGTCCGGACAGCGGGGCTGAACCGACATTGGGGCTCAACGCCGCCACGACCCTGGCCAGCGCCAAAGCGGACCAGCACTCGTCCCAGCGCGTTGGAAAGCGCGCATCGAGCTCGCGCAGCAGATTCGGGGATGCCGGTGGATTCGCGCCACGACCGCCGCGCGGACTCGCATAGCCTTCCACATAGACCAGGTTCTGCAGCCCGCGCCTGCCGGAGCGTTGCTGCAGCAGGGTCGGTTGCTCCAGGCAGATACGGCGCAGATAGCTCTTGCCGGTGCCTTTGGGTCCAAGCACCAGACAGGTATCGTGACGGAGGAACCGATCCAGGTCCGATGTGCGCGTAAACAGCCCTGCCAAGACACTGACATCGCTCTCGCTCTCTGCCTGGGGTACCGGCACCTTGGCCTCGCGAATAACCTGCCCGACCCAGCCCGGATCATGCGGCACGATGTTTCGCGGCAGCGGCGGCGGCAGGATGCGCTCGGCGAGATCCTGATAGCCTTCTGTCGTCCCACTCACCGACAGACCGCCATCGTTCTCGACAATGCGCGGAGAATAGTCGATCGGAATGATGGAAATGTCGGGTGGACGGTCGTCAGCCGGTGTCTGTAGGGCTTCGTTGATCGCCGAGCGTGCGCGCTGAAGGTCTAATGCCAGTTGCTCAATGCAATCTGCGCGTGCCTTCTCACCCGCTGGCAGCATGCCGGCCACGATGTGCAGGAGGCTCGGGCGAGCGCGCGCGCGCCGACTGCGCTCAAAGGCCTCGATCGCAGGCGCCAGCGAGCCATAGGTCGACGGCGCGGGGGATGCGAACATGACGACCTCATCGGCGAGGTCCAGCACCGCGATCGCCGATTCGTCGCAGTAGCCGGAGCGCGCATCGAGCAGGACGATATCGGCTCGCGAGGCCCGCACCGCGGTCGTTAAGAGCCGCCGCAGGGGCGGACGCGTTCCCCGGTAGAGCACTGTCGGGGATAACGCGCCGAGGAGCGCATGGACAAAGGGAATGTCCGCCTTGCTCGGTCCGAGGACCTCGACGGTCCCAGACTCCATGCGGGCCGGCAGCAGGTCCTGCTGTATCGCGCGTTCCAAGTCCTCGTCGTCGATGTCTGGATCAGCGGCGAGCCGGATCAAGTCCTCAAAGCGGCTGTCGGCGTCCGAGATGCCGGTCAACGCAGGGACCAGGGCCGGTGATTCCAGGTCTAGATCGATCGCCAGAACCTTTTGCTGGCGGCGACCGAGCAGCAGGGCGACATGCGCAAGCGCCGTGGAGCGGCCGACACCGCCCTTGAGCCCCCAGAAGGCGACCACCTTGACACCCTCGGGCAGGCCGCGGTCATCGGGCTCGGGCGCTTGGGGCGCAAGCTCAAGCGCATCGGCCCAGGTTGGCACACCGACCAACCGCTGGGAGAAGAACCGTTGTTCGTCGTCTTCCGCGAGATCATCAGGGGACATTAGCAGCGTGAGGGCCCGCTCGGGGAGTCGAAGGTTTCGCCGTTCCAGGGCCTGTTCCAAGACCGCGAGCCTATCCTCCGCATCCGTGAAGGCATCCGCGAGCACACGCAGGTCGATCGACCCATCGTGTCCGCGCCGGAGGATAAGCCGCCGAGGGTGCAGCGATTCCGCGATTACCTGTCGCAGTGTAGCCAGCGGTGTCTCAGTGCTCATGATTCAGGTCACCAGGTTGTTCATCCAGGCTACAAGGTGCTCGGCGGCTTGGACATAGGGTTCCGCCTCATCGCGCTTGGGCTTCTTGAGCCCGTAGCGGTGCTCATATCGGTCGGCCTGATGGAGCAGCAGGATTGCCTTGGATTCCGTCGCGCCTGAACCCGCTGCGATGCGCGAAGGCAAGTCCCACCAGATTGCACGCAAGTCATGCCCGCGCTTGCTCTTGAAGTAGGCGTTTCGAGGCCCCTCCGGTAGATCGGCGAGCCGGTTCGCCTGGTGCCCATGCATCAGCACCGCCTTGAGCGCGCACTCCGAGGCCAACAGCGCCATCGTGACCGCGCCATCGCGTTGCTTGGGACGCTCGGGCTGGTCCAACAGGACGCGGGCCTCGCCGGCACGTCGGCGCGCGGCATCGAAGAAACATTGGCGGGTATAGTCTTGTGCCATCTGCGCAATCCGGTTGTCGCGTCTGCCTTAAGGTCGCGCCCAGGGTCGCGGGGGCCAGCCGGGTGCAGCCTACCGGGTGCCATCCAGCAGCGCGAAGATCTTATCCAAGATCGGGCTGTATCGCACATGGCTCATGGCAACGGCCTCGCGCAGAAAGGCACTGCCTCCGCCGAGCTTGTTGCGCTCCTGGGGCAGCTCGATGATCTGGTTCTTGGCGGGGTCGCGCAGGGTACCGAGGGGATCTTCGCCGGCCTCGCTGCGGTTTAGCTCTTCAAGCAGCATGCGTCGATAGAGCGCGATCCCGGCATCCGAGGCCACCAATTGTTCGCGGGTGCGATCAGCGATAGGCCCTTGGGTGACCCAGGCCATGATGTCGCCGCCATCGACGAAGTCGGTGATGAACTCCCCCTGCTCATCCTGCCAGGGCACGTCGTAGACCGGGATCTCGTGCTGCGGCGGCGCGCGCTCGCCGGGCCGGGGCCGGTAGCAGGCGTACCAGTAGTGCAGCGTGTGGGTGTCGTCCACCGGCACGCGGATCTGCAGCCGGTGCTGTTGGCCGGCGCCGACCCGCACCATCAGCGGGAACAGCAGCGGGTGGCCGATGCGCCAGTCGTCGTCCTGTTCGCTGCCGCCTTCGAGCACGCGGCGCTTGATGATGCCCCAGCGGAAGCGGTCGAAGCCGATCTTGATCTGATGGCGGCGGTAATGGGTCGGCACCGGCAGGCCCGCGCGCTGGCGGGTCCAGGCCAGGTGACGGCCGTGCAGCCACTCCACATGGGTCGGATCGACGCTGTTCTCCATGATCTGCAACCAGTTGCACGGGATTAGCGCGCGGCCGATGTCGCGCAGGCCGTCGGGCCAGACCAGTAGATCCCAGCGCGGCAACAGCGGTGCCGGGTCCGGGCCGAGGTAGGCGAAGATGAGCCCGCCCAGTTCTTCGGCGCGGTAGGCGACGGCAGCGCAGCGCTTGAGCAGTGCCGGTTTCCGCACCGGCTCCGCCGGCATCGCCAGGCAGCGACCGTCGGCGGCGAAGGTCCAGCCGTGGTAGGGGCACAGCAGGGTCTCGCCGTCTACCTCGCCATGGGCCAGGGACGCGCGCCGATGCGGACAGGCGGCCTCCAGCAGCCCCAGCCGGTTGGAGGCGGTGCGCAGCAGGACCAGGTCTT
>Ga0207419_1002799_pt1 | contig 11017 bp, 9 predicted proteins | sample ElkSloMetagenome_4_FD_184723 | JGI IMG/M metagenome (GOLD analysis project Ga0207419, IMG submission 184723) | Hot spring microbial communities from Elkhorn Slough, Monterey Bay, USA - MD2A (version 2) | ecosystem: Environmental > Aquatic > Marine > Intertidal zone > Estuary: Microbial mat ... | reverse complement strand
CTGACCATTTTTGGTTTTGCCGGAAAGGAAAAATCAACAAAGTGATCACGATAGCACCTACCGCGAACCACCCGCCTCCAGCGACTAGCATAAGCGCCTTAATTAAAACCTGGTATTCCCCGGCTAATTCTGCCCAGGTGGTGGAAAGTGCCTCTGCGTGATAAGGCATAAACTGTGAGCTGAACATATATAGTGAACCCATGATCATGGTGATCACGGCATTTGTTGCATACAGGATGTATGCGATTTTTTTTCTCCCCAGGTTTTTGATTTTCATGTTGTTTTTTTGTTCTTCAGAAAAATTTTTGCATTCTTAAGCGTGTTCCTGGCAAATATATTACCACCAGAGGTTTTTTGCCAGTTATACTAATCGACAGGGATTGACGTATTAAAACAGGGATGAATGGTTAAATTCCTTATTTTAAATAACCTAAAAAATACAAAAATAATACAAGTTTTAGTCAATAAATATCAAATACAAAAACCCAAACATCCATAAGGGAATAGTTTTTTTCGAGCCAAATTCAATATCATCTTTTACCAAATAAGCTTTATCAAGAGCAGTAATTTGCTTTCTACTTTTACTTTTACCACCTATTTCAAAAAGATAATCCTGCACTTCAAAATCAGTAAATTTTGATGCAAATACCTCATATTGATTTCTAATTTGAGTAAAGAAAAAGGGTCTCTCTAATATTGCCCATCTACCTTTTAAGCCGATAAAGCGATTATTCCAATCTCCTTGAGTATAAAATCACGCACTACATTAGTTTGAATAGTTGTCAGTGTTTCATAAAATTTAGTTCTCAAAGATTCCATATTTGTAAATATTAAGTGTAAATTAATAAAAACCATCATTACATTAATCAGTAATTGCTAAAAATAATCATTCGGTTGATTGTTTTTGACAATAAAATGATTATCTGGTTGATTACTTTACTTTTTCTGTGTTAAGTACCTGATTAGATCCATACAAAATTCGGAATCTTAATTTTCCTAATATCTTTTTGTGGTTTGCGGAATACACCATTAATTTTATTTTTGTATTTTGCAGTAAATTCAATTAACGACCATGAAGAAAATAAGTGCAGACAGGATAGTAAGTATAAGTGCTATCGTGGTGAGCTTAGGTACCTTGTTTATCATTCTTTACCAAACCAATCTGACGCGACAGGAGCAAAAAGCCTCGGTAATGCCTTATCTGCAATTCGCCCCTAATAGCAACAACGGCATGAGCAAAATTTACCTGGACAACAAGGGTTTGGGCCCTGCATTGATCACCAGTTACCGGATTTTCAACCAGGAAAAAGAATACCATTCATTACTTGAAATATCGCAAGATTACTCGCTGAAATCTATTCCTGAATTAACTAAAGACATTATATATCCAGGCAGATTGCTTTCACCAGAAGATTATATTAAACACATAAGTCACCAAAACAATGATAATACAAATTTCATTTTTGAAACTTTTCAATTTTTTTATGGATCGAAAGATGAGCAAAAGCTGATAATAGAAATTGTATATCAATCGGTGTATAAAGACCACTGGATGATTCGTAGTGACTGGCAACACCCCCGAACCGTGGATGCAAAAGGTAATATCTTAAATGACGAGGAGATTTTTACCTGGTAGTAAAAAATTAATTGAATAAATTTAAGGATAATATTTTCTCGCATCATTACAATTATTACTAAGTTATGGTGCATTTAAGAGATGAAACGTAAAATGAAACTAATAAAGAAAATACTGACATTTCTGTCAATCATAACACTTCTGGCAAGTTGCGAAGGTTTTAAAGTATTGACAATTCACAACTCTTCAGAAAATGAAGCGAAGGTGACAGTTCGAACAGATCTTGATGATTCTGACAAAAAACAAATCCAAAACTACCCAAATAGTCAAACTTCGGACAGTATAACGGTTGTTTTAAAACCAGACAGTTCCATGACAATACTATCAATTTTCACAGGAATGATGTTTAACGTGAAAATAAAAGAAAGTGAATTGCAGACTGACTATTTAAGAATCGAAGCGAAAAAAGACACAATAATAGCGGACTCACGGAAAGAAATATTGCAGTTGTTAAAGGATGAAAGAACCAGATATAAACGCAAAACTGACAAAGAAAAAGTAATTGCTAATAGCAGAAATTTTGGAAACATATTTATTCGAAAATAAGAAAACGTACAATAACAGCAACCTACCCAAAAGTGGCGTAGAGCTTAGGGAGTATTAAAAAAAAACGCTATTTTAAATAAAATTATCTCAATCTTACACCAGTAGGTTAGATTAATTTACTGGTTCTTAACTCATTAAATCGTAGGTTATTTTTGTATTATAAATTTAAATTATTTAAAATGCAAAAATCAACACTTCTGATATTGTTTGTAAGCATGATAAGCTGTGATCCAATGCTTTTTGACCACCCATTTTCAAATGATAATGACGACAATATTTACAAAATACCTCAAGGAAGCCACTATTCAGATCAATCTGATTATGAAACATTTCAGATCAATAGTTTACATTTCAAATTTAAATTTGACAGTTCTGCTATATATACTACACAAGACCCTAAAAACCAAGGCGATATAAACAAGTTATTTGGATTGTCAGATTGCAATGATTTTCATCATAAAAATAGCGCGAGGTTTGGCTGGAGGTGGTATGATAAGAAGCTTGAATTATGGGCTTACGGATACCACGATGGCAATAGGGAATACCAATTAATCGATACGGTGGCGCTGTATCAAAATTATACAGCTTCTATTGAATTTAAGGATCAGCAATACCAATTTATATTTGAGGATAAAATCATCAAATTACCACGATCTTGCGATTCGGTAGCCACTGGCTATAAACTGTACCCATACTTTGGTGGCGAGGAAACAGCCCCTCATGATATTACCATAGAAATTAATGAACTTACTGCGCCTGCATTTGATAGTTAAGTATCTGTTTGCGAGTAATTTGGTTGGGCACAACATGTATTCATGAGGCATAATTATCAAGTTTTCGAATTACTTGCTTTATCAAATATTTTACAATAATCAATACGTTGAACATCTTGCTTTAATCAACTGTTTATAACCTGATGAAGCATTTTTTTAACTTTTTAACAATAGTTTGTATAGCTTTTTTAATATTTCAAAGCTGCTCACCTACTACAAACAAAACAAGCCTTCCAATCGATCAGCAAATTCCTTTTTCAGAAGCCGGTAGTCAGGAGTTAAAAAATCAGTGGTGGAAAGCTTTTAATGATGAACAGCTTAACCTACTTGTTGACAGTGCTTTAGCTCAGAATTTCGATTTAGCTGTAGCTTATCAACGGTTAATAGCTGCAAATGCGATTGTAGATCGTGAATCGGCTTCATTTTTACCTACTTTGGAAGGGACAGCCCGTGGAGAAATAAGCAAACCCCAAAGAGCCTTCGAAGATTTTCAACAAAACAGAAGCGTTCAAATAGGATTTTCATCTTCTTATGAGCTAGACCTTTGGGGAAGGATAAAAGCTCAGGTGCAAGCCCAACGATATATCGCTGAGGCCACGCGGGCCGACTATCAGGCTGCGGCTATCTCTATAATAGCGGAAGTTGCCCGTACCTGGTACCAATTGCTGGCAGCCAACCTGCAATTACAAATTATAGAAGATCAAATAAGCACCAATAGTAAAGTACTGAATCTGATCAAAAATAGATTCGGTGGTGGACAAATCCGCAGTGTGGATATTTTACGTCAGGAACAATTGCTGAAAGCAACGCGAGAACAGAAGTATTATCAGGAAACAGATATAGCCTTATTGGAAAATCAATTACAAGTATTGCTGGGCGAAGAGCCCCAAAATAAAATAAATTACACGGAAGCACCACTACCTTCTCTTCCACCCATGCCTGCCACTGGAGTACCAGTCAGTTTGGTACAACGAAGACCGGATGTGCAAAATGCTTTTTATCAATTGCAAGCTGCTGATCGTGAATTGGCCGCAGCTATCAGCAATAAATATCCTCGCCTCAGTATAAATCTATCAACCACTACCGCTCAAAACGATACGGATCAAATTTTTAGAAATTGGGCTTACGCTATCGGGGGAAATTTATTGGCTCCTATTTTTTATGGTGGAGAGTTAAATGCAGAGGTAGATCGTGCTGAGGCTGTAAAAAATCAACGAGTGTATAATTATGGCCAGGTAGTTTTGTTAGCGTTTCGAGAAGTAGAAGATGCCCTTGTACAGGAAAAAAAGCAAATAGAAGCCGTTACATTAATAAGTGAGCAATTAGAAATTTCCCGCACCGCTTATAAACAATTACAACTGGAATATCTCAATGGTCTTAGCGATTATCTTGATGTGTTGGTCGCGTTGGATGAATTGCAACAGTTAGAAAGAGACCTGGTAAATGCAAGATTAACATTATTTGAATACAGGATAGCGCTATACCGCGCCTTAGCTGGAAATTTTAAATTTGAAAACCCGGATTTTTAGCGCGTGAAATAAGGCTAAACAATTTGATTACAATATTTATAATTACTTTATGACAAAGAAAAAAACGATTATAATTTCATTGGCTATTCTGGTAGCCGCGGGAATTATAACTGCAATTATTTTTTTAACAGAGCCCACTGCTAATAAATCAGGTGCTACCAAAGAAACCGCTATGCTGGTGGATGTAGTAAAAGCAGATAGCGGTAATTTTCAACCAACCATCAAAGCCACCGGTATAATAGAACCGGCTCGCGACATCATGCTAAGCACCCGGGTAAGTGGCCAAATTGTCAATATTGCAAAACTGTTTACCCCCGGTGGTTTTGTGAAAGAAGGTGAAATGCTGGTACAAATAGATCCATCGGATTTTCGCAACGAGCTATTATTAAGAAAAAGTGAGTTGCAGCAGGCACTTGCCGATTTAAAAATTGAACAAGGAAGACAGGAGGTCGCTGAGCAAGATTATGAATTATTTGACGATACGCTTACCAGCGAAAACAAATCTTTGGTACTGCGAGAACCGCAGCTAAATGCAGTAGAAGCCAGCGTAACTTCTGCCAGAGCAGCAGTACAACAAGCACAATTGAACTTAAATCGATCTACCGTGAGCGCCCCTTTCGATGCGCGAATTATTACCAGAAATGTAAACGTGGGTTCTCAAGTAAATATTGGCGACAACCTGGCTCGACTGGTAGGAACCAACAATTTTTGGCTTTCGGTTACCATTCCATTAGACAAGCTACCTTTTATCTCCATTCCTGATGAAATAGATGAAAAAGGTGCTAAAGTAAAAATTAAAAATCCTTCCTCCTGGCCGGAAGGCGAATACCGTGAAGGATACCTTTTCCAAATGGTGGGCACCATGGAGGAAGAAACCCGTATGGCCAGGGTACTGATTAGAATTCCTGACCCTTTGAATACTGAAAATAAAAAAAGTGATAAACCGGAAATTATTATTGGTTCATTTTTAGAGGCTGAAATTACAGGCGACCTTTTAGAAGGTGTGGTAAAACTGGATCGTGCCTATGTACGGGAAGATGAAACCGTGTGGGTGATGAAGGAGGGAAAATTGGAAATTCGTAAAGTAAACGTGACATTTTTTGACGCAAACTATGCCTATATTAATGACGGGATTCATCAAGGAGATAAAATCGTAACTACCAATTTGGCTACCATTACAGAAGGCGCCGAATTACGCACCCAAAGTAAAGACTCCGTAACAAATAAAGATTCAGAATTGCAAAATACGGGAGGCGGTTTATGAGTGACGGATTAAAGAAAAATGACCAAAAAGGCCCTATAGCTTATATGACTAAAAACTCGATTGCGGCTAACCTGATAATGCTTATTTTGCTCGGAGGCGGCATATGGAGTATGATTAATATGCAAAAAGAAGTATATCCGCAGTACCAGCTAGATATCGTGAGTGTATCCGTGGTATACCCGGGAGCAGCTCCGGCAGAGGTAGAGCAAGGTATTTTGCTACCTGTAGAAGAAGCTGTACGTGGTGTACAAGGCATAAAAGAAATAAGTTCCACTGCTGAAGAAGGCTCAGGTTATGTAAACATAGAACTGGTAGCGGGTACTAACCGCATGAAGGCGTTTCAGGATATTGACCAGGCTGTGAATAGAATCAGAACTTTTCCTGATGATATTGAAGAACCAGAGGTGACTTTGCAATCGCGGCAAAGAGAGGTAATTGAATTGGGCCTGTACGGCGATGCTGATATCTGGACTTTACGCAAGTTGGCCGAAAGACTGCGAAACCGCTTGCTAAGCAACCCTGAAATTACACAGGTAGAGATCGGTAATGTGCCGGAATATGTAACTCACGTCGAAATTCCTGCTTACCGCTTACGCGAATATGACCTTACGCTGGGCCAGGTAGCTGAAATCATCCGTCAATCCAGTGATGACATTCCAGCAGGGGCCGTGGCCACTGAAACCGGCGAGATATTGCTGCGGGTAAAAGAGCGGAAACAGTGGGCGGAAGAGTTTGGCAATATTAATTTAATTGCTGCTTCTTCTGGTACCGCGGTGAAGCTAGCTGACGTGGCCCAGATTACTGATGGTTTTGAAGAGGAAGGGCTGCATTCTCAATTTAACCAGCAGACCTCGGTAGAACTTCAAATCTATCGCATTGGCAACCAGTCTCCACTTGACATTGCCGAGGCAGTGCAAAATGTATTGACCGAATTTGAATCCACTTTACCACCCGGCATCCAATACCGTATTGACAGTAATAGCGCCGAAGATTACAGGGAAAGATTGTCACTGCTAACGGAAAATGGAATAATGGCCATATTTATCGTGCTTTTCATCCTTACCCTCTTTCTGGAATATAAGCTAGCCTTTTGGGTAATGATGGGCATGGCTATTTCTTTTATAGGAGGTCTTATTTTTTTACAACCATTGGGCATTAGCATCAACATGATCTCCATGTTTGGCTTTTTGGTGGTATTGGGTATAGTGGTAGACGATGCTATCGTGGTAGGAGAAAATATTTACGAGTACCGCCAGCAAGGTATGGGCAAACTTGAAGCAGCTATTGCTGGTGCCAAAGATATTTCCAGGCCGGTGGTTTTCAGTATTTTAACCAATATCATCGCATTTATTCCTTTATTATTCATCCCTGGTACCACCGGTAAATTTTGGTGGCCATTACCCGCGGTAGTTATTATCGTGCTGGCAGTCTCCCTGCTGGAAGCACTGTTTATTTTACCAGCTCATTTAGGTCATACCTCGGGTAAATCAACTAACAAAGTGGTGCGTAAGCTTGAAAATTTTCAGGCCAAATTCGCAGAGAAATTTAAGCAGTTGATGGATAAAACCTATCGCCCATTTTTAAAAACAACCTTGAAAAACCGATACATAACTTTTAGCGCTGCTATCTCTCTTTTGCTTGTAGTTGCAGCTTTTAGCTACAGCGATCATATGGGTATCATTATGATGCCGGAAGTAGCCGCTGATGAAATAGAAGCTGGAGTGGAATTGCCTGTGAATACCACTAATCGTCAGGCGGCTGAAGTTGCCCAAGAAATTACAGCCGCTACCATGAAGATGTTTAAAGATAACGACCTTTTTGAAGTAGCAGAAGGAATAAAAACTAATGTGCGTGGCCAAAACTTTATTGACGTGGAAATTGTGATGAAGCCCCCTTCGCAGCGAGATGTAGTGGCTCAGGATGTGATAGAGCTCTGGAGAGATCAAATCGGGGATATTGAAGGAGTGGATCAAATTACATTTGAAGCGGAACGTGGCCCCGCCGGTTATCGGCAGGATATTAGTGTTGACCTAAGCCACTCAAACATTGATGTATTGGAAAGTGCAAGTGAAGCATTTTTTGACCGTGCTCAGGCATTTGCTACTACACGGGATGTAAATGATAATTATAACAAAGGTAAAACCCAATATAATTTTAAGCTGTTGCCTCAGGGAAGAAACCTTGGGCTAACCTCTCAGGATGTAGGATCACAGGTGCGCAATGCATTTTTTGGAGCGCTGGCTTTGCGCCAATTAAGGGGAACCAATGAAATTGAGGTTAGGGTACGGTTGCCACTGGCCGAGCGTCGCGACCTCTTCAACCTGGAAAACTTTCTGATCAGAACACCCGAAAACACGGAAGTGCCGCTTTATGATGTAGCCACTTTGGATCAAGGTGAGGCATTTACATCCATTAACAGAAGAGATGGCCGACGTGTGGTGACCGTAAGCATGGATGTGGAACCAAAAAGTGCCGTGGGGCAAGTAATTGAGTCATTTCGTGAAAACACTTTGCCTCAACTCCGAGCTGATTTTCCAGGTATTACCTGGAGCTTTGAAGGAAGCCAGGCCGATATGCGGGAGTCAACTCAAGCATTGTGGGGCGGATTTGCTTTGGCCATGATTGTAATTTATGCATTGCTGGCTATTGCTTTTAATAGTTATTTTCAGCCTTTTGTAGTGCTCACTGCCATCCCTTTTGGCATCGTGGGAGCAGTGATTGGTCACATCATTCTTGGCTATGACCTTTCCCTGATCAGTTTGATGGGAGTGATTGCCTTGTCCGGAGTAGTTGTAAATGATTCCCTGATCATGATCAATTATGCCAACAAGCGCAGAAAAGAAATGTCGGCATTTGAGGCCATTTATGAAGCCGGTTTACGTCGTTTCAGGCCAATTGTGCTCACCACTTTAACTACATTTGGCGGACTTACTCCAATTATTTTGGAAACATCACAACAAGCCACTTACCTGATTCCAATGGCTATTTCTTTAGGCTTTGGTATTGTATTTGCTACGGCCATTATATTGATAATCGTGCCGAGTATGTACATGATGCTGGAAGACGGGATGAATTTTGTAAAAGCTAAAACAAACAGTAATTAACTCCCAATAATTATAATAAATTAACTAAAATTACATTTTGCTTCTGCAAAGATTGAATAATAGTTGAAAAATGAAGCTACTACTGCCTCGAATAATTGCATTTATAGCTGGATTGTTTTGTCTGGTTGCTGGCTTATATGTACTTTGGCAGCCCTTAAAAGTGTCTTTGAAATTATCTTATGCTTTTGAAACTTTGGCTGGCCTTTCGGAATTCCTGGTTTTTTATGGAGGATTTTCTATTGGAATGGGTATATTCTTTTTAGTTGGAGCCATCATCAAAAGATACCTGGAGGCCTCTCTCCTTTTTTTAGCGGTGTCCTCTTTAGCTGCCTTACTTACCCGAACGGCAATCATATTTGGTTCGGAAGTGCAAGAATTTTTTTACCTCCTCTACGCAGGTGAAATATTGCTGTTTATTTTAGGTAGCATTGGTTGGATAATATGCAGGCAACATTTTATCAAGCTCAAAACGGCTAGAAAAAAAATATAGAATTTTGAAGCAACTTCAGGCTCTATAGGCAATAACCGGCTGCATTGAACTTTAGACTACTGCTTGCAATTTTTCACTGTAGTTTATAGCCGTGATTTGACACCCGCGACCACCTACAGCATACACTGGCAATGTATCTTATTTATTTATAATTCTCTTCGAATAGCTACGAAAAAATAATTTAATAACTTTAGTGAATCAATCACGAATTTAGGCCATGGAACAATACAAAAGCTGAAAGATTACTGCATCACTGGAGTGCTTACACGAACCTATTGACTTTCGGGAATGTACTGAAGTGAATTGGTTCTTTTAGAAAAATAAAAATATAAACCGTAAAAAACCTGTACGAAAATTTATAAGATTTTTATAGTAACTTTTACATTACTTTTATTTCAGGTTCTCTACATAATCTAATACTTTGGCAAAAAACTCTTCCCTCATTTTGTCAGCATCAATGTTTTTATACATCCATATTAGGCGGTCATCTTTGGTCTTATTGGTTTTTACTTTTACCTCTTCTGCCCAATCGGGATAAATAACTGCCTGTATCAGAGCCAAATCCCAAATAGTACGTTCGCGTCTGCCGCCATCCGGATGATTATACCAGCGCTGCAGAATAAAGTCCAGTAGATCGTGCTTCCCTTTCAGCTTTGCTTCTGTTTCTTGCCAATTAAAGGTCATTGCAGATGCCACATTATTGGGGATCACGTGCAACTCTACCTCTGAATTGAGGATGACATCAACTGCTTGTATATCCATTACGCTATTAAAATCAATATTTGTAATAACTCCAGTAGTGAAATTGTAAGAAGAACCGAGCCAGTAAAGTCTTATTTTATCGGTGATTTCCGGCTGATCCAATATAGCTGAGGCTACATTGGTAAGTGCTCCCAAGGCAATTACATTTAATTTACCTTCCTCTTGTTGCATTGCCTGGTTAATAATGAAATTAGACGCGGATGATGGTTGCGATTTGTTGCCCCAGTCAAAAAGTCTTGCTTCCGCTCCCCGGTTAGAAACTACCTCATCAGCCTTTTGCAGGTAAGACAATAATACCTGGTTTAACCGGTAGCTTTCTTCCATACTTTTATCTACCGCCCAATGGCTTACTTGCCACTGGGTAGCATTAAGTGCCAAAACTTCCCATCTCGGTTCAATCAAACCTCTTACTACCGCGTAAAGATCGTCCACCTCATTGCCGGTATCGGCATCAATGATTACGCGCTGCGTTTCCTGGGCCTGACCGGCAGTTGAAATCGCAAGGATCGTCGCAATTATCAGACTTCTAAAATTCATAAGTAATATCATTGAAAAGTATTTGTTCGAGTCAAAATTATAAATTATTCCGTGTACTTTTCATCAGATAGCCACCTTTTTAAATGTAAACCAACTTATTGATTTTGCAATGGTAAAATTACATTTAAAACTTTAAGCCAAGCCGTCTTCAATGATAATAAAATAGCCGATTTAATAATTACCACACTGGATATGCCGTGTAAGTGAAACCATAAAAAGGTGAAAACCTAATCACGAAAATATGAAACCAAACATTTAGCCTGGCACAATAATACACTTCAATTTTGCATTAATACTAACTTTGAGCTTATAGGCATTTCTGGTAGCAAAAAAATATTTTAAAGTTGGGGCTGCAATTGATATTTATCAATCTAAA
>Ga0207419_1002798_pt1 | contig 11021 bp, 7 predicted proteins | sample ElkSloMetagenome_4_FD_184723 | JGI IMG/M metagenome (GOLD analysis project Ga0207419, IMG submission 184723) | Hot spring microbial communities from Elkhorn Slough, Monterey Bay, USA - MD2A (version 2) | ecosystem: Environmental > Aquatic > Marine > Intertidal zone > Estuary: Microbial mat ... | reverse complement strand
CCGTTGCGTGAGTTGGGCTATCCAACGGCGTCATAGTGGCCACGGTCGCAGTGACAAGCCCCCGATGACTTTCGGAACGATTGGTGCCGGCGGTTGGGCGGTGACCCAGACTCGACCCTGCCCGGAGGCACGGGCAGTGGCCCGTCTCCGGGTCTGGCGCCGCGTTCGTGCGGGGTCTGGCTAGACCATCACCCCCGAGGAGAAGCTATAACTGTCGAGGATATTGACGTAGTTGGCGCGCTCGAACTGGGCCGGGTCCATCACCGAGAGGGCGCTGACGCGGCCGCGGAAGTCGTCGACCGAGCTGAAGCCTTGGTCGAGCATCCAGTCCTTGATGCCCTTCTCGATCTGCGCGATGTAGGCCGGTCCCTTGGCCAGAAGGGCGCTGCACAAGTGGACCACATCGGCGCCGGCGAGCAGCAGCTTGATCGCATCCTGCGGCGTGTGGACGCCACCGGTTGCGCCGAGCGAGAGGCGCGTACGGCCGTAGAGGATCGCGATCCAACGCATCGCGAGCAGTGCCTCGGCGGAGGTCGAGGGGTGCAGGCTCGGCTGCAAGCGCAGGTTGTCGACGTCGATGTCCGGCTGGTAGAAGCGATTGAACAGGGCGACACCGTCGGCACCGGAGGCGGCCATCTGCTTGACCATGTGCCCGACGGAGCTGAACGCCGAGGAGAGCTTCATGTTGATCGGCAGCGAGACCTGCGTGCGCAGGTCGCGCAGCAGCGTCAGGTAGCGCTGTTCGACCTGGGCGCCGCTCTGGTCGATGTCGCCGGCGACATAGTAGACGTTCAACTCCAGCGCATCGGCGCCGGCCTCCTCGAGGACCTTGGCGTGGCCGATCCACCCGCCCGGCGTGACGCCGTTCAGGCTGGCGATGACGGGAATGTCCAGCGCCTCCTTGAGGCGCTGGAGCTGCTCGAGGTACTGCTCCTGGGCGCCGGAGAAGTCAGGGAAATCCGGCAAGTAGCCGGAGCTCATCTCGGCGAAGCCGACGTCCTGATGGTGCAGGAAGCGCACCATCGATTCGCTCTCGGCGTTGATGGCTTCCTCGAACAGGGACCACATGATCAGGGCACCGGCCCCGTTGTCCTCGAGTTCCTTGGCCATGTCGAGGTTGCGCGACAGCGGCGAGGCGGATGGGACCAGCGGGCTTTTGATGGTCAGCCCAAGGTATTCGGTCGTGAGATCCATGGCGTTCTCCAGCGAAAGGGGATTCCGGGTGCGGCTCGCATTACTGTAGGGCGCCTGGCGACGGCGGTCGGGATGCCTCTCCCGATCCGCCGGCGCCGCCGCCTAGGTTCGATCCTCGTCAGGCCTTTTCCGAGCCCTCCGGGGCCTTTTGCACGGCCAGATGGGCCAGCTGCTCGTAGAGGCTGAAGCGCGTTTGCACATGGCTTTGCGCCAGGCGCAGGTAGCGTTCGGCGTCGTCCGGGTGCGTGCGGTTCAGCACCGCAAAGCGGGTCTCGCTGGCCAGGAAATCGCGATAGGGCAGGCTCGGGGCCTTGCTGTCGATGTGCAGCGGGTTCTCCCCTTGCGCGCTCTTGCGCGGATCGTAGCGGAACAGGGCCCAGTGCCCGGAATTGACCGCCATGTCCTGCTGGCGCAGGTTGTTCGACATGTCCACACCGTGCGCGATGCAGGGTGAGTAGGCGATGATCAGTGACGGGCCATCATAGGACTCGGCCTCGAGGAAGGCACGGACCGTTTGGACGTCCTTGGCGCCGAAGGCGACCTGGGCGACATAGACGTTTTCGTAGGCCATGGCCATCATCGCCAGGTCCTTCTTGAAGGTCGGCTTACCGCTCGCGGAGAACTTGGCGACCGCCCCCATCGGCGTTGCCTTCGAGGTCTGGCCGCCGGTGTTCGAGTAGACCTCGGTGTCGAGCACCAGCAAATTCACGTTGCGTCCCGAGGAGAGCACGTGGTCGACACCGCCGTAGCCGATGTCGTAGGCCCAGCCGTCGCCGCCGACGATCCAGACGCTGCGCTTGACCAGCTGGTCGCAAATCCCCTCCAGCGCCCGTGCGGCGGGTGCGTCGATGCCCGCGAGCTTGGTCTTCAGCAACGCGACACGCTCGCGTTGCTCATGGACGCCGGCCTCGCCGGATTGATCGGCCGTCAGCAGGCCCTCGGCGAGGTCGCCGCCGACCTTATCGGCCAAGCCCTTGAGGAGTTCGCGGGCGTGCTCGGCCTGCTTATCGACGGCCAGGCGCAGGCCCAGGCCGAACTCGGCGTTGTCCTCGAACAGGGAGTTGTTCCAGGTCGGTCCGCGGCCGTCGGCGTTGGTCGTGTAAGGCGTGGTCGGCAGGTTGCCGCCGTAGATCGACGAGCAGCCGGTTGCGTTGGCGATCAGCATGCGATCGCCGAACAGCTGTGTTGCGAGCTTGACGTAGGGCGTTTCGCCGCAGCCGACGCAGGCCCCCGAGAACTCGAACAGCGGTTGGAGCATCATGGCGTGCTTGATCTTGTTGCTGTCGAGCTTGGTGCGGTCGTATTCGGGCAGGTTCAGGAAAAAGTCCCAGTTGGCCTGCTCGCTATCGTGGATCTCCGCTGCATCGACCATATTCAGCGCCTTGCGCTTCGGGTCGTTGCGGTCGCGGATCGGACAGACCTCGACACAGAGTCCGCAGCCGGTGCAGTCATCCGGGGCGATCTGGTAAGCGACGTGGTAGCCGGACGGAAAATCCTTGCCCTTGATTGCCGCATGGCGGAACCCCGCCGGGGCGTTGCTCAGCGCTGCCTCGGGAAACACCTTGGCGCGGATGGTCGCGTGCGGGCAGACCAACGGGCACTTGCCGCACTGGGTGCAGAGGTCTTCCTCCCATTTCGGCAGCTGCAAGGCGATGTTGCGCTTTTCGAACATGGTTGTGCCGGTCGGCCAAACGCCGTCGGCTGGCATGAGGCTCACCGGCAGGCTGTCGCCGCGGTTCTCCATCAGCGTCGCGGTGACGCGCTGCACGAAGTCGGGGGCATCCGCCGGGACCACCGGGCGCCGCTCGAAGGTGCTGGTGGGCTGGCTGGGAATCTCGACCCTCTGTAGCCCGTTGACGGTGGCGTCGATCGCATGGAAGTTGCGATCGAGCAGTCCCTGCCCCTTTTTGCCATAGGTCTTCTTGACCGCGTCTTTGATCTGCGCGATCGCCTCGTCGGCGGGCAGAATGCCGGAGATGGCGAAGAAGCAGGTCTGCATGATGGTATTGATCCGCCGCCCCATGCCGGTCTCGCCGGCGATGCGGTAGGCGTCGATCACGTAGAAGGACAGCCCCTTGTCGATGATCTGCTGCTGCATTGCCCGCGGCAGGTCGTTCCAGACCTGATCCGGCGGGGTCGGCGAGTTGAGTAGGAATACCGCCCCCTCCTTGGCCTTGGAGAGCATGTCGTAACGGTCGAGGAAGATCGGCTGGTGGCAGGCGACGAAGCTCGCCTCGTTGTCGCCGATCAGATAGGTGCTCTCGATCGGCTTGGGACCGAAGCGCAGGTGCGAGACGGTGACGGCGCCGGCCTTCTTGGAGTCGTACTGGAAATAGCCCTGGCCGTAGTTCGGCGTCTCCTCGGCGATAATCTTGATCGAGTTCTTGTTCGCGGAGACCGTGCCGTCGGAACCCAGCCCATAGAAAACACATGCCGTGACGCCCTGGGCCGAATCCGGGCGGAAGTCGGGGTCCCAGTCGAGACTCGAGTGGCCGACATCGTCGATGATCCCGACGGTGAAGTTGTTCTTGGGCTGGTCCTTGGCCAGCTCGTCGAACACGCCTTTGACCATGGCCGGGGTGAATTCCTTCGACGACAGGCCGTAGCGGCCGCCGAAGACCCGCGGCATCTTGGCCATGTTGCCGACGGCGACGGACTGGGCGAGTGCGGTCAGGACGTCCTTGTAGAGCGGCTCGCCGTCGGCGCCCGGTTCCTTGCAACGGTCGAGGACGGCGATCTTGGTCGCCGTGACCGGTAGGGCGGACAGCAGGGCGGCTGCGTCGAACGGGCGGTAGAGCCGGACCTTGATGAGGCCGATCTTCTCCCCACGCGACACCAGATGTTCGACCGCTTCCTCGGCCGCGCCGAGGCCCGATCCCATCAGCAGGATGACGCGCTCGGCATCGGGGGCGCCGACATATTCGAACAGGCGGTATTGCCGGCCGGTCAGCTTGGCGAAGCGGTCCATGTATTCCTGCACGATGCCGGGCAACTTCTGGTAGAACGGATTGACCGTCTCGCGCCCCTGGAAGTAGACATCCGGGTTCTGCGAGGTCCCGCGCAGGGTCGGATGATCCGGATTCATCGCCCGTTCCCGGTGCTGCTGGACGAGGTCTTCGTCGATCATCGCGCGGATCGTCTCGATCGGGAGCTTTGCGACCTTGCCGACCTCGTGGGAGGTGCGGAAGCCGTCGAAGAAGTGCAGGAAGGGCAATCGCCCCGCGAGGGTCGATGCCTGCGCGATCAGAGCGAAGTCCATCGCCTCTTGGACCGAGGCCGAGCAGAGCATCGCGTAGCCCGTGGCCCGGCAGGCCATGACGTCGGAATGATCGCCGAAGATCGACAGGCCCTGAGCCGCTAGCGACCGGGCCGAGACATGTAGTACCGTCGGCGTCAGCTCGCCGGCGATCTTGTACATATTCGGGATCATCAGCAGCAGGCCCTGCGAGGCGGTAAAGGTGGTGGACAGAGAACCGGCCTGCAGGGAGCCGTGGATCGCGCCGACGGCGCCCGCCTCGCTTTGCATCTCGACCACGTCGGGAACCGTGCCCCACAGATTCTTCACGTCGAGCGCTGACCACTCATCGGCGAACTCGCCCATCGGCGAGGCCGGCGTGATGGGGTAGATGACGATGACCTCGTTGGTCATATGGGCGACGTAGGCCGTGGCTTCGTTACCGTCGAGGGTGACCATCTGGTTCTGCGACATGATTCAGTTCCGATTGGGTGGGGGAAGGATCGTGCCGAGGGAACGACAACGGCCCTTGGCAGGCTACGGATACCAAACCGCTACTATAGCCTGAAAGGCTCGCGCCGTGACTGCTCGGGCACCGAAGGCCGCTATTGTTTTGTTAAATCCTCACCTTGCCTTTTTTGTGCGGTGCGGCATCTGCCCTTGACGCGGAATCGAGGCGACTGATATGAGCGCGGCCGTTCTCGATCCTGCGTTGGCCTTGCGCCCGATGGTGGCGGCCGACCTGCTATCGGTGATGCGTGTCGAGGAGGCGTCTTATGCCTATCCATGGAGCGAGGGCATCTTCCGCGACTGTCTGCACGTCGGTTACAGCTGCTGGGTGGCCGACTGCGGCGGGGAGCTGACCGGTCATGGCGTGATGTCGGCGGCGGCCGGCGAATGCCACATCCTCAATATCTGCGTCCACCCCAATTGGCAGGGTCAGCGCATCGGCCGGGCGCTGCTGCGCCGGCTGCTGGCGCTGGCGCGGCGGCGCGACCTTGACACGGCCTTTCTCGAGGTACGCCCGTCGAACGCGACGGCCATCGCCCTGTATCTGTCCGAAGGCTTCTGCGAGGTCGGTCGCCGCCGCGGGTACTATCCTTCGCCGACCGGGGCCAAGGAGGATGCGCTCATCATGGCCAAGCCGATACTCTAACGATCATGGGGCGAGCCGAACCACCCCGGACGATGAAATGTCGTCTCGCCCCTGATCCTTCCCTCACCCCAACCCGCTCCCGGAGGTCGAGGGAGCGAACGCGCTGCGCGAATTTCATCCTAAAGAGGCGTTGTCTCGGCCCGATGCTAGTCCAGCAACAGCTTCGTGCCGAAAGGCGGCGTGACCGGATCGCAGGTCGCCGGCACGGCCCAGAGGACGGCCCAAGTCGGGCGGAATCGCGCAGGCCCCTGCAAGTCCGTGAGGACGACGCCGATGTCCGGTCGATGCCGATCGGCTTCCTCGAACAGCGGCGCGAAATCGGTGCCGCCGCCGCCGCGGAACTCGACGCGTTCCAGCTTAGAGCGCCCCGGTGCGCAGGTGTCGACGTGAGACACCCTGTGGTCGCCGATTACGATGGTGATGGCCGTTTCCAAGCGCCGCGTGATGGCGTCGATCTCGCGCGCGAAGCGCGCCAACAAAGGGTCTTCGATCGAGCCGGAGACGTCGACGATGACGGCGAGTCGCGGTACTGCCTTCGAGGCTGTGCGCCCGGGCTCCCAGGGCATCCGCTTGTCGGCCCCGAGGCGGCCGCGGTTGGCGAGGTAAGACCGCGACGGGCGGGACCAGGACAGCTCGCCCCGACGCGAGAGGCCGCGGGTCAAACGGCTGCGCAGGACCTGCTCCCAGGGTGTGCGCGTCCTCGGCAGGTCGGCGATCAGCGCGCGCAGCATCGAATAGGCGCCGTCGCTGGCATGCGCGCGCAGCAGGCGCTCGCCCCAGTCGCGTGCGAGCTCCGCCTCCTTCAGTGGTTCCCCGCGGGTGTCGCTCGGCAACAGGTCGCGCGCGATCTGGTTCGCGAGCTGCCGCGCGCGGCTCGCGCGCGGTCCGTCGCTGCGCGGCGAGGTGGACTGTTGTTCTCGTAGCTGGTGCGATCCGTCGTCCTTGGCCTCGCGCGGTGAGCGGCCCTCCGCGCTGTCGCCCTGGGCGCGGCGCTTGCGGGCCGAGCGCGACAGCTGCGGGGCCGAGGGTGCGCGGCGATCGTCGATGGCCCGATAGAGGCGCTCCAGATCCCACTCCGCAAGGCAAGCGTCGGCGTTCGTGTGGATGTGCAGGGCCTGCGTGAGGAGCTGCTCGAGCTGGACCGCAGTCGTCGGCAGCTGCAGCCAGCTCAGGTGGCTCAGGGTGCTGTTGACGATGGCGTCGGCGCAGACGTTGTAGAGCTCGAGGTCGACGTCACCGATGCGGCGCTGCAGGTCGGCGAAGCGCTGCGAGTGGCGCAGGGCGACGTGCAGGACCTCGTGCGCGACCAGGCCGATCTGCTCGGGTAGCGAAAGCGCCTCGAAGCCGTCCCCGTAGTAGATCGTCGCCCCGTCGCTCGCGATCAGCCTGGTACCGGATGGGTCCGCGAGGTCCTGGTGGCGGATCCACAGGGCGAGTCCGCCGGTGGCCGGGGCGAGCTCGACCATCCGCTGCACGGCGCGGGTGCCGCGATGGCGCAGCGGCTCCGGCGGCTCATCGACGAGCGGCGTCGTCTTCTCGGGCTCGCACATAGCGTTGATATGAAGGGCTGGCGAGCGCCGTCGCTTCGAGCTCCTGCGCAAGGGCGCGCTGCAGCATCAGCTCCATCGCCAGGGTCTGGGCCTCGCGGATCGGCAGCGCCTCGGTGGCTGGTGCCTCCGGGAGTTGTTCGATCACCTCGAGGGCGCGGCGCAGCGTCGCTTCGTCGTGGACCGCGGCGAGCAGGCCGTAGATCATCCCGTAAAGGCCGTCCAGGCTCTGCGGCAGCAGCGCTGCGGTCGCGGGCCCGGGGCGGGCGGCGAGCAGCTGGACGACATCGACGCCGGCCTGGATCTCGCGCAGCACGCCGAAGAACTCGGCGGCGTTCGCGGCGCCGATGCGCCCCTGCACGAAGGCGCGTTTGGCCGCATCGGAGAGCCCCGATTGCAGGACGTTGGAGATGTCCTCCCAACCCCGCGGGCTGGCGCCGATCAGATAGTCATTGGCGAGCTGGGCTTGGGTATCGTCGAGCTTATCCGGGCGTACCTTGAGATAGGCCATGATCTCGGGTGCGAACCCCATCGTGCTCGCAAAGGCCAGGAAGGCGTCGATGACCGTCTGCACGTTGAAGTGAAACATCCGGTCTGCGAGTGCCGTGCCCATGTCGTGGCTGACGGCGCCGTGGATACTGGCGTTGCCGGCGGCGATCACCTGCCAGCCAGATGGCAGGTGGTAGTGGCCGACCCGACGGTCGAGGATCAGCGAGTAGGCCGAGATCTGTAACCGCTGATCGGCGGCGGTCAGCTCGTCGAGGAAGAGGATCCCCTCTGGCTGCTCCGCGGTCGGCAGGAACTCGGGCGGAAACCAGACCGTCTTGGCTTGGCGCTCGTCGGCGTAGATGGCACCGCGGATGTCGACCGGCTCGATGGTTGTCAGCCGCAGGTCGATCAGCGGTACGCCATAGTGCTCGGCAACCTGCTGCACGACGGATGACTTGCCGACGCCCCTCGGGCCCCAGAGCATGGAGGCGCGCCGCCTGAGGACTGGGCTGGCGTACTGCTCGATTAGGGCCGCCTTGGCGGCTGCGATCGAGATGGCAGGGATGTTCATGGGGTCGCTGTGCATTGCTCGGCCATTATCACGGGATTGCGCCGCCGAAAAAACCGCACGCGAGCCTGATAGAAATCACGGTGATCGGTCGCCGGCGGTCGGCGCAGGGTTGCCCAGCAAGCTTGCCACCGCAAGGTGGAAAGGGTAGAAAAGAAGGTGCTCACAAAGATGTCCAAACGTCGAGCCTCGAGATCGGAGCCCGCAGTGCCGCAGAAGCCCCTCATCTACGAGCTCTGCGAAGTCCCCACCAGCAAGGCCCTGGAGGCCCTGGTTCCGGCGGGCCTCAGTCTCCGGAACGAGGCTGACACCGATCTTACCCGCAGTTATTTCGACAGCTTCGATTGGCGCCTCTTCCACGCCGGGCTGGTCCTCGAGCTGGTCGAAGGGGCCGCCGGTAGGCGGCTCGTCTTGCGCGAGCTCGGGCGAGGAGCGATCCTCGGCGCCCAGCACGTGGATGGCACGCCGCGCTTCGCCTGGGACCTGCCCGGCGGTGCCCTGGGGTCCCGCATTCGCGGGCCGCTGGATGTGCGCGCCCTCTTGCCTCAGGCGACGGTGCGGGAGATGCTGCAGCGCTTCGCCTTGCAAGACACGGAAGGGAAAACCCGGCTGCGACTTGAGGTTCAACGGCCCCATGAGGTGTCGGCCGCGCTCAGGATGCAGGTGCTGCCGGTCCGGGGCTACGCCGCGGTGGCAAAGCGCGCCCTTCGGGATCTGGCCCGCTGGCCGGGTCTGAGCGCCGCGCGGGAGGATCCCCTGGTCACGGTCCTAGCCCTGGCCGGGCGCCGGCCCGGAGATTACACCCGCAAGCCCGGCGTCTCGGTGAATGCCGACGAGCGGGCCGACGCCGCCGGTCGGGCCATCCTGCTCGAGCTCTGGGACATCGCCGAGCGGAACGAGGAGGGCGTGTGCCTGGATCTGGATTCGGAGTTTCTCCACGACTATCGGGTCTCGGTGCGGCGCAGCCGCTCGTTCTTGTCCCAGGTAAAAGGGGTTTTTCCCGAGCAGCGGCTAAATCGCTTCAAGCGGGAGCTGGCCTGGCTGCAGGAAATCACCGGTCCGTGTCGCGACATGGATGTCTATCTTCTGGCCTTCGATGGCTTCAAGGCTGCGCTTCCCGTCGATGCCCGGGACGATCTCGATCCCTTCCGGGGTTTTCTGCAGCGACGCAAGGCGAGGGAACACGGGGCCCTGGTGCGGGCGATGGCATCCGCCCGCTATGCTCAGCTGAAAAGGGACTGGCGGTCGTTTCTAGCGGCGCCTGTGCCCGAGCGTTCCTCCTTGCCCAACGCCGAACGGCCCGTGGGCGAAGTGGCAGCCCGGCGGATCCGTCGCGTGCACCGCCGGGTGCTCGAAGAGGGTCGTGCCATCAGGTCGACATCCCCGCCCGACGACCTGCACGAGCTGCGCAAGACCTGCAAAAAGCTGCGCTACCTGATGGAACTCTTCCGCAGCGCGTTCGATGCCGAGGCCGTCGGCCGTCTCATCAAGGACCTGAAACGGCTGCAGGACAATCTCGGCGCTTACCAGGATCTGCACATCCAGGAGGTGTCCCTGAGTGGATTCATGGCCGACATGGAGGCCGAAGACGGGCTGGCGCCGGCCACCCGCGCTGCCATGGAGCGGCTGGTGGCGATCATGCGGGACCGCCAGGGGCAGGTGCGCGCGGCGTTCGCCGAGCGCTTCAAGGCCTTCGATTCTGAGCAGGTCCGCGGTCATTTCGCCGCGGTATACCCCAAGCGGGCGGCTAGGGGCCCGCGTCGATGAAGATTGTTGCGACCTACAACATCAAAGGCGGGGTAGGGAAAACCGCCGCCGCGGTCAATCTGGCCTATCGCGCTGCCGAGGAGGGCTATCGTACGCTGCTGTGGGACTTGGATCCGCAGGGCGCTGCGACCTTCTGTTTCCGCATCCGGCCGCGGGTGAAGGGTGGGGCTCAAGCCCTGGTGGGGCGCGAGCGGGACCTTGGGGACCTGGTCAAGGGCAGCGATTACGACAATCTTGATTTGATTCCGGCCGATTTCTCCTACCGGGATCTGGACGTCGCCTTCCACGGCGCCAACAAGCCCGCGAAGCAACTCATCCGCCTGCTGCGCCCCCTCGACGAGGCCTACGACCTGCTGCTCCTGGACAGCGCCCCGAGCATCTCGCTGGTGTCGGAGAACCTATTCCGGGCCGCGGATGCGCTGCTGGTGCCTGTCGTTCCCACCACACTCTCGGTGCGGACCTTCCGTCAGCTCCAGGAGCATCTGCAGGGAGGCAAGAACGCCCGCTGTGCACTGATCCCCTTCTTCTCGATGGTGGACCGCAGACGCCGGCTGCACCGGGAGCTCGTCGAGGCCCTGCGACGGGAACCGGCGGGTTGGCTGGCCACTGAGATTCCCTTCGCCGCCCAAGTAGAGGTCATGGCTGTCCACCGCGCTCCCCTTGGGGCCTTCGCCCCGCGCGCTGCTGCGGCCCTCGCCTTCAAGGCCTTATGGAACGAGCTGCGCGACCGGTTGAGTCTGGCGGTCTAGCGTCTCCCCGCTGCGTCGGCCGGAGACCGCTCAGCAATAACGTCCGGCCTGCTGCGAGACAGTTGCCGCGCCAGCCTCGAGGCTGATGGACGCCTCGGATCGCCCGGGTGGCGAGCGACCTTGGGCACGAATCTTGGCTCTGAATCCTGTCGCAGAGAAGAACTCGTTCGATGCCTAAAACGGCCTAAGCAAAAGGAGGGAACAATGGTTCATCCTTGGCACGATCTCCCTAACCCGATCTCGGATGCGCCCCAGGTCTTCACCGTCGTGATCGAGATACCCAAGGGTTCGAAGCTGAAGTACGAGCTCGACAAAG
>Ga0207419_1002797_pt1 | contig 11023 bp, 2 predicted proteins | sample ElkSloMetagenome_4_FD_184723 | JGI IMG/M metagenome (GOLD analysis project Ga0207419, IMG submission 184723) | Hot spring microbial communities from Elkhorn Slough, Monterey Bay, USA - MD2A (version 2) | ecosystem: Environmental > Aquatic > Marine > Intertidal zone > Estuary: Microbial mat ... | reverse complement strand
ATGTAAGATCCTATGTCATTGTACGAGAAGGCAACTACTTTGTATTTGGTGGCAGGGAGTAGCCCTGTTACCTCAAAACTATTAGTATTGTTAGAAAAAACGATTTTACCATTTCCCAATGAGTTAGCGAGTGCTAAATCAGAATTGGCAGTATACCTCGTGTTTTCTTCAGGTAAGGTAATAGGATGGTCGGCGGGAAAAACGACTACCAATTCGCCGTTACCACTGCCTTGCTGCCAGTTTATGGCAGCACTATTAGATTGAATATTAGCCAATGCAAGATTACTTGCTTGATTGGCTGGTTTTTTAATGTGGGTAAAATTGAAAGCTTCCGATACAGGACCAGTAGTTCCTGCCAAATTTCTCACTACAGCAGTTAATTGGTAATTTCCTTCTGAAATTGCGTTTGCTGAATAATCAAAAAGCCATGTACCATCTGCCTGTATGGTAGTTTCGCCGATGCTATTGCTATTGAGGAATAACTCAACAAAAAGATTGGGGTCGCCTGTTCCAGAGAAAATTAAGGTACTGTCTTGGGTTATGTTATCGCCAACTACATCAGTATCTTCTGATAAATCATTGATAATTGGAGTGTTGGGTGTAGAAGTATCAATTACAAGCGAAAATACTGTTGATTCAGTACTGATATTACCCGCAATATCTTTTGCTTTTACTGATAAATTGTATGTACCACTAGCTAATGGGGTAGAGGTTAAATCGAAAATATAAGCTCCAGTTGCATCAGTTGTAGTTGTGTCTTGGATGTTTCCGTCTATGTATAAATAAACGCTGGCATTTGATTCTGCGCTTCCACTTACCATTAAGGTATTGTCAGCGGTTACACCATCATTACTTACGCCAGTATCATTAGTGATAGATGTAATGGTTGGTGCATCCGGAGCTACAGCATCAATTTGCAACGTTATAGCAGTAGAGATTTCGCTTTCATTTAAAGAGTTATCAATAGCTTTTGCTGTTAATGAATAACTACCACTTGTTAATACTGTAGATATAATGTCAAGCGTCCAGTTTCCAGTGGCATCTACTGTAATGATACCTACTTGACTATTATCGATTAGGAGATGTACTTCCGAGTTGGGGTCTCCAGTACCAGAAACGAGTAAGGTACTGTCATTGGTAATAAAATCATTTGAGATATTGCTATCGTTAGTAATCGAGGTAATTACCGGAATATTTGGTGCGGTTGCGTCTACAAGCTCAAGGTTTGAAAAATCAGATGTGTTACCATTGGCATCGGTGACTTGTGCTGTAATTTGATGGCCTTCTGAAAAACTTCCAGTAAAAGAAAAATTACCTGATGCATCGGCAATGGTACTACCAATATAAAATTTACCTTGTTTGGGAGTGCAGCTATCTAAACTGTCAGTAAATATATCAACGATGTATGCAGGAGAAGTACTTCCTTGCACAGTGCTTCCATTAGCATAATTAAGTATAGGGGAAATGACTTGGTTGTTTCCTAAATTATTTAGCTGTATGCCAGAGGTGTTACAAAATGTCCTGTTGAACCTTAAATTATTGTTTATGGCAGTACTACCATCTACAATAATGGCTGCTTGATTGTTAAGCAATACATTACCTTGTTCTAGAGTAGTACCCCCGGCTAAATTACCGCTACCATTGATATATATGCCGGCTACACCATTGCCTAAATTATTTGTAAATGAGTTATCTGTACCTATTAAATTCCTGCTGATTACATTTGAGTTGCCTTCTACAAACAAACCGTACTCTGTATGTCCACCAATTAAGTTTGCTTGTGAATTGTTCGTTCCACCAATAGTATTATTAGAAGAAAGCGCATCTATCCATATGCCTTTTTTACCGCCTAAACTTGTGTTTTGCAAAAAGTTAGTTCCGATAATGTTGTTCTCTATAAAATTATTACCTGCATTTTGTATAAAAATATTGGCTTCTGCATTGCCCGCAATTAAATTTCCTTTACCGGTTTCAACACTACCGATGCGTATTCCTGAAGCATCATCTTGTACATGAATTCCATAAAGTGTGTTTGGGCTGCTCAATGAACCCTCTGGATTTGTACCGATTCTATTACCAAATATAAAACCATTGTCTGCGCCTTTAATCCAAATACCTGTTTGGCAGTTTCTAACATTGTTCCCTTTTCCTGAATCACCAATAACAAAACCATCTTGGCCATCTCCATCTACAAGTATTCCTGTTGTAAAAGAATGAATGGTTAAGCCATGTATTTGAGTGTTTGCAGAGTATATGGATATACCGTTATTAAGATTGTTTTGACCATTGATCCTTATTCTGTTTGTGATGTTCCAATTTGGCTGAGTTGAGGCGTCTATAGTAGTAGGCGTAGTTATTTGAGGTAGTTCGCTCACTAAGTTGATTGTCCAAGGTCCGGTACCGCTTAAGTTAAAAGAAATTGTTTTATCACTACTATTATTGGAATTGTTCATTGCCCATCTTAAAGAGCCTTTTCCGTTGTCATTGGTATTGGTAACCACAAATGGTGAAATTATGGTTTTTTCACCTCCATTTGCTACTATGCCTGCTACACTATTTCCCGACGAAGTATAAATATCTGATGCTAAGGGCGCATTGATGTTAAAAGTATTTCCAAGCGTAGCAGATTGGGAGATATTACTAGCAATCAGTAAATAATACGTTGCATCCTTGTTAAATTTTGGGTTAGTGTTTAGTTCATTGAACTGCAGATAATTACCTGTTGGAGGCACTTGAACTCGTTGTAAAAGGTCATCATCAGCAGTGTCTAAAACTTGGTCTAATGAAAGATATAAGCTAACACTATCTAGGTCGGATGTTAAATATGTGCCCCCCATTTGTAAGCGCAGTCCTTCAAAAAATGCGTCTTCTTGAGAAGGTGTGATAGCGAGTTGGTAAAATACATGGTTTCTTTTTCCCTGCGCTACGGTTTCAGCGTTATTGAAAGCATCAAAAGAAAGTATTGGTGCTACCATTGCATCAGAAGCAATCCAGTTTGCCGCTGTCATGGAGCCTCCAAGAATACCACCGAAACTGCTTATGCTTAAGTCTGGAAGAAAATTCCCTTCATATTTATCAAACCTGTAATAAGCAATCAGTCCAGTCTCATTACCGTGTATGTGTTCGTGATTGTTCTCCCTTATTTCTTGCTGTGTTCTTGCTGAGTTCCAAATTCTCAGTTCATCAATCTTTCCTTTAAAAAACTCTAGATTATTTTTTCCAATATAACTATTGGTACTCAGCTCTGTATGAGAGTCCGCTGTACTGGTTTCTCCAACTTTTAACCCGTTAAGGTAAATACTCGCTGTGCTTGTGGCTTGATCATAAACTCCTGCTACATGATACCACTTGCCTGATTCTAGATTTCTATTACTAATGATTTTTGCAGTATTACCGCCCCAGTCAAAAATGAGTTTTCCTTGGTCTACCATTAGTAAAAATGATTCATTACTATCATCTATTCCTTTTGAGATAATTGGGTTTTTGGTAAAAACATCATCAACATTAATCCATGCTTCAATGGTAAAACTATTGGGTACAGATAGCTGATTTCCGATTTGCACAAAATCATCGACTCCGTCAAAAAGCAGTGCATTTTCAGCAAATGGACTACCGTCTGTAGAACCTAGTGTGTAATATCCCTCAGGTAAGTTTAAGGCATTTAGATTAAATTCAATCTTATCTTCGATTGGCAACTTATAGGCAGAGGTGTAATTGACTATAGAATAATTTGAGGTGTTATCGGATGAATAAATTAAAAAGTAATTTTTGTTTTTATCTAGGGTATTTGCAGAGCCTGCGTCAGACATATCAAATACAAATTTAACCTGTCCATCTGAATTACCTTTTTGATCTGATTTGGCAACGTACCAAGATCTCTCCCATCTATTGGCTACCGTTCCCTGTGCCCATGTACTAGTACCATCTGCTGGAAGGCCATTGTGTCCCCATGTAATTTCATCCAAAGCATCTTGCAGGTAGTCTCCAGTGTTCGTTCCTGAAACTATGTTCATTCCAGCAGATGAAGCACTGTTTGGACTTGCATTTGAGATTACTCTTTGATTTGTCAATATAGGGATTGATAAACGTGAAGCAGGATTTTGTAAAGCATTAGCGGTAAGATAGTTTTCAGTATCTGTAGTTCCATTGAACTCAAAAACTTGTACAAAATACTGGGTTTCCGCATTTAGCCCAGAAACAGTAACACTATTTCCAGCACCCGTATAAACTACATAGTTTCCAGTACCTATTTGATCGCCCATTCCGAAACTACTACTAGCATCATAGGTTATCTGATCAACCGGAGTAGCATTTATAGCACTGCTTTCTTTCATCAATACCAATCTTTGTGTGCCATCTCCATTGATCCAATTCAATTTTAAACTATTAGATCCAAGTGAAGTAAAAAGAATTTTACTGGCTTGAACATTAGGTGAAGTAGCAGGCAAAGTTATATTGCCTGTTAATGGGTTGAGCTGTAGATAATTGATACTAGATCCAGAACCATTATAGCTAAAAATTTGGTATTGATAAGATGTTCCTGGAGTCAGACTTTCATCGGTAAGCACATTTTCATTGCCTATATAGACTACGGTATTTTCACCAATTACCTGACCTATTGTGTAGTTTGTACCATCAATAGGTGTTTCCGTTCCATTGCCTCTCAAGATGATGTAACCGTCGGGTATTGTGGTTGGATGATTGTAACTTAAAGTAACAGAAGTAGGAAAAAATGTAGGAAATGCCAAATTTTCTGCTTGCTGTGTAGGCTCAGTGGCGAAGGTAAATTCATCATTAGGATTTTCGGTATCACTTGTAGTCAAATACTTTTCTAGACCTGCAATGCCATTGTATTCAAATACTTTAAATGAATATTGCGAAGATGGATAAAGGCCTGTCACCGTAACACTGTTTCCCGTGCCATTGTATACTACATAATCATTAAGATCAAGAACATCACCACTACCAAAATTAGAATTGGCTGAATATGTATTGAAATTTACTGGTTCACCTTCAACATTATTTCCCTCGCTTATAACCACAATCCTAGAAGTACCACTACCGTTCACCCAATCTATACTTATGCTGGTACTGCTTTTATTAGTAATGTTTACATTTGTAGCCTGTAATGAAGGAGGATTGAATATACTTACAGTTGCAGTAGGCGGATTATCAGTTTTATAGTTTACATCAAGGTCTGTATTGGTGTATGGATAAACAACAAATTCATAAGTTTCATTATCAGCCAGTTCAGTAAATGAATAGAAAGAGGTAAAGCCTGTGTGCATTAAATTTATAGCCACTACGCCGTCAGTCCAATCCGTATCATCAGCTATAGGAGAAAAATCTACAACTGCAGGAAACGTACTCCCACTTTTTTTCCCCAATAACAGATAATAATCGGGTGGTTGAATTCCTCCAGCATCAAGCCAAGAAATATCTATTCCGCTTGAACCGTTTTGTGTTGCAGTAAATACAGTAGCATGTTCTGAGGGCTCAGGTTTACCGTTTGGTTTGATAGTAAATACGGCATTTGACAGTAGAGGATCAGAACCCGTTTTTGTTCCCTCGCTAAAGTTGATGTTAGTGAACCACAAATCATTGATTTGAATAGTGTTGTCCACAGCAGCAGTTGGGCTAATATCAACCGTTATCCAGAAATGGTAAGTACTTCCAATATTTAATTGTTTATGAATGCTAGTGAAACTGATGGTTTCTCCATTTCCTGTTGATGTGTTATAATTACTTAGCTCAGTAGCTAAAGTAAAATCATTGTTAGTGTTAAAGAAAAGTTTAAATCCGCCAAGTCCTATATCAGTATTTAAATAAGTTCCACTAGATGGTATGCTTAAATTTTCTAAAATGGTATTATCCTTAGAGATATCAGCTGTGAATTGAAATATAATTTCATTTGTAGTGCCCCTAATAATATTTGATGCTGGTAAATTTACGCTTGTAAGGTTTATTTCAGCTTCTGCATCATTTAATAAAATGGAAATATCATGATTAACATTATTAAGTGTTAGAATGTCTAGGTCATCATCACTATCAATAGGAAGTTCAATTATTTTAATGGGTTGTTCGCCAGTTGTATAGCTTACGGGTAAATCTAGGGTTCCATCTCCTAAGCCTAAAAATACATTAGCAGTATTGTCTAAAGTGCTTATTGTAATAATGTCTTGAAATCCATCGCCATTAAAATCATTACAGGTAAAATCATTGGGCGAAGAGATATCGTAAGAGTTTCTAATTCCAAAAGTGCCATCACCTACATTTAAATGAATGTGTATTGCGCTATTTCCAGGGTCTGAATAAATAAGGTCTGGAAAGTTATCATTATTGAAATCTTGTAGCTTTAGTTGCGAAATTGTGGTAATATTAGCTTCATTAGGTATTTGTTGGTTAGAAATGAATGTGCCAGATTGCTGTAGAAAAATCTCAAAATCATCTGTATCACCTGGGTTTACAACTATATCGAAAAGCCCATCGCCATCTACATCATGGATATCTATTTGGTTAATAAAAGTAGTACCCGAATTAAACGAATTCCAAAAAGTAAAAGTCCCATCTTCCAAACCTTCATAAATAATAAATTCAGGACCTTCAGTATTCCCTATTAGTAAATCTTCAAATCCATCGCTATTAAAATCTGCAGTTTTTATTTCAGAAGCTTTAAAGCCTATTGGTAATGTAATCTGAAAAAACTGCGAAAAATCCCCACTTCCATCATTAGAGTACATCTTTACTGTTTCATCTGTATTGTCCGCAATAGCTACATCATTAAAGCTATCATTGTTAAAGTCAATAACAACTATACTACTTGGGTTGCTAGCAATGGTATAAGTATTATGTTGTACAAATGTGCCATCATTATTATTTAAATAGATGATTAGTTTGCTATCCCCATTATTTATAATAGCAAAATCCGATATAAAATCCCCATTGAAATCAGCACTAGCAAAATCTACGTTGCTACTACCAATATTTATATTACCTCCATCTAAAAAGCTGCCTTGAGATGATGAAGTACCAACTGTATAAAATGTACCGCCAGTACCTTCAAATATTTCTTGTTCAGTGCCAGTAATAGAATTGGTAAGCGACAACATTACCTTTTCGCCAGGTATAAAATCTTGACCAATACCATTAGGATTAATAGAAATTGTGTTATTTACTACACTAAAGTCAGAGTTAAGCTTAGTTCCAGAAAGTTTACCTTTAATTACAATACTTGTGTTATCAATTGAAATGGGATCTATGTCTCTGCTAAACTCAAAATTGATTTCTTGTTCCTTAGTAATATTTATTGCATTTGGTGCTGGCGTAATCGTATTTAAATTTATTGGAGGTGGTTTGTAATAATGGATTCCTATGGTTTCTTCTCCTGTGTTGTTTACGGCTATGTCGGGTTTACCATCGTGGTCTAAGTCTCCAACTGTTAACCATTCGGGTGCGCTACCAGCTAGTTCTAATATAGGCGCTGAAAAATTTAATGCGCCATCTCCAGCAAAAACAGTAAACTCACCAGAAGAAATACTTAAAAGTACCACATCTGTATTGTCATCGCCGTTCATGTCGGCTATATGCAAGGCATATGGAAAGTTAGGGGTAGTAACACTTTCTTTTACTGCAAAACTTCCTTCAGTAAAACCTTGAAGTGTAGTAAAAGTATTCTGGAAAATATTTAAAGCAACTAAGTCTTCGATTCCGTCGTGGTCTAAATCTGCATGTACCAACTCTGTTGGAGAGTCACCGGCCGTATATTTATTGGTGAGTGTAAAATCGTTGTTTTCAGTATTTTGGAGAAAGATATTGATATTATCTATGGCCTGCTCTAAACTTACGGCTATATCTAGTTTGCCATCATTATTAAAATCAGATACTGAAATATGTGAAGTTCCTGGCCCGGGCCCGTAAAATATGGGTAGTTCATAATCTGAATTTTCAGCGTTTCTATATAGAATTCCAAATTGGCCAGAACCTGTAACTAATAAGTCATTATAGCCATCTCCGTTCATATCAAAAGATTGTAGATCAGATGGAGAAGGCAGCGCTTCTAATTCAATAAAAGTATTAAAGCCTGCATTATCAAAGTCTCTGTAAAAAACAGATATCTTTTCAGACCCAAAGTCTATTCCTGCTATATCTAAAAGGCCATCATTATCTAAATCTTTTGCAATTAGTTTATCATAATTATAACTTGTCGTAATATACTCTGCATTTAAAAAACCGGTATTTTCAGCATTTCTGTATGCAATACCAATAAAACCTTCTATAGAAAAAAATAAATCGTTAAAACCATCAGCGTTAAGGTCGGCATTGCTTACAACTTTTGCAGGTGATCCTGAAAAAAATTTTTGATCTTCTATAAAAGTATGGTCTTGAATAATTTCGCCCTCATTAAAACTAACTTTTAAAACAGGAGTGCTATTATTAAAAGATGAGGCTGCTAGTTGGGTATCAATATCTAAAACAACTACTTCAGCCAATGTGCTACAACCGTGAGGCACTGTTACAGTAAGTTCGGTACTTGAGCCATCCTCAACTATAGCTTCAATTCCTCCAATACGAACAATGTTCTTAAAAGGATCAATATTGAAGTTACTGCCAAAAATAGTGAGGTTATCGCCGGCCTGTACTTTTGTAGTAGAAAAGCCGTCTATCCTCGGCAAGGCCGTAGTAGCAAAGGTTGTATGCGTAAGAGAAGCTTTTTTAGTAGTACCTATATTACTGGCAAATTTATTCTCGGTAAGTGTTGTAAATGAAGCATGCACATTGTTACCGAATAAAAATAGAAAACCAAGAAGAATATTAAATCTGGAAAAGAAAAAATATGAGTCAGAGCAATCCGAGAGTTGGTATGTCATATTTATTTTACAGCTTTTGAATAGTATTTAAAAGAACGGTGTTACAAAAGCTATATTCAACTGAGCTCGAAGCTTATCCTATTATTGTCTGCCCAATGTAATATTAGAATAGTATTTGTACTTTTTAACAACCATGTATCAAGTTTAAAAAGGTCATTTTTTCTCAATAAGGTTTTCATTTTTTAGTGGGCATGTACAAAAAAAACTTTACATAGTGCTAAAAAAATTATAAGTGTTTGATAATGAAAAGCTTATACTATTTAAAATTATGTTTTTAGGAAAAATTTCATCAAATTGAATAATATATAATAGAATTCAATCAGCTTAAATTAACTCTATTATGAAATTAGGTAATTGGTTTATCTATTCGTTTGTAGCACTAGTATTTGTGCTGCAACTATTTGCTAACGATAGCGATGAGGTAGAAAAAAGGGATAAGATTGTTACGCTTGCAAAAAAGTATTTGGGAACTTCTTACAAATGGGGTAGCATAGACCCCGACGTAGGTTTTGACTGCTCGGGCTTTGTTTATAAAGTAATGCTAGAAGCAGAGGTAGAAGTGCCAAGGGTTTCTCGTTCCTATAAAGATTTTGGCGATTCTGTAAGCAAAGAAGAAGCACAGAAAGGAGATGTGATTGTTTTTACAGGTTCAGATTATTCAGATAAAACCATAGGTCATGTAGGGATTATCATTTCAGAAAAAGGCGAGGAGATAACCTTTATTCATGCTTCTTCTGCAAAGACTAGAGCAGGAGTAGTGATCAATAAGCTTAGTTCTCTCAACTACAGTAAGCGATTTGTGGACATCAGAAGGGTTTTATAGTTAATTTTTATTTATACATGATGAATGTCATACACTATGGAGAATGATATCATCAGAAATTTTTTAGACTAATTATAAATTTATTTACACCATAAAAACAAAAAGTTATGGAACCTATAAACAACCTCCGTGATCTATTTATAGAATTGCTAAAAGACCGTTACGATTCTGAAAAACAGCAGATAGAAGCTTTTCCTAAGCTACTAAGAGAAGCCACTTCTACCGAGCTTAAGCACATTATTCAAAATAGTATCGATTGCTCATCTAGACATATATTTAAGCTAGAGAGTATATTTAGAAAAGTGAAGATGTATCCAGAAGGTGATATCTGTGAAGCTAATCTAAGTATGATCAATGAGATATGGAATCTGATGGAGAGATCTACAAATCCTGAAGTGAAAGATGCGGCCATTATTACAGCCATACAGCATATCCACCATTATGATATAGCAGGATATGGTTCATTAAGTGCCTATGCCAAAGCCTTGGGTTATTATGAGTCTTCGCATATTTTGCACGATATGCTAGACGAAGAAAAAGAAATGGATACCGCTCTTAAGATGATGGCTATAGAAAGTGTAAATGTTAAGGCCAATCAAGAGTCCATCGACGATTACTGAATAAAGGATTGTAATATTAATTCCGTTTCAAAATAAAAGCCTCTTTAATGTGTACAAGAGGCTTTTACATCGGTGCTTATTACTTGAACTTCGATTTTAACATATTCAGTTTCTCTTCCATAGAAGGCTCTTTCTTTTTACCTTTCTTGTTTTTCTTGGGTCTCTGTTTGCTCGATTCTTCGTCTTTCATTGAAAGAGCAATTCTTTTTCTTTTAATATCTACCTCTGTAACTCGTACTTGAACTTGTTGCTGTACTTTTACTACCTCTTCAGGATGTTTTATAAAATGGTTGGCCAATTGGCTAATGTGTACGAGGCCATCTTGGTGTACACCGATATCAACAAAAGCTCCAAAATTGGTTATGTTGGTTACAATGCCGGGTAGTGTCATGCCTACTTTAAGGTCGCTCATTTCATTTACCCCTTCTTGAAACTGAAAAACCTCAAATTTTTCACGAGGGTCACGGCCTGGTTTGGCTAGTTCTGATAGAATGTCTTTTAATGTAGGCAAGCCAGTTTTATCAGATACATAATTATGTAATTTAATATTTTTAAGTTTTTGCTTGTCAGCAATCAGTTCTTTAATACTAGATTGTTGATCAATGGCCATTTTACTAACAATATCGTAGCTTTCAGGGTGCACAGCTGTTTCATCTAGAGGATTTTCCGCTTTTTTTATTCTCAAAAAACCAGCGGCTTGCTCAAACACCTTA
>Ga0207419_1002795_pt1 | contig 11026 bp, 12 predicted proteins | sample ElkSloMetagenome_4_FD_184723 | JGI IMG/M metagenome (GOLD analysis project Ga0207419, IMG submission 184723) | Hot spring microbial communities from Elkhorn Slough, Monterey Bay, USA - MD2A (version 2) | ecosystem: Environmental > Aquatic > Marine > Intertidal zone > Estuary: Microbial mat ... | reverse complement strand
AGAATGGTGTCTTCCATCTGGTGGAAGTCGGCAATTTTCTGCTCCAGCTCTTTGTGAATATCCTGCGTACCGCAGATAAAGCGCACCGACGACATACCGAAACCGCGATTGTCTAGCGTTTGCTTGGCAGAAGCAACAATATCCGGGTGCGAAGAAAGGCCCAGGTAATTATTAGAGCAAAAATTCAATACTTTCTGACCGGTATTTAAGGTTATTTCAGCGTCTTGCACCGAGGTAATAACCCGTTCTTTTTTGTATAAACCGGCTTCTTCTATATTCTTGAGTTCTTCTTGTAAATGGTCTTTGATCTTTCCGTACATGAAATCTTTTTTTGGGAAGGGCTAAGATACGAAATGATAGGTGTTCTGATTAAGAAGCAACTATATGCGATGATTCATAATAAGGATAATAATTATGATAGTAGATTTTAAACAGGGTGCGTGGGCTTTTAGAGATACTTAAATTTTAAACCTATTTTAGTCAGACTAATACGGAGACAAGATGAATTCGAAATATGTTTGCTTACTGCTTACAATAATTGGCTTTTCTTTTCAGTTAAGGGCCCAGGAAAGAGCAGTAACTTCAACCGGAGAAGAGGTAATACTATTTGACGATGGCACTTGGAAATATATGGATGTAGACCTGCCCACGGTTGATGAGATAAAAACCAATCCGAGAAATTTCACCAAGCCAAAAGAGTCAAGCTTTCTTTTAAAGAGTAAGAAAACCAATAATGGATTTTGGATTAATCCTAAGTTGTGGGACTTCAGAAAAGGAACAGATAATCCCGATGCCGAATATGAACTGCAGCTCAAGGAAGGAGATCTCTATGGTATGATTATCACAGAAAAGGTAGAGATACCTTTGGAATCGCTAAAAAATATTGCACTTGATAATGCCAAATCTGTGGCGCCTGATATTAGGTTGGTTATGGAGGAGTATCGGACCGTAAATGGACTCAAAGTACTCTGCCTGCAACTCAACGGAACTACACAGGGAATAAAGTTCTCATACTTTGGTTATTATTTTTCCAATGAAAGTGGAACCGTTCAATTTATTACCTATACGGCGCAAAGCTTAATTGAAGAGAACAGAAATACGGCGGAGAATTTACTCAATGGTATCGTATTATTGAATCAGGAATAATGATCCAATAATTAAAGGCATGAAGTCAAAAGTCGGGCGGTTCGATTACAGCTTTCCTTACGGGCTCTCAATTTCCGGCTTCAATAAAGATCGGGACGATTACCTGTATAAGTACACCGGCAAAGAGCTACAGACTGCTGAATTAGACCCAACCACAGGCACAGGTATTGAAATGTTTGACTTTCATGCCCGGTTTTACGATCCACAACTGGGAAGGCCCGCACTGAGCGAAGTCGAAGTGTGGTTTAACCCTGATCCTGCTGAGCAATTCCATAATCCGTATTTGGGGATTGGGAATAACCCTATCATATACCAAGACCCAGACGGGGAATGGGTACAAATTGTAGTAGGAGCTGCTATAGGCGTTTTTGTAAATGGTGTCGGAAACCTATTTGATGGAGATAAATTTTTTACAAATGCGGGAGAAGCTGCTTTGATAGGAGGAATTAGTGGAGGAATTTCCGCTGGCATTGGATCTGTTGCTGCGAATATGGCCGCAAGTGGAGCATCCTATATTGGTGTTAGTGCCGCTCAGGCTTATGCCCATGGATTTTTGGGTGGGGCCATGACTAATATGAGTGGTGGTGACTTTTTCAGCGGGTTTGCATCCGGGGCAGTCTCATCTGCTTTTGCATCAGCAACTGGATTCGCAACTCACAATATGCAAAATAAAGCTCTTGCTGGAGGAATCCAGCTTGGATCAGGTATAATTTCAGGCGGTATTGCCGCAGAAATTGCAGGTGGAAAATTTTGGGATGGAGTTAGAAATGCTGCCATTACTACTGTATTAAATCATTTGGCGCATGATCTGATTCCTGAAGGAGATCCAAAAAAAGGTAAAAAGCAAAATTTGAATGGAGGCCAAACAAACAAAGATGATGGCCCCTGGATTAAAGGTCCCTATGAAGATGGAACGAGTTGGGATAACCTCCTTGCTCACGGTAATACCTTAAACAGAGTTTTAAAGGGTCCAGATGGACTAAGAAACCTATGGACAATTACTAAAGGTACTACGGAAATTATGTTATGGAATTTATACGAGTCATTTGTAGGCAGGAGAGTTTATATTCCGCCTTCAATTGGTACTGAAAGATATATTGAGCAGCCACCGCCAGCTAATGATTAATATTGGCAAAACAGATGATTATTTTTAATGTAAACTAATGAAATTATACACCGAATATATTAGGTCTTTATTAACTCAAAAAATTCGTACCCAAAAAAAAAATCTATCCCCAGGGTTGTACATTTGGTACGTTGTTATAACCATTATAGCAATCAATATTGCTCTAGATGTATTCGCTTGGTTATTCAATGAGACGGAAAACTTTTCTGAGTACAGAAGTGAGCTTATGACGACCCCCAGTAAATTATATGCGTACATGGGTATATTCGTTTTCCCCCTTGTTGAAGAATTGACGTTTAGACTTGGATTGAACCAGAACAGAAGTCATATTCTTATATCATCCGCATTAATATTTTCTTTTTTTATTACATTATTTATCCTACATATATATCAGGATGAAATATCTAACCATTTCTTAACATATTTAATATTGCATCCAATAATTGCACTTATTTCATTTTTTGCCCTTAACTACAGGAAATTTGAAGATACTTCTCTAATTGATTTATTAGTTTCTTTGGTCAAGAATCATTTTAGATTCTCATGTTATCTATCAGCTATTCTTTTTTCATTGTCACATATTTTATTTCAATTAATGTATCAGAATATTTCAGTTCTTGCTATGACTTTTGGATTCATAACCTACTTTTTTTCAGGTCTAATTTTTAATAAGATGCGTATTGAAAAGGGATTTCTTTTTGCTGTCATTTTTCATGCGTGCTACAATGCCTTGGGATTCTTGCCTTTCTTTCTAACAAGTGATTAGCAAATCAAAGATTATCTTATTCGTATTACAAACGAGTATTTTACACTTACAGGGATTCCGTCAACAGATTTAGAGCAAAATTTACAGTCACGATGGTTTGGCTAATTTATCGCAAGATTTAAAGCGCACATGTAAAAATGTCGCTATCACACCTGCTTCGCTGGGTTTGCAACCCTGCGTAACTGCACAATCTGCGTATGTTTTGGCCCGTGCGCCAAGGAAAAGAGTAGAAAATGGAATAAAACAATTCTAGCGCTTTGACCCTGGGCCTGGTAAAATTGATTGGTTTATATTCTAAAATATTTGAAAAAACAGTATTTGGAAACAATGCCGCAGGGTTGCAAATTCAGCGGAACTGAAGACGGTCAACCTGTTGTCAACACCTTTTCGCTATATTTGAGCTTAAAAGTAAAACCGTGGTTACAATCATAAAAAAAGGTGCAAGCATAGAGGAAATCCGCCGAAAGATTGAAAAAGCCTTGAAAGGAAAACGAAAAATGAGCATCATGGATTTTGCAGGAAGTCTCAAAAGTGATATTGATCCTTTAGAGTTTCAAAAGCAAATCAGGGATGAGTGGAAATGAAATTCTTGTTGATACTAATATTGCCACTTCTTCACTGGGTTTTCAACTCCACGGAACCAGCTTCGCTGATAATCATTGGAGCTTGAATTAGTTTTACATGTTATGAAATTTAAGCTGTAAAGAGTAATTGAGTTTTAAGGTGATTTTAAATTTGACGCTACAGGATTGCCAGCTCAGAAAAGCGCTTCAAAAAAGTCTATGGCTATGTTAAACCGAAAAGCCTACCTTTGGTATTATGGAGCTATCGGACAAAAAACTTAAACTGATTGAGCGGCTGATGCGCGTTAGAAATCAAGAAATTCTGGAACAGCTTGAAGAGCTTCTTATTCGCGCTGAAATGGAATTGCGAGCAGAAGATTCGCTTAGAGCAATCGAGAATAACAATGTTATTTCTCTAGATGATTTCACCCAAAGTAATCAAGATTGGTTAAAGAAAAAGGCTACGAAATAGTCATTACTACTCCAGCGCGAATCAGTTATCAGGAAACGGTATTACCCTATTTGCTTGAACATTTTTCAATTAAGAGAGCCGCAGAAATTGACCGTATTATCGCTCAAAAAGTTGCTTCACTTTCGATGAATCCTTTTCTCGGAACTAAAGAAAAATATCTGGAGCACTTAGAGAATGAATTCCGATTCTTATTGCACAGAGAAAGCAGAAACTTTGAAATTAAGATCATATACTTTGCATCCGAAAAAAGTAAAACGATCTATATTACTGACTTCTTTCCTACCACAATGAATCCAAGCCGATTGGCCGGAATATAGACTGCGTTTTTTTCCCTTAATTTAATTCAGCAGCCTCAAAAACTAAATCAATTTCTCCCTCATAAGCTTTGGAATCCTCGAGTGTAGTTTTTAGTACTAAGTTTCCGCAACCTTCTGACGTTGATTCAAGTATAAATCTTTAGTTACTATCCCCAAAGAAAACCTTAGAAGATATTTCACCGAATATCTGGTTTTGGTTAATACAGATTTATTAGAATAAAGACATGTTAGCAAGCTTTAGAAACAACCTGATCATCTCCTTATATCAAACCCTATTAAATATTAAGAAAAACTTCAGGGGAAATCCTTTTGTACTAAATCACGATTGGGGAAAGCTCTGGTACTCTGGCGATGGCGACCGTCAGGAATTGCTGTATCACATTAAAGGGTCTAAGTGGTACCAACAAGAACACAAGAAGTTAGCCAAGCTCGTTTCGCCGGGATCTACCGTTGTTGATGTAGGCGCCAATATGGGTTTTATGGCTCTTATATTTTCCAGACTTACGGGCAAAAACGGTAAGGTTATCTCTCTTGAGCCATCGCACACTACCTATAAAAAACTCAAAAAAAATCTTGAAGAAAACAGGTTGTTCAATGTTATTAGCAAAAACATTGGCTGCGCCAGCAACGCCATGGTGGCCGAATTGAGAAAGTTATCTGGATCAAGCGGCCATTCAAGCCTGGCAGTACCAGCTGACAAAGCACCTAATTGTAAAGCCGAAAAAGTTTCTGTAGACACATTAGACAATATTCTAAAACCTTATGGAAAGGTTGACTTCTTAAAAATTGACACCGAAGGTTTTGAATGTGAAGTTCTGGAAGGAGCAAAAAAAATTCTCAAAGAGAGCCGACCGATTATCTATATAGAATTATCGGCTCAATACAAAAAGTCTTCAGAGCGCAGTATAGAAATATTGAAAGAAGCCGGATATATTTTTCTCTCAGAGCCTAAGTTCTCCGGAAATCACTCAGGAGATAACTTTATAGCCGTGCCTGCTGAGAACTTTCGCAAATAAGAAACCAGTAATTGTCACTGCTGGGATAAAGAGTAGTTCTTCCGATATTCGCAAAAAACCATTCTTTTGAAATATCGAAGGCTACATCCCGAAGAACTAGAAGCTCTAAGAGAAGATTTTATTCAATTTCTGGCATCCAATTCCATAACTGCTGAAGACTGGGTTCAAATTAAATCTGTACAGCAAGAGAAGGCTACTCAATTACTGGAAATCTTCGCTGATATTGTGTGGGAAAAGGTTCTGGAAAAAGTAACTCACCTGGAATTCAGATCTCCTAATCAACTGACCTTGATGAAATTTGACGATGAAAAGGCGGAGATGATAAATATCAAAATTGAGAATAAAGACTTTGACCTGAGCAATTCTGATAATTTAAAGGAAATTGCAGAAGGCAAAACTCCACTCAAATCACTTCATCCGGAAATAACCAAAGGAAAAAAGAAGCACAATAAGCTCCGCGAAATGGAAGTTTTCTACTACATGGAGCAAGGTGGAAAACCCTGTAGTAAAGATCTCTGGGAAAGCAGCTTTATCCAGAGTATCGTTGAATCTTGAATATTACACAGGCGGTAAACACTAACTCTTTCGTATAGAGTATATTCGGGCTATGGAGATTAAAAGCCCTAATAAGCCTGTAGGAAAACTTTCTAAAAAGCTCGAAAAAAGATATTCCATACTTGAGAAGCTTTCAGTAGAGCTCAACAAACATGAAATTCCCAAAGATCTCGCTGAGGAATTAAATTCAGAGATTGACAAACTCAACTCAATTAGCGACTCCGCAAAGGAAAAGCCCAGAAAAATGATGCAAGCGATCAATCGCATTTTTAAGAAAGTTCAAAAGGAAATGGGATTGGTACCAAAGAACTACCACAGAAATATCTGGATGGGTATTGGCATGGCCGCTTTTGGAGTCCCTATGGGTGTTTCTTTCGGCTTGAGTCTGGACAATATGGCTTTTTTAGGAATAGGCTTGCCCATAGGGCTCGCTATAGGACTGGCGGTAGGTGGCGGGATGGATAAAAAAGCCAGCAAAGAAGGCAAACAACTGGATATAGATTACGAAATCTAGTCTTCTGTTACCCAGGTCTCATTGCTTTAGGTTTCTGCTTCGTACATTTTCGCAAAATTTTCAAGCATGAAAAAATCTGTAATCGTCCTGGCTATAATGGCGCTGATAATACTGGCTCAGTGCCAAAGCCAAAAAAGCGGAGAAGACCTTCCGAATGAAGAACTTTTGGCACAGGGTAATAATCTTGTGGAAACAAACTGCTATTCCTGCCATAGCCCTGATGCTAAGCACGAGTCGAGAATTGCCCCTCCCATGGCGGCCATCAAAAAACACTATATCAAGGACACAGATGGCGAAAAGGCATTTTCTGAAGCCATCATTGCATTTATGCAGAATCCAAGTACGGAAACAGCTAAAATGAACCATGCTGTTGAAAAATTCGGTTTGATGCCCAAAATGAGTTTATCTGAACAAGAACTCAAAGCGGTAAGCCATTATATGTATCACACTGAAATTGAAAAGCCCGGCTGGAATCACAAAACAGAAGGAAAGAAATACAGAAAAGGGAAAGGAAAAAAATCTTACCTGGAAAAGGGAAAAGAAATTGCCCTTTCTACAAAGGCTGTCCTGGGAAAAAATCTGCTAACCGCAATCAATGCTGATGGTGCGGCACATGCTGTAGAATTTTGTAATACACGTGCTATACACCTAACAGATAGTATGGGTCTTGAATTGAATGCAAAAGTAAAACGCGTATCAGATCAAAGCAGAAATCCTGACAACATCGCTAACGAAGATGAATTGTCCTATATTCTCGAAACAAAAGAAAAACTGCAGGCCGGAATAGAGCCGAAACCCAAATTGACTGAAGCAGGCAATAAAATGATTGGCTATTACCCCATACTTACCAATGAAATGTGCCTAAAATGTCATGGAAAACCAGAAGTCGACATAAACCAGTCTACTTTAGATGTGCTTTCTGCTTTATACCCGGAAGATAAGGCCAAAGGCTATGGATTAAATGAGCTCAGAGGCATTTGGGTAATAGATATGGCAAAGTAACTATCTCCGGTTTTCTGCCAAATATCTTGGGAGTGCTATATTTGAATCAAAACAAACTCAACATCACCATGAAAATTATCCCCTTTTTGCTCTTGCCGTTTATTCTTTTTTCTTGCTCAGAAAGTCCAAAAGAAAACAATACCCCATCAGAAGAAAACACTGTGAAAACTTATACCATTGAAGAGTTGCTCGATAATAAGAGCATCTATATGGCCTCGTACTCTCACGACGAATCCAAAATTCTTGTAGGAAATAACTCCACAGGTATTTACAATGCAAACACAATTGATCTGGAAAGTGGTGAAATAAAACCGCTTACACAATCAGAAGATGAATCAGTATGGGCAGCATCTTTTTTCCCCAATGACGACAGACTTCTATACACTGCCGATAACGGCGGAAATGAATTAGATCACATTTTTCTTAGAAAGGAAGATGGTTCCATAGAAGACCTAACGCCTTTTGAAGGTGCCAAAGCTAATTTTCGCGGATGGACCAAAGACGAATCGGGATTCTATTATGGCTCAAACCATAGGGATAATAGGTTTATGGACGTGTACTTAATGGATATTGAGAATTTTAATTCTGAAATGATCTATGAGAATACAGAAGGCTTCGATTTTTCTCGTATTTCTGACGATCAGAAATATATCGCATTAACTAAAACCGTCAATTCTAACGACAATGATCTTTATGTGCTCAACCGAGAATCTGGCGAAAGAACGAAGATCAATTCAAATCAGTCTAGCAATTCGCCTGCTGGTTTTAGCAATGACAATAATTTTCTCTACTACCTCACCGACGATGGGAGCGAGTTCAAGTATTTGATGAAATACAATTTGAAAAGCGGGGAGAAAGAAAAGGTAATGGAAGAGCCCTGGGATATCTGGTATTCTTACTTCTCAGAGAATGAGAAATACCAGGTTATAGGCATCAATAACGATGGCAGAACTGAAGTCAAGCTTTACGATGTGGCTTCGGGAAAGGAATTAGAATTTCCAGATATAGAAGGAGCTGATATTTCTTCTGTTTCTATATCTGAAAGCGAGCAACACATGATTATTTCAGCCGGCAGATCTAACTCCCCTTCCAACCTGTACCACTATAATCTTGAAACTAAAGAATTGAAACAGCTAACTGAAACGCTAAACCCCGCTATAGACCAGAATGATTTGGTGGAAGCAGAAGTGGTTCGTTACAAATCTTTTGATGACCTGGAAATTCCTGCAATTTATTACAAGCCCAAAGGTGCATCAATAGAGAATAAAGTTCCGGGATTGGTTTGGGTTCATGGCGGTCCGGGCGGACAGTCAAGAGCCAACTATTCATCTCTAATTCAATATTTAGTAAATCACGGGTATGCTGTCTTAGCTGTGAACAACCGGGGCAGCAGCGGTTATGGAAAGACCTTTTTCAATATGGATAACCGAAACCACGGAGAAGCAGATCTTCAGGATTGTATTGAAGGGAAAAATTACCTGGCGAATTTACCCTATGTAGACAAAGATAAAATAGGGATAATCGGAGGTTCGTATGGCGGATTTATGACTATGAGAGCTATGACCCATACTCCTGAGGAGTTTGAAGTTGGTGTGAACCTTTTCGGTGTAACAAACTGGCTGAGAACACTACAGAGTATCCCACCGTGGTGGGAATCATTCAGAGAAGCTCTCTACCTGGAAATGGGAGATCCTAATACGGAAGACTCTATCCGCCTTTACAATATTTCGCCTGTTTTTCACGGCGACAAAGTAAAAAATCCGGTAATGGTTCTTCAAGGAGCAACAGACCCACGTGTTCTTCAGGTGGAATCTGACGAGATGGTGGCGGCCATCAGAAAAAATGATGTTCCGGTTGAATACGTACTATTTGAAGACGAGGGACACGGCTTTGTGAAAAAGGAAAATCAGATTGAAGGCTATGGAAAAATTCTCGCCTTTTTAGACGAGTATCTAAAGGGAGAAAAAGTCATTGAAGAAGTTGAGATGTAATGGCTTAGCTCTGGCATTTGGGAAGTACGCTCTATTCTATTCATAATTAATTTTGGAAAACCCGGAACAAAGACCCGTTCTCAGATATATGAGAAAGCTTCGGAAGAAGCTAATTATCAACAAGCGGTTTAACGACTATTTGCTCTACGCCCTGGGAGAAATTGTATTGGTAATGATCGGTATTCTTCTGGCCTTGCAGGTTGATAACTGGAATCAAAATAGAATAGACAGAGATGCCGAACAAGATGCCATTGTCAGCCTGCTAGAAGAATTCAGACTTAATAAGGAGCGAATAGAGCGCAAGCAACAAAAACGTGAGATTGCTCTCGGTAACCTGGATTATTACCTTGAAAAAGCAAGCTCGGGTAATGCGAGTGATTCCTTATTACAGGTAACTCATACTTCTGACCTGTTTCCTGGTATTACCAATCCATCTTTCGGAATTATCAAGTCGCTCGTTTCTTCCGGAGAAATTAATTTAATCCGCAACGATTCGCTCAGATATCTCTTGGCAGACTGGGAAGACCAAACAGAAAACCTAAGGGAAAATGAAGAAATTCTCTGGGAGTTTACGATTGATTATAAAGCGCTAATTGACAACTATTTATTGATAGAGTACACCGAGTGGTATGACGGGAATTCATTAGACCGTGAAAAAGATTTCGACAGGCTTCAAAAATCTATAGTTTACAGAAACAAGCTTGTTACTCTGCACAGTGTTATGCGTATTACGATTGCAGAAGCTGAAGAAACCATCAATAGATTAAACAAAATAATCAGGTTAATGGAAGGCGAAATAGAAGTATAAAAAAACCTCCCGAAATTATTCAGGAGGTTATATTTTTCTTCTTTCGGGATATATTTAAACCACTCCCTGATCTAACATCGCATCTGCTACTTTAACAAAGCCGGCAATATTGGCCCCTCTCACGTAATCTATCTGGCCATTTAACCTACCGTGCTTTACGCAGGCTGCGTGAATGTCTTTCATAATTTGATGAAGCTTTTGATCTACCTCTTCAGCCGGCCATGATATACGTGTTGAGTTTTGACTCATTTCCAGTCCGGAAGTTGCGACGCCACCAGCATTACTGGCTTTTCCCGGAGCAAATGCCACCCCACTCTTTTGGAATAACTCTACTGCTTCAGGAGTAGTGGGCATATTGGCTCCTTCAGCGACCAATTTAACACCCTTATCAATTAGCTGCTGAGCTTCTTCTTCGTTCAGTTCATTCTGAGTTGCACAAGGAAGAACAATGTCTACATTACAAGGTACACTCCAGGATTTCTCACCTTCTAAATACTCAATGCCTTCCTTACTTTCAGCTAGTTCAGAAATACGACCCCGGCTAACATTCTTAACTTCCTGAAGCTTTTGAAAAGATTCACTGTGAAAACCAGTTTCTTTGAAAACATATCCGCCAGAATCACTCAGGGTAACTACTTTGCCACCAAGCTGGATTACCTTTTGAAATGCGTATTGAGCAACATTTCCGGAACCGCTGATAGCAACAGTTTTTCCTTCAAAGCTATCGTTCTTTTGCTTCAGCATTTCTTG
>Ga0207419_1002794_pt1 | contig 11033 bp, 9 predicted proteins | sample ElkSloMetagenome_4_FD_184723 | JGI IMG/M metagenome (GOLD analysis project Ga0207419, IMG submission 184723) | Hot spring microbial communities from Elkhorn Slough, Monterey Bay, USA - MD2A (version 2) | ecosystem: Environmental > Aquatic > Marine > Intertidal zone > Estuary: Microbial mat ... | reverse complement strand
CCCCCGCCGCCTCGCCACTACCGCGAGGCGGCTTTCATTCATACCCGACATCCGCGCCGTCGCTCGACCTCCCCCGAAAGCCCCGCCGCTCCCGCGACTTGTCTCGCTGGCGCGCCGTTCGCGTGCCCATCCACGGGGGCTGTCGATCGGGGGATCGCCGGAGCGCGGCCCCGCCTCCACTCCCCTCTTGCCGCGGCCGCCACGCTCCGCTCTCGCCTCGCCTCGCCTCACCCCTTACCCCGGGGCGCCCGGCCATGCTCGAAGCCATCGCCATCGCTCTCGACGGCTCCGTCCTCTCGCGGCACGACGTCGCCGGCAAACGACGCTTCCTCGTCGGCCGCTCGCGCGAGTGCGACATCGTCGTCCCCGAGCCCATGGTCTCCCGCTTCCACGCCGAGATCCTCTGCATCGACCAGGACGCTGACCGCTGGGTCGTCCGCGACCTCGACTCCAAGCACGGCCTTTGGGCCAACGGCTGCCGCGTCCTCGAAGCACGCATCACTCCCGGCGACACCATCAAACTCGGACCCGCCCGCCTCCGCTTCGCCGACCTCGGCCTCCGGCTCGGCCGCGAAATCGACCGCTTCCTGCCCGACGACCCACCGCTCCCCGACGCCTCGACACAGCACCCCGCCGCAGACGACGCCAACCCCTCCACCCTCCCGCACGACCCCTCCGCCAGCGCCACCGCCGCCCAGCCCGCCATCGCCAGCCACGCCGCGAAGCCCACCGCCCCGCCCACGCCGCCCCGCACCAACGACCCGGCCGCCGACGCGGCACGCCCCGCCGACCGACCCGAACGCGCCTCCTGGCTCGCCGCCGCCCGCGCCGCCCTCCGCCTCCGCTCCGTCAAGCCCAACGACGCCCGCCAACCCCAACCCCAAACCCAAACCCACCGCCGCGCCGGCTGACGCCGCGGACCCCCGAGCGCGCGCTCAAACTCCGCGGCCTTCGTTCAGCATCCACCGAACCAACGCCGCCGACAGCCAGCGATCGACGCCGCATTCCAATCAAACCCTGCCCGTCCGCGCGGCTGCGCTCCCGACGCTCGCCCGAACCACCCACTCCCGCAGCTTCGGCGTCCGCCCCGTCCCCCGTCCACCCGCGACAACGACCCTGCCGGCACGAACCAACCCGGAATGGGCAGCAACCCGACAGAAACTCCAAGCTTTCCCCTACAGAGACGAGTGGTTCCCGGATATCATGGCTTGTCCAATCGACCAAGACCCGCCCGGGCCGCGCTGTGATTACCGCGTTCGGCCTGCCCCTGTCCCGCGGGTGCGTGTACCACGTTTCCATTCCTCTGACGAGCAACGGAGTTCGAGATGACCGCCGCGACGACCGCCACCAACGCCTGGACCCGCTTCGGCATGCCCCCCCACGTCGAGGAAATGCTCGCCGCCGCGCCGAGCGTCACGCTGGCCTACACCGTCGACGAGCTCGCCGCCCTCGCCGTCCGCGACGCCGGGCCCGAAGGCTACCACGACGTCGCCTACGAACTCCCCGACGGCAAGTCCGTCATCGAGGCCCGCGTCTCCAACGTCAAGAACGGCGTCGCCGCCAACTACGTCGAGCCCTACATGCGCCGACGCGACCCCGACTGCATGGTCATCGGCGACGACCGACCCACCAACAAACCCACCTACACCGAACGATTCGGCGGACCCTTCGACCCCGTCCGCGAAGAAACCTTCGAGTGGATGAAAACCCAGCATCTCGCGATGTTCGCCTTCCGCGCCGGCGTCGGCGACGACTCCGTCCCCGCCGTCGCCATCGCCCCCGCCAACGCCGGCTTCTTCGCACTCGGCCTCGCCATGCTCCAGGGCATCCTCAACGAAGACGAGATCGGCGACGAGTTCCACCCCAAGGCCGTCATCTACACCGCGCCCCCCTTCCGCCATACCCACTTCGACGGCAAACAGGTCGTCGTCCACAACCGCACCGACGAGATCCACGAACTCTTCAGCTACAACCTCTACCCCGGACCTTCCGCCAAGAAGGGCATCTACGGCGTCCTGCTCAACCTCGGTGAAACTCAGGGCTGGACCACCGCCCACTGCTCCACCGCCCTCGTCCAGACGCCGTACGACAACCAAGTCGTCTTCATGCACGAAGGCGCCTCGGGCGGCGGCAAGAGCGAGATGCTCGAACACGTCCACCGCGAGCCCGACGGCCGACTCCTCCTCGGCGAGAACATCGTCACCGGCGAACGCAGACACCTCACCCTCCCACGCACCTGCGAAGTCTTCCCCGTCACCGACGACATGGCCCTCTGCCCGCCGCGACTCCAGACCTCCGACGTCCCGGGCCAGCACAAACTCACTCTCGTCGACGCCGAAGACGCCTGGTTCGTCCGCGTCAACCACATCACCAACTACGGCGTCGACCCGCACCTCGAGAAGACCTGCATCCATCCCACCGAGCCCCTTCTCTTCCTCAACATCGACGCCGCCCCCAACGCCACGGCGCTCATCTGGGAACACATCCACGACGCGCCCGGCCAGCCCTGCCCCAACCCCCGCGTCGTGATCCCGCGCACCGCAGTCCCCAACGTGGTCAACGGCGCCGTCACCGTCGACGTCCGCAGCATCGGCGTCCGAACCCCGCCGTGCACCAAGCTCCACCCGACCTACGGCGTCGCCGGGCTCTTCCACATCCTCCCGCCCGCCCTCGCCTGGCTCTGGCGCCTCGTCGCACCACGCGGCCACGCCAACCCCTCCATCGTCGACTCGCAAGGCCTCTCCTCCGAAGGCGTCGGCTCCTACTGGCCCTTCGCCACAGGACGACGCGTCGAGCACGCCAACATCCTCCTCAAACAGGTCCTCTCCACACGCGACACCCTCTTCTCGCTCGTGCCCAACCAGCACATCGGCGCCTGGGCCACCAGCTTCATGCCCCAATGGATCATGCGCGAATACCTCGCACGCCGCGGCTCCAACCCCTTCCGACCCGAGCAGCTCGTCGAAGCACGCTCCGCCCTCTTCGGCTACGCACTCAAAACCATCCAGATCGAAGGCACCGTCATCCCGACCTGGTTCCTCCGCCCCGAAACGCAGCCCGAGGTCGGCGAAGAAGGCTACGACAACGGCATCAAGCAGTTGAAGGAATACTTCGTCCGCGAGCTCGCGCCGTTCCAGGCCGACGACGACCTCCACCCCTACGCACGCACCATCATCGAAGCCTGCCTCAACGACGCCACCGTCACCGACTACGTCGCCCTCTCCGAAGAAGCTCCGTTCGAGTAAGCAGCCGACGACACCAGAGCCCCGCCGAACAAACAAGGGGCGTCACGCCAACTCCCCACCCCGCCACACCCGGCGGGGTTTTTCATGCGCGTTCACGCTCCACCCATGTCGTCACGCTTCGAACCTCCGAACCGCAGCTTCAATGAATCGCCATCGCAGTCCCTGAAACCGCGCCTCTCCGCAGCGTCCGGGGTCCGCTCTTCGGAAACGGTCGGGCCGCCGATAGACTCGACCGCATGGCCGCATCCGCCTTCGCCATCGCCGTCGTCTCCATCCTCTTCGCTTCGGCGCCGCCGCTCCACGAACTCGCGCCGGAACCCGTCTCCTTCGACCAACGCGATGTCGAGGGCCTCAGCTTCTCCTCACGCGCCCCAACCGACTTCGCCGGCGGGCGCTTCAGCCTCGTCGACACGGGGCGCCCGACGCCCGTCGACCCCTTGCTCGCGCCGGCGGGTCTCGAGCGCTTCATCGCCCTGCTCGATCTCGACGACGAACGCCGCTCGCTCATCGCCGCCCTCGCTCACGAGACCGACGCGACGCTCGACGCCGCACTCCTCCGCTTCCGCGAGACTTACGCCGACGCCGGTTGGAACCGGCGATACGCACGCAGCGGCGCCTCGGGCGAACGCATCGCCGCCCTCGTCGCGTTCGACGCCGACGTCACCGCCGCCATCGATCGGTTCATCGACGACGTCACGCTTGTGCTCACCGAGTCCGAACGCGACCGCATCGAGCTCGCCGCAGCCGAAGTCCGACGCGTCGCCATCGCCCAACGCTCGCCGAATTTCCTCGGCGTCGCCCTCGACCCCGTCCTCGTCATCGAACACGCCGGCCTCGACCCCCAGCACCCCTCCCGGCGACGACTCCTCTCCGACTACCGCGAACAGTCCGCGAGTCTCGTCGCTCGGACCGACGACGCCGCTCGCAGACTCCTCGAAGCGACCGCCGCGCGAGTCGTGGCCCGCGTCGAGGTCGAGGACGCGTACGCCCGCCGCTCACAGGTCACCGACGCAGAACGAGAGCGCAGGCAACGCGAGAGCGAACGCGCCGAAGCCGAACAAAGCGACCGCGTCGTCGCCTTTCTCGACAGCCGCCGCGCCCTCGACCGGCTCAACCGCTCCACGCTCACCGCCATCGTCGACGCCGCGACGCCAGACGAGGCCGACCGCCTGCTCGACGGCGCCCAACGTCTCCTCCGCCCCGTCCGCATCCAGCTCAACCTTCGCCCCCGACAACCCATGACCAACGAGCTCGCCGACGGCCGCGTCCGCCTCCTCTTCGACGCGCTCGCCGTCCCCGAACCGCCCAGCCCGTTCATGCTGCCTCCCGATCCGAACACCAGCCGCGTCGCCGCACGCCTCCTCCCGCCCCTTCCCGACGACGCGCGAGATCGGCTCGCCTCGCTCCGAGAACGCTACACCCTCGAACGCGATCGACTGCTCGAACAGCTCGAGAACGTAGCGCCGACGCCCACTTATCCCTACCTCGGCGGCGAACTCCATGTCTATCACCACCACATCGGCGCCTCGTTCGCCTCGCCCCACGGCAGCACCTACATCAGCCTCAAACGCGACGGGATCGACGCCCCAGACGTCCGACCGCAACTCGGCGCCCGCGCTCTCCGCGACCTCGTCGTCACGCCCGTCTCCGAGTTGCAGGGCGATCAGCGCCGCCTCCGCAGCATCGTCGACCAGTTCCACGCCCTCGAACGCCGCTACGCCGAACTCATTCGCGATCAGCTCCCGCTCGATGTCCGCCACGCCCTCGCCGATTTCTGACGCCCACCCCGCCGCTCTTCCCCGTCCCCCTCGGGCTCGCCCCGCTCACCCCACCTCATCCACCCGCCCGCCGCGCCCCTCCAGCACGCCCATCTCCGCCACCCGCGCCGCGAACGCCGCGTTCGCCCGATACCCCGTCTCCGCCGCCAGCAGCTTCACCACCGCTTCGGCCAGCTCGGGACGCTCCGCCGCCTGCCGCGTGTCCGCCGACAGGTCCGCCCGATCCGCAGCCCGCACCCGCATCGCGCCCGCATCAGCGACATCACCATCCCCAACGCCGGCCGCCGCCGAACGCGCGGCCGCCGCATCACCACCACCGCCCGCCGCCCGCACCACATCCGCCCCGGCCTCCTCCACCGCGCGCGACGACCGCATCAAGCCCCCCGCCGCGACACGCAACGCTTCGATCGGCGGAAACGGATGCATCGCAAACCCTCTTCCTCCCTCCCATTCAACTCCACCTTGACCGACGCGGCGCCCAGCACCGCACGGGCGCCTTGCAGCATCCGATCCACAACGCGGAAGACGCCATCACGCCGCTCTCCCGGCTCGCCCACGCCCCGACCCCGGTCGGCCTGTGCCGATCACGAAATCTGGCGAAGCCCCGGTACACTCGCCGCCATGAGCACCTCCGCACTCGCCGCGCTAATCGTCTCCGCCTCGCTCCTCGCCCAGCCGCCCCTGCACGAGATCGCCTCCGAGCCGACCGTCTTCGACGACGACGACGTCGCGTGGATCCGCTACACCTCCCGCAGCCCCGTCTCCGCTGCGATGAACCGAATCTGGCGCCGCGAGGCCGACAAGATCACCGCCCACGAGCCGCTTCTCGCCAACGCCGGCCGCGAGCGCCTCGCCGACTTCCTCCGCCTCGGCCCCGACCGCCGCGCCACGCTCGACGAACTCGCCCGCCAAGCCGAAGCCGACATCGCCGCGGCCTTCCTCCGCCTACGCGAAACCGAATCCGACATCCGTTGGGAGTGGGAACACGACTGGGCCCGGAACGCGAGCGAGTCGCGGCAAACCTTGCACGACTTCAACACCAGCCGCGACACCACGATCGACCGCTTCATAAGCGACCTCGCGCCCCTCCTCGAAGAAGCCGAGCGCGAACGCCTCCCCCTCGCCGTCGCCGAAGTCGAGCGCATCGCCTTCGCCCAGAACCACGCCAACTTCCTCGGCGTCGCGCTCGACCCCGTTCTCGTCCTCGAGGCCGCCGAACTCGAGCCCGACGACGCCGGCCTCGCCGACATGCTCGACGCCTACCGAAGCCAAGCCGCCCAACTCCTCCGCCGCAGCGAAGACGCCGCCCGTCGCGTCCACGACGCGAACTCCGCGCTCAATGAGGCCCGAGCCGAGGAAGATATAGAAAGAATTAGGCAAGTCTTCCGCGAACGCATGCTCGCCTTCATCGAGACCCGCCGCGACATCGACCGGCTCAACCGCTCCACCCTGAGCGCCATGATCGACGCCGCCGCCCCCGACCACGCCCAGCGCCTGCTCGGCGCCGCCGAACGCATCGCCCATCCCGGCCGCCTCCGCCTCAACCTCGAGCCCGGCAGCGAACTGGCCAGGGCTCTTGCCAACGACCGCACCGTCCGCATCTTCGACGTCCTCGGTGTCTGCGCCCCACAAAGCCGATTCGACGTCGTCGGAGAACCAAGGTTCCTCCGCACGCACCAGTTACGGGCGGATGGCGCCGTCCCCGCCGTACCCAAAGAAGTCATCGAACGCCTCGCCCCGATCCGGGAGCGCTACATCGACGATCGCGACCGCATCCTCGAGATCCTCGAGCGCTTCTCAACCCTGCCCGACACGCCGTACCTCGGCGGAAGGACGCGTCTCCAACGCGGCGATCTCTCGCTCGAATTCCAAACTCCCATCGGCGAAGCCCGCGTCACCGTCTCCGGCGACCCCTTCGGCATCCCCGACGACTACGAATCGCTCGACAGCGACCTAATTAGAACGCTGATCGAAACTCCCGACGGCGAACTCGACCCCGACCAACGCCGAATCCGCATCATCATCCGGCATCTCCGCGACCTCGAACGCCGCACCGTCGACGCCATCCGCGACGCGCTCCCGCCCGACCTGCGCAGCGCGATCGCCCACATCTGAACGTCCAACCCACCTGTCCCCCAGCACCCCACTCCACCCGCTCGCTCTCTCAACAACACACCCCCAGCCGCCGCCACCGGCCCACCCCCCCTCCCGGCCCGGCCCACCAGCCCCCACTTTCTCCCGCCACCCTCCATCCGGGCCTCCCAACCACTGGCGACCCGACCCCCGTGGTGGTACACCTCTTCACATGACCGACCGCCCCGACAACGTCCGTGTTCACCGCGCCTCGCCGCGCGACCTCGCCGCCGTCGCCGACCTCTTCAACAGATACCGGCAGTTCTACGGCTCGCCCGACGAACCCCTCGTCGTCCGCGCCTTCATCGCCGAACGCTTCCGCGCCAACGACTCCGTCATCTACGTCGGCCTCCTCGACGAACAAGTCGTCGGCTTCGCCCAGCTCCTCCCCAAACTCTCCTCCTCCTCGCTCGCCCGCGACTGGGTTCTCAACGATCTCTACGTCGACGAATCCGCCCGCCGCTCCGGCGTCGGCCGCGCGCTCATCGACGAAGCCATCGCCTTCGCCAAAGCCGCCGACGCCACAAAGCTCACGCTCAAAACCGGCGCCGACAACGAAGCCTCACAACGCCTCTATGAAAACTTCGGCTGGCAACGCGACGACCGCTTCTTCTTCTACACCATGCCCATCGGCGGCAACCCCGCCGGACCTCCCGACTAATTCACCACTCGACCGTCAATTGGTCGAGATCCACGACCGCCGCCGCCGGCACGCCGAACACCCCGCCTCATCGCCGCGCACGCATCTCCCCGCACCACCGCCGACCACACCCCACCCGGTCGAACTCACCCCAAAAACCAAAGAACCCCGCGTCCTGGCGGGGCTACTGGTCGCGCTTCTTGGCGCTCGGCCCGGCGCCGGAGGGCAGGTGCACCACCCCACCAACGCCGCGCGATCGGGGCCCCCTACGCGATCCTACCCCATCACGCCGCATCAAGACCGGCGCCACGGGTCGAGCCCGGCCCGCCGCCGTTCCGCGCCTCAAACGACCCACTCTCCCAACGATTTGGCTCATTTGCTTTCAATTGCCGGTTTCTTTGTCATCTGCGGCTCGGCACCGCCGCATCGCACCTACCTTCTCCGTTATCGCTCGCATTGTGCGCGTGTCAACAACGGCTACGCTCCACCGCGGGCCGACCCCCACGAGAGAAGAGTCTCACATGAAAATGTTCGCCCCCGGCCTCGGCGCGGTCACCGCGCTCGCCGCCATCGCTGTGCCGTCCCACGCCCAATCACTCGCGTTCTTCATCACCGACCAACTCCACTCCACGCAAGCCACAATCGGTTCCAACGATGACGGCACCGACGCTTCCTCTCAATACATCGGCGGGATTTCCGTCGATACGTTCGCGTTCGAGGTCACCGAAGTGTCCACCGTGCAGATCGACGTGCTCTCGTACGACGCGTTCCCGACGTACTTCGACAGCTTCCTCCGCCTCTACGAGGACGACGGCCAGCCTCTGTCGGCCGCCAACTTTGTCGCCTCAAACGACGACGCCACCGTCGGCAGCGACCGCAACGGCTCCACCCGCTCGCTGGATTCGTTCCTCGAACTCACGCTTCAGCCGGGCCGCTACATCGTCGCCGTCGGCGCATTCAATCTCGGAAACACCGAGGCCGACGCGGGGTTCTCTGACGGACTCCTTGTCGCACCAACCGGAACGCCCACCCCGATCGACACCGGCGCGTACCAACTCGACATCTTCGGCGACTTCGTCATGGGCACGATCGAGAACGGCACCACGCACGACCGCCACTTCACCATCGCCGACGCCGTCGCCACCTCCTCCAAGAACGACACGCTCTTTCTCTTCGCCAGCCGCTATTCCGAAAGCGGCATCCAGTTCAACGACGCCGACGTCGACATCGTCGGAAACGGCCCCGACAACACGCTCATCCTCGGTCAACTCGCCGGCGACCGCATCTTCAGCCACGACAGCCAGGACCAGAGCGCCGTCAGCGGCTTGACCCTCGCCCAGGGACGCTCCGACCAAGGCGCCACGAACGGCGGCGCCGTCTCCTCGCGTGGCTTCGTCTCCTACTCCAACGTCGTCATGCGCGACAACCAAGGCAGCAGCATCTCAAGTTCCATCAGCGTGCGCGACGGCCGATTGTCATTGGACCGCTGCATCGTCGAGTCCGGCGTCGTCGATCCGGGTGGGACTCGCTCCGGCATCTTCGTCGGCTTCGGCGGCGCCTTCGAAGCCGTCAACTCGGTCTTCGCAACGGGCGACGTCAACGCTCTGCTGTTCGCCCAGAATGCCGACACCACCGTCGAATTCACCAACTGCACCGTCGTCGATGGCGGCTTCGGAGCGGGAGGCATCCAGATGACGACCGGCTCCTCCGCGATCATCACCAACTGCGTCTTCGACGCCGCCGTCGCCTCCTTCGCCACCGGAGACGTTACAGCTACCCGCAACCTCTACCCGGGCCTCACCGGCGACAACTTTGACGCCGCGCCCAACTTCGTCGACGCCGCCAACGGCGACTTCCGCCTCACCGCCGACTCCCCCGGCATCGACGCCGGCGACTTCGACGCCTACTCCGACGCCGGCGGCGAAGGTCTCCTCGACATCGCCGGCAACCTCCGCTTCAACGACGTCCCCGGCGTCGCCAACTTCTCAAGCCCCTTCGCTATCGACCTCGGCGCCTTCGAAGCCGCCCCCGACGCCCTCGCCTCCACATGCCCAGGCGACCTCACCGGCGACAACGCCGTAAACGCCGACGACCTCCTCCAAGTCCTCGGCAACTTCGGACAGACCTGCCCCTAACCGACCCGGCGCCCCTTCACATCCCCTCACACAACGACCGCCCGCCGAACCCTTCTCGGCGGGCGGTTTCGTGTCCGCATCACAGCGACCGACACCTCCGAAACCTGCGATCGCCACCACGGCTTGCTCCCCCACGGCGTAACCGCCCGGTCGAAGCTCAGCACCCATCCTACCCAACACCACCACGAGCCAGTCGCGACGTCTTAGGATTTACCCGAGACATCGAGGTTACCCGTTGCCGCGGCGACTGAGCGCCCACATACTTGCCGCCAACCGCGTTCGCACGTAGAACATACGACGTCAACGAGATGCCAAGCCGCCGTCCGACCGCGGCGGCTCCTCCGGGAGCGAAGCGTCGAATCGACCCAGCGCGCCCGGAGCCATTCAGCGAGCAGTACCGATGCAAAAGCCTCCGGAAGTCGCCCCCTCCCTCCCGCTCGCGCCCACCTTCGTCACCGAACGCTCCGTCAGCGGCCGGCACATGTCCGTCGAAGCAAAGGCCCTCGCAAGACAGCACTTTGAGATTCCCTATTTTCTGTTCATCGTGATAGTAATTGTTGCGACGTTTCTCTTCTCCCTCTTCGGCATGACCGCCCTCCACACCGTGGCGGATGCGCTCAACGGACCGCTCGGCGATCGCCTCGAACGCCTGATCGAACGCCCCGCATTCGGGTACGTCGTCTTCCCGGCACTCGCCTTCGTCGCCGGCGTCGTAATCCATCGCCTCCACGCCTACCGCCCCCGCCTCCGCACCGTCGAACTCCCCGGCCCCTGCCCCCAGTGCGCCTACCACGTCGCACCGCCCGACCTCCTCCCAGACTTCCCCGCCACCCCCCGTTCCACCGGCTCCCTCGCCTACGAAACCGTCTCCTGCCCCGAGTGCAACTGCCGACTCATCACCTTCCGACCCGCCGACAACCACCAGCACGCCTCCGACCAACCGCCGCCGACGCGCACCTCATCGGACCCCGCCTAGCGACCCGCCGAACCCCCCTCGGCGCCCGCTATCGTGTCCGACATGAACGAGCCCAAGGCCGACCAACCCTCACCCGCTCCCGCGAACTCGCCCGCGCCCACTCCCGCAAACACCCCCGCCCCCCCC
>Ga0207419_1002793_pt1 | contig 11037 bp, 10 predicted proteins | sample ElkSloMetagenome_4_FD_184723 | JGI IMG/M metagenome (GOLD analysis project Ga0207419, IMG submission 184723) | Hot spring microbial communities from Elkhorn Slough, Monterey Bay, USA - MD2A (version 2) | ecosystem: Environmental > Aquatic > Marine > Intertidal zone > Estuary: Microbial mat ... | reverse complement strand
CCCCGCCACATTTTGGCGGGGTTTTGTTTTTGAAGAATTATGCTGAATTCTTAAATAACGATTGCTTTACAAGGCTTAAGATATATTCCAGATTATCGGAGTCTTTAATCTTTACTTCATAAGCGCCATTTCCCCAGTGCCCAACATTTGAAATATCACGAGATATATTTTTAGGGTCATCTAATTCTCCGCTCTTCATGTTGATTACCAATTTCAAACTTTTTCCTAAAAAGATTATATCACAAAAGGTATTACCATCTACTTTAAAGCCAACGAAGTGTTTCCTAGGATTTAATGTTATATTTTCATGCAGGTTCAATACTCCTTCTTTAAATTTTCCATATAACTCACGTATTTCAAATTCGGTCTTTAGTAAGTGTTCTTGTTCTGTAAATACCTTAACTTCATTTGATACCTTTTCTATTGTTTCATCAGACCTAGAAATAGTTTTTATGCTTTCTTGGGCACTTGATTTAATTACTTGCTCGTATCTTACGGTATCATTCGCATATTTCTTTACTTCCCACAACTCAATTGGAAGGTCTTTGAAATTTATTGCCTCTCTCTGATAAGTTGTAAATGATGGAGAAATGAAAATAACTTTAGATTGCGACCAATCAATATCATTCCTTTTTAATGTCCTAGATTTCAATTCATTAAACTCAAGAATGAAATCTGCTTTGTTGTTCAGCATTAAAGATAAATAGGCATAACCTTGATCAATTACGCTAAAGTTTTTATCTCTTTTATATTCGATGATAACGAATGAATTATTTTCATTATCGAATGCTAGAGTATCAATCCGGAAATTATTCAAAGAAAACTCAGACTTAACAAATTCTAGTTTTAGAACTATATCAAGATTTTCTTCTGTGATTTTTTGTATTTCTCTTTCTAATTTGAATGATGTTTCTTTGATGTGTTCTAGTACTTTCCCTAGTTTATATAAAGCCATTCTGTCTCTTGAAAAAATATACTCAAAAACTATTGTCACTTAAATATATCAAATTTGATATAACTTGGTGTACTACACGCAATTTCAGTTGTGTTGTTTGTAAAAATTCGAATGTGAATTGTAAGATTTACCAACAATAAAAGCACTGCCACATCTTTGCGGGGTTTTGTTTTATGCTTAGTTTAAATGCATGATAAAAGTACTTGCCAAAATAGTGAAAAAGGGGATTTTAGGCTTTGTCGCGCTTTTATTGTTATATCTCATTTTTTCGATCCTTTTATCTATAATTCCAACATCACCCCAAAAATTAACTTGTACCAAAAACAATAGCATTTATATAGCTACTAATGGGGTACATTTAGACATCATCATCCCAAAAGAACACCTCACAAATCATTACATACAAGCATTAGAATTGGGCAATAAAACCCGATACATAGCCTTTGGTTGGGGCGATAAGGGATTTTACCTGTATACACCTACTTGGAAAGACCTTGAGTTTTCTACTGCATTTAAAGCCCTATTTTTGCCCAGTGAAACCGCTATGCATGTTACTAGATACTCCGCTAGATATGCGCATTGGCACCAAATCCAACTCTGTGAAACCCAACTAAAAGATTTGCTCAACTACATTGATCATTCCTTTAAAAAAACAGATAGCGGGCAATGGCTTCTTATCCCCAATACAGGCTATTCTCAAAATGATTCTTTTTATGAAGCAAATGGCCATTACAGTTGCATTAATACCTGTAACAATTGGGCAAATAAAGGCCTAAAAATAGCAGGGATAAAGACAGCGCTATGGTCTCCATTCGATAAGGGAATACTTTTTCATGTTCATTAAAATTCACTTCATCGCCTGAGTTGGTAAATGATGATGTAATAAAAGTCGTATCTCAATTTTGTGACGCCATACGCGCCCATAAAAAGTAAGTGGGCTTTGGTATTTTTTCGTGACTGTTTATTACAAGTAATAGGACTTTCTTAAATTGCTAGCAAACCATTTAAAGTTTGCTGTGAAGAAATATCTATTCCTCCTGTTGGTCATTTCAGTATTTTCTTGCCAAGAAAAGCCACCCAACGTGGTATTCATTTTAGTAGACGATTTGGGTTGGGCAGATTTGGGTTATGCAGGTAGCACCTTTTACGAAACGCCTCATATAGATGCGTTGAGCCAAAAAAGTGTGCGGTTTACCAATGCCTATGCTTCAGGCTCGGTTTGTTCGCCATCGCGCGCTGCTATTATGACGGGTAAACACCCCGTTAGGCTGAACATTACCGATTGGATTCCGGGGCAAAATCCACCGAACCAAAAGTTGATCGGCCCGCAAGATTTGGATGAGTTGCCACTAAAAGAAAATACCTTGGCAGAAATGCTAAAGCAAAATGGCTATACTACCTTTTTTGCTGGCAAATGGCATTTGGGAGACGAAGGCTATTTTCCTGAAAACCAAGGCTTTGAGACAAATAAAGGAGGACATGACAGGGGAAGCCCACCCGGCGGATATTACACACCTTACAAAAACCCTAAGTTGAAAGACGGCCCCGAAGGCGAGTACCTCACAGACCGATTGACCGATGAATCGATTCAGTTTTTAGAAGAAGCAGGAGAAAATCCGTTTTTGCTTTTTCTTTCATTCTATACGGTTCATACACCCATACAGGCCCATAAAGCATCTGTAAGTTACTTTAATAAAAAATTAGATAATCTTACTATTCCAGATTCTACCCAAAAAGAAGAGGGGCGAGGTGTAACGAGGTTGGTGCAAAGCAATGCAGAATACGCTTCTATGGTTTATGCTATGGATAAAAATGTAGGACGATTGATTGAAGCATTGAAGCAACAAGAACTCTACGAAAACACCTTGTTGATATTTACCTCTGACAATGGAGGACTATCCACTTTGCTTAAAAACCGCAACTTAGCGCCTACTTCTGTTTTGCCTCTACGCGGTGGTAAAGGGTGGCTGTACGAAGGCGGGATTAGAGTACCTTTGCTCATTAAACCGCCCAATTATCCTACTAAAGGAAAAGTTGTAGATGAACCTGTTATTGGTCACGATTTTTTGCCAACCATTCTTTCTTATGTTGGTATTGAACAAACGGAGGCTTTGGATGGCAAAAACCTTCAACCTTTAATGGAAAATGGAAAGGATTTGGATAGAACTTCAATTTTTTGGCATTATCCGCACTACCACGGCAGCGGCTGGACGCCCGGCGCTGCTATACGCCAAGGTGATTGGAAATTGATAGAATTCTATGAAACCGATAAAGTAGAATTGTACAATTTAGCAGATGACCTTTTAGAAAAAAATGACTTGTCGGAGCGGTTTCCAGAAAAAGTAAAAACGCTGCGAAAGCTTTTGCAAGAGCAACAAGCGGCTATGGATGCAAAGCAACCCCTCATAAACCCTGATTATGTAAGCAAAGATTGAAAGCCAATTGGCCAGTAGGAGTCAAGCCACGAAAAGAAAATAAAAAAAACATTGAATCTACCGAAGAAGCTGGTCTTTTAAGCGTAGTTTGTTAATTTAAAATGTACCAAACTTCCAGCTAAATGAGAGTTGCTTGTTTTATTATTTATTTTTTGGTCTCGCTAGGTCTTTATGCGCAGCAAGACAGTGTATATACAAAAGAATATTTAGATAAGAGTACGCGTTTTGCATGGCTTACTTTTGGGGGAGATTTGAATTACCTTATTACCGGTGGAAATACCCAACAGCTTTTAAATTCAACAAAGCAAAATACAGCATTTGGTGGCACCCTTATGCCTAGACTTACAATAGGGGGCATTCATTTTTGGGGACATGCCGATTTCTATGTCTCCTTTCCGCTTTCATTCCTTACTTATCAAAATATGCCTGTAGGGCTACATGAGTTGGAGGTATACCAAGGTGTAGAAACAGGAGCTCGAATTTACCCACTCAAATTAAAACCGCAGAGTCTAAGGCCGTTTGTAGGTATTAGTTTTAGAAGGTTTCGCTTTGCCCAAGAATCAGAAGAGCGTATTTCTAATAATGGGGTGCCGAGTTACGGTAGATTTACACACCCTGTGCAGTTTGGGCTCACTTATACCTCAAATAAATGGCACGTTTCTGCTTCTGCCTATTACAATTATCAAAACAACTTTAGCTACTACATTGCCCCTGATCAAACCGCCAATGTTGAGTTAAATCCCCTATCCGTTAATTTAAGTCTTTTGAGGTACATCGATTCTGACAGAAACATGCGGAATCCAAGGGCTGTTGGTCAGGTCAATAAAATACATCAAATCTTGAAGGCTAAAAATAGACTGAGTGCATGGTTTTTTGGTATCGGTCCTTCTTCTGCCCTGCAAATTTCTAAATCATCTTACTTGAGGCAAAACTTCCCTTTTTACTATGATGATTTCTCTGCTGCTATTTTGCCCGATTTTTCTTTTGGGCGCTATTTCTTTGGACCTGATTTAAATGTAAACCTTACCTATAGAACCTACGGCGATAAGTATGAGGGCTTCAATAATGAAATCAGAAAACGCAGGCATTCGGTGGGTGTAGAATCAGTAAAGTTTCTCTTTAATTGGTTAGGCTTTGTTCCTTTCGCAGGTGCTTCACTCACTTATGAGCATCTTAAAACAGCTGCAAACGGCGTAGATTACCAAGAAAATAAACTAGCTCTTGGGTTGGTTTTCGGTTGGGATATTCGCGTTACGCACACTGGCAATAGCCTTTTAAGAACAAACCTGCGCTATTATCCTAATTTACATATTAATGTAGAGGGTGAAAAAATGATGTTCGATCATCTAGAATTTAATTTTATACAGTGGGTCCATTTTATAGGTAGAAAAAAAGCCTTATGAAATTACTTACAAGAACTGCGAAAATATCTTTGATTGCCCTCGGTTTTTTGATACTTCTCATTATCGTACTTTTTGGTTATCAGGACATTCCCCTAGAAGATTTAAAGGCAAAATATACCAATGCAGCTTCTGCATTTATAAAAGTTGGTGGTATGGATGTGCATTATCGAGACGAAGGGCCATCTACAGATTCTATTCCCATTGTGTTGATACACGGTACAGGTGCCAGTTTGCATACTTTTGAGGATTGGGTAAGTGAATTAAAGACAAAACATCGGGTAGTAAGTATGGATTTGCCCGCTTATGGGCTTACAGGGCCATTTCCAAATCGAGAATATTCGATAACGAATTACGTAGAGTTTGTGAAGGATTTTTTGACTAAAATAGGTATTGAAAAATGTATTTTAGGCGGCAATTCATTAGGTGGTGGGATTGCTTGGAACTTTACGGTGGCTTATCCCGAAATGGTAGAAAAATTGATATTGATAGATGCTTCGGGCTACCCATCTCAGTCTAAGAGTACGCCACTGGCCTTTCAGGTAGCGCGTATGCCTATTATTAAAAATATCTTTACTTTCATTACTCCGCGTTTTGTAGCAAGGGCCAGTGTAGAGAATGTTTATGCAGACAAAAGTAAAGTAAGCGATGAATTAGCAGATCGTTATTTTGAACTTACCCTAAGGAAAGGCAACAGACAAGCCTTTATCGATAGATTTGAAGCAAAAAGAGATGTTACTGCTTATAGTAAAATTAAGTCTATTGAGCAGGAGACTTTAGTGCTTTGGGGTGCAGAAGACGATTTGATCCAAGTAGAAAATGCTTATAAGTTTCATAGAGACCTGCCTAATGACACTTTGGTAATTTTGGAGAACGTAGGCCATGTACCTATGGAAGAAAGTCCCCAAGAAAGCTTGGCAGCAGTAAGGGCCTTTTTAGATGAGGATTGAGTTTTCTTGTTTGGGCTATTTACCCTAAACCTTAGTATCTTTTTTTGGTTGTTTTTTTATTTATTTGATGAAAATTTTGCAGCCAAGCCTCAATAAAAACAATAAGAAGTAAATGATAAAGAGAATCATACTCCCACCCTTTCAAAAGTTTGTAAAAACCGAAAGCTTAGCAGGCATGTTGCTGTTCGGTGCTACCATTATTGCACTTATCTGGGCCAATTCTCCCTTTGGAGCATATTACGAGGCCTTATGGGAACAGACCATAGGTATTTCTTTTGAAGACTATGAGATAAAGAAGCCTATTATACTTTGGATAAACGATGGGTTAATGGCGGTTTTCTTTTTTGTAATCGGGCTTGAGTTGAAAAGGGAATTGCTTATTGGCGAAATAAACTCTGCTAAAAAAGCAGCTTTTCCCCTTATTGCGGCTTTAGGCGGTGTTATTGTACCCGTGATTATGTATCTTATATTAAACCATAGTCCAGAAACTGAAAAAGGCTGGGGCATACCAATGGCAACAGATATCGCCTTTGCTTTGGCATTGTTGGGTACCTTGGGCAATCGTGTACCGCTAAGTCTCAAAATATTTTTAACTGCTTTTGCTATTATAGATGATATTGCTGCCGTACTTGTCATAGCTATTTTCTATAGTGGCAATATAACTTGGCTATACATTGTTTATGGTGGTATCCTCATTGCTTTGTTGGGTGTACTTTACTACACAAAAAAGTACTCATTTACTATAGGCATTGCCTTGGCTGTGGTTATTTGGTTCTTATTTTTAAAATCTGGCGTACACCCTACCATAGCGGGCGTTTTACTTGCCTTTACCATTCCGTTAAAAAGGAGGCTTAATATAAAAATGTATTCGCATGAGCTCGAAGCTATTTCTAAACAACTCTCTGATGTGCAAGACGATGATGAAAGGCATTTGCTCACCGAGGCCGAAGCGGAACATATAGATAATTTAGACGGTCTTACTTTTGAGGTGCGTTCACCTTTGCAACATTTAGAACACAAGCTGCATACGCTGGTAGCCTATATTATCTTACCTATTTTTGCCTTCGCCAATGCTGGGGTAGCCATTAGTTTTAGTGGTAATTATGACCTTTCTTTAATGGGTAACATTGCCATTAGCCTATTGGTAGGTAAATTTTTAGGCGTCGCCCTATTCTCTTACCTAGGTTATAAGCTAAAAATAACAGAACTACCCACAGGGGTCAATTTTAATCAGATCCTAGGTATTGCAGCAATTGCTGGTATTGGCTTTACTATGTCTATTTTTATCGATAACCTGGCTTTTCAAGGAACGCCAATTTATATTAACTCAGCAAAAGTAGGAATTATCATCGGTTCAGTTACTTCTGCTATTTTGGGCTATTCTATTTTGCGGTTTTCTAGTGCAAAAGATAATTTGGAGAATGAAAAACAATCTGCTGAGTTGCAAGAGGTAACCGAGGCTTAGCTTTTTCCTGTGCTCTATTAATGCTTAAAAATAGTGGATGAACGATACTCCAAACCCAAGGAATCAGTAGACGAATACATCCAACTAGCAAAGGATATTAATGGAGGAGATTTGATTGGAAAGAAGAAATTATTAGGCCTGCTATAAGCAAGCACATACCAAACACCCTCTAGAATGGCATACTCATAGAGATGCAGTTAGCGTGACGCGGTCAGCGTGACCCGGTCAGTCTAATATTAACATATTGATGAGATAATTTATATTTGAGTAACTGCGCATTTTTAAGTAGTTAGTTACTTGTTTTGATTGATCCAAGATGAAAACTCACATAATCATATTTGCTCTTTTCTTTTTGATTGGCTGTTCTTCTAAACAAAAGAATGATTTTTATGATTATGGTGTATTTGAGATAAGACTGCCTAAAGAACCCAAAACAGAGAGTTTAAATAGCATAGATTCTTATGCAGCAAAAATAAATTTTGATAGCACCTCGTTTGGATTTGATTATGGACGCTACTCTCCAAAAATGACGCTTTCCCCAAAAGAATATTTGGATAACAAAGAGTGGGAAACGCAAGAGAATTTTATCATAGCTACAGTTGTCGATTTTGGACAACGAGATTTCGTTAGATATGACTCTTTAGGTAATGGACAATTTATTGCGATTTATAGTGTGAATGATGATACTATGTTTAGGAAAATCGCAAAGGATAAGATTCTACTTGAAAAATCAGATATTGAATTTGATGGTGACACCTTGAAATACAGATTCAAGTTACCTGAAAAGCTTCAAGAGTTTGATTTCTATTTGTCAGAAGATGATTCTGTTTTTAGTAGAATTTTTGTTGCTAAAGACTTTACGAAATATAGGTCTGGGAAATATATTTTAGACAAGGAATCATGCACAAACAAATTGAACTGTTTAAGACAGTTGAGCATTTGGACATATAGTTATGGAAAGATTTCGAAGGAAGAACTACTTGGCATCTTGAAAAGTGTAAAGCTGAAGAAAAACTGAACATATATCACATAAAAAACTATGCTTCAGGTAGCTGGACTGGAAAACTTTTAGCCATCGTTTCTGTATAGCACTTTAATTACTGTTAAACCAGCATGATATTTATCTTAGCGTCACTCAACGTATTGAAGAACCCATCCGAAAAAACAAAATGGTTTAACTACGAAATACAAGTAGAATCTAAGTTCCCCAAACTTATTTTCATCAACTGTGATTTTTAGTCGCGGAAAATTTCGATATAAAATCATCATCAACATCTTTGATTAAAAACATAAAACAATGATAAAATGAATAAATATGCTGAGATAGATTCAAGCGAGTTTCCCATTATAAAGGTTGTTTTTACGGGTGAAGCTGCAACCGCCGAGAACTTTCCGATTTATCTGGAAGAGGTAAAGCAAAACTATGCAAGTGAGCAACCTATTGCGATAATATTTGATGCCACCAAAGCGGTTTTTCCAGGGATCACCTATCAAAAAATGCAGGCCCAATGGCTCAAAGACAATGAGCAACTGATGAAAAACTTTTGTAAAGGTACAGCTTATGTAATTCCTAATCTTATTATTAGAAATGTGCTTAGCGCTATTTTTACTTTCCAAAAACAGCCCGTACCTTATTTGGTGTGTAGCACCAATACCGAAGCAGTTGCCTGGGTAAAAAAACAATTAGAAACGCCTCATGCTTAAATGGAATGACCTTGAACTGTTTAAAAATTAAATACTTAAGAAATTAAAAACTGCTAACAACCAAAACAGCCATTGGAATAATCAGTGTTTTCTAATGCATTTAACTATTGCTTGCACCACCAAGTAGTGCCATATTTTTTAGCTGCCATAATAATTAGTAAGCCGATTATAAAAATGCTAAAATCCTAGATAGGGTTCAAAACCCTCCATAGGGTTGTACTGTAAAGATTTAAATCAACTCTTGAAACAACTCCCAACTTTTGGCCGCGAGTTGCGTGGTAAGGTGCTCAAGGTAATAAGAACCTGCCGCCGGATCAGCTACTTTGTCAAAATAGGCTTCTTCTTTTAAGATGTTGGAGATGTTCCTTGCAATGTGTGTAGAAAAAGCGTCGCTTTGCTCTATGCCTTCGTTATGTGGCAGTATCAATAAGCTATTGCAACCACCTATGATTCCCGACATGGCTTGCCCCGTGTTGGAGAGCATATTCAAATAAGGATCTTCTTTGGTTTCTTCGCTTATTTCAATGCTGGTTATGGCTGAAATGTGCAGATCACTGGCTTTGAATGCAACAGTATACTGATTGGCTATTTCAGTGAATAAAAAGCGTAGGGCACGCAAGCGGGCTATCTCAAAAAAGTAATTATTCCTTAAGTGTATACCAATAGAAATTTGTTTGAGCACTTCGGCAGCAGAGATGCCTTTCTCGCCCAAGGTCTCGACTAATTTAACAGCTTCGGCTAGTAAATCAGCAGTTTCTTCGCTGTAAGAAACTTCAGTAGCCCCTATACTCAGTTGCAATTTAAACTGAGGCAAGGCTTGCAAACCTTTAAATATAGCTGCCAAGGTGGCCTCATCTGTTTCTGAAAATTGGCAAAGTAATTCTCCGGTCACCTTTTCAGTATCAAAACCATTGGCTTTGATATAGGCAAGGTAGTTAGTCGCCAATTTTTCTGGTAAGCCTTTTAGGTGGAAAGATACCGAACAAAAGTTAAGTTGCACATCTTTTAAAAGTATGGCCAAATTATCGGTAGAGAGTGGGGCGGGGAGGTAGAACAACAAGCCTTCTGCACCATTTTCTAAAGCATTTAAAGCGATTCTATTGGCCGTCTCCAAATCGTCCACTTCAATTTTTTGGGTGTTGTACCAATACCTGTAACCAAAGTCGGGGTTCTCGGTATTGAGCAAACTGTTTTGGATGGTGGAGAAGTTCTTCTCCGTTTCTCCAATGTAAGAAGCATCGTAAAAAGGTTGTACATCAAAGCCTTCTTTGGTTTGCCAAACCAAGCTTTCTTCATAGTCTTTGTCTCTCAGGTCAGCGATTATTTTTTGTTTCCAAGCTTCTTTATCTACTTCTGAGAAGTCACTGAAGTTTAGTTTTTTATTTATATCACTCATGTTTTTGGTATTTAGAAGTTAGCTCTTGGCTATTAGTTTTTTGTTTTTTACGTCATTGCGAATGAAATGAAGCAATCTGCTAGCTAATAGGTTTTGGATTACTTCGCGATGCTCGTAATGACGATATTACGAAGACGAGGATATTACTCACAAATCTCATCTATCCATTTATCATCTACTTTGGCACCTGTTAGGTGAAAAACCGCGCCGACTACACAGCCGTTAGGGCCTGTGGAGTCTACCAAATAGCGGTAATCAAAACCAAAGTCTATAGGTTCGCCCAATATTTTACGCACATAAGCGGTGTCACTTCCGATTTCGATTAAGTCTACTGCTTGTTGCAAACTTTCAAAATCGTTATGTTCTTGATAATGCTGGCCATAAACCTCCACTTTAGGGGGTTGTTGGCAGCTTACCAAAAAGCTTATGAGTGTTAATATGTAAAGGGCGTTTTTCATTTGTTTAATTTATCGCACTCATCTGTGATGAGTGTGTATGGGTTACGCATTTTAAATGCGTTTCTAAAATCATCCTCATTACAAATGAGGACGATTACTGTTTGGTTTTTCCGTCATTGCGAACGAAGTGAAGCAATCTGTTGGCTAATCGGGTAAAGATTGCGTCGTGTTGCTCGCAATGACGAGCTTATTAATTATTCCGCCACTTCTTCTTGCAAATCGCTTATCAATCTCTCCAATATCTTAGTAGCAGCTTCGGGTATTTTAGTACCCG
>Ga0207419_1002792_pt1 | contig 11049 bp, 7 predicted proteins | sample ElkSloMetagenome_4_FD_184723 | JGI IMG/M metagenome (GOLD analysis project Ga0207419, IMG submission 184723) | Hot spring microbial communities from Elkhorn Slough, Monterey Bay, USA - MD2A (version 2) | ecosystem: Environmental > Aquatic > Marine > Intertidal zone > Estuary: Microbial mat ... | reverse complement strand
TCCTCAGCCGCATCGACGACCCCGCCGACCTGCGCGCCCTGAGCAATGAGGAGCTCGGCAAACTCGCCGTTGAGCTGCGGGCATTTCTGATCGACAGCGTCTCGCGCACCGGCGGTCATCTGGCGGCCGGGCTTGGCGTGGTGGAACTGACCATCGCCCTGCATCATGTCTTTGACACCCCAGAGGATCGCATCATCTGGGACGTTGGCCACCAGGCCTATCCGCACAAGATCCTCACCGGGCGGCGCGAGCGCATGCATCGCATGCGCAAGAAGGGCGGCCTCTCCGGCTTCCCCAAGCGCAGCGAGAGCGCCTACGACACCTTCGGCGTCGGCCATTCCAGCACCTCGATCAGCGCCGCGCTCGGCATGGCCATCGCCGCCAAGCTCAAGGGCGAGCGCCGGCAGGTCATCGCCGTTATTGGCGACGGCGCGCTCGGCGCCGGCATGGCCTTTGAGGCGCTCAATCACGGCGGTCCGCTCGACCCCGATGTGCTGGTCATCCTCAACGACAACGAAATGTCCATCAGCCCGCCGGTCGGCGCTATCAGCAGACACCTGTCCAAGCTGCTGTCCGGGCGCTTCTACACCCGCATGCGCGAGGGCAGCAAGAACGCGCTGGCCAAGATGCCGCAGTTGCGTCAACTCGCCGGGCGCTGGGAAGAGCACATGAAGGGCATGGTCATGCCCAGTACCTACTTCGAAGAGCTCGGCTTCAACTACATCGGCCCCATCGACGGCCACGACATCGACGCCGTCGTCGCCACGCTCAAGAACATGAAACAGATGCCCGGCCCGCGGCTGCTGCACCTGGTCACGCAAAAGGGCCACGGCTTCGAGCCCGCCGAGCACGCGCCCACCACCTATCACGGCGTCACCCCGTTTGACCGCGCCACTGGCGCTCTGCACAAGAACAAGAGCGCCAAAAGCAAGGCCGGCAAGAGCTACACCCAGATCTTCGGCGACTGGCTCTGCGACACCGCCGCCAGCGATCCGCGTCTGCTCGGCATCACGCCAGCCATGCGCGAAGGCTCCGGCCTGGTCGAGTTCGCCAAACGCTATCCCGAGCGCTACTTCGACGTCGGCATTGCCGAACAGCACGCCGTCACCCTCGCCGCCGGCATGGCCTGCGAAGGCATGAAGCCGGTGGTGGCCATCTACTCGACCTTCCTGCAACGGGCCTATGATCAACTGGTGCACGACGTCTGTCTGCAAGGGCTCGACGTCACCCTCGCCGTCGACCGCGCCGGCCTCGTCGGCGCCGACGGCGCCACCCATGCCGGCAGCTTCGACCTGAGCTATGCCCGCCCGCTGCCCAATCTCGTCATCGCCGCCCCCGCCGACGAGAACGAATGCCGGCAACTGCTCGCCACCGCCTACCAACACCCCGGCCCCGCGCTGGTGCGCTACCCGCGCGGCACCGGCCCCGGTGCGGCCATCGACAAACAGGCCAAGCCGCTGCCCATCGGCAAGGGCGAGCTGCGCCGTCAGGGCCTGGACGTGGCCCTGCTCGCCTTTGGCAGCCGCGTGGCCGCCGCCGAGCAGGTCGGCGAACGCCTTGGCCTCACCGTCGCCAACATGCGCTTCATCAAGCCGCTCGACGAGCTGCTGATCCTGGAGCTGGCCGATCGCCATCGGCTGTTGGTCACCATTGAAGAAAACGCCATCGCTGGCGGCGCCGGCTCCGCGGTCTCCGAGCTCCTCGCCGAGCACGGCATTAACGTCCGCTGTCTGCACTTGGGCCTGCCGGACCTCTGTCAGGAACAGGCCGAGCATGGCGAACAGCTCGCCGCCTGTGGGCTGGATGCGGACGGGATCGAGGCTAGCGTGCGGATGGAAATGGCCGAGCTCGAACCCGCCCTCGCCCTAGACGCGAGTAAGGATTCCGTACAGCTAAGGGAGGTCGTCAGGCAATGACGCGCCGCGCCATCGCCGCCGCGCTTGCCGCGGCGGTGGCGCTTGTGCTGCTCACGCCCTGGTTGTTGGGCCTGGTTGCGGAGCAGCGCTACCGAGCCGGCCTCGAAGCGCTGTCCAGCTCTGGCTATCGCGTCTTACAGCACGAGTACCGGCGCGACTGGCTGCGTTCCACGGCGCTGCTGGTGATCGCACCACCCAGCAACAACGGCGTGGAGCCACCGCGGCTTCAGGTCGCGAGCCGCATTGCCCATGGTCCTCGCGGCGATGCCTGGTCTGCATGGCCGCCGGCCGTCGCCGTCGCGCGCAGCCGGCTCACCGTGGTCGGCGGCCCACGCCGACTGCCGCCGCTAACGCTGAACACCGCCTTCTCGATTGGCGGAAGCGTCGTCGCCGACTTCGGTCTGCCCGGCATCACCTATTCCGGCCGGGCTGGCGCCCTACATCTGCTCGACGGTCGCGGCAGGGTGCGCTTCACCAGCAGCATTGACGCCTGGAGGGGACGCGGCGCTCTGCCGCTACTCGAGGCCGTCGATAGCGACGACCGGACCTTGGTCCTGCGGGGCCTGGCGTGGGAGTTCGAACTGCACAACCTGAGCAACGGCGTGCCGGCGGGAAGACTCATGCTGAGGCTGGACGCGTTGCAGCTGGAGGCCGCTCCAGACCAGCCCCTATTGACCCTCGGTGGCGCCCTGTTCAACCTAGAGACGGCCGTCGACAAGGGACAGGCCCAGGGCGAGGCAGAGGTCCGCATTGATCAATTGACGCTCAACCATGCCGATTTCGCGCCCTCGATTGTGCGCATCGGCGTGACCGGCGTCGACGCGGCATCGCTGGCAGCACTACTCGACGCGCTGCGTGAACTTAACGCGGGCAATCTCCAGGGGTCCATACGCGGGCTCGCCATCGGCAGGCTGCTGACCCGGTCGTTACCCGAGATCCTATCGGCATCGCCACGCCTGACGCTGGAACAGCTGGAGCTGACGACACCGAACGGCGCCGTGACCGCCAGCGGACAGCTGACGCTGACCAACGAGCGCGGCCAAGTGGCCGGGCGCGCCGACCTACCCGCGGCCTACTGGGCACATCGTCTGTCCGGCGAGGCCCGGCTCTCGGTCCCGCAAGCACTTGTGCTGCAACTGCTCGTCGACGAGCAACGCAAGCGGGTCCAGCAAGAACTGCGCAACCTCGGCGAACCAGCAGCGCCCCTGCCCGCCCGCCTGGCCGAAGAGGTCGAAGCCGCCGCCCAGGCATCGCTGATGTCGCTGCTGCGCCACGGCTGGCTGGTTGCAGACCGCGGTCGACTGTCGGCATCGGCGGTGATCAGCGACGGCGTCCTGAGGCTCAACGGCAAGCCGCTGCCCATCAACCGCTGGACAACGCCCTGACCCTTACCCTGCTGGTGCCGATGCCGATGTGCATGCCGGGCCGGTTGCCATTGCACTGAAAAATCGACCTGTTGTGACCGATTTTCGGTCTTGTTGCGGAGGCGTGCAGCGTCGATCATGGTGAGCATCAGGCCTTGTCAGCCTCCCATGACCTGAATCTGCCCGCCGCTGCAAGCCAGTCTGGCAAGCAGCAAATCTTTGAGGAGGCATTCTGCCACGCTTGCGTGTTGCACTGTGAGACGAACCATGTCGGCATCCCAATTCTCTGCCCAAAACCCGCGCGAGTCAGCGTCAATGACTGCCGAAGCGCGCCGCCTGCTCGATCTGTCGCTCCCGCCCGAGACCATCGCGTTGTTGAAGGCCGCCCCCAGCGTCACGATGGCCGGCACCCATGAAGCGCTGATCGACCTCGCAGTGCGCGACGCGGACGCCAACGCCTCGCACCAGGTCGCCTACGAAGTTCCTGAGCGCGGTCGGGTGGTCGAGGTCGAGGTCTGCCGCACACGCAACGGCATCTGCGCGAACTATCTCGAACCCTACATGCGCCGACGCGATCCGGATTGTATGGTGATCGGTGACGACCGACCGACCGACAAGCCAACCTATGAATCGCGCTTCGGTGGCGAGTTCGATCCGGTGCGCGAAGCAACCTTCGATTGGCTCAAGACGCAGCCGCTCGCCGTCTTCGCCTTTCATGCCGGGATGCCCAGCCAAGCCACCCAAGCACTAGCAATCTGTCCGGACAACGCCGGCTTTTTCGCGCTGGGACTGGCGCTGCTGCAAGGCATTGCCCCGATCGATGAGCTGCCCGCGGACTTTCAGCCCAAGGCGATCATCTATGTCGCGCCACCGTTTCGGCATACTCACTTCGAAGGCCGACAGGTCGTCGTACACAATCGGCGTGAGAACCTGCACGAGCTCTTTAGCTACAACCTCTATCCCGGTCCTAGCGCCAAAAAGGGTGTCTATGGCGTCCTGCTCAACATCGGCGAGGAAGAGCGCTGGGTGACCATGCACTGCGCCACGGTGCAGGTGATTACCCCCTACGACAACAAAGTGGTGATCTCGCACGAAGGGGCGAGCGGCGGCGGCAAGAGCGAGATGCTTGAATACGCGCATCGCCGCCCAGATGGAACCCTATTGATCGGCCGCAACCTAGAAACCGGTGAGAAGCGCAAATTCACCCTGCCCAAGGGCTGCGATCTGCGCCCGGTGACCGACGACATGGCGCTCTGCCACCCGTCACTGGAGAAGGGCAATGGCAAGCTCACCCTGATCGATGCCGAAGAGGCCTGGTTCGTGCGCTGTAACCACATCGACCGCTACGGCATCGATCCGCACCTCGAGGCGCTCACCGTCCATCCGCCGGAACCGCTCCTGTTCCTCAACATCCAGGGCTGCCCAGGCGCCACGACCCTGATTTGGGAGCACATCGAGGATGCCCCCGGCGAACCCTGCCCGAATCCGCGCGTGATCATCCCGCGCAAGATCATCCCCGACGTGGTGCACGGCGCCGTGGATGTCGACGTCCGCAGCATGGGCGTGCGCACGCCCCCATGCAGCGCCGCAAGGCCGAGCTATGGCATCATCGGCCTGTTCCATTTGTTGCCACCGGCGCTTGCCTGGCTGTGGCGTCTCGTGGCGCCACGCGGCCATGCCAATCCCAGCATCGTCGAGACCGCGGGCATGACCTCCGAGGGCGTGGGCTCCTACTGGCCTTTTGCCACCGGACGTATGGTCGATCACGCCAACCTGCTGCTGAATCAGATCATTGAGACGCCAGAGGTGCGCTATGTACTCATCCCGAACCAGCACATCGGCGTTTGGGAGGTCGGCTTCATGCCGCAATGGATCACCCGTGAGTACCTTGCCCGCCGCGGCGGTGTCCGCTTCGCGGCGAATCGATTGCGCCCATCGCGCTGCCCACTACTCGGACACACACTCGGTAGCATCATGATGGAAGGCAGCACCATTGGGAACTGGTTCTTCGAGGTCGAGAATCAACCCGAAGTCGGCCCCGCGGCCTATGATCAGGGCGCGGCGATCCTCACCGAGTTCTTCCACCGCGAGCTCAAGGCCTTCCTCGGCTCCGATCTGCTCCCCGGCGGCCAGCGGATCATCGAGTGCTGTCTAGACGGTGGCAACGTGGACGACTACCAGCGATTGCTCGATCTACCCTACCTTGAGCCGGACGAAAGCTGAGGGACATCGGTTGAGTTCGCCATGACGGGCGGGCCGATGGCAACGCTCGGTCGGTAGCACGCAAGTGCTACCCTCACCCGTTGCAACCCTCCCGGTACCTCGACATGACCACCAACCAGCATCCGCCTCACCGACGCGGCCCAGCGGCTGGTTGAGGGCATCGCCGCACTCAATATCCTCCGCTCAGTGGTCAATCGGCAATTGCCTTAAGCGTATTGCTTATACAGATCGATACTCAACAACTCGGGATGTTCAAGGAAATGTTGCAACCTCGGCTTATTGTTGTATCGGTAGATTGCTTGCAGCAAAGGAAGGTAGTATCTTCCGTACCGTTCGAAATATCGCCTGTTGACATACCTTAAGAACTTTTCACCATTCCGGCCATTGGTTCTCATTCGAAATGCAGCCACCTCGTCGAGGTCCATGTCAAAATAATCCTCTGGGACCCGCGCCGGCGCACCCAAGGTCGGTTCATATTCTTGAACGAATGGGATTATGCCCAGCTTCTTCATCATCTTGAGTATCGCAAAGTCTTGTGACAAGCGCGTATTGAATCCATACATGACGACGGCCGTTACCCGCTCTTTCCCAAATCCACGAAGCATGTCAGCCTTACGGCTGAACCACTCTGCTTGTTTGACCGTATTGCAGCTGAAGTAGAACATCCTTCGCGTAAATCGGGAATTGACCGAGTCGACCTTTTTTAATCTTTCGTAGAGGTCGTCAGTTAGATGCTGGATGTCGAGCGTCTGTGAGAAATTGATCTTAAACCGCCTCTTGACCGCCTCCGCCAACAGGGCGCCCGCGGTGGGCGAAGCAAGGAGGTTGTTATCAAGCAACATGACGTTCTGCTGGCCCTTTGGAACAAAGTCTTCAAAGCTGGCATAATCAGATTGCAGGCGACCCTCTTTCTTTGGCACCACGCAAAACTCGCATCGCTTATTGCACCCCCGTGTCAAAAAGCCGATGGCGTAGTGCCTGTGCGCGTAGAGGCTGTAATCAGGGAAAGAACGGTCTACTTCGTCGGCAAGGCAAGCTTCGAGGCTGGCCCCGGTTCCTCCAATGATGAGTCTGCGACCATACCGCTCGTTCAATTGCCGGATCTTCGCCTGTGATTTGTCAGAGGAAAAGACCGCACTTGCGAAATAAAGATCGGCAGAAATCAGCTCCGACCTTTTCGACAGTTTAACCTGACAGCCTCTGCTCTTATAATAGCTGCTCAGCTTCATAAGAGCGAGATTGGGTATTTTGCTGTCGATATCAAAAAGAGCTATTTTCATCGGCCTGCCTGCTTGGGCGTCGATTTCATCGGGCTTTTCATGAAGACAAAGGGCGCCCCGGAGCGGATGCAGGCCGCCGCGTCCGCGCCGATCGGCGTGCCGAGGCCAAGAAAGGTCGAGTTGGCGGCATCAAGCCGGCGCTCCTGCAGCCACTGCGATGCCTCTTGATGGCGCATGGGGCCGACCAGCGCGTGATAGAGGGCGGCGAACTCGTTCGGCAGCGAGGTCATGAACAGGCCGGGGTCATCGGTATTGATCGACAACGCAAGCCCGCTGTCGGTCATGACCCGATAGGGCAGCTCGGCATAGTCGTTGAAGCCGCCGATGAGCAGGTTCGAGGTCGGATTCACCTCCAGCGTGATGCGGCAGCGGGCAAGGCGCTCGCGCAGCAAGCATTGCAGGCGCGTGACCAGGCGCATCCAGCGCTCGTCCGCGACCACCGTGATGCGCGCATCGTCGTCGCCGGCCAGGCCGAGTTGATCGAGCAATTCGCGCTCGCCGCGCATGACCCGCTGCATCACCCGCTCTTGGTGCGCGACACCAAAGGCATCCGCCGGTCGCGCCAGCGGCTCCAGGTCCATCGCCTGCCAACAGGCTTGGATGCTGTCCTGACCGCGCACCGCGTGCCAGCGCGATCGGCGGTTCGTCGGCGCGGGGGCGGTGGCGCGCCTGGAGCCGGCGTAGATACGCAAAGGCCTCGCCGTACAGTCGCGGCGGACAGCCGCGCTCGCCGCCGGCCACGTCCAGGCCGGCGATGAAGGGTCGCAGCCCCGGGCGGAAAAATGGGGAGACACCACGAATATCTTCCTGCGGAGCCCATTGGTGCGTTGTTGCGCCCGGCCTGCGTACCTAAATCAAACGGACTCGGTCGATTGCGGGGGGCGCTTTGGCAAAACGCGCGTCTCGCGTCCAAACCAGACAGTCGAGCGCATCGGCGAGCGCGAGGTACGTCGCATCATAGGCGGTCAGGTTGTCGCGGTAGCTCCAGATGCGCGGAAGCAGCAGGCTGTGCGGGTAGCGCTCAAGAGGCAGGTCCGCCAGGTCATCCAGTGCTGCACGACCACGCGCTGGCGACAGCTCGCCACTTCGCACATAGCGACGCAATGCCTGAGCGACCTCGATGTCGACAAGGTGCGGTGCGTTGAGGGCAAGCTCAGGGTCCAACAGCCGCGCTGTCAGGGCGGGGGCATCCTCCACTTGGAGTAGCAGATCCACCAGCACGGATGCGTCGACGACGATCATGTCCGATGCCTTTCATCCACTGGCCCCTCATCGTCGCGCTCGCGCCGCAGTAGCTGTGACGCCGGCTCGCTGACGCGCACCGGCTCGCGCCGAGCGAGGCGCGCGCGCATTTCCTCGGGGGTGGGCCGGTCCGCCAGGCGCCGCATGTAGTCCATGAGATAGTCCGACAGGGACATCCCTGCCATGGCTGCCCGCGCCTTCAGCGTCCGGTGCAGTTCATCGGGAACGTTACGGATTTGGATATTTGTGGTCATTGCAGTCGCCCGGTAGCATGCTTTCCGCATGAAAGTATGCTGATGCAATGTGACGCCCTAATCAAGCTTTGGGCTTTGGGCTATCAGGGGGCTCAATCTTGTACGAGACCGCCTAGCCCTTTTCCCCTTCTTTTGCCTGTTAATATGGAGGCTAGGCGGCTGCTCCAGCGGGCGATAGACATCGCCCCAGACTACCTGTTCGACCGCTGTAGCCGCGCCCGCCAACCTGCTCAAAGAGCGATGCTCAGAGATCCACTGACCGATGACACACAAGGCCCTACTGCTCGGCATCGACGCCTACGGAGAAGACGCGCTGCGGCTGGCCGCCGCCGCGCGGGACGTGACGGAGCTGGCCAAGGCGCTGGTGCTCGCCGGATTCGACCCGGCGCAGGTCCGGTCCGTCATCGGCGGTCAGGGGCCTTACCTCAGCACCGCCAACCTGCGCAAGCAGATCAAGGGTGTGCTGGCGGATGCCGGGCGCGGCGACCAGGTGCTGGTCTACTTCTCGGGGCACGGCATCGAGCAGGCGGGGCGCCGGTTGCTGCTGCCGCAGGATTTCGATTCTCAGGAACCGGCAGATACCTTAGGCGACACCGACTTGTACGAGCTGGCCCGGTCCGCGGCATGCCGCGCGGATGCGGTCATCTTCGTCATCGACGCCTGCCGCAACGACTCGCCGCCATCCAGCCTCCTCAACAAGTCGGGGCCGGCAGCACCGCCCGTAGCGCCCAACCCCAGCGCCGAGACGCCCAGCATCGCCTTCCTGTTCAGCTGCGGGTCCGGCGAGGTCAGCCACGCCAAGGACGGCGACGAGGCCATGAGCTGCTTCACCCGCGCGCTGTGCGAGGCGCTGAGCGCCGACGATGACCTGAGCACCCTCGACCAACTGCGCGAGGCCGTCCAATGCCGCCTGGATCAGGCCCTGCGTCCCATGGCCAAGCGGCAGACCGTGACCCTGGGCGAACTGCAATGCACCGGCCGCGGCGGCAACCCGCTGGCGCTGATGCTGAAGGACAACCCAGCCACCCGCTTGCGCCAGCGCATCGAGCGTAGCCGCTGGGTCCAATGCATTGAGGATGGTCCATTGATGCGCATGGTCACCGCCGCCAGCGACGGCCTCGCGACTCAGCTCAAGGCGCTGATCACCGAGGCGGAGGACCTGTGCCGCGCCCAACGCGAGGCCCTGTCCGCCCAGCGCTGGAGCGACGACGCGATGCCGGCGCGTGCCGTGCAGTGCCTGGAACTGCTGCTGGGCCAACAGCCCGGGTCCTGGCTCACGCCGGCGGAGGCGGCCTGCGTCATCGCCATCCCGCACCTCTACGAGGCCATCCTCGCCGCGGCCGAGCAGCGCCTGCGGCGCGACGGCAACCCGCTGGCACCGGATGGCTACGCCCCGGAGGCGAGCCGCATGGCGCTGGCGCTGCGCAACCGCTTCGCCTCCGAGGCCGCTCACGACCGCCGCCGGGCGCTGCTGCGCACGCGGGGCCTCGACGATGCCGCGGACGACCTCGCCGCCTGGCAGATGCTGCGCTTCCTGCACGAGAGCGGCGAGCTCTGGGACTATGCCAGCGGTGGCGGCGGCAACCCAGGCTGGCTTGGCCGGGCGCTGGACCCGCTGTTCGCGCCAGCACCGATGGCCGAGGTCAGCGCGGACCTCCGCGTGCCGCGCGTGCTGGACGGCAGCCGGCTCGTGGCCCTCGCCCGCCTCGCCTTCGCCGGCTTCGATGACATCCAACTGGAGGCCAACCGCGAGCGCGGCCGGCAACTGGACCGCAGCCGCTGCTTCGGCGAGGGCCAAGCGCAATGGTGCATGGACGAGGTGAAGCTCGCGCACCTGGCCAACCTGGCCTTCGGGCTCGCGCTGGACGCCCGCCGCCTGCCGGCGCTGCTGGCGGAGCACCTGGGCGTGGACCAGTTGGTGACGGCCGAGTCCCTGCGCGCGACGCTCGGCACCGGCGAGTGGCACCGCTACGGCGATGGCCTGTCGCTGCGCCTGGATTGCCCGCACGAGGCCCTGGACGCGGCGCTGGAGACGCATGTACGGGACCTGGACGAGCACCTGAACCGGCTCGACCGCGAGCGGGTACTGTCCCCCGAGTTGCTGGCACACCTGCCCCGGCGCCTGCACGAGAAGGTCTCGCCGCTACGCGACGACGACGTGCCGCGCTTCGCCCGGCCGCATCTCAGCTTCACGCTGGACCAGGCACGGGTGCGCGAGCTGCTGATGGGCGAGAACCTCTACGGTGACCCGGCCCTGGCCCTGCGCGAGCTCTACCAGAACGCGCTGGACGCCTGCCGCTACCGCCGCACCCGCGAGCGCTGGCTCGGCGACGACCAGCCCAGCTATAGGGGCCTGATCCGCTTTCGCGCCGGCAATGCCGACGGCCGTGCCTACATCGAGTGCGAGGACAACGGCATCGGCATGGCCGAGCGCCACCTGCGCGGCCTGGGTCCGCCGCATCCTGCGGGACCATGGCTGGCTTGCCCTCCGGGATCGGCCGGAATTCGCGCTCGGCACCCTTGGCGAGCTGTTGCATGAGCATCCTGGCGTCATCTACCGCCTGGATCGGGAGCTGCGTGCCGGGCGAGGCATCGGAGGCGGACGACCCTGGGTCAAAGACGGCCCAAAGGTATCGGATACCGCCGGCCTCTTCGAGGCCGACCTTCTGATCCAATCGAGCTATGACCCCGATATGCGCGGCTCCAGCCCGCCAGCTGGGCTGGAACCGGCGGCCACCGGCCTATTGAGAGGACGCTCGAAGGCCCTCCA
>Ga0207419_1002791_pt1 | contig 11052 bp, 8 predicted proteins | sample ElkSloMetagenome_4_FD_184723 | JGI IMG/M metagenome (GOLD analysis project Ga0207419, IMG submission 184723) | Hot spring microbial communities from Elkhorn Slough, Monterey Bay, USA - MD2A (version 2) | ecosystem: Environmental > Aquatic > Marine > Intertidal zone > Estuary: Microbial mat ... | reverse complement strand
CAATGGCAATTATTGGATTTGCATTTTTTGCTACCCACGTGTTGCTATTCTGGTTTCCCTTTAAGTATCAATACAAAGAGAGTCGTTCAGCTTATTTTTATCCTCACAATGATAAACTTGAAATTGTCTGGACCATCATTCCTGCTATTGTAATGACCATTCTGGTTATTTCGGGTTATGTTGTTTGGAATGATGTTACTTCACCTGCACCTTCTGAGGCGCTTAACGTAGAGATTATGGGTAAGCAATTTAACTGGGAGGTTCGCTATAGTGGTAATGATGGTGAGCTGGGTAGACATGATTATAAAAAAATTGATGGTACAAATGCAATGGGTATCGACTTTAGAGACCCTAATAGTATTGATGATTTCACAGCTAGGGATATACACTTGCCAAAAGGAAGACCAGTTCTTTTAAATATTAGAGCAAGAGATGTATTACACTCTGTGTTCATGCCACATTTTAGATTGAAAATGGATGCAGTACCTGGTATGCCAACAAAGTTTTGGTTTACACCAACCAAAACTACTGCTGAAATGAGAGAAATGTTAAGTCAAGAGCCGGCGTGGCAAGAAATTAATCCTGAAACAGGTGAACCAAGGTATAAAAATTTTAACTACGAGTTAGCCTGTACAGAGGTTTGTGGTGGTGGACACTTCGCCATGAGAAAAGTTATAATAGTTGAAGAACCTGAAGAATTTGATAAGTGGCATAATGAACAAGAATCTTGGGCCTCCAAGAATAAAGACTATTTATCAAGTAAGGGCTACAATGTTTTAGAACTTGCTCTATCAGAAGATTAATCATATACTTATTTATAAAATTGAATTTTCACGATTAAACAATAAAGTATGTCAACTGTAGATATCGACATTCATAATACTACAGATGCTCATGATCACCATGATGATCATCATCATAATGAAAATTTCTTTACCAAATATGTGTTTTCATTAGACCATAAAACAATTGCGAAACAGTTCCTAATAACTGGTTTGTTGTGGGCCTTTATCGGAGGTTTACTTTCTGGTATATTTAGGTTGCAATTGGGTTTTCCTGATGCAGACTTAACTTGGCTTAAGCCTTTGTTGGGTGACTGGATTGGAGCAGACGGAAAAATGGATACAGAGTTCTACCTCGCAGCAGTTACTATGCACGGTACTATAATGGTATTCTTCGTGCTTACCGCTGGCCTAAGTGGTACATTCAGTAATTTTTTGATACCACTTCAAATAGGTGCAAGAGATATGGCTTCTGGCTTTTTGAACATGCTGTCATATTGGTTCTTTTTCCTTTCAAGCGTAATAATGTTTATCTCTCTGTTTTTGGAGACTGGTCCAGCCAGTGGTGGTTGGGTTATTTATCCGCCTCTGAGTGCTTTGCCTCAGGCAATGTCAGGGTCAGGCTTGGGTATGACCATGTGGCTAGTTAGTATGACATTCTTTATCGTTTCATCTTTGTTAGGTGGAATCAACTATATAACTACTGTAATTAACCTTAGAACAGAAGGACTTTCCTTCGCTAAGTTGCCTTTAACGATTTGGGCATTTTTCTTAACGGCAGTTATTGGAGTACTATCTTTTCCCGTGCTTTTTGCAGCAGCTTTATTATTAGTTTTTGATAGAAGTTTTGGAACTAGTTTTTATCTATCAGAAATATATATTGGTGGTGAAGCATTGCCTAACGTTGGTGGTAGTCCAATTTTATACCAGCACTTATTTTGGTTCTTAGGTCACCCTGAAGTGTACATTGTATTGCTTCCAGCGCTGGGTATTACATCTGAAATTATTGCCACAAATGCTAGAAAACCTATTTTCGGTTACAGAGCGATGATTGGGTCTATGTTAGGTATTGCATTCCTATCATTTATTGTATGGGCTCACCACATGTTTGTATCAGGACTTAATCCTTTCCTGGGTTCTGTATTTATGTTTCTTACATTAATTATTGCAGTACCATCAGCTGTTAAAGCTTTTAACTATATAACAACCCTTTGGCGCGGCAATATAATTTTTACGCCTGCTATGCTCTTCTCCATAGGCCTTGTTTCATTATTTATCTCTGGAGGGGTAACGGGTATTGTTTTGGGTAACTCAGCAATAGATATACAGCTTCATGATACATATTTTGTTGTAGCTCACTTCCACTTGGTAATGGGTAGTGCATCTTTCTTTGGTATGATGGCTGGTGTTTATCATTGGTTCCCTAAAATGTTTGGTAGAATGATGAATGAGAAGTTGGGATATGTTCACTTTTGGATGACTTTCATAGGTGTATATCTAGTGTTTTTCCCTATGCACTATATAGGTATTGCAGGATTCCCTAGAAGGTATTATTCATTCACCAACTTTGATGCTTTCTCAACATTTACAGATTTAAATACTTTTATAAGTATTGCAGCGATAATTACATTGACCGCTCAGTTGATTTTTGCCTTTAACTTCTTCTTTAGCATATTTAAAGGTAAACTAGCTCCTCTTAATCCTTGGAAATCATCGACGCTTGAGTGGACTACGCCTCGTTTACCTGGTCACGGTAACTGGACAGGTGCTATTCCAAAGGTATACAGATGGCCTTATGATTACAGTAAGCCTGGTGCTAAAGATGATTTTATTGCTCAAAATGTCCCTTATTCAGAAACTCCAGAATCTAACCTGCCAATGGAACAAGAACTGGCTAAATTTGAAAAGGAAGATAGCGATGAGGTAAAAAAAGTAAATGAATAATAATCAATAGAACTGATAGCCTTACAATTTAAGAATGTAAGGCTATCAGTTTATAAATTAATCTCAATTATGGAAGGTACAGCATTATTAGGATTTATGGCTTTTGTTTTTATGGTTCCACCATTAATAATTGCTATAGTTGTTGCAATTTCTGCAGCTAGGAAATAAAAAAAGGAAGTTTAAACTTCCTTTTTTTATTTAATTAAGATTTGAAATTATCTAATATTATGCTGCATAAATTTTAGTATGAGATTATTTAAAACTTAAAGTTATATTTTCTCATTTACTACAGCCCTATACTTACCTGTAATATCTTTTCCAGTTATGCCTAAGTTAATTATTCCAGAACCATGAACAGTAAAATGCTTTTTTCTCCAACCTCCCTCTTTTTTTTCTAAAAATAAAGTAACTTCAACAGTTTCGCCATTTGGAGTAAATACTTCTCCTGTTTCAATATTTACAGTCCCATCTTCCTGTTTATACCTTTTTACAACCCTGAATTTTGGGTCTTCGCCCCTACTATTATGGAGATGCTGTATTTTTTTAAATGAAATTGAGTTGCCATTCGTCTTGTTTGGATAGTAAGCAAGGGCATGATAATTTCCTGTAAAACCGCAATCTCCCATATTCATATTAATAATTCCTGAGCCATTCCTCTTGTAAAGTTTTTTCATCCAATGCCCATTGTACTGTTGTAAAAAAACAAGCACTTCTACCCGAGTATTGGGCACTGCACCCTTAACTAATCCTTTTTTTAACAATATACCTTTATAATTACAAACCTCAGGTTTCTCTGTTAAAACTTTAACTTTCAGATTATTATGTGGGTCGTTATTAGTGATATTAAAAGAGCTTAGAAAAAAGCTGCCAAGTGCTAAAAGTGAAATAGATAGTATTGGTTTCATATGAAAGATTTCTTAAGTTCAGTTTAATAAACGCATTGAGCTTGAGCTTCTTTCATCGAATCTAAAATGTGGGCCACTATAAATACTAAATGATGTTAATAGGCAGCTATTTAATGTTAGTAACTTTATATTCATTCACATATAGCATAAATTCAGATTTGATATATATTAGACTGATTTAATTTCCTGTATCTTATCCAACCTTTGCTCGTGCAGTTAAAACGAACTTCAGAAATACATCATTTCTAATAATAAGAATACTTAAGGGCAATTTATTTCTTACAAGAGATTTAAAACTTTTTTTTGCTTCTTTTTTTACTCTATGCACTAAAAATTTCCGAAATATAATATCGCACTGATTTTACATCCTCGAAGAAGATAACCTTTCGAAGGATGCAGAAAAGATAATATTCCGAATTTGTTTTATCCATAATTCCCAAATAGAAAGAGTCTTTTAATTGGAGAAGGCCTTCAATTTATACACTTGTAGAGTCTTTATCTAATAAACTAGTACCATGAGTATCAAACACAACAAACTGCAGTAGTCTTACGTAAATTCCTTTCTCCATACTCTAGAGAAATAGGATTCCGTGTTTATCGTGGATAATACTATTTTAGGAAAGTCACCTAGCGTCAATAGCCATATCAATATTTATAATTGAAAGGTGTTTCTGTATGACAATATTAAAGATTGTAAAGAGCGTCAATTCAGTGAACCTGTTATATGATTCTGATAGGGTACGTCTTCTCATCTGTATGTAAATTGTCCATAAAGACCTATGGGTAGAAATGGAAACTTTTAAACAGTCATTGGAGAGCTACCCCTTGGTCTTTGCTTCACCGACCAAAACCATAAAAAAACAGTTCAAACATATCTATGCATCTTTCAAAGTATTTGTTAAATTCTAATCTATAAAGGTAAGGCAAGCGGTCAGTCAAGTATGTAATCTAAATCGTGGTGCCTAACTGATAAGAAAGCCCTCTCCCTCATGTAGCTCAATAACTCGATTTCAAGTCCTTTCTGATTTAGTAAACTGGCACTTGTATAACATCAGTTATTGAGACTTAATTCTAAATTTTCAACAGTAAGTGTCGGTTGTGAAAGCATCAAGAATATTAATCAAAAAAATGAATGTCCTTCACATAAAGGAGTTGACAATAATAAAATGACTGTCAAGACTGTAATTCCTTTTTATTTTTCACTTATCCTTTTTCCTCCTTTTCATTTCTTTCTTAATCAAATTAAATTCTCTGCTGCTTTGCCCAGCTATAGATGTATTTTCTTCGGCCCTTCTAAACAAATAAGGCATTACAGCTTGTACAGGACCATAGGGAACATACTTGGCTACATTGTAACCAGCATGACTTAAGTTGTAAGAAATATGGTCACTCATGCCGTATAATTGGGCAAAGTATACACTTTTGTCATTATGGGCAAGACTAGCCTTCTCCATCAATTCAACTAAAAAGTAATTGCTCTTTTCATTGTGTGTGCCATTTAACACCGCTATTTGCCCAATATTTTCAATACAATAGCGCAAGGCAGCATTGTAATCTTGATCGGTAGCATCTTTATTAGGTTGTATAGGACTCGGATATCCTTTGCGCTTTGCTCTTTCTCTTTCTTTCTCCATATAAGCACCTCTTACCAATTTGGCACCTAACTTAAAGCCTTTTTGTTGTGCCAACTCATTAGCTTGCTTAAGTTGTGCCAATTTATCTTTGCAATAAAGTTGAAAGGTATTGAAAATGATGGGTTCGTCTTTATTGTATTTTTCCATCATTTGATATATAATGTCATCTAAGGGATTTTGCAACCAAGTCTCCTCAGCATCAATCAATAGTTTTACTTTGTTCTTAGCGGCCGCATTGCATATTCTTTCAAACCTTTGGTACATTCGATTGTAAGCTACTTGCTCAGATTCGCTGAGTTTTTCTCTAATATGTAACTTCTCTAACACTTTGTTGGGTCCCAAACCTGTTGGCTTAAATACGCAAAAAGGGATGTGCTCTGAGCCAGAAGACTTTTTAATATTTGCAATAGTTTCCTTTTCTGTTCTTTCGAAGCCTTTTTCGTCGGTAGCACCCTCTACTGCAAAATCTAGTATGGTTCCTATGCCCGCAGCACCTAGTTCGGCAATAACCCTGTCACAATCATCGCGGTCTTCACCTCCACAAAATTGCTCAAATAAAGTTTTTTTGATAATGCTTTTTATAGGAAATTTCCACTGCAATAGCTTACTGACCATGCCAGTTCCAAAACCCACTAAAGTTGAATTATTCATAGAAGAAAAAAGTAGGTAGGACTTCTTGAGCGCAATGTCAGACTTTTGAGAGAAAGCGACTTTTGTATTCTCAAAGTCTGGTTTTAAAGCATGCGATATTAATTGATCGTTATTTTCCATATTTATTTTATTGAAATGTCTATTGGTACTGCAAAGATAGTTTAACTGTTAAATAGTAATACATAAATTAATGTAGCCACATTTATTTTAATTGACATTAACATAACAGCATGTACTACTTTTATGGTGGCCATTAAGCTTAGATAAAAATGACTCAAAAAATGAGAATGCATGAGCACTACCATCTACAAAAAGAATAGAATTCTTGAGTGAAACTAAAAATGATTTTATCCCAATTTATAAGTTTGCCTTTCTCATAAACACAATGGATTAGCACCGCTAGCTATAGCTTTATGCTTAACAAAAGGTAGTTTGGTAAATAGCAAAAGACCAAACCATCTGTCATGTTGCGGCAGCTATGCTGTGGCAATTAAATGCGCCAAGTGTATTCATGATTTTCGTTTTGTATAACTCCTTTAAATTTATAATTGCCTGTGTATGAATTATCTATCTGAAGTAATAAATTTGGGTATTGTTCAAGAATAAAAAAACTATTGTGAAAGATACAGCAAAGACAATAAATGAATTGATAAAAGACCGTAGATCTGTTTTCCCAAAACAATATACAGGCGGGAAAATAGATGATACAATTGTGCAACAAATGCTTGAGAATGCCAATTGGGCGCCTAACCACGGCAAAACAGAACCATGGCGCTTTTTTGTGTTTTCGGACAAAGGCCTAGCGTCATTTGCCAATTTTCAATCCGAACTTTACCAAGAAAAAACCAAAGCTGAAGGCACGTTTGATGAGAGAAAGTTTCAGAAACTCAAAAATCAACCACTAAAGGCATCGCATATAATCGCGATTGTAATGCAAAGAAGTACCGCAGGTAAAATACCGGCCATAGAAGAAGTTGAGGCCGTGGCTTGTGCTGTTCAGAATATGTATTTAACCGCAACGGCTTACGGGGTAGGTGCCTATTGGTCTAGTGGTGGGGTTACCTATTGGGAAGAAGCCAAAGAGTTTTTTGGCTTGGGTACCGAAGACAAACTATTGGGTTTCTTTTACATAGGCGAAATTGATACGGATTTGCCCGAAGGAAAAAGAAATCCTGTAGAAGATAAAATTACTTGGATACAAGAATGACTCCCTATAAATTAAATTAATAAGTATATAAATTTTTCTTCAGTGTGCCTAAAGCGTTTATTTGAACTTTTAAATATCAATTATTATTAGATAATTGTTAGTATAAGCAAGCAAATACTAACTTTGCAAAAAATAAATATCATAATTAAAATAAATTAAGTAATGGGAAAAGCGATAGAAATTACAGACAGCAATTTTGAGGAATTGGTAGTGAAATCAGACAAGCCGGTTTTAGTAGATTTTTGGGCAACTTGGTGCGGCCCTTGTATCATGATGGCTCCTGTGGTAGAAGAGTTGGCCGGAGATTTTGACGGTAAGGCCGTAATTGGAAAATTAGATGTAGATGCCAATCCTAATACAGCTGCTAAATTTGGTATAAGAAGCATCCCTACCATGATGGTTTTTAAAGGTGGTGAAGTTGTAGATAAAGTGGTTGGTGCTTCATCAAAGGCTGATTTGCAAAATAGAATCGAGTCTCAATTAGTATCTTAATAAACACTTACTAAAAAAAAGCCCTGCCTTTAAAGGCAGGGCTTTTTTTTGCAAAAACTAAAATTCATATTTGTTTCTCAAATCAAAAATCTCTCTCTCTCTAAAAAAAAAGGATAAAGTGCATTAGCCAAAAATATTCCTTAATTGTCCTTTGCCGCTCATCTTGTTTACCTTTTTGATCATCTTTCTCATTTCAGAATACTGCTTCAGCAGGTTGTTTACCTGCTGCACGGAAGTACCGCTGCCACTCGCAATGCGCTTTTTTCTGGATGAATCGATTACTTGTGGGTTTTGCCTTTCTTTGGGCGTCATAGAGAAGATAATGGCCTCAACGGGTTTAAAGGCATCATCATCAATATCGGCATCTTTGATCATCTTACCCATACCCGGCACCATACCCATTAAGTCTTTGATGTTTCCCATTTTCTTGATTTGCTGAATTTGGGAGAGCATATCGTTCAGATCAAACTGGTTTTTCCTTAGCTTTTTATTGAGCCTTTCAGCTTCCTGCTCATCAAATACCTCTTGCGCTTTTTCTACCAAAGATACCACATCGCCCATGCCGAGTATCCTACGGGCCATTCTGTCTGGATGGAAGGTATCGATCGTATCAGGTTTCTCACCCGTACTTATAAATTTAATGGGCTTTTTAACTACAGACCTAATAGATAAAGCCGCACCACCACGTGTATCACCATCCAGTTTGGTTAACACAACCCCATCAAAATCGAGTCGCTCATTAAAGGTTTGGGCAGTGTTTACCGCATCCTGACCAGTCATAGAATCCACTACAAAAAGTGTTTCCTGAGGCTTTAGCGCTTGTTTTACACTGCTGATTTCATTCATCATTTGTTCATCTACAGCCAAACGCCCCGCCGTATCGACAATAACAATGTTTTTGCCGTTAGACTTAGCAAACTTTACAGCATTTTCTGCAATCTCAACAGCATTTTTATTTTCAGGCTCGGCGTAAACTTCAACATCTATTTGCTCACCTAAGGTTTTAAGCTGATCTATCGCAGCTGGTCTGTAGATATCACAAGCCGCCATAAGTACCTGATTGCCCTGCTTTTTGAGCATATTCGATATTTTGGCGGTAAAAGTAGTTTTACCAGAACCTTGTAAGCCAGCAATAAGCACTACGCCAGGCTGGCCTTTCGGATTAAAGGGCGCTGCCGTCCCACCCATTAAATCTGCCAGCTTATCGTTAACTACCTTAATAAACAATTGACCTGGCGAAACGGAGGTAAGCACTTTTTGACCTAAGGCTTCTTCCTTAATTTCGTTGGTAATGTCTTTGGCGATTTTGTAGTTAACATCGGCTTCTAGCAAAGCGCGCCTTATTTCCTTTACCGTGTTGGCCACGTTTATTTCAGTGATTCTCCCTTGGCCTTTAAGGGTTTTCATGGCCTGATCAAGGCGGTTGCTTAAATTATCAAACATATTGGCTTTACTTATTTTTCTGGATTAAAATCTTACAAAATTATCATTTATTGCCAAGATTATCAAAGAGATATCGAAAGAGGGTCGCTTAATTCTTAAACACTCCTGTTTATTTCAAAAAATTATTTTGCGCTAGGTCAATTTTTGTAACAGAAAGTGCCTGTTAAAGGGTTTAGTGCATATCAAATTTCTATTAGGTAAGATTTACCGATTCCCGATATATCTTTGCGGACAATGTTTCGCCTTTCAACTTTGGCGAGTAATCAATCGATTAAGATTTATGCAAATACTGAAATTTTTTGTTGGAGGTGTTTTATTTACTTTTTCCATTTTAGCAGTAATAGCCTGGCTTATATTGCCCGATGAGTTTAAGATTGAAGAACGCATCATTATAGATGCAAGTGAGGCAGCGGTGTTTGAAACATTGAATGATTTACAGACATGGGAGCGATGGATTTTTGAAAGCGGTTCTAACGATAGGCCAAAGATAGAATATACCTCAACAAAAAGAGAGGGCATCGGTGCAAGTATGCTATGGATATATGCTACTGACAATCAAATTAAAGTAGAAATTCGAGAGGCTTTCCCGCCCGAAAGATTGGTTGTGGTTTTCAACTCAATAGGACAGGGCGAGACAACCACCATAAGCATTTTTTTGGAATCCACTCAAAGTGGCACAGAAGTCCGCTGGCTGCACAAAGGAGACTACGGTTGGGGTATTGCATCGAGGTTATCGGCTAGCATTTTAGATTTTGAAGGGGAAACAGCAGCCATTTATGCTGCCCAGCTTAAACGATTAAAGTCATTTGTAGAAAATTATACTTATTAGGTTTTCTAAAAGTTTATCTGCTATTTTATAAGCCCACCTTGTCTTCTAGAGCTTCTTTCCTATTTTAGCAAAATATAACTATATGAATAATTAATATGGATTTTTTAAGGGGCTTGATAGGGCTATTTGTGTTAATTGCTATAGCTTGGGTATTCTCCACAAATAAAAAAGCAATCAACTGGAAACTGGTAGCTACTGGCGTAGTACTACAAATTGTATTTGGTTTTTTAATATCAAAAGTACCCTTTATAAAAAATCTGTTTTTATCTGTAAGCGAAGTATTTGTCATATTTTTAAGCTATGCTGGCGACGGTGCTGAGTTTCTGTTCGGCAATTTGGTGGATACTTCTACGTTCGGATATATTTTTGCCTTTCAGGTCTTGCCTACCGTAATCTTTTTCTCTACCGTAACCGCTGGCTTGTATTATTTGGGCGTTCTGCAAAAGTTGGTCATGGGCATTGCTTGGGTAATGTCTAGAACCATGCGCTTGTCTGGTGCCGAAAGCTTATCTGTAGCGGGTAATATCTTTTTAGGGCAAACAGAGGCACCTTTGTTGGTTCGGCCCTTTATATCCAAAATGACACGCTCCGAATTAATGACTTTGATGACGGGAGGCATGGCTACTATAGCCGGGGGAGTACTTGCGGGCTATGTATCTTTTCTAGGAGGAGATGATCCACAACAACAAGTGCGTTTTGCCTCATATTTATTGAGTGCTTCCATTATGAACGCTCCTGCTGCGGTAGCCATCTCAAAAATATTGATACCTGAGCAAAATCCTGATGCCGTAGATCGGCACTTAAAAGTCAATACAGATAAATTGGGCGTAAACCTAGTGGATGCACTCTCTAACGGCGCTGCAGATGGTTTAAAATTGGCTCTTAACATAGGAGGGATGCTGCTGGCATTTATAGCTGTAATTTATGCCATTAATGGGTTTTTAGTGGATTTTGTTGGGGATGTTACAGGTTTAAATATTTTGATACAAGAAAGTACACAGAGTCAGTTTAAAGGATTCTCATTAGAATATATTCTAGGACAAATATTTAGAGTGCTGGCCTTCGCTATGGGGATTGATTGGGCCGATTCTTTACAGGTAGGCAGCTTGCTAGGGCAAAAAACTGTAATTAATGAATTTATTGCCTATAGCAGCCTTGCTGAGAT
>Ga0207419_1002790_pt1 | contig 11052 bp, 8 predicted proteins | sample ElkSloMetagenome_4_FD_184723 | JGI IMG/M metagenome (GOLD analysis project Ga0207419, IMG submission 184723) | Hot spring microbial communities from Elkhorn Slough, Monterey Bay, USA - MD2A (version 2) | ecosystem: Environmental > Aquatic > Marine > Intertidal zone > Estuary: Microbial mat ... | reverse complement strand
GTGCGCCCAACTGATCATCGACGACCGAAAGACTCTCGCGCTCGCGCATCAGGCGCAGCATGGTTAGAAGGAAATTACTGCCGTAAGGCGAGTAGAGCCAGGACGCTCGCAACACAATGGAACGCCCGGGCCAGATTTGCTTAATCGCCTGCTCCCCCGCGAGCTTGCTGCGGCCGTACACACCCAGCGGGCCGGTCTCGTCCTCCGGTTTATAGGGGCTCGTGGCGGTGCCAGCGAACACGTAGTCAGTGGAAATATGGATCAGCGAGCAGTTCTGGTCGCGGGCCGCCTGGGCCAGGTTGCCTGCAGCATCGGCGTTGATCGCGAACGCCAGTTCCACTTCTTCTTCGGCCTTGTCCACCGCCGTGTAGGCGGCACAATTTACGATGGCGGCGATAGCTCTGCTTCCCATCAGCTCCGTGATCGCGTCTGGATCAGTAATATCGAGCGAATCCACATCCGTGGGCAGCAGCTGAAAGCGCCTGTGCGGGCCGGCTTGCGGCCACAGTTTTTGCAATGTCAGGCCAAGCTGTCCATTGGCTCCGGTCAGAAGAATTGTAGGTTCAGATTCCATACATTGCCGGCTGGCTAGTCAAAAAGCGCCGCTGCTCCCAGTGTTTTCGCCCCGGTGTCCTTCGCCGAAAGCAGTGGATTAGGGTCAACTAGCGGCCAGTGGATTGCCAGTTCCGGGTCATTCCAGAGCAGACAGTGTTCGTCTTCCGGGTGATAGTACTCGGTGCATTTATAGGAGATTTCGGCAGACTCGCTGGTTACGTAGAATCCATGGGCAAATCCCGGTGGAATCCAGAACTGTTTCCTGTTTTCTGCCGACAGGACAACTCCGACCCAGCGACCAAAGTGGCTCGATGCGCGCCGCAGATCGACAGCGACATCGAAGACTTCGCCACTCAATACCCGCAGCAGCTTGCCCTGCGGATTGTCGAGCTGATAGTGCAATCCTCTGAGAGTGCCCTGGACAGACTTACTCTGATTATCCTGAACGAAACTGACTCCGAGACCCTGCTCCTCGAACCAGGACTGGCGGAAGGTCTCCATGAAATAACCTCGATCATCACCGTGCATCTTTGGGGTCAGCAGCAGCAAATCCGGGTTTTCGGTAGCAGTAATTTCCATGATGCCGTCGTTAATCCTTACGAGTTTTCATTTCCCTGCTCAGGAGTTGTCAAGTAGTTGCAGAAGATAGTCACCGTAGCCGCTCTTTTGCAGCTTTTCCGCCAGGGTGCGCAGCTGGCCGGCATCGATAAAACCCTGCCGCCAGGCGATCTCCTCGGGGCAGGCGATCTTCAATCCCTGGCGTTCCTCGAGCACGCGAATGAAGTTGGCGGCATCGAGTAATGACTGAATAGTGCCTGTATCCAGCCAGGCGGTGCCGCGATCGAACAGCTCGACGTGCAGCTTGCCTTGGGCCATATAGGAATTGTTGACGTCGGTAATTTCAAGTTCACCGCGGGCCGACGGCTTGATGGACCTGGCAATGTCCACCACCTCGTTGTCATACATATACAGACCGGTGACGGCGTAATGGGACTTGGGTTGGGCAGGTTTCTCTTCCAGGTCCACGGCCTTGCGGTCGGCATCCAGTACCACGACGCCGTAGCGCTCCGGGTCGCTCACATAGTAGGCAAAGACGCTGGCGCCGTTTTGCGCCTGGACGGCATTGGTCAGCGTCTCTTCGAGTCGATTGCCGTAGAAGATATTGTCCCCGAGGATCAGGCAGACGCGGCTGTCGCCAATAAACTCGGCGCCGATCAGGAAAGCCTGAGCCAGGCCGTCGGGGCTGGGCTGCACCGCATATTCGATGGCGATGCCCCAGGCGCTGCCGTCGCCCAGAAGCTGTTGATAAGCACGACTGTCCTGAGGCGTGGTAATAATCAGAATTTCCCGGATTCCCGCCTGCATCAGCGTCGCCAGAGGGTAGTAAATCATGGGTTTGTCATAGACCGGCATCAACTGCTTGCTCACCGAGATGGTCAGCGGATGCAGACGCGAGCCGGTCCCTCCGGCGAGAATAATACCTTTAGTCATGTCGTTCCTGGACAGTCATCGGTTTGCATTGGCTTATTAAATTATTAGGCTGTTGGCGAAAAGGTTGGCTGATAGACTGTTGGCTCATTGACTGGCACCGCCCGCGACCAGATTCAGTCGCTCCAAAATCCCCGGCAACTGCTGCTCGAAAGTCTGCGTCGGCACGAAGCCGGTTTCCTGCTGCAGACACCTGCAGTCCAGCGGATAATCCAGACACAGGCTGAGGTAACTGTCCAGGCGTAAACCGCCACGATACAGACCCAGGCGGGCGCCAGTCTCAGCGCCAACGGCAGTCGCGAAGAATAGCATACGCGGCGATTTCCAGCGGCTTTTTTTGCGCCCAAGCGCAGCATAAATTGCCGCCTCGATCAGCACGGGCGTCTGGTTCTGGCCATCGCTGACCGCATACACGCGGCCATCGATTCCCGGGGTTTCCGCCACCCCCACGGCGGCCTGGCACAGGTCCTCTGCACTCACCAAGGCCATGCGGTTGTCCAGCGCCGGTAGCGGTGGCATCCAGCCGCCGGCAATGGCACCGATCAACCTGCCAGCTGTAACACCACCTCACAGCCGCTGAATTCCCGGGTCAAGGCAGAGACGTCGGCTAGGTTCAGCGCCGGCGCAGTTGCGCCCTCAAACTGCCATTCCCTGCCCGGGCGCACCAGAGCTCGAGTTTCATAGCCTTTCTTGAGAAGCAGTCGACACAGCGTCTGACCGATAAAGCCATTGGCGCCAGTGACGGCAGCCACGGAGATCGTCCCGGCCGTCATTCCTACCACCAGACCCAGCCATGGGTGGAAAAAAAACGCAGGCCGGAACGGGCAAAAAAGCGGATGTGGTGCAGGCCCTTGCGGGCACTGTGGCCACCGTGGTGGGTGATGCGCATGGTTGGCAGATAGGCCAGTTCGCCCAGGGCCTGCAGGCGCAGGGACAGATCGAAATCTTCGAAGTAGAGAAAATAGCGCTCATCGAAGCCGCCGACTTCGGCCAGTGCCTGGCGCCGAGCCAGAATACAGCAACCGCTGACAATGGGCACCGGCCGGCTGGGTCCGGACTCCGGCAGCTCGCGCATCTCGAAGCTTGCGAGCCGATCTTTAAAAACACCGAGACCTCGTAGCCAGCGCGGCGCAAAGCCGCGCAGGAAGAACACCAGCACGGAAGGATAGCGCTTGCACAGATACTGTTTGCGGCCATCCTGGTAACGGGCGGCCGGGCTAATGGCCACCACTTCCTGCCGCGAAAGCAAGTAACTCACGCCTCGCAGCAGGGCTGCGGAGTCCAGTTCAACGTCGGGATTCAGGATCAGGTGAAATTCCGCTGAAGACACCCGGAGCGCCAGATTGTGACCAGCGCCATAGCCCGGATTACCGTGTCCGCTCAAAAACTGGACCTTTACACCGAGAACCCGAAAACTTGCAATCGAATCCTGCAGTGAGTCCCGGCTCAGTGAGCCGCTTTCGCTATTGTCCACCAGACACAAGCTAAGCTCCGGCACCCCATGTAGGTACAACGGTTTCAGAGCCTGTAGCAGGGAATCCAGACAGGCCCGCAGCAGTTCCGGCGGGGTGTGGTAGCTGACCATGGCGATGGACAGGGATGTGTCAGACGAATTGGTCACTGGCCAAGTTTAACGCCAAGCCGATGCTGGTACTGCGGTCAATTTCCCGTTCTATTCCGGCACCAGGCGATCGCCGAAGGGCGTCGACACCCTGCGCATGCCCGGTGGAATGTCTTCATCGGCGATGCGCCGGGGCTGAAAACGGCGGCGGTTGGCACTGGTGTCTCCCACCGCAGCCTGCCCGGCCCGGGCCCGCTCACGGATAAGCTCGAAGGGATTGCGGGTTTCACCGTCGGCGGCCTGGGCGGACCCGGCGTCGCTTTGCTGAGATGGATCAGCCGCTGCGGCGGACTCATTTTGCTGCGCCAGCACCAGCGGTGCGGCGTTGGTAAGACGCAAACGGCCTACAGCGTCGTTATCGCAGCCCACACCGCGGTCGCTGAATTCCTGACAGGGCACCGTGGCCGGGTAGCGCAGACTCACTTGCTGACTGTCTGAATCGACAATCTGATACTCCCCGTAGCCGGGTATGCTCCCCAGACTGTCGCCATTGAGGGACATCACCACTTCTTCGCCATCCCGGTGGCGCAGCATCAAGGTGCGCCGATCGCCGATGCGGCTGATGCCTACCAGGGTGAAGACCGGTTCGCCCGCAGTCGCCTGCCGGCTTAGCTGCACCGGTCGGGCCGATTCATCGCCAGCGCCCTGGGGCTGTTCGACGGCTTCGAACAGGTTGAATTCGATAGTCTGACTTCGCTCCGGCTGGGCAAAAACCGGGGGGGTAGGAAGACTCATAGCTATAAGCAAGAGTAGGTAGGTACAAAGGCTTGGCTTCATGATGTCGTTTCGATGATTGCTTTTAGGGATATCTGTGGTGACATCCTGTTGATTTTGCGTTGAATCCTGGCTGAATCGATTGCTGCTCTTCAGCATTTCTGCCAGCACGATTGGTCTGACTGGAGCTTGAAGGACAGCAACCAGGATACTGGTATTTACTGCTAGCTTAACTGTTTTAATTGCCTAGTAGGACGCAGTAACCGGCAGATAGTTTTGCAGCTCGGCGCCAGCTGCACCGCGCTCCTTCAATCCATGGGATGATGCCAAGGTTTGCAGGTTATTGTCCTACGGTCAGTCCAGGACTGGCCGTCTCCCTAGCCCAATCGGTAGCACAGGGGCAGGTCGGTGGATTCAGTCAAAACTTATGCTCCCCGGCAGTTGTGTCTCTCCGGCGTCCACGCCGCCGCCACCCTCTTCCAGCAGTTCCTTGAGGCGCTTGGCGTAGGCCTTTTGTGCTGTCTGCAGCGCCGCCAGTTGCCTTTGGCCGCGGAGAATCTCACTGTGGACGTAGTTGAGCGCTTCAATATGGGCTCGCGCCTCCTCCGACAGATCGTCACTGTCGTATTCCTTGTCGCCCACTTTGAAAGTCTTGCCCATAACCAATTCCCTCTTCGTTGAGCATCGCAATTATAGCGATTTCCGAACTGCAATAAAAAAGCCCTCTCCGTTACCGGCGAGGGCTTTTTATCCTTGCTTAAGGTCTTATCGCCGGGCGCTTCAAGCTGGAGCCCGAGCGCACCGGAGATGAGACCCCTGCTGCTTACGCGATAATCGCGATGTCAGTAGCGGCCAGAGAATCCGAAGGACTGGTCGCTATGGTGTAGATCGGAATGTCGCTGTCGTCTGCACCTTGGTCATAGTCACCGTCTCCATCGACGAAGCTATCACCGTCAGGGTCGAACCAAAGCTGCTCGTCATCTGTGTAGTAGAAGAAAGTGGCTTGTCCGGCACCAGCTCCCAAGTCGGTAACGAAGTTCGTACCATCGACGAGGGCAACACCATCGGCGAAGTCAGTCGCACCACCACCTATGATTCCATTCAAGTCATCCGCACTGAATTGCAGAATGTCCTCGGCGGTTGTAAAGCCTGAAATACTGTCGAAACCATTGTTGGCGATGTCGGTATTGACGATCGTTTCAATTACACCGTTGTCCTCTGGGAGGGTTATGGAATCACTTCCCTCAGAAGCCTCGATGGTGACATCACCAGCTGAGGTGCTAACGGTAACAGTACCTGAGCCACCGGCAATAGTCGCGCCGCCGGTCGTGTGAATGCTGTCCATCGAATCGTAATCGATAGTGGCGTTAGTGGCGTTAAATACCACGTCGGCCTCATCATCATCAATGTCAACCATCTCACCCGGGTTCGGGCCGCCAAGCCCTTCAAAGCTACTGCTGGACAGCACAACCGTATCCTCACCGCTACCCGCGTCAATTGTGTTTTTGACGTGGACTGGGCCAGTAGTGCCTGTAAGTTGAGCGTTAACAGCTGAACCGAAAGCAGTGCCATCGACATCGGCGATCGCCGCATCGAATCGACCCACGCCGGACCCACCTGTACTGGCAGAGCCGTCGCTTTCAAAGCCAAGAGCCTCGAGATTATCGATAGCTGAATCGTCAATCTCTACAGCGCCCGCATCGTCCTGGGCATCAGAAGGTGAACCACTGGAGCCAATGGAGACAGAAAGGCTGCTGTCACTGTAAACGCCGTCGATCATGGACTCTACAATCAAGGTACGCCCAGTGCCGTCATAGGCCTTCAGCACGTTTGACAGGTAAGTGTCGTTATTGATTGCAGATTTGATGGCATTGTTGATGAGCAGGTCGGTGACCACATTGCCCGTCGGGCCATTGGTACCAGGAATCGTCACATCGACACTGTAACCGGCAAAGGTGACGGTCAGCTCTGCGTTGGCAACTCGGATGACGTCTCCGTCATCATCCCTCAAAGTAACAGGACCGGCGGAAGTCAAGTCATCGAGGGGCTGCGAGTAAGTACCCGAATCCGCATCCTGGGTCTGGTCGGCGCTGTTGAAAACCCAAGTGGCATTCTTTGCAGAGTCGAGACCATTCCCCCCACCAAGCTCATTATAGACCTGGCGAGACGAATTATCGGAGTAGATGGCATCGTCGCCGGAACCACCTTCGATATCCCAGACGCCAGCACCGTTCACGTGAATGTAATCATCACCGGTGCCACCATCAACAGACAGATTCTTATTGATAACCGCATTGTCAAACCAGGGTGTACCGGCAACGCCTTGACCATTGCCTATCTGAGCCACAAAGGTATCGTTGCCGGCACCCATGTTGGCGTCATAGGAGAAATCCTCGCGTGCATTGGCACCAGATTCAGACAGATTTGTCTGGCTGATGTTGATGTTGTGGATGTCGTTTCCAGCGCCGAATGAATACATAAACTCGGCGTTGTCCATAGAAGGATCTTCACCGTCATCGGTGGTGTCCATGTACTTGTCAACAACCTGATCAGACAAATGGGCCCACAGGGTCACATCGGTCGTGATGGGATCTGGAACCGTCTCGGAGCTGTTGTTGTTGGCGGCGGAGAATATTCTGACGTCCTTCAACGCATTGTTCTTGGAGTTAGTGACGCTGTCGAAGGAAAGAAAGCTGCCAAAGCCGCCTTCGCCACCAGGAAGTGGGGCACTGTTCGGGACGGAACCACCAGTATTGGAATTACCGATGATCAGGTCAGCCAGGCTACCTTGCTCCCAGTCAACATAGACTTCCATGAGCGTGTTGTTGGTGGAGCGCATGCCGGACAGGCTGCTGGGCTGAGTCTCGTCACCCTGCACTAACACGTTGAACTGGTTGACACCTTCTTCAAGGGCGGTGCTGGAGTAATCCCAGTTGTTCTGGCCGTCGTTGCCCATGGCTCCGATCACCAGTTCGCCGCCGTCGTCGCCGCGACCAATCTTCAGCAGTTTCACGTCGACTTCTACCAGGCAGTCCTCGACTGAGGGCGGCTGGTCGTCGAAATCACCGAAGACGTCATAGGCACCGGTCGCGTCCTTGTAATCCGGGAAACCGGTTGGAGAGACTCCCACTTCGTCGTTTTCCGAAGTCAGTATCATGGCCGGGGCAGGAACCAGGAAGGTGGTGCCGTCCAGACCCTCAAAGCGGGTTTGAGCCGCGTCTGTGCTCAGCTCGAACGACAGATCGGCCGCAGCAATCTCCGCGTCGAAGTTCGGTGAGTCGGGGTCGGCGGCGTCTGCCAGTGCGTCAGCAACTCGGTCAACGAAGCCCTGGAAAGTGCCGGCATCGGGTGCTGTACCGGTGACAAGCCCCGGATTGTCGTCTTCGAGCTCTTCGTTTGTAATGAACTCCAGGAATGCTTCGTTGTCTATACGGATGAACTTTTCTACCGTGATGGGATTCCCTTCCTCGTCTACCTCACCGAAGTCCAGTTCGAAGCGAATACCGTCCACGTTGATGTTATTCAACGGCCTCTCGGGCACATCTCGTGAACCCTGCCGATCAAGCAACCAGTAAAAGGCCGAGTCGGTCTGAGAGGTTTCGCAGAGCAGGTAGTCGTTGTCGAAATAAACCTCCATGTCAGAGCCGTTATCGACAGAGGCGGAACCACCGTTGTCGCTGAGCTCCCAGCAGATAGTCATATCTCCAGTGACCCGACGATCCCCGTACTCACCGGAGTCGGTCAGGGTAGTCAGGTTGTAAATGACGACGTCGCTGTCGCTGGCAACGGACCCAACCGTATCTAGCCCCCACATGGACTTGGCGTTGATCGCCGTAGTGGAATTTTCGCCAGTCCCAAGCCCTGTGAATATTGCCTTCTCAACATCCATGGTAATCGGGGCGATCGCTGAAAACGGCCCACCGCCCAGTGCGGATCCTGCCTGCACCACGGCCTCCAGGCTGTCTTCGCCGTCGCCGCCATTGACACGGTCGCCGGTGCTGAGCTGGTTGGTCTGAAAGCCTTCGGCATTCGCGACAACATTGGCGCTGATAACGTCATCACCATCAGTTCCGCTGATGTTGTCGAGCCCGACAGTCAGACTCAGGGGCTCTGGCGCCGGGCCAGCAGCTACATCGTCGATCAGGTCAGTGGCTTGACTGACTGTGTCGTCGTCACTAGTGACAAATTCGGGGATCGGCCAGGGGTCGACCAGTTCAGCTTCCAGGGTGTGGTACTCGGCTACTTCCACCCAGTTGTTAAATAATGCAGCGGAAGAACCAAAAGCGGGGTCGTCCTCGGAAACGGCGCTCAGGAAGGCTGCGGCCTCCATGATCACGTCGGCGCGTGTGCCGCCACCGTTGAGAACGCCGACTATGATGTCCACGCCCTCTTCGACAGCGGCGGTATCAGCATTGGGGACCAATTCGGCCAGAAATTCGTTGGCGAATTCCTCGTTAGTCTGAAACGTAGGGTAAAGGGACGTAAATTCGTTACTGGAAACGATTAGTTCAGCAACGGCAGATAGATTGCCAGCATCTTCATAGACTGCCACTAGTTCGGTTAGCAGAGCAGTACCGGGGGCGTGCTTGAGAGCAGCGACCACCAGTTCGATAATATCACTCCGGCTTTCAGCTGTAATAGCCATTCATTTAACTCCTTGAGATCGATTTCAAAATTTTAAGTTCTTACACCAATGGGGTCGCTGCCAGAAATGAATGGCTTTCCCATCTTAGCTTGTACCTAGGATAATCAACGCTGCCGTGAATCCTTGTGACGCAGGTCACATGGACCAGACATTGTCGAAAAACAGTTTCAGATAGATAGATTGCTGTACCTTGACGCCCTTCATTACTGAAGTACCAATTCCGTTATTCCCCTTAGCTGTGTATCTATTTCGCATCAGTGCTTGTTGTTCTTGAGCCATCCTGCGCCCGACTTGACTTGTCGCTTCTTGATTTTTTTATTCTTTACTCTTTAACCACTACTCTGAACTCTGAAGCTCCGCTGCCAGTCAGTACCGCAAGGTCTCACTCTCAGCTAAACTCCCGTTGCCTCTTGCAGCGGGTACTCACTGTGTACTTTACGGCGATGGTGCAAGCTATGTGTCGGCGGCATGGTACAGTCTCTTTAGCCTGATAACAACAGTTCGCACGGAAAATGAACTATTAACACCTAAATTATTCATTTTTCAAAGGAAACCCCTCGCGGCAATCGAAGCAATCTGGACAGCTTTCGGCGCTGGTATTGTTGCGTCGCTAGCCATTCTATTGCCGCCTGCGGCCGGCTCAGAAACGCCAGGAATAACCCAGCTCTATCGTGGTGTTTGTGGTGGTGAACAATTCCAGATTACTGCGCTGAACCTGATGATAGACATTGAGCACAACGCTGGCGTTTTCCCCCAGTACCGACACCGGTTCGGAATAGCTCAGCAGCAGGATATCCCGTTCGACCTTGCGGCGGGCGCCATTGGCCAGCAACGGACTGTAGCCGCGCCCGTCCGTGAGCTGGGTATGGACGAACTGGGCCTGCAGCCAGCCGCGATCAAGCTGCAGCTGCCAGTTGAACCCGACCTGAAAACCCTGACGGTGTCCGCCCAGGCGGTTGGAACTGGCGGCGTAGTTGCCGAGCAGGCTGGTCTCCGCGGTGAGGCGCTGCAGACCGACTCGGCCGGGAATGACGCAGTTGTTGCCAACCCCTGCTTTGGCCTCAACACCGTTGAGCTGGGATTGACCGTGCCAGATCTGATGTTGCGCGGCCCCGGTGACATAGGGACTGCAGCGAGTTTCGGAATTGAATTGATAGCGCATACTAACATCGGAACCAGTAAACAGGGGTTTACCGCCGAAAAACAGATGGTTTACATTGGCATTGAGCTGCCAGCTGCGCTCGGGGTCAGGTCGATAGAGGGCGTAACGAGCAGCGAGCTGGACGATGTCGGACTGGGGGGCACCGCTCACCCGACCCCGCAGCTCAGCGCTGAAATTGTGTTGCCTGTCGGGGCCAAGACGACGGAGGCGGCCCACCCCGCGCACATTGACAAAGGGACCGGTGACGGGCTGAAAATCCTCGCCCAGGGGCAGCAGCAGGGGCTCCCCGGATATGGTGAGGGTCAGGAATTCTGTGTCCGGGGCGCCGTTTAGATTGTCATCGTAGCCAGTCAGAACATCTAGCTGCCATTCCTGCTGGCGGGTGAGAGAGAGCCAGCGCTCTTGGCGCCGCTCAAGCTGCGCGGCCAGGTCAATAGGAAGGTCCTGTCGATCCAGGATCTGCTCATTCAACGCCAGCGCCGCAAACAGCTGGCCGTCGCTCATCAGGGCCTGGGCATAGTCAATCTGCGCGGCACCGTTATCGGGATCGAGTAATAGCGCCCGCTCCAAAGAATCCAGTGCGTCTTCGCCGAAGCCGGAGTTAAGCTCGGAGGCGCCGAGGAGGGCGAAATACTCCGAACTCTGCAGGCATTGATCGAAAATTGTCCGCAGGCTCTGCCGCACCACGGCCCAATCGGAATCAGTGCCAGGGTAGAAGGGGGTCAGGTTAGGACAGGCATGCAGTGCGGCAGGTGCCAGTAGGAGGGTAAATAAGAGCGGCCGCAGCATGCTTTGGGCGAATCCTCGATCGCATTCGGGCGTCTCGATGAAGACGCAGGCAGTGGTCATGTCGGGTCCCGTGCAGAA
>Ga0207419_1002788_pt1 | contig 11072 bp, 8 predicted proteins | sample ElkSloMetagenome_4_FD_184723 | JGI IMG/M metagenome (GOLD analysis project Ga0207419, IMG submission 184723) | Hot spring microbial communities from Elkhorn Slough, Monterey Bay, USA - MD2A (version 2) | ecosystem: Environmental > Aquatic > Marine > Intertidal zone > Estuary: Microbial mat ... | reverse complement strand
CGAGGTGATCGTTACCACATCTAAAGCCGAAAATTCTTCCTTCATGGTAATGATTCCTAAATCGATTTCGTCCTTGTTTAAAGCAATATCGATTTCTTTGGTTTCAAAACCTATATAATAAAGTTGAATAGTAATACTTTCTTTTTCCTCGCTTAGCCTTAATATGAAATCACCTTCTTGATTAGTGGTTGTTCCTGTGTATTCTCCTTTTTGTACAATATTAACAGCATACAAAGGCTCTTGCATGACCGAGTCTATAACTCTACCTGTGATGATAACTTCCCGCTGTTGTGCGGTTACTTGCGATACCAATGTTAAAAGCAGAGCGGTTATAATTAATTTGATATTCATTATATTTTATAATTTGATCAGGAATAGTATAAATATCAAGAAAAGAAACCCGAAAAGGATTTCTTTTACATGATATTTGTTTTGCTTAAAAGATTTAATTAATTCAGAAAATCTCATGATATTAAAATCTTCTTCAATATTAAATCATAAGTTTAATTTTATGATAAAATTATGTTACAGGATTGGGGTAAAAAAGTTACATGGTATCCACTGCATTGGTTAACAATACATTAATAAAAATTATCGAGTTAAAGTTGGAATTATTACGGCCTGAATAAATAAAGGATATGAGATGAATTTAATGACAAATGACCTCTTGAGTGAGATAAGATAAATCGATCATTTACCTAAATTATGCATTTGAAGTTTTCTAGAAATGAATAGTTAGGAAATTTTGCCATTTTAATGTTCTTTTAAAACATGCAGAATAACATTGTTGATGATCAAAATGATGGTTTTCTTTATAGGGGAGAATCCTAACTCACGTTTTAATTCAGCTCATTTTTAGCCGCTTAATACATATTCGGTAATAATAAAACAATCATTCATTTAATGATTTAAAAATTTGATACCATCAATATTTTTAAAGTAGCGATTTTCACAAGTAGTCTGGTGGCTTGTCTTTTCATTCATTAGCGAACGAACTAAGGCCTTGTAATTATTAGGTTGTTTAAAACCTAATTCTTCAAGAAAAGCGTCTTCTATGATTTTCACGTTACGATTTTCGCAAAAAACCAAAGGAATGACCAACCATATATTTTGTGTTCCTACCTGTCCATCTTTTTTGTGGTAACCAAGAAAGTTTTTAAAATAGATTTAATTATTCAGAAAGATAAAGGTGAAAAAGTTGCTTCTGATTATAACTTCAAAATAAAATAAGACTTTACCTATTACCTAAAACATTCCGTTGCAAACTATTTAGATGTAGATTCTCCGCCACCAAAAGTTTGATTTGTTTTTTCAATTATTTCAAATTCCTATAATCAATTCATTTTAGGGTAAAAGCTAATTTTAAAAATAAATTAAAATGAATATCAAATCAATTCTAGTTATCATCCTGTTGATGATACCAACAAAATATATTATTGCACAATAAACAGACGCTAAAAAAGATAGTCTATACATTCAACACGTAGAAGATAAAAAAAAGCCCGCAAAAGTGCTTCATGCAGAGCCTCTTTATATAGACCTCATTAGAGATTTAGGAGCAAGAAAAGGGGAGAAGGAGTGGAATATAGGTTTAGGCCTTACCGATAATTTAAGGTTTGATTCTTACGAAACCTTAGTAGAATATGAATGGGCACCAATTGATCGCCTTGGATTAGAAGTAGAATTGCCTTTTACATTCTATACGCCTGTAAATGGTGAAGGTGAGGTCGCTCTTCCATCTAATCATTTAAACAGCATTAAAATAGCAGTACAATATTCATTTTATGTCAATGAAAAATTAGCTACATCAATGGCTTTCTCGTATATCAAAGAGTTTGAGCTTTCAAATTTTGATAATTTTGGTGAGCCGTTTATTAAGGGAAATGTTTATAATCCTTTTTTAATTGTAGCTAAACGATGGGGTAATAATTTTCTCACCCTGATTTACAGTGGTTCCATGATCGAGCAATCTTTCATCACTAATCAATTTTACAACACTTATGATGTGAATACTAGCTTTCACTATATGATAACGGGAACCAGAAATTTTATAGGCGTAGAATTCAACAAAACTTTTGATGAAAACAATTTTGATATGACAATCAGGCCTCAGATGAGACCTAGTATTGCAGATAATTTGATGTTCGGTATTATTGCCGGTATTCCTGTTAGTCGAGAAAATGAAAGATTAAGCTCGTTTCTTAGATTGGTTTGGGAACCAGGGCATCATTAAATTCTAACTAAAATAAAGAAGCTGTTTCTTAATATTGAAACAGCTTCTTTACAATCTGTGTTTTGAAAAAATTAATTTTCTATACCTTCTAAACTTAAAATAAAAGCATATTCTTTGGCGACTTCTTTCAATCTTTCAAAACGTCCAGATGCACCACCATGACCTGCATCCATATTAGTGTCTAAGAACAAAAGATTGTCATCAGTTTTTACATCTCTCAACTTTGCAACCCATTTAGCAGGTTCCCAATATTGAACTTGAGAATCATGCAAGCCTGTGGTTACAAGCATATTGGGATAGTCTTTAGCTTCAACATTGTCATATGGAGAATAAGATAATATGTAATCGTAATATTCTTTCTCGTTAGGATTTCCCCATTCGTCGTATTCACCAGTTGTAAGTGGGATTGAGTCATCAAGCATTGTTGTGATAACGTCAACGAAAGGAACTGCGGCAATAACTCCATTATATAATTCAGGAGACATGTTTACAATAGCACCCATCAACAAACCGCCAGCACTTCCTCCGTAAGCATAAAGATGATCAACAGAGGTGTATTTTTGATCAATTAGATATTCTGAACAGGCTATAAAATCTGTGAATGTGTTCTTTTTCTTAAGTAATTTTCCATCTTCATACCATTGTCTACCCATATATTGCCCACCTCTAACGTGAGAAATTGCATAAATAAAACCTCTGTCTAGCAAACTCAACCTGACAGATGAAAAATAGGGGTCTGAAGTAGAACCATAAGACCCGTAAGCGTATTGGAAAACAGGATTTTTGCCGTTAAGCTCTATCCCTTTTTTATAGACTAAGGACATTGGAATTTTAGTACCATCTTTTGCAGTAGCAAACACACGCTTTGATTCATAATTCTCTTTATCAAATTCTCCACCAAGAACTTCAGTCTCTTTTAAAACTTCTTTTTCTTTAGTGTCCATATTAAATTCGATTACAGAAGATGGAGTAGTCATAGAATTATAGCTATAACGTAATATATCTGTATCAAATTCAATATTTGTTGTTGTGTACGCTGTGTATGTTTCACTTTCGAATGGTAAATAATAATCAACTGAATTATCCCAACGCATAATTCTAATTTTATTTAAACCTTCAGAACGTTCACTTACTACAAGATAATCTTTAAATATGTCTATACCTTCCAACAAAACATCTTCTCTATGCGGAATTACTTCAACCCAATTCTCCATAGAAGTTTTGTCAATAGGAGTTTTCATTAGCTTAAAGTTTTTTGCTCCATCTTTATTCGTAGAAATGTAAAACGAATCACCATAATGGTCAAGACTATATTCTAAATCTTTTTGTCTTTCTTGAATAACTCTAAATTCTCCTTCAGGATTATCAGCTTCTAGAACATGATACTCTGTCGATAAAGTGCTGTAATTGACAATAACTAAAAAATCTCTAGATTTAGTTTTATATACAGCGGTCCCAAACGTATCATCTTTTTCTTCATAGACTAAAGCATCTTCCTTTGAACCTAGTTGATGCTTATAAATCTGATAGGAACGTAAGGTTACAGGATCTTTCTTGGTATAAAATATAGTCGAATTATCTTTTGCCCAGGTGGAAGAACCAGTAGTATTGATGATGACATCATCTAAGATTTCATCTGTCTCCAAATTTTTGACATGAATATTATATTGTCTTCTACCTATTGTATCCAAAGCAAAAGAAACTAACTTATTATCTGGGCTAACACTCAAACCTGCAAGGCTGAAATAGCTATGTCCTTCGGCCATTTTATTACAATCAAAAAGCAGCTCTTCTTCAGCGTCTAAACTTTCTTTTTTTCTGGTATAAATAGGATAATCTTTTCCTTTTTCAAATTTAGTAATGTACCAATATCCATTATTTTTATAGGGAACTGAAGAGTCATCCTCTTTGATACGAGATTTCATCTCTTCAAAAAGATCATCAGAAAATTCCTTTAAATGTTCTGTTTTCTTTTCGTAATATTCATTTTCTGCTTCTAAATAAGCAATAACTTCAGGATTTTCGCGCTCTCTAAGCCAATAGTAAGGATCATTTCTGTCGTCTCCGTGAATTGATAAAATAGTGTCTTTTTTCACAGCTACAGGAACATCAATATTGTTTTTCAAATTTTCTTTTTTTGAGGTGTTACAAGAGATGGCAAATGTAGCAAATAAGACCAGAATAATATAGGCCTTAAGGTTGTTTAGGGTGTTCATTTTGATTGTGATTTAGGTGATGCTAATATACAATTGTTTTGTGAAATTTTAATTTTACTTTAGCTAACAAATCTGCAATCAATTCACCCGAATTTCCTCTACCATAAATATTGGAAGAGTTGAATTTTTTCTCTTTTTGTTTTAGAATAGCTGCTTTGATATCTTCTTTACGGTGTTTAACATCTAATACATTCTCAGCTCTTAATCGACGATGTTGTCTATCTCCAATATTGACGACTGGTAAGCCTAAAAAAGAGGCTTCTCTAATTCCTACGCTTGAGTTTCCTACTAAAGCTTTTGAATTGAAAATAAGTTCCAAAAAATCTTCACTGCTCATGTTTTTGAAAAAATGAATATTAGACACCTCATGATGTTCTCTGTATGCCCTAATTCCTGTTGAAGTCCCGTCTGCACCCGCATCTATATTTGGCCAAAACCAAAAAGTTGTCAAGCCTAATTCGTCAACAGCTTTTAAAGTTTCTTCAATCTGTTTTCTACTACTATCTACCTGAGTGGTATTTGGATGTTGCATCACAACAATATAGCCTTGAGAAAAGTCTGGTTTTTGTCCAACTCCTCCATATTTTTTAAAAGGATTAAAACTTAGTTTCTTATTCTTTAATATTGGTACAGCTAAATCTATGGAAGGACAACCAGTATTATAAATACAATGCTCTTCTTCCCCCAACTTTAATACTCTTTCTCTCGCATCTTCAGACGCTACAAAATGATAATCTGCAAGTTTTGTGATCGAATGTCTCACTTTTTCGTCAATATTTCCGGTGACTTCACCACCTTGAATATGAGCCAATGGAATATTCATAAAAGATGCAGCGATAGCTGTTGAAATAGTTTCGAAGCGATCTGCAATAGTAACTACAATATCAGGGTTTAAACTTTCAAACACACTGGCAAGCTCAATAATACCAAGTCCTGTGGTTTTGGCAGCTGCTGTTGTATTTTCGCCCTCAAGAACACTAAAAACTTTGGCGGTGACATCAAATCCATCGGCTTCAATAAAATCAATAGCTTTACCATATCGGTTGAGTAAAGAAGAAGCTGCAAGGACGATTTGTAATTCTAATTCAACATGGCTTTTTATAGCCTGTAAAACAGATTTTACTCGACTGTAAGATGGTCTTGCTGTTATGACTACGCATATTTTGCGTCTCATGTAATTAAATTTTCAAGTAAAAATATTGTTTTGGAAATGATTTATCAATTATTATCTTTCTTTTTTATTTATTTTGAAACTCTTTACATAAATTATGAGAAATAAAAACTCAGTATTTACCATTGCTGAAATTGCTCAGGCCCATGATGGAAGTCTTGGTTTAGCCCATTCTTATATTGACGCGCTTGCCAAGAGAAATGTTGATGCTATAAAATTTCAAATTCATATAGCACATGCAGAAAGCAGTCCACATGAACCATTTAGAACAAAATTTAGTTATGAGGACAAAAGTAGATTCGACTATTGGGAACGTATGTCTTTTTCTATTAAAGAGTGGAAAGACCTGAAACAGCATTGTGATGATAAAGGAATTGAATTTATGGCTTCAGTATTTAGTAATGAAGCCGTAAATTGGGCTGAAGAAATAGGAGTGAAGCAATACAAGATTGGTTCAGGTGAAATTAATAATTTACTATTACTTGAAAAAATTAGTCATACAAAAAAACCTGTGATTTTATCATCTGGCATGAGCTCCTTATGTGAGATAAATAATAGTATAAATTTTTTAATGGCTAAAGAAATTGAAGTTTCTTTACTTCAATGTACTACATCTTATCCTACTAAATCTCATGAATATGGTTTGAACATGATTACTGAATTTAAAAAAAGGTATGATATTCCAATCGGCTTTTCAGACCACTCTGCGAAAGTATCAACGGGGATAGCCGCTGTGGCTTTAGGTGCTGAAATTTTAGAATTTCATGTCGCTTTTTCAAGAGAGCAGTTTGGACCAGATTCAATATCCTCTTTAACTTTAGATGAAGTTAAAAATCTCATCATCGGAATCGATGATATTACGATGGCAATGAATCATCCAATTGATAAGGATGATGGTGATAAATTTAAAGACCTTAAACAGATTTTTGAAAAATCGCTTGCCTTAAATAAGAATTTATCTAAAGGTCAAAAGATTACCTTTGATGATTTAGAAGCCAAAAAACCAAAAAACAAAGGTATAGATCCAAAATATTTCAAGGATATCATAGGTAAAACCCTAAAAGTTGATAAGAGAGCCTGGTCTTTTTTAACTGAAGAAGATCTTAAATAGTTACAGTCTTCAGTCTTTAGTCTGCAGTTGCAGTATTCAGTATCGAGTATTTAGTGTCCAGTATTCAGTATTTTAATTTAGTGATTTTTTTTAATTTAAAGATTTTAACAACAAAATGAAAATTTCCAGAAATCTGTCAAATATTTATATGAGAACTCAAAATTTAATTTTAACCTCATAACCTCATTTAAGCACCTCTGGCATTTTCGCTTTAAACCTTTCAAATCTTGGGTTAGACACATTTAAAATATATCGGTTATTAGGATGTTTTTTCTTGTAATCCTGATGATATTCCTCTGCAATCCAAAATTTGTCATACTCCATAACTTCAGCCGCTATGGGTCTATCGTATTTTGGTTGTAAATTTTTAATCTTTTCTTCAATGATTTGTTTTTCAGTATCATTTTGATAAAAAATAATCGATCTGTATTGGCTTCCAATATCAGGACCTTGTCCATTTTGCTGGGTAACATTTTGAGAGGCAAAATAAACATCAACTAGTGTTTTGAAACTTACAACATTAGAATCATATATTACTTTGACAGCTTCGGCATGACCTGTTCTGCCTGTATTACTTTCTTCGTAAGTTGGATTTTCAGTGTGACCTCCAGAATAACCAGATATAACCTCTTTTACACCTTTCACACTTTCATACACAGCTTCTACGCACCAAAAACATCCACTAGCGAAATAAGCGACATCAAATTTTTGAGAAAGTTCATCATATTTTTTTATTTTCTCTGGAGCTGGCTTGTTATTGGTTAAGTTACAACCAAAAGTTAAGTTTGTAACCAATAAGACAAAAAAGAACTTCTTCATTTTCAAATTTTTGATGTAAAACTAAAAAATTAACCAATTGATTTTTATTGTTTTATGTTAATATAAAACAAAAAAACCGCCTCGACTAAGAAGCGGTTTTCTGCATATATGTGGTGTTGATTAAATCTTTTTGAATATTTTTTCCATTTTTTCTTCTTCCTCTTTGGCAAGTTCTTGATCTACCAATATTCTTCCACTGTGTTCATCTGTGATGATTCTTCTTCTTGCTGCAATTTCGACCTGAACTTGTGGTGGAATTGTAAAGAATGAACCACCTGAAGCTCCACGCTCAATAGTGACAAGGGCTAGACCATTTTTTACGCTGCTTCTTATTCTTTCGTAAGCTTTTACTAGTCTATCTTCAATTTTTCCTTTCAATTTTGTAGATTCAGCCTCAAGCGCTTTTTCTTCCTTTTCAGTTTCTTTAAGAATGTTATCAAGCTCTGATTTTTTATGATCTAAATGCGTTTGTTTTTCGCTGAGCTCTTCTTTTTTCTGCTCAAGAACTTCATTTTTGTGTTCTGTTTGGGCATAAAACTCCTTGATGTGCTTCTCTGCAAGTTCAATCTCTAATTCTTGATACTCAATCTCTTTACTTAAAGCATCGTATTCACGATTGTTTCTTACATTATCTTGTTGTTTCTTATACTTTTTAATGCGATCCTCTGTTTCGCTTATAAAAATTTTCTTTTCTTTAATTTTTACATCAATCTCTTCTAAGGCTGTTTCCATTTTTACGATTCGCTTGTTCAAACCGGTAACTTCATCTTCAAGATCTTCTACTTCTAAAGGTAATTCACCTCTCATGTCTCTTATCTTGTCTATTCTTGAATCTACAAGCTGTAAATCGTATAAATTTCTGAGTTTTTGCTCTACGCTAATCTCTTTCTTTTTTGCCATAATCAATAATATTGAACCGGATTGGTATTTAAATTTGATAAAACGACTGCAAAATTAGTGAAATTTTCATTAATAAAACTATATAAATAATCTTTTGTGAATTGCTCACTCTCATAGTGGCCTATATCCACTAATAAAATCTGATTTTCAGCCTTAAAAAAGTCGTGGTATTTTAAATCTGCGGTTATGAATGCATCTGCTCCGGACAGAATGGCTTTTGGGATAGCTGAAGCACCGCTTCCACCTAATACAGCTATCTTTTGTATAGGTTTACCCAATTTTTCTGAATGCCTTAGCACAGGTGTTCCAAACGTATTTTTTAACAGATCGAAAAATTCGTTTTCATTTATAGCTTTTTCAAAATTTCCTGTCATGCCCAATCCTATGTGCTGATTTCGGTTATCAAGTGTTTCGATTTCATAGGCGACCTCTTCGTAGGGATGCTGTTCAAACAATTTTTTTAAAACCTTCCCTTCCAGATGTTTGGCAAAAGTGATATTGATCTGGATCTCATCTTCGTAATGGGTTTTTCCCTTTTGACCGACAACCGGATTGGAGCCTTCTTCGCCCTTAAAACTGCCTTGTCCTTCAATATTAAAACTACAATGTGAATAGTTGCCAATATTTCCAGCGCCGACTTCAAATAATTTTTCTCTTAATTTACCTGCATTGGCCTTTGGTATGTAAGTTGTTAATTTTTTTATAGTTTGAGACTGAGGCATTAAAATGTCTCTGCTTTTTAAACCTAATTTACTACATATGACGTCATTTACACCATGAAAAGCGTTGTCAAGAGCAGTATGGATAGCGTAAATGGCTATGTCATTTCTGATGGCTTTGATCACAGCTCGATTGACATAGTTTGAAGGATTGAGTTTCTTGATGCCCGAAAATATAATAGGGTGGAAGCCTACAATAACATTGCAACCTTTTGAAATAGCTTCATCTACAATTTCTTCAGTTGTGTCAAGACTTACCAAAACACCTTTGATATCATTATTTGAATCGCCAACAATTAATCCGACATTATCAAAATCCTCAGCATAATCCAATGGTGCAAAAGCATCTAACGTGTTCACCAATTCCTTTATTTTCATAGTATAATAAATTTCGGTTCTTTTGTAAAATTAAAAATTATACTTTCGTAAGCCTATAAAGCTTTGTTTAATTTTAAAAATATGTCCATCTTAAAGTTTTTATTATTTCCTTTCTCAATTTTATACCGGGCCATAACGTCGATAAGAAACTTTTTATATGATAGGGGTATTTTTGAGTCTAAAGCTTTTGATGTCAAAGTGGTATGTGTCGGTAATTTAAGTGTTGGTGGAACAGGAAAATCACCTATGATTGAATATCTGATTGAAAATTTAAAAGAAGATTATAACATAGTAGTTCTAAGTCGCGGTTATAAAAGAAAAACAAATGGTTTTCATGAAGTTGAAACAACCAATGAAGCTCATGAAGTAGGGGATGAGCCTTTACAATTCAAGCGAAAATTTAGTGATATCCGTGTTTTTGTTGATGCCAATAGACGTAGAGGGATTTCAAATATTTTGAAAAAATATTCTGAAACAGATATGGTTCTGTTAGACGATGCATATCAACACAGAAAGGTAAAAGCTGATTATAATATTTTGCTTACTACTTATGATAATCCTTATTTTAAAGACTATTTACTTCCAGTAGGAAGACTAAGAGAGTCCAGGTATAGTGCTAAACGAGCAAATACTGTAATAGTAACAAAATGTCCTCAAAATTTGAGTGACCAAGTTAAATTTGAATTTGAAAAAAGCCTAAGATTACAACCTGATCAAAATTTGGGTTTCTCGAAAATTAGATATTCTGACAAGGTTCTTTCAAAAGCTAAAGCGCAATTACTTTCAAGGTTCGATAATTTCTACCTCATTACAGGTATTGCTAACCCCAAACCACTTTTAGAATTTTTAAATTATAATGAGAAATCTTTCGAACATTTACCTTTTCCAGACCACTATAATTTTACCAAAAAAGATATTGAAAAATTTATGGCTTTAAATAAACCAATTTTAACTACTGAAAAAGATTACGTTAGATTAAAAGGGTGCGGAATATCCGAGTTGTTTTACTTATCAATTTCAATTGAAGTAGATTTTGATATTACTAAATCTGTCACAGAAATATTATAAAGTACCAATAAAAAATGGACACTAATTTAATAAGTATCCATTTTCAAAAACTACAATGTTCTTTAATCTAACTCGTAGCTTCATCAACTAACTCATCCACACTTTCTATGGATGCTAAATAACGCTCTGCATCAAGTGCGGCCATACAACCGGTTCCGGCAGCTGTGACGGCTTGTCGGTATTCTTTATCCTGAACGTCACCGCTGGCAAAAAGGCCAGGGATATTGGTTTTTGTAGATTTTCCTTTGGTGATAATATAACCTGTATCATCCATATCTACCATACCTTTAAAAATATCTGTATTGGGCTTATGACCAATGGCTATGAAAAGACCTGTAATAGCAATGTCTTCTTTTTCACCGGTTTCATTATTGACCATTCTCAAGCCTTCAACCACTTGCTCTCCAAGTACCTCATCAACTTCGGTATTGAACCTGACATCTATGTTCTTAGTATT
>Ga0207419_1002787_pt1 | contig 11074 bp, 11 predicted proteins | sample ElkSloMetagenome_4_FD_184723 | JGI IMG/M metagenome (GOLD analysis project Ga0207419, IMG submission 184723) | Hot spring microbial communities from Elkhorn Slough, Monterey Bay, USA - MD2A (version 2) | ecosystem: Environmental > Aquatic > Marine > Intertidal zone > Estuary: Microbial mat ... | reverse complement strand
TGGACTGGCTCTACATCTAGGTTACGACAACTTTTATGTTACGTCAATAAAATTATACTGTTGGAACCCACTTTTTTTCAAAATTTTTCAAGGTTGTTCGCTCTAATTTGACAGGCTTTCCTATTATCAGTACAATCGAGGAGAAAACTAAAACGGCACCCCTTTAGGGATGCCGATACCTTTCAAATTACTTAAAATTAATGATTCAATACAATAATAGCTCATGGGAGCTAATCCGACTGGCCGCATCCGACCCGGAGCGTCTGGGAACCGACTTTCTCGCTAAAGCCAACGAGCTAATAAAACGAGAAACCGATGAACAACGCCGCGGCCATTTGATGAACGACATCTACCGGATTAGTTCTCAACTTGGGATTGCAGCCTCTAACCTCCGAAACCTTAAAGCCATGACTACTCCGCAACTCGAAGCTTACGCTGACCAGTTGTACGAGCAGCTCAAGGACAACAATTTTGTCAAACGACTCTCAGTAGCGTAAAGAGGTGTAGATGATGTTTGAAACATTCAAAGTGGGCGATCGCGTTTTCCTAAAATCCGATCCTTCTCGTCGTGGAATTGTGGTAGAAGCGGATGAACTCATCGCTGGAGTACAACTCGATGGTGCTTCGGAACGAGAGTTTTACTGCAATCCTGAGTTGAGCAACTACGATCTCGATTAGTATATTACTGTCGTGATATAACTCAGGATCGCAGTCTCAATATTTTTGCTAGAATGCTTCCTAGGTCTCGCATCTGGGGAGCATTTTGATTTAAGGTCTTGGTTCAAGATTTCACGAAACGCCACACCCCAGAGTTTTTGACAACTTTAGGTTTACGTGGTAAGCAATAACCCTAGGCCGATCTAATCTTTATTTTTGTTTTTGTCGTTCATGCAAACGATTACCCCCGAAGAAATCCAAAAGTTGCGATCGCAACTCGCCAACTACCCTCCCGCCCAAAAAGCCCTCACGGAACTCGAAGATTGCGAAGGCGACTTAGAAGACGCAACCATGTCCCTCGCCATTCGCGCCGGACAGCAACCCCAGCAAGACAACGCCGAATGGTTAGCCTCCCTCGCGAAACGCTGTCGTGCCGCCTTGTGTCAGGAAGTGGTGCGACAAAACCTCGAACAAGGGGAATTAGAAAAGGCCGCGATCGCCTTAGCGAACGTCGGCCTAGTTCCCCCTATCTTGGCAACCCCTGTGATCATTTATGTCTTGAAACAGGGGTTAGAACCCTTTTGTGAACCCTTAGAAGGCAGAATCTAGATTTTGCAATCTAATCCCCCGGCTTTCTTAGAAAAGCGTAAATTTTCCTCATAATCTACCGGACAATCAATCACCGTCGGTACATCTTGGGCTAATGCTTCTTGGAGCGTCGGGATTAAATCGGCGGCGGATTTAACGCGATAGCCCTTGAGTCCCATACTTTCAGCAAATTTCACAAAATCAGGATTACCAAAGCGAATAAAGGCAGGTTCACCAAACTGATTGATTTGCTTCCACTCGATCAAGCCGTAGCCGTTATCGTTGAAAATCAAGGTCACAAAAGGCGTACCCACTCGCAACGCCGTTTCTAACTCTTGACAGTTCATCATAAAACCGCCGTCCCCGGTAACCGCGACAACGTGCTTATCCGGGTGAACCAATTTCGCGGCCAACGCCCCCGGAATCGCGATTCCCATCGCCGCAAAGCCGTTAGAAATCAAACAAGTATTCGGGGTGTCGCAGTGATAATGGCGAGCCATCCACATTTTATGGGCCCCCACATCAGAAATCGCGATATCTTCGGGCCCCATAACCTGCCGCAAATCGTAAATAATTTTTTGGGGCTTAATCGGGAAGCCGTCATCATTGGCATATTGTTCGTAATCTTGACGAATTTCCTCGCGCAACTCCACGGCGGCGGGTTGGGGTTTTCCGGTGCGATCGCAACGCTTCATAATCTCAATTAAAGCGTCGGCAATGTCTCCCACCACTTCTACTTTCGGAATATAACTACTATCAATTTCCGAAGGGGTTGCACCGATATGAATAATCGGCGTATTGCCTTCAGGATTCCATTTTTTCGGAGAATATTCAATTAAATCATAGCCCACAGAAATCACCAAATCTGCTTGTTCAAAAGCACAGGTAATATGATCCCGTTGTTGTAAACCAATCGTCCACAACGCTAACGGATGAGTATAAGGAATAACACCTTTCCCCATAAAAGTATTAACAACAGGAATATTTAACCGCGTTGCAAACTCGGTTAAGGCTTCACTCGCATGGGCGCGAATTGCTCCATTACCCACTAAAATAATCGGGTTTTTCGCTTTAGAAATAACCGAAGCGGCGAGATTACAACTGCGGAAAGAGGCATAAATTTTTTCGCGACTATCGCGAGTCAAAGATATCCCTTCTACGGGCATCGCCGCAATATTTTCAGGTAAATCAATATGCACCGCCCCCGGCTTTTCCGATTGAGCCAGTTTAAAAGCTTTGCGGATAATTTCAGCCGTGTTACTCGGTCGGACAATTTGCGTATTCCACTTGGTTACCGGGTCAAACATCGACACCAAATCCAAATATTGATGAGACTCGATGTGCATCCGGTCTGTTCCCACTTGACCCGTAATTGCCACCAAGGGCGCACCGTCCAAATTTGCGTCAGCAACCCCAGTCATCAGGTTTGTAGCCCCTGGGCCGAGGGTAGACAAACAAACCCCCGCTTTCCCGGTGAGTCGTCCGTAGACATCGGCCATAAATGCCGCCCCTTGTTCGTGGCGGGTGGTAATAAATTGAATCGAAGAATCTTTTAAGGCTTCGAGGACATGGAGATTTTCTTCACCCGGAAGTCCAAAAACGTATTCGACTCCTTCATTTTCTAAACATTGAACTAACAGGTCTGCGGTATTTTGTTCGCCCATGATTGTGTATCCTGCGCTTAGTGTGATTGTTATGGGATGTTGTTATTTTTGATGCCAGCCCGATCGCGACTTGTTTCAAGTTAATCGTCAGGCTGGCGGTGAATTCAGGATTCTATTTAAAGATCGAACTCTATATCTTTATAGAGTAACTAATTATTTAATCCAAATGGTTTTGATATTAACAAATTCGTGAATACCGAGCATCCCTAATTCTCGTCCGTAACCAGAACGTTTGATCCCCCCAAACGGCAAACGAGGGTCAGATTTGACCAGGCCGTTGATAAAAACTGCCCCGGCTTCGATTTCGTTGAGGAGGCGAGATCGTTCTTGGGGATTCTGCGTCCAGGCACTCGCCCCCAAACCAAACTCAGTGCTGTTGGCAATTTGAATCGCTTCGTCTAAGTCTTTGACACAAAATAATAATGCCACTGGCCCGAAAAATTCTTCGATATCTCCTGGGGAATTGGGGGGAATATCCTTGAGAATGGTCGGCGGGTAAAAATTCCCTGGCGCATCTAAAGGTTGTCCTCCCATGACAATTGTTGCGCCCATCTCCACTGTTTTTCGCACTTGTTGATGGAGGTCGTCTAAAATTCCCTCTGTGGCGAGGGGGCCAATTTGAGTTTTTTTATCGGTGGGATCGCCAACTTTCAGGGCTTTGAACTGCTCGACCAGTTTTTGCTCGAATTCGGCGGCCACAGATTCAGCCACGATAAACCGTTTCGCCGCAATACAAGACTGACCGTTGTTGAGCATTCGGGCTTGGGTTGCGGTGGTGGCGGCGGCTTCTAGGTCGGCACTTTCAAGGACGATAAAGGGATCGCTCCCCCCCAACTCTAAAACTGTTTTCTTGATCGCTTGTCCGGCGGTAGCGGCAACGGCGGCCCCGGCGGGTTCGCTGCCAGTAAGGGTAATGGCTTTGATCCGGTCGTCTTTGACGATATCTTCAACTTGAGCCGAGCCGATCAGGAGGTTTTGGAAAACCCCTGGAGGAAAGCCCGCTTCGGTGAAAATGTCTTCGATGGCGATCGCGCACTGGGGTACATTAGAAGCGTGTTTGAGTAAACCCACATTGCCGGCCATCAAGGTTGGGGCAGCAAAGCGAAATACTTGCCAAAAGGGAAAATTCCACGGCATGACCGCCAAAATGGCCCCCAAGGGCTGATAGCGCATCAAACTCAAACTGGCATCGCTTTCAACTTCTTGGTCTGCCAGAAATTTCGCCCCGTTATCGGCATAAAACCGACAAACTGAGGCACATTTTTTCACTTCCGCGATCGCCCCGGTTATCGGTTTCCCCATTTCTAGGGTCATAATCGGCGCGAGCTTTTCGGTATCTCGTTCGAGGATTTCTGCGGCTTTGTAGAGCGACCCCGCGCGGTCGTCAAACGAAGTCAGACGATACTGATTAAAGGCGGTTTGTGCTAAAGCGATTTTTGCCTCGATTTCAGCAGTAGTTAGCGGGGTAAAGGTTTTGACGGTTTTTCCCGTGGTTGGATTAGTTGTCGCGATGCCCATTATGCTTGAATTTTCTCCCTTGGTGAACGACCCAATATTGACTTTATGGTACAGCGCGACCGAGCCGATCTCAGCAGCGCGATCGCCAACCCCGATCGATGGGTCTCAGGGAACGAGTGGAGGGGGCGATCGCCGGCCAAGTCATTCAACCACCTTGGACGACGATTGTTTAATCGGCTTTTAATACCCAAAATCCTGCAAATGATTCTGACTCTGGATTGCTTTGAATTGCTAAGAAATGCAAGCCCTCTGCTTGTTGTTTTGCCGCTTCAAATCCTTGGGCTTCTGCTACGGTTTGCTCGTCGGTGACGTTGGCTAAAATCCAACTGTCGCTAATGCCCGTTTCTAAGCACAAAACGGGGCGATCGCCCGGTTCGAGTCGTAGATAGCTTAATTCTAAATCGGACATCCAAGCGGCGATCGGCATCGCCCTAGGGGAAAAGATAATCAAGCCGGGAATCTTGGTTTCTGGGGCAATATCAACCATGGCTAAGGGTAAACCTTCCCCAAAGGCAATGTCCCATTCCTTCATATCGACAAAATCCGACACTTGTAGACTGACCAATGCCCATTTGTCGGCTTTGTCCCCGCGCAATGGATCGGGTAAGCGCACAGGAGATGTAGCGGGATATTGGACTCCGACGTTGGTGGCGGCTTTCTCGTCGTATCCTTCCTGCTGAGGATAAACGTTTTCTAAGCGCTCTTGCAGCCAGCGTCTCAGGGTATAGGTGCGCCGACTCGGACTTGCCGGAATCCCCGCATCAGTGCAGGCTTTGGCAATCATGTTATTCATTTGGCGGCGAAAAAAGCGAATGCGACTGGGGGGTTCGGGAGCTTGCGCGATCGCGTCGTTAATTGCTTCACACAGCCAAATGGAGTTGACGCTGCGACTATCGGTAAATTTGGAGTAGCGAAATAAGCTGTCTAGGGATTGCTCAATGTTGGTGGGACTTTCGCAAATCAGGACTTCCCACAGTTTCTTTTTGTTTTCGTCGAGGATCGGACGCGAGTAAAGGTCGAGTTCCCAAATCGTTTTTTCCATGCCAAAAGATGAATGTGCTGGCTTTTGTTCTATCATATAGTGCTTTGGCCGGGGAAACCTCGAACCGCGATCGGTAGTGGCAGTTTTGAGCGGGGAAAGACCAGGAGGAAGGGGAAATAGGGTTAGGAACAGTCTTCAAATTCCTGGGTAAAACGTCAGCATTTACCCATTGCTAACATTAGGAAAGCGGAGATTGCCCTCTAAAATTAAGAGTCAGTTGCCTTTTTTCAGATGTAATTTTATGACTCGACCAGCCATTTACATTGCCATCACCGCTCACGGTTTTGGTCATGCGGTGCGGGCTTGCACCGTTGCGGCCCAAATCCAACAAATGAATCCCGAAATTTTATTAATTTTAGTGACCACGGCTCCCCATTGGTTGCTCGAATCTTACATTCGGGGCAACTTTATTTATCGTACCCGCACCCTCGATGCGGGGGTGATTCAAGCCGATAGTTTGACGATGGATCGAGCGATGACTTTAGCCAAGTTAAAAGAAATTCGCCGCCATCAACACCGTCTGATTCGAGCCGAAGCCGAATATATCCAAACCAATCGCGTCGGCTTGGTATTAGCCGATGTTCCGCCGCTTGCTGCCCCCATTGCTCAAAAAGCCGGGATTCCCTGCTGGATGATGAGTAACTTTGGTTGGGACTTTATTTATCGCGATTGGGGGGGAGAGTTTATCGAAATTGCCGATTGGATGACAGAGCATTATCAGCAGTGCGATCGCTTGTTTCGCTTACCTTTGCACGAACCGATGAGTGCTTTTCCCCAGATTACCGATGTCGGCTTAACCGGGGGAACGCCTCAAAATACTGAAGCGGAATTGCGAGCCAAATTTAATCTCAAAAACCCCCCTGAAAAAACTATTTTATTAACATTTGGGGGTCTCGGTTTACAACAAATTCCCTACAATAATATTAAGGACTTCCCCGACTGGCAGTTTATTACCTTTGACCGCCACGCCCCGGACTTTCCCAACCTCCTCAAAGTTGCCGATCCGGAGTACCGCCCCGTAGATTTTATGCCCTATGTGGGTCGCGTTGTTTCCAAGCCCGGATATAGCACCTTTGCTGAAGCTTTGCGTTTAAACGTTCCCATTGTTTCGTTAACGCGAGAAGGATTTGCTGAGTCTCCTTTTCTGATCGAGGGTATTCAAAATCATGCCCATCATCAAATTGTGACTCCTGCGGAGTTTTTCTTAGGGAATTGGGAGTTTTTACGCCAACCCTTACAACCGCCCCTACAATCTGAGTTGCTTGCCACCAATGGAACCGAATCAATTGCCCACGCTGTCCTCTCTTTCTTCGACCCCTCTGTCTGAAGATACTTTAAGAAATGCGGTTCGGATGTTTGCCGATTCTCAAAAGCCAAAAACTGAGAAAAAGCCGCGATCGGAAGAAAATAAAAAGCCTCGCATTTGGAGTACATTGTATTTAGCGGCTCAAGATGTCCGTTCGGTGATCGAGCAACAACGCCAACAAGGAGACTCCCTCACCACTAAGATGAATATTCTGTTTGTGGTTAATGGGGCGTTGTTGACCAGTTTGACATTATCCCGTTTAATGTTTATTCCCAGTCTTTTTAGTTTTGGCGAAATTATTGTTTTTTTGATAAACTTTACCCTACTGATTAATGCTTTTCTGCCGCGTCAGTCCGCCGTGAGTCCCAACCTAGAGGATAAGAAGTTTTTAGAGCGCTACTTGACTTTAACGCCAGAAGAGTATCAGTTGAAGATGATGGTCAACCTGGCACATACTTACCAAGTGAATAAGCAACGACTTGATGATGTTTCACAAACTTTGAAGTATGCAGCTTATACGACTTGGACGGCGGCTTTGATCATTATGCTGCACGTGGTAGCGGCCTACTTTGTGCCAGCATTTCCCTTCGATCTTTAGGTTATGGCATGGGCAAGAATTAATATGAATATTGAATCGACTCCTATTAACGCTGTGGATAATTCGTCTTGGCATCCGATCGATCCAGAAAACGAACAAGGTTATCAAGACGATACTGGATTAGAAGATGAAGCCGAGAACGATGTTGCGGCGCACGATCCACTTTTAGACGTAGAATCCGATGACGATCTAGATGCAGATTTACCCGAACCCGATCGCGACAATATTACCGTTTTTACTAAAAAGCTTCCTAATAAACCGATTCTGCCTTGGAATCGCTACGATTCGCCTTGGAGTGAGGAGGAAGAAGAAGAACAGCAAAAACAAGCAAAGGCAGAAACCGAAGCTTCTACTACTGAGGGAAGCGACTCAACCGACATCGAGGAAGATGAGGTCGAATAGTCCTGGGTGCGGGCTAACCGCCTCAAACGAACAACCGCATCATATTTTAGCCTGAAATATCGCTGGGGAAATCGGTGTGAACTGCCTCTAATTTGATCAGAATTTGCGGTTTAAGCCGTTCAAATTCTTTCCTCAACATATTTTTACTAATTTGCGGTTGGGCCGAAGATGATAAGGTTTGACTAGAATTGGCCCAATTCAACAACATTTGACATTGCGTGGGGTCAATGGTTGAAGTCATAACGTGCTGGCATTTTTGCGGTTTTTCCAAGGCAAAAAACAGCATCCGATAAGACCCCGATTGCCCTAAATGACGGGCCAAACGCTGGCCCAAGTTGGTTTTTAAATCTAAATAACAAGGTAACCACCTGGGGCCAAACTCCCGATTGTGCAACACCGTAATCCACAACAACATCGGGTGCGGGGAAGTCAAAAACAAAAACTGATTGTAGCGGGTGCTAAATTGGCGGTTGACGATATCTTGACCGGAAAGCATCACCCACAAAGTCGCGACAACACCGCGAGAGGTGCGAATCAGTTTCGGGAAGACGATTTTTTGTTTGGGTTTATCTTTGGGCCAAGTAGCTTGTAAGCAAATCGCCTCAATGGTTAGGGCTGGAGTCGGTTCTTCGGTTCTTTGAACGGGAAACTTGGTTTGGGAGGGATAGCGATCGCTGTAACGCTGTTCGAGGGGTTCTAATGCTTTGAGAATTTCACTAACACTTTGGGGTCGTTGACTTGGGTCTTTGGCCAAACACTTCCGAACCAACTGTTCGAGAGGTTGCGGAATGTTTAAAGCGGTGGATAGACCTTTCGGGGGTTTTTGGTGATGAGCTTTGTACCACCCCCCAAATGAAGGCGTTTCGGGAATAATCGGCATTTCCCCGGCTAACATTTCGTACATCATCACCCCCAGGCTGTAGATATCCGAACGGTTATCGAGTTCTTTGCCTTCCATTTGTTCGGGAGAACAATAAGCCAAGGTTCCCATAAATGAATGGGTTTGGTCGCGGTTGGCTTCAATCAGTTTGGCAATGCCGAAATCGAGAATTTTGACCAATTCACCCAAGGTACTGTCTTGAACAATCAGCACATTGCTGGGTTTGATATCCCGGTGAATAATGACGGTGGGTTCGCGATTGAACACAATGCCTTTGTGAGCAGGTTCTAGCCCTAAGCAAAGTTGCCGAGCATAGCTTAAAAACCGAGGTAGGGAGAGATGCTGGGTTTTGATAATTTCGCTGAGGCTTTGGCCTTCGAGAAATTCCATGACGTAGTAAGGAACATCGTTGTCATCTACGCCATAATCTCGAACTCTGACAATGTGAATACTTTTTTCAGCCAGGAGAGCGCAAATCGTGGCTTCTCGTAAGAAGCGATTCCGCATTTTTTGGTTGAGTAGGGTTTGGGATAAAAACTTGACGGCAACTGTGACTCCCCCTAACAGCAAATCTTCAGCACGATAAACTTGTCCCATCGCGCCTTTTCCGGCGATTTCGATGAGTTGATAGCGATCGGCTAATTTACGGCCAGTGTTAGGGTCTTTTATCATGATTAGGCTCCAAAGCTTGGGGAGCAAGCGACCAGCGAATAGACTTCTTAAGGTTGGCGTTCTAGAGTTGCTTCCATCGTACTAACTAAATGGTGACCCGATAGAATACAACTCGAAAGATTGTATGTATCGTTATTGAGTCGATAAAGGGTTTCAAAACCACTCCGTCGTTGATTGTCTCCTTGTTGAGCATCTCCTAAGACCCAGTAACGCTGGATGATAGATTCTGGTGCAATCCATCCTTCTCCCTCGACACGACCCAATAAGCTTTGCATTAGCACAAAGTTATATTGACGTTCTTGTGAATCAAGACGGCCCCGATATTGAAAGGCAATTTCGTTGCGATCGCTCCCAGGGAATACCAGTTTAGTCACCCAAGTAAACCAGTTTTCCTGACTCCAAGCGACGATCGTTTTGCCTTTCACGGGAATGGGCATTCCATTTCGCTCCAGCCAATTCCCCTGGAGTGTCCAACGTCCTTCCTCCAATAAAAAGGTGTGAGCCACAATCCTATTCCTTGCGCTTGTGCAATGCGACGGTTGATGATTTTGGGCATGGCGATTCTGTTACAAACTCAAACCGGCCACAACCCCAGATCGGCTTGAGGTATGTCTAGTATAACTACTGTACTACACCCCAATCTAACTGAGGGATGCTCCAACCGCCAAGCCAAGATTTAGATCAATTCTTGGCAGGTCAGGGTTATGCCCACAAATATCTCATTATAGATGATTTATTATTTGCCTTTAGCTTCTAAGGGGCAGGGGGCAATCGGCAATCGGCAGTCGGGGGGGGAGGTGGGATGCAAGCCCTAGAAAGTGAGTCAGAAACTTCTTGCTATGGGACAGACTCTATCAAAAGGCTAAAAGCTAGACTAGATCGGCGTTACAGCCCGAAAAAGTAAAATTAACGTTTCGCGCGAGACTCAAGTACAAAGGGCAAAAAACCAATGCCTAAAAAAGTTGACCGAGGCGCATCGGGGATTTGGCCCCGGTGACTTGGGGGAGATTGCCAGGGGTTGTACCGTCGAGATACCAGTAGGCGAGGACGGCAAAGGCGATCGCTTCTTTGGCTTCGGCATTTAATCCCGCTTCGTTGGTGGTGATGACTTGGGCTGCGGGTAACAGGGCTTGTAGGCGTTGGAGTAGGTAGAGGTTGAGACTGCCACCCCCGCCGATTAAGATTTCGTCGGGCAGATGGGGTAAAAAGGTGCGATAGCTATGGGCTACCGAAGCGGCGGTAAATTCGGTGAGGGTGGCTAACCAATCGGCGGGACTGAGTTGATAAGATTGGGCATCTTGCCAACAGCGATCGAGATAGGCTTGGCCAAAATCCTCGCGGCCTGTGGATTTTGGGGGCGGTTGTTGAAAAAAGTCTTGGGTTAACCATTGCTTGACTAATGTTTCACAAGGCTGACCTTGGGCGGCCCAGCGCCCTCCATCGTCGTAGGTTTGCTGGCCTTGGGTGAGTTGAGCGACGGCTAGATCGATGAGCATATTGCCGGGGCCGGTATCCCAACCGAGGATATGCTCGACCCAGTGGGGTTTGTCTTTGGGGGGGAGGTAGGTGACGTTGCCAATGCCGCCGAGGTTTTGCAGACAACGGGTGCGGGTGGGATGGCTGCATAATGCTGCGTCGATGCGAGAAACTAAGGGCGCACCGTGACCCCCGGCGGCAATATCGGCAACTCGGAAGTTGGCAACGGTCGGAATTTGGGTCAAAGAGGCGATCGCGTCCCCTCGACCGA
>Ga0207419_1002786_pt1 | contig 11080 bp, 10 predicted proteins | sample ElkSloMetagenome_4_FD_184723 | JGI IMG/M metagenome (GOLD analysis project Ga0207419, IMG submission 184723) | Hot spring microbial communities from Elkhorn Slough, Monterey Bay, USA - MD2A (version 2) | ecosystem: Environmental > Aquatic > Marine > Intertidal zone > Estuary: Microbial mat ... | reverse complement strand
GGTGTACGGGTATGCATGTACCAGGATGACGAGTACATGCATACCATAAAAAACAGTACGGTTGTGTCTAGGCAGGGTAGTGCAGATGATGTACCTTACGGATATAGAGAGACATCAGAGAGAAGTCGTACCATCACAAGGGAGACGCGGCTTGGAGCCGCGTATGGAAGCTGCACGAATCCGCTCCATTTGTCCGATGGTACGCTGATGTCGCTATAACCTTAATTAGAATAACTCTCAATGAGAAAGGAGAGCGCGACAATGCATCACAAGATCTTAATGGTGACCTTAGTCCTCACGTTCATTATCACCTCATCAACCAGTACCTTGGCAGCACAGTCATCTGAGAAGGAGCGAGAAAAGTATAACCAGGTTATGGAAGAGTATGGTTTAAAGATGGTCGAAGAAATCCCCGATGGTGTTACACCAATCGAAGTGAGTAGCCCTGAGGAATTAGATGCTCTATTTCGGAAAATCGAGGATGATCTACGCAACTCCACTTCAACAGTGAGTGAGGCAATTGAGGATACACCTCTTGAACAACCTGAACCCAGGGATACAGCCTACATAACAATCAATAGAAACTGTTCAGTTGCGTTAGGTGGACTGACGAATCCATATTTTAACACGTATGGTACGATCCGTGTTGGTGCAGTAGATTCCTCATGGCGCTGGATTGATTCTGCAAGTGCTAGTGTTGGGTTGTCCGGAGTAACAACTGGTGTGTCTCTTTCCGATACGTGGACACAGGCAGACATCAATTCTAATCAGACATCAGTCTATATATCGGGAGGTGGAACTCTGAATTATTACGTCTTAACACCGATTGGACCGGTAACTTTTAGCAGTGAACCAATAAGTTGTTCTTTAAGCTACTCTGTTTATTAAGAAACAGAAACAACAATAAACTAGAGAGACCTCGAGGTCTCTCTAGTTTATTGTTGTTTCATAAAGTTAGGAGTAAAACATTCTCATGCAAAATACACCTCTTTTTATCGCTCAGCTTTATAATTTCACTTTTATAGTGCTGTGGTTGGTACTAATGGTGATAGCGCTTATAAAACTAGGAAGAAATGAGAATAATATGTTTATGCGAGTGTACTTATTATGGTTTTTTATTATTTTTCTTATCCCAATAATTGGACCTATTATATTTTTCGTTTATTCACGAAATAAAAAACAAGAATAAAGTGATGATGAAAGGAACCATATGCATCAATCAGAGAGTATACGCAGCACAAACAGCTATCCGCCCCGGTCCGTGCATGGCGGGTGGGCGCTCTTTCGGGGATGGCTCCTGGCAAATATCCTCGGCTGGAGTGGCGGTATGGTGCCCGGCTACTTCTTCCCTGTCCGCGAGCCCGTTATGCCGCTCATTACCGGCGTCTGCCTGGGTCTCATCCTGGGGCTGGCCCAGTGGCGTGTGCTACGCCGCCGGGTGCCACACGCCGGCTGGTGGATTCCCGTCACTACGGGCGCACTGCTCCTGCTCTGGGCCATCAATCCAACCAGGCTCGGTCTCATCACTGGCTGTATCATCGGGGTGGCGCAATGGCCGCTCCTGCACCACAAACTCGATCCTATCGGGTTCTGGATCATTGCCCATCTGCCGGCATGGTTGCTCAGTAGCTATTTTACTGCCTGGATTTTCCTCGATGGACCGGTCGGCACGGCCCTGAATGCCGGCGTAAGCCCGCTAGTCAATCACCTCGTCTTCTGGGGCATGTTCGGGCTGCTCTACGGCAGTATCACCGGGGCGGCCCTCTGGTTGATGCACTATCGCCTGGCGGGGATGCCCGCGTCTCAAGACGGGGCACCGTGATAACCCATCAACATCGCGGAACCATCCTGCTCATCCTCGTGCTACCGGCTGCCTGGGGACTGTCGGCAGCCTTCTCGTTCACTTTATCTCATGCCACATTACATCCCGATACCACACCGGTGACAATCGATCTCCTCGCTAACATTACCTGTCACCTTGCCCGCGTGGATAACTGTCTGCACAGGAGCGATCTGATAGTCTGCCGTTGGAAGTTTGGAAGTCCCGCTTCTCATACCACGGGAGTCCCATCCCCCAGAATCCCCCACGCCCGCGTTTAGTACGACAAAGCCTGTTCCACGCCGACACGGATGGACAGGAATGGTACACTCCTTTACACTACCCGGAGCATTTGCCTCAGGCTACACCGGGCCTGCATTCCTCAGGAGGAACAACCAGTGTCTATCGAAAAGAAGGGGATTGTTATCCGCGATCCATGGTATGAGTTCGCTACCAACCCGGCCTATCCGGATGCGCCCAACCAAGCGTTTCAGGATACGATGGCCGGCTACCTGTCCGAGTTAAATGTCCGCTGGGTGCGCCTGGAGTTTCATATTGCCGGCGACGATGTTGAAGCCGAGGTCGCCCGCAACGACTACTTTATCAACGAAGTCGCGCCCCGCTATAACCTCAAGGTGCTGGGGCTGTTGAGTTTTGACCTGCTGCGCGGCACCAGTCCGCGCCAACTGATGACGGATAAGGAAGAAATCGATCCGCTCTATGGTGGCGGCGTGAACGCATATATGCATACCTGGCTGGACCGCGCCCGCTTTATCGCCAACCGCTATCAGGACAAGATCCATGCCTACGAGATCCTGAACGAGCATAACCGGCTGCCGCTCGCCAGCAGCGCAGAACAAGAGCGATTTGCCAACCTGACCTACCGCGGCCGGGCCATTCCGCCCTACCTCGCAGCGCGACTGCACACCAAGTTCTACCACTTCTTCCACAACCGGGATCGGGAGGATCTGCCGGAGGGTGCGTCCTGGCGGGATCAAACTCCGGTGATCATTGGTGGGCTGCATCCCAAAGGCACAGGCGAGCCGGACGAGCGCGGTTATCTCTCCGATCTGGAGTATCTGCATCAACTCTACACACATCCCTGGGGCGGCTTCCCCGACTATCACAAAACATTCGGCACATTCCCCACCGATGGCCTGGGCTACCATCCCTACCCGGAGGAGATTCGCGGGAGCATCAATCGGCTGCCGCACTACCGCGATATCGCCTGGGAAACGACCATGTTAGCCTACCGCCTCGATGAGCTACGCCAGGAACTGCGCGGTATGGGACATCCCGATGTGCCCTTCTGGATTACCGAGATTGGGTACAACATTGCCTATGGCAACCACGATACCGAGGGCCAGGCGGCATTTTTGGAAGCCGTTCAGGGTATGCTGCTGGCGCGCACGGATGTTGCGACCAGCTTCTGGTTCAAGTACGAGGATTTTCCCGGCCTGCATGGGCGCGATACCGAAAAGTGGGGGTTAGTCCATATTCCCTACACCGTAGACGACGGCGTTGTCGCCTACGATCCGCAGGGGACACCGGCCTATACCCGCCTCGCCTATCACACCTACAGCACCATGGGCTAAATGCAATTCCCCGCCAGATGAGACAGATGAGGTTGAGCGCATGTCAGATCAGAACACGTTACGCCAGACCCTGGCCCGTATCGATGGACGCGGCTACAAAGCCTACAAAGATATCGCGGGATCGTACGATTTTGATCGATTTACCCTGTTTATTGATTATGTTCAGGGTGATCCCTTTGCCGCCCCGTCCAAGATCCGGGTGCGCGTCCCGCAGCAGCATGCGCAACTCCCCGACGCGCTGCACACCAACCCCGTCCGCCGGGTGGCCCTGCAAGATTTTCTGGCCCGCACCATGCAGCACGCGATCCGGCGCGTCGTCCAGGGGCGGCGCGGCACCGGCAAGAGCGGCATGATCACGATTGACGCCGGCGGCCAGGAGATCCTGGAGCGTACCGCCATCCGGGTTACGCCGGAGTGGGTCGAGGCGCGGCTACAGGTCGGGTTGCCCGCCTCAGGCCGCAGCGTGCTGGGGCGGCAGGCCGAGGCGATGCTCTGCACCGAGTTGCCCGAAATTGTCAGCGCCGGGCTTGCCTGGGAGCATCTGCCGCAGCGCGACGGGCAGGAGTTTGTCGAATGTTGCGAAAATCAGGCGCATATTCGTAGCCAACTGGCCGACCGGGAACTGGTCGCATTTGTGGGTGATGGCGCGATCCTGCCGCGCGCGAGTGGCGCAAGCAACCGGCCACTGCCGCGTGAGCAGGCCGTCCCCTTCACCGCGCCGGCGGCATTTCGCGTGACATTTGATCTGCCCAACCCCTTCCCCACCCCGGACGGCCCACAGCCGCAGATCAGCGGCATGGGCATCCCGCGCGGTGTCACCCTGATTGTTGGGGGCGGCTATCACGGCAAATCGACCCTGCTGCAGGCGCTGGAACAGAGCGTCTACCCCCACATTCCCGGCGATGGGCGGGAGTATGTCGTCACCGATGCAAGCGCGGTCAAGATCCGGGCCGAGGATGGCCGGCGGGTTGAGCAGGTGAATATCAGCCCCTTCATCAGCAATCTGCCCTACGGACGCAGCACTACGGCCTTCGCTACCGATAATGCCAGCGGCAGTACCAGCCAGGCCGCCAATATCATCGAGGCGCTAGAGGTGGGCACCCGGCTGCTGCTGCTGGATGAAGATACCTCCGCGACTAACTTTATGGTGCGTGACGCACGGATGCAGACGCTGGTTCACAAAGTGCATGAGCCGATCACGCCCTTTCTGGATCGGGTGCGTGAGCTGTACGATACCCTGGGTGTCTCAACCATTCTGGTGATGGGCGGATCGGGCGACTACTTCGATGTGGCCGACACAGTGATTATGTTGCGCGACTACCTGCCCCACGATGTCACCGCCGAGGCAAAGCGCGTCCTGCAGGAGCATCCCAGCCGACGCCAGGCCGAAGCGGTCCAGCCGATTCAGCGGATCACACCGCGCATTCCCCAACCGGAGAGCTTCGATCCCTCGCGCGGTCGCCGCGAAGTGAAGATCGACGCTAAAGACCGCGATCTCATCCTGTTTGGTAGTGATCCGATTGATCTGCAGGGGGTGGAGCAACTGGTTGATCTCAGCCAGACGCGCGCCGTGGGCCATGCGATACATCTGGCAACCGAGCGATTTATGGATGGCAAGGCTACCCTGGCCGAGGTTGTCACCGCCGTGGAGGAATTTTTTGACGCACATGGCCTGGATGCGCTCGACCCGTTCCACCGCTGGGAGCACCACCCCGGCAACTTTGCCCGCCCGCGCCGGTTTGAACTGGCGGCGGCGATCAACCGCCTGCGCACCGTGCGGATGCAGCAGGTGTAAGAGACTGTCTGAAAAGGGTTGGTCATGGGGCTACGGCCCCGGAGCGGGAGTCCCGGCTTCAGCCGGTTTCGGCCACACACCGGCTGAAGCCGGGACTCCTGGGGCGCTGTCCGGTGGATCAGGGCACCCAGCATGCCGTGGGACCGACGCGAATCATCTTTTCAGACAGTCTCTAAGAGTTGAAGAACAAAGAACTGGAGAACTGGAGAACTGAGAACCGAGGGCCGGAGAACTGTAGCGCTGGCGTCAGGGTTCAGGCGTCCCGGCTTTAGCCGGTTGAATGCCTGCCGGGACCGCCGCATCCTGCCGGGAACCAGATCCGGCGGAAGCCGGGACGCCTGATACGTGATGTCCAGCAAACGAAACCGCCGGACTAAGCCAGCGGTTTCGAGTGAGTATAGAAAGAACAAACAAAGGAAAAAGAACAGACGTGATATGTGGTTCTCAGTTCTCAGTTCTTTGTTTTCAGTTCTTTGTTCTCACTACTTCATCGAGGGAACTGTCATCATATCCGGCATCTTCACCGCATAGTCCTGCGCTACATGGACCATTTCAGTGACAAAACGCTGCTGGCCCTTGAGCAAATCCTCAACCATCGCATCAGCCGAACTGCGCATATTGCACATAAAGCTATAGTTCTTCAACATAACGTCGAAGGCCATATCCAGATTCAATGCCATAACTTCATTCATCGCATTGACATACCGGGAAGCCATATCCTGAACGGGCTGAGCAACTTCAAGAACTCGTGTCTGTGCGGTCATTCTGAACTCCTTTCGCAGATGCGACTGGTTAGTAGATCTATGGAAAGCTATAGTAGCTTCAACCACGCAACGCTTTTGATAGTTCGATCCTACTCCAGACAGTTACGTTTGAGTTCAGAAAATGACATCTAATACTCATTCCTTTTAGTAACATATTTTATGGGGCATAGTCTGTTCCGGCATAGTGTCAGGGCAAAAACCGGTCTTCGCCGGTAGTAGCAGGATGAAGTTGTATCTTTTCTACAAAAACATAGCGCTCTGAGTAAATATTTTTGTAGAAAAGATACAAATCCTTCCGATCCGACGGAAAAAACCAATCTGCCTGTCCGCACCGACCGGCGTAACGGGGTATTAGTGCAAGATTTTACTCAGGAAGAGTTGCGTGCGCTCGTGCTGCGGCTGATCGAATACCTGATCCGGCTCACCCATCTCGACAATGCGCCCCTGGTCCATAAACACCACCCGGTTAGCGGCAGCCCGCGCAAAGCCCATCTCGTGGGAGACCACCACCATCGTCATGCCCTCGCGGGCCAGCTCAAGCATCACATCCAACACCTCTTTAATCATCTCCGGGTCCAGCGCGGAGGTTGGCTCATCGAAGAGCATAATTTTGGGCTGCATCGCCAGCGCACGGGCAATCGCGACGCGCTGCTGCTGCCCGCCGGAGAGCTGCGCCGGGTAGTTGTTGGCCTTCTCCGGGATGCCCACCTTGCGCAGCAAATCATGCGCGACCTCACCGGCATCACCCGACTTGCGCTTGCGCACAATCCGCTGAGCCAGGGTGACATTCTCCAGCACGGTCAGGTGCGGGAACAACTCGAAGCGCTGAAAGACCATCCCGACCTCCTCGCGCACCTTGTTGATATTGACCCGCCGCCGGCTCATATCGATCCCATCAACGGTGACGCGGCCGCTGGTGGGCACCTCCATATAGTTGATACAGCGCAGCAGCGTAGACTTCCCGGAGCCGCTCGGCCCAATGATCATCAGCACCTCGCCGCGCTGCACCTCCAGTGAAACAGTATCAAGGGCAACCAGTTCGCCAAAGCGTTTGGTAATTGCCTCCATCTGAATAATAGTTTTACCAAGCGTGTGAACAATCGTTTCCGTTTCAACCGGTTCAGTCGGGTTAGTGGTGTCCACTGCCGCTCCTCCTTTCGATCCACTTCACGCCCAGCGACAGGATCAGACTCAAAATCAGGTAGAGAAAGGCGACGGTATTCCAGCCCAGAAAGGTGTTGTAGGTTGCCGCAATGCGATTGCGCCCCCAGTAGGTCAACTCCGGCACGCCAATTGCGGAGAGCAACGATGAGTCCTTCAGCATTGCAATAAACTCATTCCCCATCGGCGGCAGAATCCGGCGGATGGCCTGCGGCAGAACGATATAGCGCATCGTCTGCACATGGCTCATGCCCAGCGAGCGAGCCGCCTCGTTCTGGCCGCGCTCGACCGACTCGATCCCGGCGCGGTAGATCTCGGCCATGTAGGCCGCATAGCCCAGCGCCAGGGGAATCGCGCCGATCAGTAGATCGTTGCGCAAGATCTGCGGCTGATTGAGCAGATCGGTGGCAACCCAGGGCACAATTACAAAGCGCGCATAGTAGATAATCACCAGCATCGGCACGCCGCGAAACACCTCAACATACAGCGTCGCCAGCGTGTAGATCACCGGATTGCGCGACACCCGGCCCAACCCGATCACCAGGCCGACGACCAGGGCAATCGCATAGCCGATAACGGTGATCAGGATGGTAAATACCAGACCTTCGGCAATAAAACTCAGCGTATCGCGGTAGTCTTCTGAGCTAAATATGGTATAAAATGTAACCAGAAAGAAGATGAGAATGATAATAAACCAGTAGGGCATCCTGCGGAGGGGCAGACCGACACCATGGGTGAGCCGGCCACCGCCCTGTCTTTCGCTTTCACTCGCCATGGTACTCCTGCGTAGTCTGGTGCTATCCCGTCGCGGCGGGAAGCGGGACAGCATGTGGATAGTATGATAACGATCAGTTAAAATCACGCGTTACGCGATTGCTCGTTCAAATCGGACGTTTGACCCAGCGCAAACCAGAATCGCCTGCGGCAGCATGGTACATTATGCGGCTTTTTGATAAAAACTTTTACACTCTGTGTAAAGTTTTTATCAAAAAGCTAGTATTTTCCGCCCTGCCGGAGGCGAATCGGGACGTTTGAATGCTCACCGCGTAAGTCCTGTAAAATAACACGAGTTACGCGGTCGTTAACCCGACAGGAGATTCCGCCTCCGACAGGGCGGAAGATTCCATGCTTTTTCACACAAATGTTACACTTTGTGTAACATTTGTGTGAAAAAGACAAAAAGAAGTACCATGCTGCCGCAGGCGAATCGGACGTTCATCGGGTGAAAACGCCCGGTTTGGATACGCACCGCGTAACTCGTGTAAAATAAGACATTGGGAAGATTGAAACAGGACGATGGGGCGGCGGTATGGCCGCCCCAATTCGCATGCAACAGTATGTCCCCACAGACAGACTATGGCACAGTTGCCACATCCTGCAGGTTCCACTTCTCCATCAGTTCCTCAAGGATGCCATTCTCCTTTAACTGACTGAGCGCGGCATTGACTGCCTCCTGCAACTCAGCGTCGCCCTCCTGCAGCGCAATCGCATAGTCCTCGGTGGTGAAGGGGCCACCGACTGCCTTCAGGCCGGGAAGTTCCTCGGTGTACTGAGCGGTTGGCGGGCCGTCGGCGATTACCGCATCAACTGCTCCGGTTGCCAGATCCTGGAAGGCCAGGTCAATCGTGTCATAGCGGCGAATGTCGCCATCGGGGATGCCCGCGTCCAGCGCGGCCTGCTCGCCGGTGGTGCCGCGCTGGACACCGACGATCACTCCCTCGGACAGATCATCAACACTGGTGATCGCGGTGTTCTCCGCCTGCACCGCCAGCACCTGCCCGACGCTCAGGTAGGGCGCGGAGAAGTCAATAATCTCGTCGCGCTCCTCGGTCACCGAAACCGCCGAGACCACCAGGTCATACTCGCCCCCGGACAGCGCGGCAAAGATGGCGTCAAAGTTGGCGGTTTCAAACTGCACTTCGGCATTGACCAGTTCTGCGATGGCATTCATCATATCCACATCAAAGCCGACAATCTCCCGCTCATCGTTGATAAACTCCATCGGCGGGTAGGCGGTGTCGCTGCCGATGATCAGCGTGCGGCCACCCAGGTCGGCCACCGGCTCACCGATATCGCCAATGGCGACATCCGCTTCGGGCACGGTCGTTTCAACCACACTCTCAGCCGTCGCCATACCTTCATCAACCTCAGCCTCGGCGGTTTCGGCCAGCGGTTCCGTCGTACCGGCCACGTCCCCGCCCATGGCCTCAGCCGTCGCCACACTCTCGTCGATCTCAGCCTCGGCGGTTTCGGCCAGCGGTTCCGCCGTACCGGCCACGTCCCCGCCCATGGCCTCAGCCGTCGCCATACCTTCCTCGATCTCCACCTCAGCCGTTTCAGCCAGCGGTTCCGCCGTACCGACTCCGGTTTCGATAGTTTCTGCAGCTTCGTCGATTTCAGCCTCAGTAGTTCCCGCCACCTCGGCGGGCGCGCCCGTACCACATGCGGCCACCAGCAGCGCCAGCAGTGCCGACAGCACCAGTGGCATCCATCTGAACCGATAGGTCATACATTTCCTCCTTTGATACAACTTACGACAATCCCGCCCACCTGCGCGCATGCGGGCATGGGCAATCCGCGCGTGACCGGATCAGCGCGCACGAGTGCAGGCAAACGGCCGGCACCCCCAGGTAGACCAGTATGGTCCTCGTGGAGATATGGCGGCTATTGTAGCACAGGTCTTCCGCAGTGCTGTTCTGTATCCGCTGTCGGGCGTGCTGCCTGGCACGTTTTGTGCAACCTGATCCTGATTTGTTGTCATAGCCACAGAGAACATACAGAACACAGCGATATTGGACGGGAACGTGCCGCTCCTGCGCCAACTGAACCCGTTACGACGCATTGCTGTTTTGCCGGCAAACGGATATGAACCGGGACATTGCTCCCCCGCGACCCGCTCCACCCGGCCGGCACTGCCGAAGGCTTGACGCAGTGTGCGATAATAGTCCCGCCGCTGTAGATATTCACCATATTGAAGTGCATTTGGAGGGCGGCAGCCATGCTGCTGCCCGTAACGAGGAGGAGCTTGCTTATGCTACAGACCAAAATCAGCCGCCGCCGGTTCCTGGGAACGCTCGGTCTTGGCACAACGGCCGGGCTACTCGCCGCTTGCAGTTCCAGCCGACCCGTGCGCACGGTTCCGACCACCACCGTCGATCCGACCCTCGCCGATGTCACTCAGTTGACCCAGGCACAGGATGTCCTGGGCGAGTATATGCTGCCCAACCTGCCCTACGCGTTCAACGCGCTGGAGCCGCATATTGACGAGCAGACCATGCAGATCCATCACAACCGGCACCATGCCGGATATGTCAACCGGCTTAACTCCGCGCTGGAAACCTTCCCGGAGTGGCGCGAGCAGAGCCTGACCCTGCCCTACATGCTGGCCCATCTGGACGAACTGCCGGAAAATATCCGCACAACGGTACGCCGCAATGGGGGCGGGCATATCAACCATACGCTCTACTGGCTGACGATGAGTCCGAATGGCGGCGGCGAACCAACCGGCGCGCTGGCGGATGCGCTTAACCGCACCTTTGGCGACTTCGCCACCTTCAAGTCGCAGTTGACCGAAGCGGGATCAAGCGTCTTTGGCAGCGGCTGGGGCTGGCTGGTCATGGATGGGGGGGATTTGCTGATTACCACAACCGCCAACCAGGACAGCCCCTACATGCAGGGCCAGACGCCACTGCTGGGCATTGATGTCTGGGAGCATGCCTACTACTTGAAGTACAAGAATCAGCGCGGGGAGTATATCAATGCCTGGTGGAATGTGATCGACTGGGACGCGGTCAACCGGCGGTATGAAGCAGAGCTTGCCGAGATACCGGCATAGAACGTTGCGCAAATAACGGATATACGATTCGCGGGAGTCCCGGCTTTAGCCGGTTGAGTGCCTGCCTCGGCAGCATCCTGCTCGGAACGCCTGCTCCGGCTGAAGCCGGGA
>Ga0207419_1002784_pt1 | contig 11080 bp, 4 predicted proteins | sample ElkSloMetagenome_4_FD_184723 | JGI IMG/M metagenome (GOLD analysis project Ga0207419, IMG submission 184723) | Hot spring microbial communities from Elkhorn Slough, Monterey Bay, USA - MD2A (version 2) | ecosystem: Environmental > Aquatic > Marine > Intertidal zone > Estuary: Microbial mat ... | reverse complement strand
CCGTTATAATGTATATTTAGATCATATGGAATTACAGATCAATGGGCAAAGTAGGATACTAAAATCTGATAATAATTCAATAAAAATAGTATATGAAGAAGGAAAAGTTTTTGAAACTGTTAATTTGGAAGATAATGAGAATAGATATGCTGAGCTTATGTGGGAGTCGGATGGTAACAAGCTATATAAAGTATTTAAAATTATTTTTACTCCTGCATCGCCTGGTAATGGTTATCAGTCCTCCACTCCTGCTAAGTATTCCGAAGTAAAAGAATCATTATATTTTTTGAAAGAAGGCAATAATAACCCCGAGGAACTTTCCAATAGTAAAAATAGAAGATTTAAATCTTTATTCGATTCAAAAATTAAAAAGAAGGCAAAAGAGAATAATTTAGATATAAAAAAAGATGGTGATCTAATTCAATTGCTAGAAAAATATTACAAGAAATAATTACTAATGAAAATTCTACAATCATAAAAAAGGTGCTGTAATTCATAGCACCTTTTTTATTTAAGCAGCCTACCCATCGCACAAGATCAATGTTAAAAAAACCAAAAATAACATACCGTTATCCCCCAAATTGGGGTAACTAAATTTTACCATCTGGTTTCCCCCAAAAAGGGGGAATTTGCATATTTTGCCTATCAAAGTCAATAAATACACAAATAACAAAAAATAGCCTTATTTGGTTGAAATATTACATTATAAACAAATTATTAATCAAATCGACAAAAAATATTGTAATTTTTCTTACTCCTACACCCCCATACTACCCACCTTATTAAGGGTATAAAATTTATCTGATTTTTTATATTGCATTAGATTTATATAGGTTTGAGCTTAGTTATAAAATTTATTGGTTTAATTTTTAATCAAAAAAGTATGAAGAGAATAATACTATTGTTTATGATGCTGACAACTACCTCAATATTTTCAGTGGTGGTTGCTCAGGAAAACACAATCACAGGCACTGTGATAGGGGATGAAGATCAAGAACCTATTCCCGGAGTTAACGTGCTGGCACAAGGCACAACTATTGGAACAGTTACTGACATTAATGGTCAGTATTCCATAAGTGTCCCTGAAGGCACTAGTTTACTTACATTTTCATTCATTGGTTTTCAAACCAAAGAAGTAGAAATCAATAACCAGTCGGTTATTGATGTTGTAATGCCTTCAGATATTAAACAATTAACAGAAGTGGTGGTAACAGCATTTGGTATTGAAAAGGAAGAAAAATCCCTTGGATATGCAGTTCAGGATGTAGATGGAGAAGAACTTTTAAAAGCCAGAGAAACAAATATTGCCAATTCTTTAGCAGGTAAAGTAGCTGGTGTGGCTGTTACTTCTTCATCAAGTAGCCCAGGCTCATCCTCCAGAATTGTGATTAGAGGTAATAATTCAATCTCCGGAAATAATCAGCCTTTGTATGTGATTGATGGTATCCCGATTTCAAATTCAAATATTGCCTCTGTGGATAGGTTCACCAGTCCAGATTATGGTAATAGAATTACTGATATTAATCCTGACGATATAGCTAAAATGACAGTATTAAAGGGCCCTTCAGCTACAGCTTTATATGGACAAAGGGCTGCAAATGGCGCTATAATCATTACTACTAAGCAAGGGAGCAGGAATCAAAAAACCAGCGTAACAATCAATTCAAGTGTACGTTTCGATAATCCTTTGCGTTTGCCAGATTATCAAAATATTTATGGTCAGGGATCTGTAAGCAAACTGGATAGTGCCAGTTCTGCTAACTGGGGACCAGCCATGGATGGCAGAACATTTACTAATGCCAATGGTAACCAAGATATTTACCAGTCATATCCTGATAATGTTGATGAGTTCTATGAAACGGGGCATACGATTATTAATAGTGTTTCTTTACAAGGTGGTGGCGAAAAAGGAGCATATAGATTAGGCCTTACTCATTTAGATCAATCGGGTATTGCACCAGAAACTAATCTTGAAAGAATTAATGTGAGTCTAAAGGGTAATCAGGATTTTGCTAATAATTTCTATTCTTCTTTTGGCTTAAATTATGCAAGAACCAGAAATGATGGTCGTGTAACCAATGGTTTTAATAGCGATGATGCTATTGCTTCTGTGGTTAATTTCATGCCCAGGAATTATAGCAACGATTCATTGAGAAATTTCCGAAACCCTGATGGTTCACCACGATATTTCCTGGGTTTGAGCCAAAATCCATATTGGACTCAAAATGAAAATGTTTATACATCAAATATTGATAGAATATTTGGTTTTGGTCAAATAGGCTGGCGTCCTACCGAGTGGTTGGATATCAGCTGGAAAATTGGAGTTGACACATATACTGAACGGCGTAAGAAATTGACTGCAGTTGGTTCAGTAGGGCAAGCTGAAGGAGCGTTTTGGACTGATAATATTTTTGAAGAACAAATCAACTCTGACTTTTTCATAAGAATTAATCGAGATATTAATCAAGATTTCAGCTTTGATTTGCTAGTAGGTCAAAATTATAATGAACAGTATGTTGAAAGTAGCTTCAATCGGGCTCAGCAATTAACAGATCCTTTATTATTTATACCTGATAACGCACGATTAAATTCACCTGAATTTGAGGTAGTAGATCACATCAGAATTATCGGTGCGTTCTTTGATTTAGGTTTGAGTTATAAGAATGCCTTGTTCTTAAATGTGACCGGTAGAAATGACTGGAACTCTACGCTGCCAAAAGAAAACAATTCGTTTTTCTATCCAAGTGTGAGCGGTAGCGCAGTGATATCCGAATTAATAGCATTACCTACTGACATACTTACTTTTGCCAAGGTAAGAGCAAATGTATCACAGGTAGGTTCAGGTACTAATGCCTATCTACTAGACTTTACGTATAACCCTCAAACGGATATTTTTCAGTTGTTTGGTGTAGACAATACCTATCCATTCAGAGGAATTCCCGGTTTTGCTGGTTCAGATCGTCAGCCACCTCCACCAGGAGTATTACAGCCTGAGATTTCGACCTCCTGGGAAATTGGAACAGATTTAAGGTTCTTTGACAACGCCGTTGGGTTAGATTTTACTTATTACAATGTAACTACTAAAAACCAGATAATACAGTTGACCACTCCAGGTAGTACAGGATTCGTAGAAGCATTAATTAATGCAGGTACAGTTGTCAACAGAGGGTTTGAAATAATGCTAACGGCTAGTCCTATCCAAACAACTAATTTCAACTGGAATTCTTCAGTAAACTTTGGCCGCAACAGAAACGAGACCATTGAATTACCTGACGGATATGGTTTCGTGGAAGTACCTGGCACCAGAACTGATCCCAGCTTAAGGGCTTATTTGAATCAGGCTACTGGCGCAATTGTAGGATCTGCCTGGAGACGTGATGAAAATGGTAAATATTTGATCAATCCCTTAACAGGATTAAGACTAGAAGAAAATGATCAAATTTTAGGAAATATCACTCCTGACTTCCAGCTTGGTTGGCAAAATGAATTCAGTTACAAAGGATTGAATTTAAGCTTCTTACTGGACTGGAGACAAGGTGGAGAAATGCATTCTCAGACAGTACAAGACCTACGAGCCGGAGGCCATGTAGCTGAGACAGCTGTCAATAGAGATGTAGCATATATAGACGACGGAGTTATCTTACTGGAAGAAGCTGCAGATGGAAGCCCTATAAGCACCAGACCTAATGATATACCAATTACCTATCAACAATTTTGGGGTCAATTAAATGATGTAGATGAAGACGGTATTTTTGATGCTACCTACATAAAATTAAGAGAAGTACGGCTTAGTTATGCATTACCATCCAGATGGTTTGATAATTCACCTTTTGGAACTATTGAAGTAGGTGTAGAGGGAAGGAATTTGGCACTATTGTATTCTGCAATTCCTCATATCGATCCTGAAGTTAGCTTCTATGGTCCTACCAATGCCCAAGGTATTGAGGCATTTAACATGCCATCTACCAGGTCTTTTGGAGGTAATGTGAGAATAACATTTTAAACGATAAGAAATGACAATGAAGAAATTTATAATATTTACTTTAACAATTTTTATATTATCATCCTGCGAAGATGTGTTAGATATTAATACTAACCCAAATGCATCAACAGAGGTACCCCCGGGTACCCTACTTACAAATGCTGCAATCTCACTTTCGCAGAATAGATTGAACACGCTTAATCCTGATGCTGCAGCCTTTATTCAGCATTGGAAGCCGGTTGTTGTACTTACTGGTCCTGATACTTATGTTTACAGCCAGATAGGTAATAATAACTTCTGGACATTTACATTTTATACGGATGTTATTAAAGATCTAAATCTTGCTTTACTTTCTGCTGAAGAAGCTGGTAATAATAATGCAGCAGCGCAAATAAAAATCACTCAGGCATTTGGGTGGTTGCATGGTGTGGATCGATGGGGAGAAATGCCCTTTACCGAATCAAATGTACCAGGAATTACAGCTCCTGCATTTGATGATGGAGAGGTTATTTATCAAGGCATTATTGATATTCTAGATGAAGCGATTGCAGCCATTGATCTAAGCAACCAGTCAGAGGGTAATACAATTGTGGAATTTGACCCATTGTATGCAGGTAATATGGATAACTGGCTGGCATTTGCCAACTCTTTGAAGCTGAGAGTATTAATGCGAGTTTCATATGTGGAAGACCGAAGTGAAGATATTTCTCAGTTGTTAAACAGCGATGCAGAGTTTATAGATGCAATATCCGGAGATGAAAATGCTGAATTTCAGTATTTGCCAAGTAGAGAAAATCAAAATTTTGACTATGCAACATTTGATAACTTTACAGGCTTGGGCTCATTTCAGTTAGATGAAAATGGCAATAGGGTGCATCAAAGATGGAGGTTGGCTTCCAAAACAATGGTAGATATCTTAGAAGCTGACAACGACCCCAGAATAAATGCATTTTTTCAACCTAACATTACCAATCCCGGAACCGATATTGAAGGTGCTGTTAATGGTGGAGGACCATTGCCAGATATTGTGGATCGGGGATATGTGAGTTTATTTTACATTAGGCAAGATAAATCTGATGAATGGTTACTAGCTTCAGAACAATATTTACTTGAAGCTGAAGCTTATGCCAGAGGATTAGTAACCGGTGCGGGTATGGCCGAAGCACAAGAGGCTTTAGAAAATGGTATTCAAGCATCATTAAATCATTTTGATGGTTCTGATTTTGAAATAGCCCAATCGGAAAAAGATGCCTTTATTGCTTCTTTGCCAGATTTGTCGGCCATTTCAGAGCCTGTGGAGTATATTCATTTGCAACAATATATCACGTTGTTTTACAATAGTAATGAAGCATGGTCTAATTGGAGAAGAACAAAAGTACCAGAATTGCCAGTACCTGTAGGTGCTCCTATAGAAACGATCATCAGGAGAATTGAAATTCCATCTGATGAATTGGATAATAATCCTAATTCGCCGGCAGTATCTCCTTTAATTGATTTGCCTGTATATTTTGAACGGTAAAATTTAACTTAAAATGAAAATACAATATATATTCTTTAGCTTATTGTTTTTAGCAGGGATTTTCTATGGTTGTGAAGAGATCGAAGATCCAGCAGAAGGCCTGCAAACACAAGATTTATTCGTGCAGTACGCTGCAGGTTTACCAGATAGCATTGTGGTAAATGAAGGTGATTCATTAGAAGATTATATCACCTTACAAGCGCCGATTAGTTTTGAAAATGATTTGAACGCTACTATTAGTTTAACAGGTGAAGCTGCTTCCTTGGCTGACATATTAGTAGCTGGTGAAGATTTAGTGGAACAAACTAGCGATGAGGTAAGATTAACAATTCCATTTTTACCGGCTAACGGCGAAGACCTTGTAACTGATCAAACTTCTATTTCAATTAAATTTTTGGATGATGGTGAAGATGATATTAACGAAACTGTAACTTTCATTTTAGAGGGTGCTACAGGGCCTGACGGCCTTAGCCTTTTAGGAGGAAGGGGTGAATTGCGTAAAAAAATCACTTTTATTATCAATAATAATCCGAAAGTAATATCTTCATTACCTGATCTAACACTAGATCAAGGATTTAAAATGGATACAATTTTAAATTTGGGGCAACTATTTTCTGATCCGGAAAATCAAGATCTAACTTATAGTGCATCAATTGAAGATGACTCAATTGCCTCGGTATCAGTTTCCGGGGATACCCTGTTCATAGAAGAGGGTAATTATGCAGATATTAAAGAGATTACTGTTTTTGCTACCGATGAAGATGGTGGAAATGTAGGCAATACATTTGAATTAACGGTAAATAATATTGCTCCTGTAGTACTAACACCATTTACTGATTTAGTATATAATAAAGGATTTGATGCGGATACAATTTTAAATGTAAGCAGCTACTTCAATGACCCGGGCAAAGCCCCTTTAGCTATAAAAGCAACATCTAAATACGATTCAATTGCTACCACTTCAGTTTCCGGAGATACATTATTTATTACCGAAGGAAAATGGAGGGGTGTTACAGAAGTAACCGTGACAGCAACTGATTTGAATGATGCTATAATAGAAGATTTATTTATGATTACGAATAACTAGATATTAATTACCTAAAATTTTGATGTAAAAAAAGGGATTTGTTTTAAGACATTTCCCTTTTTTGTTCAAAATCAGTTCAACATTAGATATTCAGGTTGTATCTTGTGAAATTTACTTTTTATTGTTTCAATTCCTCCACATTCCTCACGTAATATTTCCCCCTAGTTAACTTCAGTTTTTTCTGATTATATACCTATATTAGCCAATATTTATTTTGTCAACTTAGTAGGCCTGTCTTAAAAGACAAATTCAATTAATATGAAAAAGTATATAATTCTTTTTTTTAGCGGTTTATTTCTTTCATTGTCAATCACTTATCTCTTAAATTGCAATGAAGCAGCTTTTGAGAAACCCAATGCCTACACCCCAGCAGAACTTCATGAGCAACGCCTAGCCGCTAAAAGGGAAAAGCGGGCAAAAGGTATCTTTAAAGCAGATTCCCCTGATGAATTTGCAAAATTGCATTTTCAAATACGCACCAAAGAAGGCGATGATGCCCCCCAATATGGGCAGGACTACGTAATTAATGAACTAAAAAAAGCAAAAAACAAAGCCGCCCGTTTTAGAATCCAGAGCCCATCTTACGTGAGTGAATGGACCAGCAGAGGACCGAGTAATGTACCTGGCCGTACCCGCGGTTTACTGGTGCATCCCAGCGATCCTCTAAATACCTGGCTTGCCGGCTCGGTAGGAGGGGGTGTATGGAAAACAACTGATCGCGGCCAGTCCTGGACCAACCTTACCCCGGAAATTACAAACCTTGCCACCACGGCTTTAGCAATGTCGCCCGCCAATCCGGATATTATCTATGCCGGCACAGGAGAAGGTTTTTTCTCGGTAACTTTTATTAATGGAAGCGGTATTTATAAAACTACTGACGGGGGGCTTTCCTGGAATCGGTTAGCCAGCACGGCCAATCACCCTGATTTTAAAAATGTAAACAGGATAATTGTAGATCCTGCCAATCCTAATCTATTACTGGCCTGTACCAATAGCGGCTTTTATAACACCGGTCGTGCTTCGGCTATAATGCGCTCTACCGATGGCGGCCAATCGTGGACAAAAGTGTACAACAACAATTTCCCAAAAATTCAGCAATTAGTATTCACTCCTGGAAACTTCGATGTGCAATATGCAGCACTCGATGGTTTCGGTGTATTGAAATCTATTGATGCCGGCATTACCTGGACTAATGCAAGCAGTGGCCTTAATATAAATGGAAGAATAGAAATTGCGGTGGCACCAACCAACCCTGATCGTTTATATGCTTCCGCGGAAGGGGGGCTGTATCCGGCAGAGTTATATGTTTCCGATGATGCGGCAAGTACGTGGAATATCGTTTTGCAGGATGATGGCAGTGCCGAACGGGATTACCTGGGTGGTCAGGGCTGGTACGATAATACCATAGCAGTAAGCCCTTACAATCAGGATAAGGTTTATTTTGGCGGCGTCAATTTGTGGCTGGCTACTATGAAGCAAGGTACTTCTATCTTAAAAGAAGTTACTAGTGTATCAGAAACGTACGAATCCAATGATTATATTGAATTTCAAGCTTTCAATGCCACCTATTATAATGGTAGGTTGGAGGCAGGGCCTATCAGTAGTAGTCGTTGGGCCAATGTAGAAATACGTGTTGGTAATGGGCTTTCGCAAAAAGCACATCGGTTTACTGTACCAATTGGTGGGGGAAGTGATGGAGATGATGGCGCAGGAGTTCCGGACTCAGATTATATTTATGAAGATTATGTAGATGTCCCATTCCAAGTATGGGATACGGATCAAAATCGGCAGCTAATGGTTTCTTTCCGTGATCAGGAGCGGGATGGTACATTTGATCTTGAGCAGGAATCGGACATTGATGGTACTGTTGCCCGTGAGTATATTTTTATTCACGATATAACTTATGCTGCTACGGCTGATAGTAGAATTGACCAAAATGGCGGCCAGGTAAATGATCGTATGTTCTTCATGTGGCCCCGATTGGCCTCAGGCGCTACCTGGAATCCGGCTGCCCAACCCGAAGCCACCATAAAAATATTTGTAAGTGAATTAAATGCCAGGCTAGCTAGTACTGAAGATGTTTCAGATGCTTATGGGCAGTTTTCCGGTCAAAATAGGTTTTCTCAAACTACAGGAAGTGAAACTCAGGAGGGCTTACATCCCGATCATCACAATTTAATTATGGTCAAAACTGATGATCTCAACCAGAAATTCTTCATTTTAAATGCTAACGATGGTGGAGTGTATTACTCAAAAACCAGCGATAAACCTGGAGTGAACGAAGGCGACTGGATTTTTGCCGGCAATGGCTACGGTACCAGCCAGTTTTACGGTGTAGCCAAAAGGCGAGGTTACGATGAATATATTGGTGGCATGCAAGACAATGGTACCTGGCGATCTCCGGTGGCCGCCACGGCAGACACCCGCTACATCAGACAAATAGGAGGCGATGGGTTTGAGGCTATCTGGCACTACGAAGACCCCAATAAAATAATAGGTAGCTGGCAGTACAACAACTTTATGAGATCATTAGATGGGGGTGAAACCTGGTCGGTTGCCACCAATGGGCTTACGGATATCAATGCAGATGGAGGAATATTTATTTCCAATCTTGATGGTAGTACTACCAATCCGGATGTTATTTACACGCTTGGTACCAGCGGCGTATGGAAATCAACTGACTTCGGTGCTAATTGGAACTTAACCCCTATCAATTCAGGCTGGAGCTACACCACTAACAATCCTGACATCAAAGTATCACTTGCAAACGATCAGGTAATTTGGGCAGGTTTTGGCATGGCAAATAATAATAAAATTCATTTATCTACCGATGGCGGAGCTTCTTTTAATTCAGTCAATAATTATTCACAAACCCTTGGAAGTATTACCGGTTTGGCCACTCATCCATTTGATGAGGGTACAGCCTATGCCTTATTTTCTTTTGCCAAATCCCCCAAGATTCTACGTACAACTGATTATGGGCAAACCTGGACAGATATCAGTGGCTTTGCCAGTACCGATGTGAGTAATCGTGGTTTTCCCGATGTTGCCGTTCATAGTTTGTTGGTAATGCCACACGATCCTAATATCATTTGGGTAGGTACAGAAATAGGATTGATAGAATCGACCGATAATGGGGCAACTTGGAATTGGCTGCCGAATAGTGTACCTGCTACCGCCATTTGGAATATGCACATGACTGATGATCAGGTAGTAATGGCAACCCATGGACGGGGCATCTGGACTGCTACCATACCGCAAACTCCCAGGCAAATTGCTCCTCCTCAAATAATAGCGAGTGGCGTTACTTTCGATAGCTCGTTAATTATCAAAGCAGACCTTAAAGAAGTTTATGATAGCACCAGAGTTTTACTAAACAATGAAGTGATTGATGTATTACCCCGAATGGATAGAGGTACTGTTTTTGTTTCTGTTTCAAATTTAGAAGAAGGCACTGTAACGGTTGAGTTATTGGCCTATGAAGGCGGCACTGCTTACACATCGGCAGAAAAGCAAGTGTATTATTTTGAACCCAATGCTCCTGTTCAATATTATGAAAATGACTTTGATGACAACATAAATGACTTTGCCGGTTTTGGCTACAATATTGAGCAGCCTAATGGTTTCTCAAATAATGCTCTCCATTCTGCCCGTCCATACCAAGACCAGCAGCAAATAGTGTACACCTTACGTTATCCGATAATAATTGATGGCGTAAAAAATAAAATATTGTTTAATGAAATTGCCCTGATAGAACCAGGTGAACCCGATGCGGATTTTGGTACAGAAGATTTTAATGATTATGTAATTGTAGAAGCTTCTGACAATGGTTATGAATGGAAGCAACTGGGAAATGGCTATGATGCCAATTTATTTTCCGAATGGACTGTAGCTTACGCAGATGAAAGTCAAGTATCCGAAAGTCTTTTCAAGGTTCGAGAGTATACCTTAAAAAATCTCTTTACTCCCGGAGATACTGTTTTTATAAGATTTAGGCTCAGTAGCAATTTAACAGGCAATGGTTGGGGATGGGCTATTGACGATTTGCTCATTCAAGATCCGGTACTTGGCATTGAAGCTAAGAAGAAACAGGAAAACCTACCGCTAAAAATATACCCCAACCCGGTAGAAGTAATCACTCATGTGCAATATCAACTAGGAAAGTCTACCATGGTCAACTATAGGATCATTGATAACCATGCACGTATTGTAAAGGAGCAGATTATTGGTATGCAACCTCCCGGTAATCGTGAAATTGAAATAAACACCGCTGATTTAAGTACCGGTACCTATTATTTTATTTTGTATACCAATGCAGGATTTAAAGCGATCAAGTTTATGAAGTAATTCATTTGTCACCCCGGTTGCGTATCCCGAACAACCGACCCCGAACCGACCCCGGTTGCGTGTTCCCACCAACCGGAACCCCCCGGTTGTGTGTCTCCACCAACCGGAACCCGATACGTCCCCGGTTGGTGTCCTCACCAACCGG
>Ga0207419_1002780_pt1 | contig 11090 bp, 12 predicted proteins | sample ElkSloMetagenome_4_FD_184723 | JGI IMG/M metagenome (GOLD analysis project Ga0207419, IMG submission 184723) | Hot spring microbial communities from Elkhorn Slough, Monterey Bay, USA - MD2A (version 2) | ecosystem: Environmental > Aquatic > Marine > Intertidal zone > Estuary: Microbial mat ... | reverse complement strand
TGGTTTGCGCGGCGCAGTCCCGATTCTGTTGGCGACCTACCCGGTACTGGCCGGGGTTGACGGCGCTTCAGAACTTTTCCATTTAGTGTTTTTCATTGTTGTTGTAAACGCGTTGATTCCGGGTGCAACCGTGCGTTGGGTGGCGGACTGGTTCAAGGTCGAACGCTCAGGCCTGGAGCGGCCCTCACCGGTCCTGGAAATTAATGCGATTGAAGCTCTGCCAGTCCAGATCATTTCCTTTCGACTGGACCCGGCAGCCCTGGTCACCGGGCATAAAGCGGCGGCGCTACCGCTACCGGAGGGTGCTAGCGTGCTGCTGCTGGTCAGAGGAAAAACCGCCCTGGCGGTTGGCAAGGAAACCACCCTGGAGGCCGATGATCACGTCCATATCATGGTCCAACCCGACGACAAGCGCGCGGTCGAGCTGATGTTTGGCCTGCGTGAAGAAGATTAAGCTCTACGATTATGATTTACAAACAAGCTTGAAGGTAAGGACTCAGGATTCAGGTGAGGGCTCGCTACCGTTTGCTGCACGCGCAAACTGATGCAGAATCGTCGCGGTCGCACCCCAAATAGGCCAGTGTTCTGCTGCAATCGACATCACCTCAAAGCGCTGCCCTGATCGCATAACCTCATGCGTGCGATATCGATCCAGATCCAGCGCCCAATCCAGCGGTAGGCGATAGAGATGGCTGACCTCGCGCGGGCAAGCCACCAACTCTATTTCTTCATCAACCAAGCCAACCACCGGCGTGATACAAAAATTGGTGATTGTGTTGACCCGATCCAGCAGGCCCAGGATCTGCACCCCATGATCTGGAATACCGACTTCCTCTGAGGCCTCGCGAAGCGCCGTGCCGGCTGGAAATGACTCACAAGAATCCCGACGTCCGCCTGGCAAGGCAACCTGACCGGCGTGTTTAGTCAAACTGCGATTTCTGACCGTGAGCAAAATCGATGGGGTCTGGTCCTGCAAAATAGGAACCAGCACTGCGGCATGCTTAATATCATTGGCCATGCGATCACTCGGGTAGCCGCGGACGGGCAACGCTTGATGATCGCTGTCAATTGAATGAAGCGCCTGGGTCAGACGCGATAAATCAATTGGAATTGGTCGGCTCGTCATCGAACATCTGTTGACCACGCTCGGGCAGTGCTTTCATGATGGCGCTGCGCCGTGCTGCAGAGAGATTCAGCCAAGCTCCTATCTCGTCGGCACTGCGGAAACAGCCTACGCATAAACCATCGGGACCCAGTGTGCAGGTCCCGATGCAAGGCGATTCAACCAGCGGAATGGGCTGAGCCGATTCAGTCATGTAATTGTTACCATCATTCGCGCTGTCTCAGCGCGTCAGTTACCTGGCCCTGAGACGCCCTGACCTTCCATGCCTTCCGGCACACCGATCTGAACCAATCGAAGATCAAACTGCAGAGCTTCGTTCGGGCCAATCATCGGCGGATCGCCGCGCATGCCAAAAGCAAGCTCTGGCGGCAGAAACACCTGCCACATTGCGCCTTCACGCATCAGCGGCAGTACTTCTTGCCAACCCTCGATAACTGCGTTGACCTGGAACACAGCGGGTACGCCGCGGCGGAATGAGCTGTCGAATTCGCGACCATCAGTTTTCGAGCCCCGATAATGGACGGTTACCGTGTCATCCATGTTCGGACGAGAGCCATCACCCTCTTCAATAACTCGGTACTGAACGCCGCTGGGCAGTGCGATAATGCCGTTCTTGCCTCGATTGCTGTCAAGAAATTCTTCTGCGCGGACTTGATTCTGTTCTGCCAACTCTTCCAGAGCCGCCATTCGCTCCTGGCGAATTTTTTGTTGCAGCTGGATCATCAATTCACGCATTTCTGCCACTTCAAGACGCGGCTCGCTCTCACCGTACGCATCTCGTACGGCTTGAAAAACCGAGTCCAGGTTGATCTCAATGTCATAACTGTTCAACTCGGCGCCGAACTCATAGCCGATCGAATAACCCAATTTGCCGGACTCGGACTCCAGGTCCTGAGCCATCGAGTCAGTCGACACTGTTGCAGTCGCGGCACCGATCATGCCGGCGACCATTAGGAACTTGTACATGCTGCCTCCAGAGGGAGATTTAAAGAAAAGTGTTAACCCGCCATTCTACCTGAGACCTCGGCTGCAAACCATTCAATAAGTGGTATGGATTTCAAGGTTCAGCCGTTGAAGCTCCGATTTGATATCGAGTCTCAGCGTTGCAAATCTCGAAGATAAACAAGCGAGCTGCTTGATGGACCAATCGTCGAGCGTAACGTTCCGAAATGACCGCCATAAGTTTTTGGTTATTTTTACCTAGACAGGGTTTAATTAACCGATAAATCAAACCAGAAAATTTTATGTTGTTGTTTTTATTGTTTTATTTATTTTGGCGCGTTATTTGCATTTACCTCCACGTACCGCTGGCCTCCAGCACCACGACATCAGTTTTGACCAAGGAGAAGACGACATGGGTATTTTTTCCCGCATGGGCGACATCATCAACGCCAACCTCAATTCAGCGCTCGAGAAAGCTGAAGACCCGGAAAAAATGATTCGCCTGATGATTCAGGAGATGGAAGACACACTGGTTGAAGTTCGCTCGGCCACCGCCAAGTGCATCGCCGAGAAGAAAGAGCGCAGCCGACTGTTGAAACGCCTCGAAGGCCAACAGATCGATTGGGCGCGTAAAGCAGAAATTGCGCTGGAAAAAGATCGTGAAGATCTGGCGCGTGGAGCGCTGGCAGAAAAGACGGCTCTCGGCGACCGCATCGACTACCTTAAACAAGAACTGGCCGAGTACGACGAGCAGTTAGGCAAATACGATAGCGATATTGGAAAACTGCAGGCCAAACTCACCGATGCGCGTGGCCGCCAGCGTGCTCTGGTAATGCGTCATCGCACCGCCACACATCAACTCAAGACGCGCAAGCACATCTACAACGACCGGGTCGACGAGATGCTCGATCGCTTCGATAACGCAGAGCAGCGCATTGAGCACTTGGAGTCTGAAGCCGAAGCCCTGGATATGGGCCGCAATGGACGGTCTCTGGATGAGGAGTTCCGAAGCCTGGAACGCGACGAGCGTGTCGAAGCTGAACTGGAAGCGCTCAAGTCTAGCCGCAAATCCAGCGCGGAGTAAGTGCGATGAACGAGATGATGTTCGTTCCACTGATCCTCTTCATGGTGATCGTGGCGCCGATCTGGCTGTTCCTGCATTACGGCGCAAGAAACTCGGCCAGTCGACGCATCAGCGGCAAGGATGAAGCACTGATGGAAGACCTTCACTCCAGCGCTCGTCGCCTTGAAGAACGAATCCACACGCTGGAACGCATCCTTGATGCCGACAGCCCCGAATGGAGAAAATCAAACTCATGACTGCGTCCAGAAAATACTACGACGAAGAGAATCACGAATCCCACAGCCGGAATCGCCTCTACCGCAATAAAGATCGCGGCTGGATCGGCGGTGTTTGCGCCGGCATCAGCGACTGGATGGGCGTCAACCTGACCGCGCTGCGAGTGGTGACTATTATCCTGTCAATCCCGTTCACGCCCGTGATTCTGATTGGCTACCTGGTGCTATGGATTCTGGTGCCCAAACGACCGGTCGATCTTTATCGCGACGAAAGTGAGGAAAAGTTCTGGCGCGGCGTTCGGCGCTCGCAAACCGACACTGTCAGTTCGCTGAATCGCCGGTTTCGCGATCTCGACGACCGGCTGCAGAAAATGGAAGCCTGGCTGACGTCCAGCGAATATCGCATCAATCGCGAACTTCGCGACTAGTCGCTTAGTCACCCCACACACAGTTGACAAGAGGAGCGGCATTTCAAATGAACTTCAGCCACCTCTTCACCTGCTTACTTCTGATTCCGGCCGGCTTGGTCGGAATCGGCACCGGGCTACGCGAAGTACTCATGTCTGTCGATGGCCTGCCCGGATTGCTCACCATCCTGAATGAGTTAAGCCAACGCCTGCAACCTTGGGCTGAAGGCCTGGCGTGCTTTGGCTTTGGATTAGCACTCCTCTCTGTCGCCGCCATTCTCGGCGTACGTGGTTTACAATCCTGAAATCCGTTTTTGTAGTGTCGCTTTGCCGGTGCCATTTTGACCAGCCGCTCTAGACACTGCACTGCCTCTTTCAAGTTTCGGGAATTGCTATGTCTTTTGAAAATCTTGCCGTAGTCACACGCGGCGGCATCCACACCATCACGATCAAGCGTCCGAGCAAGCTTAATGCGCTGAATCGGCAAACTCTGCAAGAACTCTACGGCGCCATCATTGACGCCAGCGGCGATGACAAGGTGCGGGTGATCGTCTTAACCGGTTACGGTGACAAAGCATTCGTCGCCGGCGCTGACATCACCGAAATTCGTGAGCAAAGCCCGACCGAAGCGCGTATGTTTTCCGAGTTCGGGCAGAACTTGATGAGCATGATCCAAAGCCTTGATAAACCAGTGATCGCTGCTATCAACGGTTTCGCGCTCGGTGGCGGAATGGAACTGGCTCTGGCCTGCCACCTGCGAATTGCCAGCGACAACGCTCAACTGGGCCTGCCTGAAATCAAGCTCGGCATCATGCCCGGCTTCGGCGGTACTCAACGCCTGGTCCGATTGGTCGGCACAACAAAAGCACTTGAACTGACTTTGACCGGCGATCCGATTAAAGCTGAACCAGCCTTAGAACTGGGCCTCGTCAACCACGTCGTGCCCCAGGATCAACTCGAAGGCACAGTTAAGTCTTTTGCGCAACCGCTTGTCAAGGCCGCACCTGAAGCCGTCCGCGGCATTCTCCAAGCCACCCTGCAAGGCGCGGAAATCAACCTGGAAGCAGGACTGGCACTGGAAACCGCGCGATTCGCGCTATGCTGCGCCACCGAAGACATGCAAGAAGGCACCAGCGCATTTCTGGAAAAGCGCGAGGCGGTGTTCAAAGGCCGTTGATTGTTCCTGAGTAGCGTTGTGTCTCAGTACGGCATCAAGAGTCAAGGTCTAACGTCAAAGGCTTTCGCTCGCCGAGCGAGTTTCTTTTGGCAAACGATCCAAAAGAATCCAGAAAATCTGTCGCCCGTGACCTCGCCGGCTACGACCGTCGCCAAGTCATGGGTTGCTCCTAACACCGAACAGCTGACCCAGTTTTTCTATCCAGTGCGCTTAATTTGGGAAGGATTTCAGCGCCCAGGCTGTATGTTAGATCAAGATTAAATTGCTGCGCTGAGCTTAAGTAGAAACAACACGGCGTCTGAAACGTCATGAGGAATCAACGTGCCCAAATCAACAAAGCCAGTCATTCGAAACACCATGCCCGGAGTCATTGACCAAGCAGAAAGCGAGCGACTCGGTCGCCGCGCGCTCTGCATTGCTATATCGGGGGCGCTGATGCTTGCTTTTCAAACTCCGAGTATGGCCCAAAGCTTTCCTCCCGTGCTTTAACTATCGAGCATCGATGGCACGAACGGATTTTATTTCAACGGCGAATCTGAGGAAGACAATGCGGGGTTTTCCGTCAGCGGGCTCGGTGACTTCAACGGCGATGGCATTGATGACCTGATTATCGGGGCACCCTACGCGAGCCCTAATGGCAATTATTCAGGGCGGAGCTACATCCTGTTTGGGTCAGCGACGGGCTTTTCTGAGGCAAATGACCTGTCGGACCTCAATGGCAGCAATGGCTTTGCGATCAGCGGTCAAGTGGCCAATGATAGCTTTGGGCATTCTGTAAGCGCTGCTGGCGATCTCAATAACGACGGACTGGATGACCTGGTGGTTGGAGCTCGCTATGCCAACGCGAATGGAAACAACTCTGGGCGTAGTTACGTGCTGTTTGGGTCGAGTCAAAAGTGGTCTGCAGAATTTGATTTAGCCGATATTGATGGAATAAACGGTTTCACTATCGACGGTGAGGCTGCAGAAGACAGTGCGGGGCAATCCGTCAGCAACGCCGGTGACGTCAATGGTGATGGCATTGATGATCTCATCATTGGTGCCTGCGGCAACGACGTTAACGGCGATTATTCCGGTCGGAGCTATGTGGTTTTTGGATCTGCAGCGAATTGGCCGATCAATTTCCAATTATCTAGCATTGATGCCAGCAGCGGAATCGTTTTCAATGGCGAGGCCGGGGGTGGTTCTTCAGGGAACTCGGTAAGTGATGCTGGAGACTTCAATGGTGATTCAATCGACGACATTATCATCGGCGCCGAAAACCTTGATTCCAATGAAGATAGATCGGGTCGGAGCTACCTCATCTTCGGATCCGAAACCGTGCCAAGCAAAGCCTTTGAACTGTCTGATCTGAATGGTTCGAATGGCTTTGCAATGAACGGCCAACTGGAATTTGACCGGGCGGGTCAAGCCGTAAGCAGTGCGGGCGATATCAATGGTGACGGTTTCGATGATCTTCTCGTGTCTGCTCCTACGGCCGATGTAAACGATACCTCTTCTGGCAGCGTCTACGTGCTATTCGGCTCAGCTAGTACCGCTTCAAGCGCAATTGAATTGGCAAGTCTAGATGGACAAGACGGATTTATCATTAACGGCCAGCAAGGGGGTGACACGATTGGTGGGTCAATCAGCGGGGCTGGAGACCTCAATGGCGATGGCATTGACGATTTCGTCATAGGCGCAATGTTCGTGGACACTAACGGTGAAAACTCTGGCCGCAGTTACATTATTTTTGGTACCAGCGCGACTCAGTCAAGCCCCTTCAACCTGGGCAGCCTCGACGGACGAAACGGCTTTGTTATAGATGGTGCGGAAGAAGGCGATCGTGCCGGTGCGTCGGTCAGCAGCGCGGGTGATATCAATGGCGATGGCATGGATGACCTAATCATTGGTGCCAGCGAAACCGACACCGCCGCTTTCTACGCTGGGCGCGTTTACGTGGTTTATGGCCGTCGAGAAGGAGTGTTTACTGATCGGTTTGAGAAACGCTGAACCGCTACCGCAGTTCCCGAAGCAACTTAGGATACGAGTCGACCGCCGAGTCAAAGCGCACAGAAATACCGCTGTTTCCGGCAGCGAATAAGCGCTGGAGGTGGTTAATTCAACCTCGGCATAGATTCATTCTTCGGAATCCAATGCATCACACAGCGAGACGTTGAGCTGATCGACGAAGACTCGCTCCATTGTGACGGTACCGCTCAAACCCGGCCCCGGAAACTCATACTCAAGGCTTCCTTCAAATAACCAGCGCGTTCAGACTGAGCCGTCAATCTTGGAATAGCTTTTCGATCAGCCTCAAGCCAAGCATTCTGACCCCAGATTTCGGCCAAGGCATGCGCTTCTTTCGAAGAAATTCCTCCAATCAGAACGCTGGGCTCATCTGGCCATTGTCCGGAAGGGTCGAGATTGAGGCCTTCTGCGAACGGGTGGTTTCGTAGCTGGTGAATCAGCTCGGAATGCCGTCGTTGGTTTTCGGTCTTATCCAATTGGCGGCTTCTAGGGTTGGCAGCGCTGATAAGCGCGCTGTAATTGACGCCGACCCTAGCGTGCCAGTCAGCTAAGGCTTCGCTGTAATGATCGATTCTTAGATCGAACGGCGGATCGGTAAGCACTCGGTAGATCGCCAAGCGGTAGGCCTGAATCAGCTTGTTATTCAGGCCCTGTCGCTTGGCCATGGGTGCTTTTCTTGCTCGCCAGGTTTTGCTTTCTTCCCATGTTTCTCTTTCTTATCAATGATCATGACCATGGTCAGGCTCATCTTCACGAGTCATATTGGTGTAGAGCAGTTCGACCCAACGCTCCGGCGGAAGAAAGCCACTGCCCCAGAAGGCGTCGAACTCGGCGGTAATTTCTGCTTTCTGAATGGTTTCCAGGTCTTCGCCAGCGGCTATTCTTGCTTGCAGGCGCTCATGTACGGTGGAAAGAAGTTCGCGGTACTGGCCGAGCTGGCGCTTGCCCATCAAGGGGCCGTGGCCGGGAATGATAATGGTCTCTTCGTCCACGTGCTCGGCAATTCGATCCACCGCAGCGATCAAGCCCTTAAGACTGCCGCCCGATTCTCCGTCGACGAAGGGATAGAGGCCATAGAAAATCACGTCACCGGAGTGGATGACGTTGGCCTCGGGCAGATGTACGATCGAATCACCGTCAGTGTGCGCGTGAGGGGTGTGGAAAGCATGCACAGTCTGATCGCCCAAGTGAAAATTGACTTCATCATTAAAAGTGACAACAGGACGTGCGGCCTCTGGCGACGGTGGCAGCGTCCTGCCAAAAAACTCGCTGACGTGCTCGCTCGACATACGCTTGCGAACATTGTTGTGGGCAACAATCATCGCGCCTTCGCCGGCCATGTTTTCATTGCCGCCGGTATGATCACCGTGCCAGTGGGTATTGAGCACGAACTTGATCGGCTGATCAGTCACGGTTTTGACTGCCGCAACAATTCTGTCGGTCAGTGGCGCGTATTGGTCATCGATCATAAAGGCGCCATCGTCGGTTACCACCAGGCCGATGTTGCCGCCGCGGCCGGTCAACATGTAGACGGACTCTCGAACTTCGGTCACGCCAATTTCGACATCAGCCATAGTCTGAGCCATCAAAGGGCCTGAAAGACTTGAAGTGCCGAAAGCGGCCAATGTGAGACCAGCTGCCAGCAATGGTGAATAGATTGAAACAGACTTCATTGAATCGTCCTCAAGAATATTTTTACAGAATATTTCTAGTTTACCCTGCCTCCGAATCACAACATTGATCGATTGTTATCGGCACAATGGTGTATCGATTGAATCAGGATGAGATGGAGCCCTTCAATGAACGAAAACGACGCCGGGCAATCGCAGCACAATTCACAACTGGGAAGTCGCGCGCTCTTTCCTGAGCTGGAGCCTCGAGTTTATCTGAACCACGCCTCGCTCTCGGCACCGAGCCTGCCGGTCCAGGCGGCCGTTCAGCGCAGCATGAAGGGCTATGCCACCAGGGGAATGGGCTGGTACAGCGAGGAAATGGCCTGCCGAGATCGACTGCGCCTGCAGTTGGCTGAGCTGGTCAACGGAAGGAGCGAAGACATCGGCCTGGTCGCCAACACCTCGGCTGGCGTCCTGGCCGTCGCCCTCTGTATGGACTGGAAAGCGGGTGACCGCATTGTCCTGTTCAAAGGAGAGTTCCCGACCAACATCACACCGTGGCAGCAGGCGGCCAAGCGCGAAGGCCTGGAGATTGTCTGGCTGGATGCAGAGGACTTCCGCTTGAATCGACATCGGGCCCTTACACAGCTAGAGGAAGTGCTGAAAACGGGTGTGCGATTGGTGGCCATGAGCGCAGTGCAATTCACAACAGGCCAACGGATGCCACTGGAATCTGTCGGTGCGTTGTGCCGACACTACAACTCCGAGCTGTTCGTCGATGCCATTCAGGCCATGGGCATTGTGCCGCTGGATGCGCCCGCCTTGGGCATTCACTATTTGACCACCGGCAGTCACAAGTGGTTGATGGGTCCGGAAGGCCTGGGCTGTTTGTGGGTCGATCCAGCAGCAGCGGACCGACTGCAGCCCAACGTTGCCGGCTGGCTCAGTCATGATGAGCCGTTTGCGTTCCTCTCGAATGGCGCCGGTCATCTGCGCTACGACCGCCCTTTTCAACAAGGCGCGCGCATGGTCGAAGCCGGAACTTTTAATTCTTTTGGCGCGTCTGGCCTGGAAGCAAGTATTGGCCTGATTCAACATATTGGCGTGTCAGACATTCTTGGTCACGTGCAGCATTGGCATGACGCGGTCGAGCCTGGCTTGATCGAGCGTGGATTTGAAAGCGCTCGAATGAACGAGTCTGAGGGACGGTCCGGCTCGCTCAGCTTGCGCCCACCTGACGGCCAAAGTGCGCCCGACTGGGCCGCAGCGCTGGCCAGACTTGGCGTGAGCGTATCCAGCCCCGACGGCTGGCTGCGGTTGGCGCCCAGTTGGCCGAACGCGCTGAATGAGGCTGAGGTTGTGTTCGACGCCGTCGATCAGGTCATCGAACAAAAGCTTTATCTGAGAACAGTTCAACCTTGAGAACAGACTGATATTGTCCCTGCGATCAGCCCGAGTCATCCGTGATACGCGGTGCTGGCAATTCCTGCCCACCCTGGAACAGCGCTGACTGGAAACGCGAGCTGACCCGTCGCCTGAACCTTGCGCCCGCCGACAGTTGTCGATATCGTGATCATAAACTCGAGCTGAAGCTTAAAGCCTCAGATTAACCGATCCAATTCATTGGCATTGAGATCGATCGTACTACGCTGGTCAATTCACCACCATGCAGTTTCTGTTGCCATTGATCCACATCCAGCGCAGTCGCAGTTAATGCACCAGCGGTGTGCGTTTGGGTCATGGAAATGAACGATGCGTTGGCAAAGTCGTCCATCGCACCCTCGTAGCCGACCACCCGAACGGGGACAATTTCACCGTCGAAATAGGCATTGATGGTGTTCATGTCATTCGGATTTAAGAAGCGCTCGACCAGGAACTCGTTCCAAGGCTGACCGCTCTCTGCCTCAATCACTGCAGCGACCAACACGTAAGCGAAATTGTTATAGGCGTAGGTTTCGCCGGGTTCAAATTTGACCGGCTCATTGGCAAACATCGCCACGGAATTGTCGGTGCTCAAGTCCTTGCGAATGCGCTCGCTGGACATGAAGCGCTGAAGTATGACGTTGAATACGTTATGCTGGGTAAATGGCTGATAAATCAAGTAAATCTCACATTCGATTCGTTTCCTCCATCAACCCTGAACACCAGGCTGTCATTGAATCCTTCGGTGCCGATCTCTCCGAGCTGGACCCGATCGGGGCCTCGGTGCGAGGTGTAGATCTCGCTGCGGAAAAACCTTCAAAAGAAGTGATCACTGCTCTCGAACAGGCCATGGCGCAACGCGGTTTTCTGGTCTTCAAGAGCGATCGAGCGCTGGACCCGGACGACTTTCTTCGAGCCAGCGCCTGGTGGGGCGGAAAACAGTTACACAGCACCCACGGAGTTCATCCGGCCACGCCGAAAGGCAATCGTCACTTGTTCCGTCTGTCCAACGATCAACGCCACGGCATCCCGGGCGTTGGTCCACAGTGGCATAACGACGGCAGCTTCAACACGGATACCTTCTCACACGCCGGCTA
>Ga0207419_1002778_pt1 | contig 11093 bp, 9 predicted proteins | sample ElkSloMetagenome_4_FD_184723 | JGI IMG/M metagenome (GOLD analysis project Ga0207419, IMG submission 184723) | Hot spring microbial communities from Elkhorn Slough, Monterey Bay, USA - MD2A (version 2) | ecosystem: Environmental > Aquatic > Marine > Intertidal zone > Estuary: Microbial mat ... | reverse complement strand
ACATCAAAGTCGTTATTTTGTACTGTTGATAACGCCGTTTTGAGTTGTTCAACGTGCGTCAGTGACCAAGGCATTTCTTCGGCGTCTTCCAGAATTTCTTGCAACAGATCCGCATCAGCCGGGTTATCTTCGACTAGCAATATTTTTATGGGTGGGAATATCGACATTATTGTTACTCCGAAGGTAGTTGAACCAAAGCTAACCAAAAGGCTTCAATTAGCTTGATGACTGACATGAATTGTTCGACATCAATAGGTTTGGTTACATAACAGTTTCCATTCAATTCGTAGGTTTTGAGAATATCTCGTTCGGCGGCTGATGTGGTCAGAATAATCACTGGAATGCGCTTTAGTTGCGAATCCGCTTTTATTTCCGCTAAAACCTCGCGTCCATCTTTTTTGGGCATATTCAGGTCAAGCAAGATTAAATCTGGGCGGGGAACATCGCTATATTGACCTTGACGTCGTAAAAAAGTTAGGGCTTCCACGCCATCTTTAACCCAGTGTAAATTGTTGAGAACTCTGGCTTCACTAAAGGCGTCAACGGTGAGATCAGCATCGCTGGGAGAGTCTTCAACTAGGAGAATTTCTATCGGTCGAATTGTCTTAATAAAAGTCATGGTCATGATGAATGATCAATTGAATAGTGGTAGATTAGACAATTAAACTGGAATCGTGAAATAAAAGGTTGTGCCAATCCCTAATTCAGAATTGACCCAAATTCGTCCTCCATGACGTTCGACAATTTTCTTACAGATAGCCAAACCAATTCCGGTTCCAGGATAGTCGCGGCGAGAATGTAAGCGCTGGAATATTGTAAAAATGCGTTCTAAATATTCCGATTCCATGCCAATCCCATTATCTCGAACGACAAACGTCCATTCGTTTCCCTGGTTTTGGGCAGAAATGTGGACGTTCGGTGGGGTTTCACTCCGAAATTTAATCGCGTTACCGATTAGGTTTTGGAAGAGTTGAGTTAATTGAGTTTGATCAGCAATGACAGTGGGTAAGGCGTCATAAGTAACCATCGCTTGACTTTCTGCGATCGCGACGTTTAAATTCTCCATTGCTTGTCGGATAATTGTCTCACTATCCGTAGGTTGTAGGGGTTTCCCTCGCGTTCCCACCCGTGAAAATTCCAGCAAGTCATTAATTAATTGCTGCATCCGCGTCGCCCCGTCCATAATGTAATGGAGGTATTTATCTGCCTTGGCATCCAGTTGGTTTTGATACTTACGACTGAGAAGTTGGGCGTAACTATTGACGGCGCGTAAGGGTTCTTGTAAATCGTGGGAAGCGACATAGGCAAACTGTTCTAAGTCGCGATTGGATTGCCATAGTTCTTGATTTAGTTCTTTGAGTTTTTCTTTGGCTTGCTTGCGTTCCGTGACGACTTCGGTGTTCATAATAATGCCGCTAATGTCGCCACTATTGCCAATCCAAGGACGGATTTCCCAGGAAATCCATTGCTTCTCTCCATCGGCGCGGATAAATAAGTCTTCGTCACATTGTTTACTTGCCCCCTGGAGACAATGCTGATGAATTTGTTTCCAAGTATCGGGAATTTCGGGAAACAGTTCGTAGTGATTTTTGCCGATAATATCTTGATTCTCTAAGGTGTAGTCCTCTAACCAGCGGCGACTAACTAACTGGTAATTCATCTGCTTATCAAACATGGCGATCGCGGCGGGGGTATATTCCAGAAGCAGCCGCAGCATTTCCGCGTTATGGCGCAAGGCTTCCTCGGTTTGTTTGGCTTCCGTGATATCTTGGACGAGGGACAAAATTGAGACCATTTTACCGGATTCATCCAGGAGAACTGATTCGTACCATTGACAAATTACCACTTTGCCATCTTTGGTTAGATTGCGATTTTGGTAGACAACACTGGAGGTACTCCCATCCAGTAACCCACTCATTTCTTGGCGGACAAGTTCAACATCGTCGGGATGAATAAACTGCCAATCGGCTGAACGCTTTCCGAATACTTCTGGCGTTGTCCAACCAAAGATTTTTTCCGCTTGTTTTGACCAACGCTGCACCCGGAACTGGTTATCCCATTCCACGACAGCTAAGGGAGAATTCTCGACATGGAATCCTAAGCGTTGATGGGCGTCTTGTAAGGCTTTTGTTTGTTGTTGCAGAATAATTTCGGCTTGCTTCTTTTCGGTAATGTCCGTCCAAAAGCCAACCATTTCCAAGGGGTTACCGGCTTCATCACAAATCAGTTTCAGTTCATCATGCATCCAGCGGTGAGTGCCATCCTGATGTAAGAAGCGGTATTCATAAAGATAATGTCCCGTGTCAAAAAGTTTGGGTAAATTGGCGAAAACACGGGGAACATCTTCGGGATGAATATGATTTGCCCAAAACTGTGGATCAGTGATAAACTCTTGGGCAGAGTATCCGACGACAGTTGCTGTATTATTACTCATAAACGTAATGCCATAGTTCCCGGAAACTTGGCGACTATAGAGTACCGCCGGACTATGAGACAGGAGATAACGCAGGCGTTCTTGAGTTAACCGCAGTGTAGACAGGGTACGCTTGCGATCGCTAATATCCCGATTTGACCCGACAATTCGATAAGGCTTACCGTTAGCATCGCGTAAACTGGCGCCACGGGATAAAATCCAGCGATAATTCCCGTCTTTATCCAGCAGGCGGTGTTCCAGTTCTAAGCTAGGGGTTAATCCGTCAATATAGTCTTGAAACGTAGCCAGTACTCGTTCCCGATCGCCTGGATGAATCCGATTCAACCACTCAGTAGCGCGATCGGAAATTTCATCGACGTGATACCCTAAAGTTTGACTCCAACGGGGAGAATAGTAAACCTGATCGGTTAGCAGATTCCAATCCCAAAGTCCATCATTTGATCCTTCTGCTACCAGTTCATACCGTTCTTGAGTTTCTTGGAGAATGGCTTCAGTCTGCTTCTGTTCAGTAATATCGCGTCCCACCGCATAAATTAACCCTTTAGCTGGAAATGAGGCGCTATTCCAACCTAACCAGCGATAGGAACCATCTTGACAGCGATAGCGATTCTCAAATTGAATGGATGTCGTACCCGTCGCCAGTTTTTCTATTTCAGTTAAGGTAGCGACGCGATCATCGGGATGAACCAATTCTATAAAGGGTTGAGTTAAAAGTTCCGCTAGGGGATAGCCGAGAACCCTTTCAAAGGCGGGATTCACTCGTTTGAAATACCCATCGCTTCCCGCAATCGCCATGAGATTAACGGACATGTTAAAAAAGCAATCCAGTTCACAGTCTCCGGGGAGTGGATCAGTGATTTCTCTGGCGACAGCATACCCATATCCCGCCTCGTCGTAGTTCCATGTCCACTCTAACCAGTGGTAGTTCCCCTCACGGTGGCGATAACGGTTCCGAAAGGAAACAGGAACCGCTTTCGTGGCTAAAGCCGTCAGCGTGGCGGTGACATCCTCTGGATGGACAAGTTCAATCCAACGGCGCGATCGCACATTTTCCGGCACCCACCCCAAAACCTTGCACCAAGCGGGGTTGAGTTGTCCAATCCTGCCGTCAGGTTCGATAATACAGAAGAGATCGGCTGAGTAATGGAAAAAAGCTTGCCATTTAGGGTCAGCTTGAATTATTGTATGCTGCACGGGATTGCCCATGAGAAGTCTTATCCTAGAAGCGGTTATACAGGGATGGTTTCCTTAATTTTCATCACTTTTAGGCAAACTGTTGACCGAAAAAGTACCCAATTTTGTGAGGATGGCGGGTAATCCTTCGGTGAAATTACGGATACCAGTTTGTAGTAGGGGCTTTAGCCCCTAATTGTATTGGTTTCTTTCCCTATAATTCTGTAGGATTTAGCAGCGAGTTTTTGACCAAATTAGATAAACCGTAGGGTGGGCAATGCCCACCAGCCAAAATTTCAGTACCATTCCACCTAATGGAATCATACAGCTAAACTAGGGAAATAGATTTTAGAATTAAATCGGGTGTGGCATAGCTAATAGTGATGGATTAGAATTATAGCAAAAAACTGTAGGGGCGCACCGACGTGCGCCCAATTTAATCATAAAATCTACCCAAATCTTACCTGTACTATTTACCCCGTTTGGCGATGAAGTAGTCTAGGTACAATCTCAGTAGCAAATAGGGTAAGGAGACTATAGCGCCAATAATTAACCCATCCTTGATTTCGCCAGTCCCCTAAAATCCATCTTGAACCGATAAAAAGGGTTAAGACTAAAATTAAACCGATTCCGCCCAAGAGCAATCGCCTTTTCCAAGTAGAGGGCGGTGTAAACTGAGGTTGAGTGAGAAAAAATCCTGTAATGACTCCTAAAGAACGCGCTAAAGGTTCCCATAAACTGGCGATAAAAAACGTCAGGATGACAACTGTAACCCGAACAATAAACCTCGGTTTTACCGGAATAGACCAGGCTGTACCTATTGCAGCAAAAAGAATACCTACAATCAATCCGGCGACTACATCGAGAGGAAAGTGAACCCCTAAGTAGAGGCGCGATACGGCAATTAGGGGAAGAATAATGAGACTCCACACCCATAGCCAGAGACGGCGATGGTGTAACGATAAGTAAATCCAAAAGGTGGCTGAACCTTGAATATGTCCACTAGGAAACGATGCATTTTCACTCGTCGCGATCGCGTCAGCAGAAGCGATGTCCGGATTTAACTCGAAGGGACGAGGCATATCAAATAGTTCTTTGAGGATTGTATTACACCCATAACTAATCCCTAAGAGTAGTCCTAACTGGCGACCTGTCCATGGGTCAATTAACCAGTAATAGAGGGTGAGTAAAGCGATGTAGGCGTATTCCGAACCGAGATTGGTAATCGCCAAGACTAAAGGCTGCAAACGTTGTCCTAGCAGTTCCTGAATCCATTCTATGGTTGTCATCGCGTCTTAAATTTTTGTTAAATTCGTGTCATTTTCTCAATCAGAGATTGATGTTGGGAATGACATTTGATTAATTCGTCTCGCTTGCCTAATTCAAAATCATTAAAATCAAATCCAGGAGCGACTGTAAATTACGGCGTCCCGAAAATCGTTTGGGTAGACTCTCGTGGGCTATTGCTTCATCAGAACGATAAGTTTCCTTGTAATATCCTCCTTCTGGATGGTTTTGAAGTCCCAGCTTTTCAATCCAGTATCCGGCGTTTTTTATGGACATATAGTTTCGACTGATCAATCAGGCTTTAATCAGAAATCATTTTATCCTATTCAGCACTAAAATGATATTCCCATCAAAAACATTAATTTATTCCTAAAATTTTTGCTTCTCGACTTATATTATCTACCCTAAATTATTGTATTATCGGCTTAATCCCAGACGTTACTTGATGAATCCATCCCACATATTTGGTTCGCACCTGTTTAAAAAAAGCCGCTATCATCCAATCTTCGACACTATGAGCAGCATAGTCTTTTGAATACGGTTCTCGAAAGAGTTCTATTAACCAGTGAGCATAACGAAGTCTCCGTTGATTTCCATCCAGAATAATCAATTGTCCTCCAGGTTTGAGCAAGCGAAAGCATTCTTGTACAATTAACAGGGAAATTTGGGGTGGCATTTCGTGCAATACCATGGAGACTGTGACTAAATCAAACGAAGCATTATCAAAACCAGACGCTTCAGCTAAACCATGCTGCCATTGTATCTCTAGTCCTGCTTGCTGTGCTTTGTAATCTGCCACAATCAGCATATACGGAGACAAATCCAATCCGATAACAACGGCTTCCGGAAACGCCTGCTTTAACATCAATGTTGTCGAACCTGTACCACAACCCAGATCAAGAATTCGACTGGGTGGCTTTTCAATAATCGTTATTAACTGTTCGCGAATCCGAGTTTCATTGGGTGGGGAAGCATAAGCCGTCACAGTATCATAGCTAATAGCCGCTATAGGATTAAGATAGCCACCTTGAATACCATGAAAATTTGGCTGGCTATAATAGTCAGGATAAATGAAATTGGTTTGTTGGAAACGTTCACTCTGCTTTTGCCAATCAATGGTTTCATAGAACTGGATTTGATCTTGACCAATCACGATGCTTATGATTGGCTTTAAGAAAAGCTCTCCTATTCGATTTTTAGGGATAGACATAAGTAGTCGGACTAAATAAAACAGCAATTAAAAACAAACCCTGTAGGGGCGACCCGCTGCACAAATGAACACCACCAACCTATTAATTTTATCGGGTCGCCCTGCATCGGGTATCGGAAATTAAAGGTAAACACCGCGTACATTGGACGGGGGCGAGTCGAGACAAGTTAATTATGACACCGCCACATTTTATCAGCGACTCGCCCCTACAATCCCTACAATCCCAATAATCCCAATAATCCCTACAATCCTTACAATTCCTGACCTTGCGGCAGAATCAGGAAATATTCAGGAAGTTTTATGGTAAGCTAATGAACGTTCAAAATGCTTGACTCTAAATTATGCAGTTAAAGTCCATCAAACAAAAAAAAAAATTTTCAACGCCATAAAAGTTATATCCACCAGTCTGATCAGTGGCGCAATTGCACTAGAACTCTGGAATATTTATGCTTTATTCAGTGATCTGAGTGTCCCCACAATCCTGGAACCCGTTTTTTGGCTGGGGCGTATTGCCGTTACCATTCATTTAGTGGAAGCGATTATCGCGGCGGCTTATGCGCCTTCTAGACAAAAGACACCCATCGTCTATGGAACTTATACATTCTTTGTGGGTACAGTGGGTTTGTTAGAATTATTTGATCAGGAGGATGAGTAGATGTGGCGAAACTTCCCATCCTTGTTATCAGTCTGGATTACCCGATAGTCACAACTTAAGACTCTCGCACTCCCAACTCTTTTAAGTTATACTCATATCTTGCCTTACTGGTAATCAGCTTAAAGTACTGCTGTGGTGGGTAAGAGCAACGAACGATACGATAAGCATTTTGAATTTTATAACTCTTGCCCACCCTACATAAACTACATAAACTTTCCAAACTTTTTTAATGAGACGTGTATGAAATTTGTCGAGGCTATACCCATAACTTTATGCCTAAGTGGTATCTTCGTAGTTGTTCCGATAACCTTAGCTCAAGTTCCGGCTAAGATACCGACACGAGTGATCAGCCAAACGCTTGCCAACACTCCAGAAGAACCTCCGGTTGGCGGGTTATACGTTCAATCGGAAGAGGGACAACAGCAAGTCTTTCCCCTCAAGCATACCGAGGTGAATGCCAAAGTTACAGGAAATGTCTCTCAAGTTGAAGTAACACAAACCTTTGAAAACCCCTTTGCGGAACCCTTAGAAGCTGTCTATGTCTTCCCCTTGCCTGATGAGGCGGCGGTGTATGATATGGAAATTAAAATCGGCGATCGCACGATTAAAGGCGAGATTAAAAAAAGCGAAGAAGCCCAAGCCATTTACGAACAGGCGCGTCAGGAAGGACGAACGGCGGGACTCCTAGAACAAGAAGGGGCCAATATCTTTACCCAGTCTCTGGCGAATATCAAACCCGGAGAACAGATTGATGTCACAATTCGCTACACCGATAGCCTAAAATTTCAGGGCGGTGACTATGAATTTGTGTTTCCCATGGTTGTTGGACCCCGCTATATTCCGGGTACTCCCATGGATAATAGTGGAAATACGAACCAAGTCCCCGACGCCTCCCGAATTACCCCCCCAGTTCTCAAGCCGGGAACTCGTTCAGGACATGATATTAATGTAACCGTAGAGATTAATGCTGGTGTACCGATTCAGGAGGTGCGTTCCCCCTCCCATCAGATTCGCAGCGAACGCCGAGGTGAAACGGTACAAGTACAGTTAGGCGCAGAAGACACAATTCCCAACAAAGACCTAATTTTACGCTATCAAGTCGCAGGCGATCGCACACAAGCCACCATCCTTTCCCAAGCCGATGAACGGGGTGGACATTTTGCCCTTTACTTGATTCCCGCCCTAGACTATCGTCCCAATGAGATAGTACCCAAGGATGTCGTCTTTCTCATGGATACATCGGGTTCTCAACGGGGTGAACCGTTGCTGAAGTCACAGGAATTAATGCGCCGCTTTATTAATGGGTTGAATCCTGATGATACGTTTACTATTATCGATTTTGCCAATACGACGACTCAACTGTCGCCGCAACCTTTGGCAAATACCGCCCAAAATCGCACTCAGGCACTGAATTATATTAATGGATTGCAGGCAAATGGCGGTACCGAATTAATGAATGGGATACGGGCGGTGTTAAACTTCCCGCCATCTGCACCGAATCGCCTGCGAAGTGTGGTTTTACTCACCGATGGCTATATTGGTAATGAGGCGGAGGTAATTGCTGAGGTACAACGACAACTCAAACCCGGTAATCGCCTCTATAGTTTCGGCGTCGGGAGTTCGGTGAATCGCTTCTTGCTGAACCGTTTAGCTGAAGTGGGGCGGGGTACAGCCCAAATCATTCGTCAGGATGAACCCACGCAAGAGGTGGCTGAAACATTCTTCCGCCAAATTAATAATCCAGTATTAACGAATATTCAGGTCAGTTGGCAAGGAGAGGGGACATCGGCGCAAATCTACCCCCTAGCTGCACCCGATTTGTTTGCCAATCAGCCTTTGGTTTTGTTTGGACGGAAATCAGACCGTCGCAATGGCACGATTCAGATTACTGGAATGGCGGCGGGGGGTCAACGGTATGAACAAACCCTATCGGTTAATTTTGATCAGAGTAGTGATAATCCGGCGATTGCCCAATTATGGGGACGCGCCCGGATCAAAGACTTGATGAATCAAATGTTTGGCGGTGAAATCAAGTCGGGTGTAGAAGCGGTGACGCAGACAGCGTTAGATTATAATTTATTATCGCAATATACGGCATTTGTGGCGGTGAGTGAAGAAGTCCGAGTGGAACCCGATGGAACACGACGACGGGTACAAGTTCCAGTTGAGTTACCAGAAGGGGTGAGTTATGAAGGGATTTTTGGTGCGGATGATGTCGGGAATATGAGGGGAACCGCTAACTTTGCACCTACCTCCTCTGCTGCAATACCCCTGAGTAGACAAGCTGGAGGAACTAGAGGCGGTGGGGGAATTAGGCTTGAGTCAGACTCTGTTGACATAACCCGCCAAGGTTCTGCTCAACTTGAGGTGATGAAGATTGAAGGATTAGAACCGGAACAAGCAGAGAATGCGATCGCGTCTCTGACTCAACATTTACAATCCCTGAATCTCCCAGAGGGTTTCACAGGAGAAATTATCTTTGAGTTACAGATTCGCAATGGTGCTGTTCAACGAGTAATCCTCGACGATATCGAGTCAACGTTACAGGATACCACCATTGTCGATCCAATTCGGCGATCGCTCTTAGGCTGGTCTACTTTAGAATCTGTTACTGGAACGATTCGAGTTACCTTGCGAGTTCCATAGATACGTTAAAACATCGGTTAAATAACTCAGGGAGAGGCGAACACTCCTACGAATACGTTACTGAGGGCGGGTTTTTTTGAGAGGTTATCATTAACCCGCTTACCTGAGTAGCTAAACCCGCCCCTACACTTGACCCTTCACAACCTTTGAGGGAAAGCTTTTGACTTTTAAGGTCTGCGAAGCCTTACTAACGTAGGGGAAAAGGTCAAGAACACAAACAATTTCTTACCGCCGTTTGCGATATCTGCGTTGTTGTCGGTGTCTGGCTATTTCCTTGCGTTTGTGCTTTTCTAAGGGAGTTTCAAAAAAGCGGTTCTTCTTCATGTCTGAGAAAATCCCAGCACGAGATACTTTGCGCTTAAATCGCCGAAGTCCAGATTCAATTCCTTCATTTTCTCCAATAATAACTTGAGCCATGCTTATCTCCTTTGAAGCTCAACACAAAAAGGGCAGACATTTACCTGCCCTCAAATTTCAAAAGCCATAATAACTTAATTCCTTATCGTTCCTAAATTTCAGGGAAAAATAAGGAAATCAGCTTTTGACACTCCCACCGCTAAACATTTAATGCTATAGCGGTGAACAAGTTTTTTCACAAGGCGCGATTTATATATATCACCGCTCTCATGGAGTGTAGTGATATCAGTATGACACACGTGACATCATCCCAACATCGAATCGAAGATTACAATAAGGGCTTCCTAATATCGCTATTAGGCATTGCTCCCCTACGCCAGTTATCTAGGCACATTGCCCCCGATACCTCGACTTGAGAGCCAATTTCTTGCTTCTCCAGAGTCCCTGGATACGTTTTTAGATCATGGTTCAACTCTAACACGATTCAATCAATTGAGTAGGGGTTCAATGCCCCGAAGTTGGGGAGTCCATGTATCCCGACACTGACCTCACGGTTACAGTTCGGGACTTATAGCTCCCCAAACCCCTCGCCAGTTAAGTTAAAAAGAGCCACGGTTATAGCCGCCACCGCGATTCCCATTGCTTCGTTCCCGTGGTCTTGCTTTGTTAACCTTCATTGAGCGTCCCATCCATTCAGCACCATCAAGGGTTTCAATAGCACTGTCTTCGTTAGACTCAGACTCCATCTCCACAAAAGCGAACCCTCGCGGACGTCCGGTTTCACGGTCTTTTGGTACACTCACGCGAGTGACGTTACCGTATTCGGCAAAAACTTCCGTCAAATCCTCTTGAGTGACATCGTAGGACAAATTACCAACGTAAATAGACATAAGGCACTTCCTTTTTACTGAACCTGTAGCGAGTTACATCGGAGAAGTGCCTGCGGACAAAATCGAAATCGAAAAAATCGAAACAAGCTTACTCTACCGAAAATCAACCGTATATACTCTAACATCGATTGCAGGAGTTTGGCAAGATATTATCAGGTTCAAATATTAGTTCAGTATTTTGCCCATGATATAGTCAGGCAAGTCAATCTTAGAGGATATGACAGAGCAAAACTTCGTCGTCATTGACCATTGACACGGAGGGAAAACGCGAACTCAGCGAAATTGCCGTCATTGATAGTCAGGGCAAGCTCATCTATGAAGCCTTCACTGAAGATCATCCAAACAATCGTGTAGACACACCGTTCCAAGATCACATTGACCTGCAAGCGGTTTACCATAGCGAGTATGAAATCCTTAAGTCCATCATCAATGACATCAAAT
>Ga0207419_1002777_pt1 | contig 11095 bp, 9 predicted proteins | sample ElkSloMetagenome_4_FD_184723 | JGI IMG/M metagenome (GOLD analysis project Ga0207419, IMG submission 184723) | Hot spring microbial communities from Elkhorn Slough, Monterey Bay, USA - MD2A (version 2) | ecosystem: Environmental > Aquatic > Marine > Intertidal zone > Estuary: Microbial mat ... | reverse complement strand
GCGATGGAAATTTTGGACTCGTCGTAGGTTACTACGGCGCCGTTGCGTTTGATTACACGAAGCTGTCCCGGCGCTGTGTCTGTAACTGACGTGGCTTCGTCTGCACCGGCGGTTGTAGTGCGCTGCGAGTCATCAGTAGGTTGTACTTCGGTCTGCATTTCTGACTCCAAATCTTGTGTTTAGTCAGTTGCGTGCAACTGAGCTACTGTTGTTATTGACACCCTATGTGTCTGCCTATGTGGCTGCTTGGCGAGTTTTTCAGCCGGCTCATTGAGATCTTGTGTTAGCTCTATCAGCTTAATTAGCCCAGATCGATGATCGACCGCTGGCAACACGACATCTCTTGCCGGAGGGAGCGATCCTGATGCCTCTGCTACCCGACAAAAACTTCTTAAAGGACCATTTACAGCTTGCGGGTGCCAACGGCCGGGGGCTGAGACCAATGTCCCGCTCTCTACCCCCGATATTTATATTCCTATACTATATATAGTGTTTATGGCGCCGGACTTTAGTGCTTATTACAGGTTTTTTTCAAGGCAAATCGATAGCGGCACTAGTCGATGGTTTCCCCGGTTGCCTCTGCGCTAGCGGTTGCAGCCTGATGCTGCGCCCACGGCCTTGTTGTACGGGGCTAATTGCACTAACTCAACGGTACAATCCCGTATTCGGCGCCAAAGTAGGAAGGCTAAATGGCTTGTTAAACAAGACTAAAACACAATATATAGATAAAAAGAAAACTGCGATAACAAGATAATGCGCCGGCGGGGCGATTGCAAGAGGTTTTTCTGTGATTTGCCTGTGGGAAAAATGTGTATAAGAAGTGGCTGTGGTGGCGACGCGCCAATTGCTGTGGCGGTGCCCGCTCCAACGCCAGCGCACCGGAGTTATTGGCCCGGAGGGAGCGCCCGGAACCGCCCTGAATGGACAATAATACCGCTAAAGTGGCACCACTATATATAGTGAGTCATTGCTGCCCCACAGAATACTCCAGGGAAATACCAACACAGGCTAAATGCAAGGGATGCTGTGATTACTGCAGACAAGCCACTGGGGGAGTCTGTAAGCCCCCGCTGCCGGGGGGACCGTTCGAAGCGACTATTCAGCACTGCGAATAAGGTCTTTAACTCTGGGGCAGCAATGACCGTGAGTATAGCGAACGCCAGATAGGTGCCAGTCGCACTGGTTAGCGGCCCAGCAGATACTCGAGCAGGGCTTTTTGCGAATGCATGCGATTCTCGGCCTCTTCCCAAACCACTGAATCGCTGCGGTCGATCACCTCGGCGCTCACTTCCTCGCCACGGTGTGCCGGCAGGCAGTGCATGAACAGGGCATCACTGGCAGCCTTGTCCATCAGTTCAGCGCTAACCTGGTAATCAACGAAGCTGTGCATGCGGTCCATCTGCTCCGCTTCCTGCCCCATGGATGCCCAAACGTCTGTCACCACGAGATCAGCTTCCTGAACTGCGGTGGCGGCATCCTGCAGGACCTGAACATTGTCGCGATTGGCCGTTACGAGTTCTGCATTGGGTTCGAAGCCAAGCGGGCAGGCTATGCGGAGTTCGAAATCAAACACGCGAGCGGCGTTGATATAGGAGTGGCACATGTTGTTGCCATCCCCTATCCAGGCTACCCGCTTACCGCTAATATCACCGCGGTGTTCAATAAAAGTTTGCATGTCCGCAAGTAGCTGGCAGGGGTGAAAATCATCGCTCAATGCATTGATAATAGGTACTTGCGAGTAGGACGCGAAGGTTTCCAATTTACGGTGCTCGAAAGTGCGTATCGCCAGCACATCCACCATGCGGGACAAAACCCTTGCCATATCTTCTATCGGTTCGCCACGGCCCAACTGCGAATCGCCGGTAGTGAGAAAGATGGCATAGCCATCCATCTGCGCCATGGCTACCTCGAATGCTACACGGGTGCGGGTAGAAGACTTCTCGAATATCATACCGAGAGTCTTGCGGGATTGGGCGCGGGCTTTGGCCGGATCTTTTTTGAGATCGATGGCGCGCTGCACGATCGCCCTGACGTCAGCCGCCGGCAGATCAAGCAGAGTCAGAAAATGGTTAGCACTCATGACAACAGAGTTTTCACCCTTGATTTTACTGGGCCAAAAATAAAAAAGGCAGCTGTCGCTACCTGGGGAGGGCGGCATTGTAGCGACATAAGCGGTGCAGGGCAATTGTCGCGCAGGGGGCTGGAAGCGTGGTTAGGCAGAGGCTGAAATGGCGTTAAATGCGATCGAACTAAAACTGTTTTCCAGTCGGGTTAGCGCAATCTGTGACGAGATGGGCCTGGTGCTTCGGCGGGCGGCATTTTCCCCCAATATTAAGGACCGCCTGGACTTTTCCTGCGCCTTGTTTGGTCCCCAGGGAGAACTATTCGCCCAGGCAGCTCACATTCCGGTGCACCTGGGAAGCATGGCCTATGCCATGGGCAGTCTGGTTCGGGAGCGCGACTGGCAGGCGGGTGACATGCTCATGGTCAACGACCCCTTTCTGGGCGGCACCCATCTGCCCGACGTCACTCTGATTGCGCCTGCTTTTGATGCTAAGTCCCGGTTATTGGGCTTCGTTGCCAATCGTGCCCACCATGCCAATATAGGCTGCGACACGCCGGGTTCCATGCCGCTGTCAGAGCGCCTTGATGAAGAAGGCGTCATCATCCCGCCGACCTGGCTGTACCGAGGCGGCAGGCTGGCAAACGATTTGCCTGACCTGCCGGACCTGACGGGCGCGGAACCCAGCGGTGATTTTGCGGCTCAGGTTGGGGCCAACCGAGTAGGCGTTCGCCGTCTCGTGGATCTGGTCGAAAACCTGGGGCTGCAGGTTTATTACAGCGGCATGGCAGAGCTGCACGATTACGCCGATAGAATCATGCTTGCGGCGTTGGCAGAGGTGCGCCGTGGCAGCTATCGTTTTCGCGACTCTATGGACAGTGACGGAAAAGGTAATCACGACATACTGCTCGCACTGGAGCTGCGTATCGACAAAGACGGAGCCGTGCTGGATCTCACCGGCAGTGCTGATGAGGTGCCAGGTAACCTTAATTGCCCGGAATCTGTAGTAGCCGCCGCCGCCTATTACTGCTTTCGCTGCCTGCTGCCGCCGGAAGCACCTGCCTGTGCCGGCCTGTTCCGTCGCATCCATCTCAAAACCCGTCCTGGCAGCGTCGTTAACGCCGGTAGGCCCGCGGCGGTGGCCGCCGGCAACGTGGAGACCTCCATGCGCCTTGTCGATCTGGTATTCGGTGCGCTGGCCCAGGCCCTGCCGGAGCGCATACCGGCCGCCAGCCAGGGCACCATGAACAACATTGCCATGGGTGACAATAGCAGTGCGGGCGACCGGCGCTGGGATTACTACGAAACCCTGGCGGGCGGAACAGGAGCCGGTCCACGGCTATGCGGTTTGGACGCCGTTCAAAGTCACATGACCAACACGCTGAACACACCGATCGAGTCTCTGGAGATGCACTACCCGCTGCGGGTACGCCGCTACTGCTTGCGTCGAGGCAGCGGCGGCGCCGGGCAGCAGCGGGGCGGTGATGGTCTGCAGCGGGAATACGAGTTTCTCGCTCCCGCCCAGGTGACATTGCTCACCGAGCGGCGTAGGTCACAGCCCTGGGGGCTGCAGGGGGGCGCTCCGGGCAAGAGTGGTTGCAATTGGTTCAACGGTGAGCCTCTGGCTGACAAGATCAGCTTCAAGGTAAGAACGGGTGACAGGCTTTCCATCGCAACGCCTGGCGGCGGTGGCTGGGGCGCGCCGGACACCGGCTGACAAAGCCCACTACTGCGGTGTAAACTTGGGTATAGTGGGTCAACCCAAATCCAAACCCTATTCACTTATTTACGCATTAGAGAGTCGCAAGCATGAGCATCGAAGAAACTATTCAAAGCCAGATCGATTCCAATGGTATCCTGCTATATATGAAGGGCAGCCCGGAGCAGCCACAATGTGGTTTTTCGGCTCAAGTAACCCAGGTGCTGATGGCTTGCGGCAAACGCTTCGCCTATGTCGATGTGCTGAGCAATCCTGAGATTCGCGCTTCCCTGCCACAGGTTTCCAACTGGCCTACCTTCCCGCAGCTTTTTATCAACGGCGAACTGGTTGGTGGCTGTGACATCGTCTCAGAAATGTATGAGAAGGGTGAGCTGCAACCCATGGTAGAGAGCGTGGACGTCGAAGAGTCTCCCAAGGCCGACTGAACTACCCACGGGCGGTGCCGCAGCTTGCTTAGGCATTGGCGTAGGCCACGCCAATAGCGCCGGTGAAACTACGCGGGCCCGCGCCTCGCAGCAGGGGCTTAAAGCCGGCTGTCAGGGCCGGTCACAAACGGGGCGCAAGCTGTCCGGCTCATTTAAGCGGCCAGCCTCCCAATTCCTGCCATCGATTGACGATGCGGCAAAAAAGTTCGGCTGTCTTTTCGGCGTCGTAGCGCGCCGAATGGGCCTCGTTGTCATCGAACTCGATTCCGGCAGCCTCGCAGGCGCGTGCGAGAACAGTCTGTCCATAGGCGAGCCCGCTCAGACTGGCGGTGTCGAAACTGGAGAAAGGATGGAAGGGATTGCGCTTGAGGCCGTGGCGCTCGCTTGCGGCTCTAATGAAGCCGTGATCGAAATGTGCATTGTGGCCGACCAGAATGGCCCGCTTGCAGTCCACCAGTTTCATCGAATCGCGAATCTGTTTGAATAGCGTCTGGAACACTTCTTTTTCCGAGCGTGCGACCCGCAGGGGATGCCAGGGATCAATGCCGGTGAACTTGAGTGCGGCCGCTTCGATGTTGGACCCTTCAAACGGGATGATGCGCTGAAAAAACGTCTGCTCTATTTCCAGGCTCCCGGTCTCATCCATGCCGAGCAGCACTGCACCGATTTCCAGTATGGCGTCGGTACCGGCATTGAAGCCACCAGTCTCCACATCCACCACCACGGGGAAAAAGGTTCGGAAGCGATCGGCCAAAAGACTATGGCCAGACTCAATTGATTCTTCGCTCATGTTCAGGCCGCCTCGATGTCGACAAGTTGCCAGCGAATGGTTTCGGTGGCTCGTATGGGTACCACGCGCTTACCGGCAAAGGGGAAGTATTCGGGCATGGACCAGGCCCTGCGCCTGAGCGTGATTGACGCGGAATTCCGGGGCAGGCCGTAAAACATGGCGCCGTTGATGCTGGCGAAGCGTTCCAGTTGGTTCAGAGCGGACTGGGATTCGAAGACTTCTGCGTAGAGCTCAATGGCGGCGGGGGAAGAATAAATGCCGGCGCAACCGCAAGCAGTTTCCTTGCTCTCGCTGGTATGGGGCGCGGAGTCTGTGCCAAGAAAAAACTTGCTGTCGCCACTGGTGGCAGCGTCTATCAGCGCCTGCTGGTGGCTATCCCGCTTCAGTATTGGCAGACAGTAGAAGTGAGGCCTGACCCCTCCGGCGAGGAGGTGGTTTCTGTTGAAGAGCAGGTGATGAACCGTGATCGTGGCAGCGACATTGTCTGCCTGGGAGCGCACGAAATCGACGGCTTGTCTGGTAGTGATATGCTCCAGCACTATTTTTAAGCTCGGGAATCGCTCCAGCAGGGGAGCCAGCACCGTCTCTATAAACACCTGCTCACGGTCAAAAATATCAACTTCAGGATTAGTGACTTCCCCGTGTATGAGTAGCGGTATGCCCAGGACTTGCATTGATTCCAGTACTGGATAGACGTTTTCTATGGCGGTGACGCCACTGGCGGAATTTGTCGTCGCACCGGCAGGATAATATTTCACGGCCTTGATCAGCTTATCGTGCCAGGCATCTTTCACGACTGCTGCGCTGAGAGTGTCGGTCAGGTAGAGAGTCATGAGGGGTTCGAACTCGGCGCCGGCCGGAACTGCCGCAAGGATACGAGTTTTATACGCACGTGCCTGTTCGGCGCTGGTCACCGGGGGATTGAGATTCGGCATGATGATGGCTCTGGCGAACTGGCGTGCACTGTGGGCCACCGTGGTTTGCAGCGCATCACCATCGCGCAGATGCAAATGCCAGTCGTCCGGGCGGCAAAGGCTGATAGTGTCTTCTGTCATGACCGGATGCTGACTACGAAAGGGCGGCTATTGTAGCCGAATAAAGCCAAGAGCTAAACGCCCAGCGGATTCTCAGGCGGCCGCGGTTGTGCCGATGCCCTGAGCGTCCCGGGGTGGTAGACTACGGGACTTTTTTGAGGCTGTTCAGTCGCGTTTTCGCAAATGTGGCGAGATGGCGCTGGCTAATACGGAAACGAAGCGGAGTTGATTGATGTCAGGCATTGACAAGGTTGTACTAGCCTATTCGGGCGGCTTGGATACTTCAGTAATCGCCAGGTGGTTGCAGCAGACCTATGGTTGTGAGGTTGTCACCTTTACCGCCGACATCGGTCAGGGTGAAGAAGTCGAGCCAGCCCGAACCAAGGCGCAAGCCATGGGCATAAAGGAAATCTACATTGAAGACCTGAAAGAAGAATTCGTCCGCGACTACGTCTACCCCATGTTTCGCGCCAATGCCCTGTACGAGGGAGAGTATTTGCTTGGCACTTCAATTGCCCGGCCGCTGATAGCCAAGCGCCTGGTTGAAATTGCTGCCGAAACCGGTGCCGATGCGATTAGCCACGGTGCTACCGGTAAGGGTAACGACCAGGTTCGCTTTGAGCTCGGTGCCTATGCGCTCAGTCCCGGCATCAAGGTAATTGCTCCCTGGCGGGAGTGGGACCTGACTTCTCGTGACAAGCTGCTGGCTTATTGCGAGCAACACGACATTGCCGTGGAAAAGAAGCGGGGCACCAAGTCTCCGTACTCAATGGACGCCAATCTGCTGCATATTTCCTATGAGGGTGACATCCTTGAAGATCCGGCAGCCGAACCTGAGGAGTCAATGTGGTTGTGGACCCTGTCGCCGGAAGAGGCGCCAGCTGAAGCAACAACGATCGAGCTGGAGTATCGGCGCGGCGATATCGTCGGCATTGATGGAGAAGACCTGAGTCCGGCGCAGGTGTTGACGCGCCTGAATAAGCTAGCCGGCGCCAATGGCATTGGCCGTGTCGATATTGTGGAAAACCGGTTTGTCGGAATGAAGTCCAGGGGCTGCTACGAGACGCCGGGGGGCACGCTGATGTTGAAGGCACATCGCGCCATCGAATCCATCACGCTGGATCGCGAGCTGGCACATTTGAAAGACGATCTCATGCCCCGTTATGCCACACTGGTTTACAACGGCTACTGGTGGTCGCCTGAACGCGTGGCGCTGCAGGCTCTAATCGACAATTCCCAGCAGTACGTCAACGGGCGTGTCAGGCTTAAACTCTACAAGGGCAACGTCATGGTGGTTGGCCGCGAGTCGGACGATTCGCTGTTTGATGAAAACATCGCCACCTTCGAAGACGACGCTGGCGCTTATGATCAGGCTGATGCGGCCGGATTTATCAAGCTCAACGCCCTGCGATTGCGCATCGCGGCGCTGAAGGGTCGGCGCGGAGACTGACTTTAGGCCTCAATTTTGTGTCTGTATTCGCAGAGGTCCTCGATGACACAGGCGCCACAGCGAGGCTTGCGCGCCAGACACACGTAACGACCATGAAGAATCAGCCAGTGGTGGGCATCGAGCAGGTAGTCCTGGGGAACGAGTCGCAACAGGCGTTTCTCTACCTCCAGGACGGTCTTGCCGGGGGCAATTCCGGTACGATTCGAGACGCGAAAAATGTGAGTGTCCACCGCCATTGCCACCTGACGGAACGCGGTGTTAAGGATGACATTGGCAGTCTTGCGTCCGACTCCGGGAAGGGCCTGCAGTTCCTCGCGCGTATTGGGAATCTGGGCAGCATGCTGTTGCACGAGGATGCGGCAGGTCTTGATGACGTTCTCCGCCTTGGTGTTAAACAGGCCTATGGTCCTAATGTGACGCTTGACCCCCTGGACGCCGAGCTCAAGCATGGCCTGCGGAGTAGGTGCGGCCTTGAACAGAGTGTCAGTAGCCTTGTTGACACTGACATCGGTTGCTTGTGCCGACAGCATCACCGCAATTAACAGCTCAAAACTATTGCGGTAGTCCAGCTCCGTCGTCGGTTCCGGATTGGCGCGTTTGAGGCGTTCGAAAATCTGCTTGCGCTTGTCCCGATTCACTTACTTTCCCTTCAGTTTGCCTGTAACCCTCTCCCGAGGGACTTTTTGCAGGGACCCCGGGTGCGGTTTTTGCGCTCGCTGCAATCTCGAATCTAGCCATTGTTTAGCGGCCAGGAGCAGACCGAGCAGAACAAACGCCGCCGGAGCCTGTTCTATAAAACCGCTCCGAGTCGGAGCCGAATTCCTGATCAGCATAAATTCCGGGCCGGCTAGCAATGAGCCAGTGGCCAGCAATTCCCGCAGACCTGAAAATATTACCAGGGCGAGGAGGTAACCTGCTGAGAGCCTTAGGGTCGCCACGGTAACCCTGCTGGCAGGGTAGTCTCGACAGGCATCCAGGCGGGCTAGGAGGGCGAAATTACAGCACAGCAGGGGCAAGTAAATGCCGAACAGACTGATGAAATCGGGAGCCAATAATGAACAGGCTGTCCCGGCGAGGGTCGTGTTGCCAGCGACAATCAGCATGTAACCGACAAATCGCCAGCTTCCGCGCAGCCAGTGGCCAAGCACTTTGACCGCAACTGCGGAAGTCAAAAATATCACGGCGGCAAGCAGACCGAATGCCAAGCCGACACTGAGTGAATTGGACAGAGCCAGCAGAGGCGACAAGCCCAGCAGATGAGTCAGAGCCGGATTCTGGCGCCAAAGCGAAGCGGCCTGGTCGGCGCGGGTCTGTAGTTCGCTCATGTCAGTTCGCTCATGTCAGTTCGCTCATGTCAGTTCATTCATACAAGATCACTCAGGCAGACAATTAATCCAGAAAAACAGAACCGCGGTTTTGGTGCCCGAAGATTCTCGGTCGGCACATCAAGTCGATCAGCGGCGTCAAGAAATTGGCCAGCAGTACAATCGCCATAGCCGTCGTTAGATCCACAGTCCAGGCACCGACTGCCATCGGCAAGGCGATGAGTAGGGCAAATAGGCTGCGACCCCTGGCAGTAACCGGAGAAGTAACGGGATCGGTAGCAACAAACAGGATGACAAGAAGCAAAGAGGGTTGGGCGGTGAAAATGATCGTGTTAAATGCCCACAGGGGCGGATCGATGCTCCGACTCAGAGCGAGCGACAGAATCAGGGTAAGAAAAACGACGCCGGGAATGCGCCAGTCTACAGCCTTCAGAATAAGCAGGGGCAGGGCGCCTGTCAGTAGCGCCAACGCAATCAATGCGGTTGCAGGAATATCAGCGCAGAGCGCAGCGGTGGCGGTGTCCATCAGACTCGGTCCAGAGAACTCGGGGAAGCCCAAGCGCGTGAATACGTAGGCTGCCGCCAGGGGTTGAAAAAGATACTCGCCGTGGCCGCCGAATGCTTGTTTGGCTATGAACAGGCCGAACACTGCCCCACTCATCCCCAGCCACCACGGCGCCTCAGCGGCCAGGGTAAGTGCGAACATCAGCGCAAAGCTCAAGGCGCTGTAATCGGCTAGCGCGGCGCCCGGAGAAATACCGCGCAACCAGGCGGCAATGGCGTCGGCCGCCAGGGCGGACACTATGATCAACAGCAGATTGGCCAGAAACCCTGCGTCCGTGGTCGCGGCCACCAGCGCTGTGGGCGCCAACAGACCGAGGCAGGTCCAGCGCTGCCAAGCGGCACTGTCTGCCTGCCTTTGCACAAAACGTGACCAGGGCGTTACCAGCGGCACTAGTCGTCATCCTTGCGGGGTGAGCCCTGGTCTTCGGCACGTTCAGCCCGACGTGCCTTGACCCGAGCCACGGCCGCTGCTATTTCCGCTTTGGCGCTGGTGCGAGAGAATTCAGTTTTTGAGTCGGACTGTCGGGCAGCCAGGGCTACCGATTGCGGTCGGCGCAGTTTGCGTTCGGCTCGGGCTTGATGTGCGTCAAACCGGTTTCTAAAGTGGTCCGCCCGGTCAACGCTTCCCTGCCACAGTCGCATTTCGCTGCGACCGGCGCCAAAGTAATCCCGCAGCGGGAGATGGCTGGGACAAACCTGGTCACAGAGGCCGCAGTCTATGCAGTCCTCCAGGCCGAGAGCAGCGAGCTGGAATGTGTCTCGTGCGCGTGACGCCCTGAACAAGGCTTGCGGCTGCAGATTCACCGGGCACGCTGAGACGCAATGGCCGCAGTTAATACAGTTGCGTTCCAATTCGTCGGACTGAAGAAGCTCGCTGGCATCGAGTATCCTGACGCCCCTGACGCCGCTGTGAACAACTGCTTGCGTGTTTTCCAGCAATTGACCGCGCATGGATCCGTTGATGAGAGTCCGATCTTTCTGGGCGGGATCGGCACCACAAACTTCGAGCAGATGCCAAATTGGGGTGCCAAACAAGACTTCGCAATTCTGCGGCCTGAGCGGAGTCGGACCGTCCACGCTGACGATGCGAGAAATCATGGGCTCGCCACGGTTCACGGCCAGGGCCACTGCGTGGGCCGTTGCGGCATTGAAACAAAGAAACCCGGCGTCCAGAATTGAGGCGCTCGGCGCTGTCTCTGTTCCAAAAAGAGCGTAGATCAGGCGATGCTCTTCACCGAGCGGGTAGTGTGTGGGCAGGATGAGCAATTCAATATCGCTGCCTGCCAGTGCTGCGCGCAGTGCAGCAATGGCTGCTTTTTTCTCCTTGCTGATGGCAATGCCGCAGCGCTCTGCTGAACTGGCGCGCTGGAGAATCCTGGCGCCCTCGACCACAGCTTTTGAGCGCTCGCGGATCATCGCTTCATCGGCACTGATGTCCGGATCACTCTCGACGGCATTAATGATAAGTTGTTGCACCCGGCGCTTTTTGGCGGCGGCAAGTTTGTGGGCGACCGGCATGCCCCTACCTCCTAGCCCCGAGACTCCTAAGATCGCGATTCTTTCGGTAATCTGCGCGGCCGTAAGCGAACCATAGTCGGTTAAGGGTGGCAGCGTTTCGCTTTCAGCGTTTTCATCGCTAGCGAGAATGTCGAGCCTGATTGTCGTGCGCCTGGTATGAGCATCCCTGGAAATCGCGGCTACGGTGGCACTCAGAGGGCTGAACAC
>Ga0207419_1002776_pt1 | contig 11107 bp, 8 predicted proteins | sample ElkSloMetagenome_4_FD_184723 | JGI IMG/M metagenome (GOLD analysis project Ga0207419, IMG submission 184723) | Hot spring microbial communities from Elkhorn Slough, Monterey Bay, USA - MD2A (version 2) | ecosystem: Environmental > Aquatic > Marine > Intertidal zone > Estuary: Microbial mat ... | reverse complement strand
AAGTACTACGAGATGCCAATAAAATCATTACTGTAAGTGAAAACTTTTTCCCTGATTCCAATATACATAACAAATCGTTTCAAATAGAAAATGGTTTTGACATTGACGATTTTCAATATATTGAGCCCCCACAATCTAAAAACAAAAAATATACAATAAGATATATTGGTACACTAAAATCAAATCAATTTTTTGAAAATTTTTTGAAAATTTTAAAGGAGTTAAGTACTAACAAGGAATTTCAATCCCACATTAAATTTGAAACAATTGGATTTCTCGATGAAGGCATAAAAAACTATATCAAAAAAGAATTAGCAAATATTGAGGTAAACATTATTGGATATGTAGCTCATAAAGAAGCAATTGAATACATGGCAAGCGCTGACCTTTTGATTATGGCAATTGGCAAAGGAGTGCAAAGTAAAAATGTTGTCTCTACAAAAATATTTGAATACCTTATGGCAGGAAAACCAATTTTGGCTTTTGGTCATACTGATGGAATTGCTAACAGGATTTTAACTGAAACCAACGCTGGAAAAATGTTTGAATACGAAGAATACGAGAGTGTAAAGCAATATTTTTTATCAAATTATAATAATTGGCAGAATAACAATAATGGAAAGAAAATCAACCAGGAAGAATTAAAGAAATATAATTTTTTCAATTTAACTCAAAAGATTGCAGCGGTAATGGATAGTTGTCTTTCCAATAAGAACTAATACAAATGGCACAGAAATTTGAAAAACTAAACGAATTCAGAAAAGGGCTTTATAAAAAAGATGAATCACAAGAGAAGTTTCTGGAGGATTTCAATAAATATTTGTTAAAAAAAGAACTCAATGAATACAGGTCCTATTCCATCAACCATCCTTTCATTTTTATTATTGGAGCTCCTCGATCGGGCACAACTTTATTGTCTCAATTAATTTCCAATACATTTGATATTAGCTACATAAACAATGTTGCAGCCAGGTTTTTCCTTGCCCCGCTGCATGGAATCCGGTTTTCTAAATCTCTAATTGGCGAAAGTAAAAACTCAGATTTTAACTCCAATTATGCCAGAACAAATAATTTAAGCGACATACATGAATTTGGATATTTTTGGAGATACTGGCTCAAAAAAAACAGTTTCGATGATATTACCTACGCCAAATCAAAAGAAAATGAAATTGAATGGTTAAAGGTTAGAGATATTCTTTCAACTATTCAGTTTGAAACAAATAAACCATTTGTATTTAAAAATATTTATGGTTCATACCATATGAAAAAATTTACAGAAATACTCGACAAAGTAATTTTTGTATACATCGAAAGAGATAATTTAGATACAGCTGTTTCCATTTTAAATGCCAGGAAAAAATACAACAAAGATTTAAATGTCTGGTGGTCTTATCAGCCCCTGGAATACAACAAGTTAAAAGACAAAGACTACTGGACACAAATTGCCGGACAAGTTTATTATTTGAAAAAATATTACCTGAAAGAATTGGAAGAGCTGGAAGAAAAAAATAAATTTCACGTAACTTACCAACAGCTGTGTGAATCTCCCAAATCGGTCATTGACGGTATAATGAATATTAGCGAAAAAAACTGGAACTATAAATTCAACAAAATAAATACACCTCCGGCAAAATTTCCGTTTCGCAAGTATGAAGATTCAGAAACTGAAAAACATAAGTTTGCGGAAATATTCAATGCTTTTAACAATCAGTCTGATTAATGTATGCTTAAACAACTTGCTTGCTTTTGGATCCCAAATTCATTAAAAGATCCAGAACCGACAAATTGGGTATAAAATCATTATAAAGCTGATTGTATTCGGGAGATACAAAATTTTGATATTCAAGCTGAATATTATGCTTTGCCAGAAATTCTTCATCATTATAATTTCGGGCTCCTTCACCAGATAAATAAACATTCGCCCCATACTGTTTGCAAAGGTTTTTAATAAGTTCATTTTTTTGCCCAAAATCTTCCTGTTGATCGGACAGGAAAGTTATTTTGGATGTAATGTCCAGTTCGGATGAGACGAATTTTATAAAATCGATATTCATTTTACAAAAATTCGTTTCTGAAAAAATGGAAGAAATTTCTGAAAAATAGTTATCAAAATATTCAGCTTTCTTGTAATTTAAACGTATTGTGTTGAGAAACTTTTTCAACCACTTTTTTTCTGCCACTTCAACCATATCATATGTCACCTTTCCTTCAAATCCTGACGGTTTTTTTACTGGCACAACCAATTCCTGCTTCCCTTGTGATGTTTTTATGAAATTCCTGTTTGCAATACTTTTGCCACGTGGAATCTGCACATTATCCAGGACAACAAAAATGTCAGATTTCCTCATTTTATCAAAATAACCTATCCAGGGTAAAAAATTGGGCTGGTGCATTGACAGAACTACTTGATTATTCATAATTTATATTTCAAATTAACCAACGGATAACTTCAAATGCTTCAGCATATTCTGTATTCACTTGCACGCCCCGGGTTTTTGCTAAAGAACGAATAAAATCTTCGGTTGCATAGTTTCTTGTTTTTTGTGAATTATACGCATCTAACGCATATATTTTTTGTTTAACATGATTTTCACTCAATTTTACAAAGCATTGATTTTCAAAAACAAGATTATTCCAAGGAACTTCGTAAGATAATATACTGGTATTTTTAAATGCACGCATTCCCTCCATTGCAACAGTTGAGTGATCCTGATGTAAATCTTTTGGAGACGGCATAAAAACCAAATCAGGGTTTATTGATTTTTTTAACTTAACGAGTTCTTCCAATATATCCTGACGGACATAATTCAATTTTCGTACTTCAAACCCATAAATTATTAGGTTTTCAGGTTTTATTCCCAATCTCTTTGTGGCTATTTTTACTTCCTTTTCAAGTATATCCTGCGGTAATCCCTGGGGAACAGATTTTTTGGCTGTAGAGAACGCAATGTAATACACGTTACTTCCCCTTTCTAAAAATTTCGCTATTGTTCCACCGCAACCAAATTCACCATCATCGGTATGTGGAGCCAATATCAGAATGTTTTTGTAATCCATATTTTATAATAAGATAAAACAAAAATATTCATTTTGGTGAATTCTCCATAATTCAATTTACTCAAACCAGGAAATATTATATTTGTATCAAAAAATATATGAAAATACTAATGGTGCTGACTTCTTATTTCCCACCAGATTCAAGGGTGGAAAAAGAAGCCTTAAGCCTAAGTGAAAAAGGACATACTGTTCATATCGTATCTTACAAAAAAAACAGCCAAAAAGCCTATGAACAAACTAAAAATTATATTATACACAGAATAACTGCCAGCAACTTTTTTAGAAAAAAATTAAGCGCAACGGCGCTTATATTTCCTTTTTATTTTAACAAATGGAAACGAATTATAGAAAAACTTAATCAAGAATATAACTTCGACGTGTTGCATATTCATGATTTGCCTTTAAGTAAAGTTGGCTATTACTTCAAAAAAAAGTATGGTTGCAAATTAGTTTGTGATCAACATGAATTCTATAGCAATTGGATAAAACGCACGGCTCATATGAATACTGCCCTGGGAAAAATTATTTCGAATTTATCAAATTGGACTAAATATGAAAACAAATACCTTAATTTGTCTGATCTGGTTATAGCCGTTGCCGATCCGCTGAGAGAAAATTATTTGTTAAATTACAATATTTTAGAAGAGAAAATTATTACCGTTCCTAATACTCCATCAAAAAAAATATATAACCACAATAACATAAATAAAACCATCCTAAATAAATATAAAAATGATTACATTATATTTTATGCAGGCGGTATAGACATTCTGCGTGGCATTGACACTGCAATAAGTGCGTTACCTCAGATAAAAAAAAGAATTCCTAACGCGAAAATAGTTTTATGTGGAAAAATTGTTAAGCCATATAATCCATTTAAAACTGCGGCTGAATACGGAGTAACAGATTCTGTTATTTTTGAAGGTTGGATTAACGAATCGGAACTTCCTTCATATATAGCTGCCAGCAATATATGCTTTTTCACTCCTCCGGCTACCAGCGATGAAATTAACAAAACCATCGCAACTAAAATTTACCAGTATGCAATAATGGGGAAACCTATAATCGTTAGTGATGCCAGGCTGATGAAAGAATTTGTAGAAAACAATAAGTTGGGAATAAGCATAACTTCAAAAAGCAGTAAAGAATTTACCGAAAAAACTATTGCCTTTTACGACAATCAAATTGAGCTAAACCAATCCACTTCGAAACTAACAAGTTGGGAGGATTCTGTTTCAAATCTTATCGAAAGTTATACGAAATTAGATAGAAATAATTTATAAAAATGGCATTTCATTTAATTGAAAAATATATTGACGAGATATACTGGAATTTTAAAATTGGCAGATCAGTTAAAAAGCTGTCTGTTTTTTCGTTACGTAATGATCTAAAAAAACATATTAAATCTCCGGTATTCTTTTTATCAACAGGAAGATGCGGAACACAGTGGTTCTCTAATCTTTTATCCACAAAAGAAAATGTTGTTTTACATAGTCCGGTGCCAAGTTTTGCTTCTCAAAACAGAACGGTATATAAAACATTAATTAATGAAAATGCCACTGAAAATGAAATTAATCTTATAAAAGAAATCTATCTTACCGGTCGCGAACAACATTTAAGATATAGTTCCAAAAGCGCCAAAAAGATGATTGAAACCAACAATTACATTACATTTTTTGCGCCTGTTTTAGCTACTATTTTCCCTGATGCCAAATTTGTGCATCTTTACCGTCATCCCGGAGAATTTGTGCGTTCGGGTATCAGAAGAAATTATTATACAAAAAATAATCCTGATGATATTAAAAGAATTGTACCGCAAAACAATGAAGATTGGCCGGATTATTCACAAATTAAAAAAATAGCCTGGCTTTGGCAAGAAACGAATACCTTTATTGAAAAATTTAAAATGAAAAATGAATGTTACAGCTTTAATTTTAATGGTTTAGATACAGACAATGTCATGCAACTTGTTAATTATTTACAAATTGACATTGAAATATCAAGAGTAAAAAAACAACTAAATAAAAAATTAAACGTTCAAAAAACAGGTTCATTTGAAAACTATACTAACTGGGATGATAACCAAAAAAACGAATTAAAAGAAACTTGCGGAGAACTTGCAAAAACGTATGGTTATACTTTATAAAAATTTAGCAACATTAAATAACAACTCAATGTTCTTTTTATTGGATTTTGTGAAGTTTTTTACAAATATGAATTTGAATTGAATTAAAGAATGGAAATAATTTTGGAAATAAAATGAAAAGTTTCCAAAATCCTTTGTAACTATCAAATGTTTTTATTTGTGTTTTTATTGGATTATATCCAGTATTTAATAAAAATTCCTTTAATTGTTTAACTGAATAAATTCTGACATGCCCCATATGTTTAATAGTTTCAATTTTAAGAAATTCTTCATAAGGATTATCAAAACCCTTTCCCAATAAAAAATTCACCACATTTCTAAAGCCATATAAATTGGGAGTTGATAAAACAAATATGCCATCAGGATGTAATACTCTGTTTATTTCTCTCAAAGTCCCTATAGGATTAATCCGGAGGTGTTCAAAGATTTCATTAAAAATTATATATTTAAACGAGTTATCCTCAAATGGTAGAGGTTCATTTTCAATGTTACTTTTCACAATATTAAGTTTAGTATCTTTAATAAATGAAGATTGTCTTTGAGGATTAATATCTATTCCGGTTACACTATACCCACTTCTCTTCAATAAATAAGTTAGATGAAACGGAGCAGCGCCAATTTCCAGTATTTCACCAGAACTATAATATTCTTTTATTAATGCAATATCATTAATATACCGTTTTTTATTACCTTCATTAAAATAATTTTTACTCCACGCAGACAATTCGTCATCCACAGATTCTATTTTTTCTTCGAGTTCCTTAAATAGTTTGTGAAGTTCTTCCATAATGCTTTTTTAAATTTTCGAGATTCATTTTTTTCTTTAATTGATTTTAACTGAGGATAAATTTAAATTTCAACGAGTCATTAGTAAATTGCAAGCTATGTATTAGGTTCAAAATTATATTTTTCTACTTAGTACGTGTCATAAATTTACAGTATTTTTTTAAATTGACTATGTTTCTGCTAATAAGCAAATTGGTAGTGTTAATTAATTTGTGCTTGAACAAAAATTGTATTAATCTTGCATGCCTTATTGATTTCATTCGGGCACAAAATGTTCGAATGAATTTCCGCTTTGTATCCTTAGCAAAAGCAACAAGCACTTATGCAAAAAATATTTCAGTTGTGTCTACATCATAAAGAATGTATCATCAATATTAAATGAATGGTTATTAGAAATCTTGGAAGAGAAAAATTTCTTTTAAAGTTGAAATTAAAAAATCTACTTTTGAATATTGATAATAAAAATTAAAGAAATGAAAGGATATCTTAATAAACCTCGTATCGACTATGTCTTTTATCATCTTGGTTTTTTTATTGAATTAGATAAAATGCTAAAGAATAAAATATTGTTTGTAAAACGAGGAGTAGATATTTCAAACTACACAAACAAAATCATTTTTTTACAAACAAACGAAGACTTAAACATATCCAATTGTCTGGTTAATAATGAAGTAATACATTTATTCCCTCATCCTAAAATTAGAGAAGATTACACTGTCATCAATAAAAACGTTGTATTTAATCATGATATCTTAAAGGCTTCATTTTATTTATTATCTGGCTATCAAGAATATATTTGTGAAAAAAAAGACAAACACAGCCGGTTTCCTTTCACTGAATCTGTTCAATTCAATCTTGGCTTTGCAACTAAACCAATGGTTAATTACTATTTTAAAATCATTACAGAAGGGTTAAAAAAATTTGGTGAACTAACCAATTACAAAATAGAATCAAAATCTCCGCTCATAGAAACTTGCTTCTGTTTATCACATGATGTCGATCGAATAAATTTTTATTCGGTTGCAAACATAAAATTATTTGCAAAGTCCTTGGTGGGTAAAAACAAGTCTGGATATTCTAAAAAACAACTTCCTTCATTATTGATACAAAATATTTTAAATAACTTTTTCAGATTTAAAGAAGATCCATACTGGAATTTTAAATGGTTAAGAAAAATAGAAAAAGATTTAGGTATAAATTCCACATTTTATTTTTTGTTGGATGGATTAAAAAATAAGGATGCATTTTTTAAGATGAGCGATCCAAAAATTAAGGAGTTAATTACGTTTTTAGAATATGAGCAATGTGAAATTGGTGTACATGGCACTACAAATTCGTACAACAACCAAAATGAATTAAACCGTTGTATAAAGCTCATAAATAAAGTAGTTCAAAATAAAGCAATAGGAATCCGGCAGCATTATTTAAAATTTGACCATCCAATAACATTCCAAATTCAGCAGAAAGTCGGTTTAAAATACGATAGTACTTTGGGATTTGCAGAACACGAAGGATTCAGAAATTCTTTTGCTCATCCATTCAAACCTTTTGATTTTGAAAAACAACAGATGATGGAAATTTGGGAGGTACCTCTTCTTATTATGGATCGTACTTTATTTGATTACCGAAATCTTTCTTTTCAAGAAGCTCAAAAAACTATTGAAAATTTATTTAATGAAGTAGATAATTTTAATGGCGTTTTTTCGCTTTTGTGGCACAACAGCTATTTTGACGAAACATTGAAACCAGGAATAACAAGTTTTTACCAGAATACTTTAGAGGAAATTATGCACCATAATCCAATCACTCTCACTGGCAGAAACCTAATTGAAGTATTTAATAATTCTGTTAATATCAATTAATTTCTTACCAGAAATAATTTTTTGCTCTTATGATAGTATTTAGTAATTGTTTGTATAAATTATTCATTTCTTCTGATAATTGTAATACTAATATTAAACCCATAAAAATCAATCCGGCAGGAATGCTCTTTATTAGAATATCGGGAATTAGTTTCTCGGTTTCAGGAAGTGCAAACCCTACAACTATTGAAACTAATGCTATGAGTATTATAAAAATGTGATTTCTGGTGTAACAAAAAAGATTAAACCTGACTTTTATATATATCGTAATAAGTATTGTTCTGAATAAGTAAGTTGATAAAACTGCCAGCGCAGCTCCTTCAATTCCATAGCGTGGAATAAAAAACATATTTGCCAAAACAGCTACTCCTACTTGCAACAAAATAATATATGTTAAAGCCTTGTAATATTTTGAAGTTACGAGAATTACACCACTGTTTGTATTTGATACCCGAATTAGTACCCCAAGCGAATAAATAATAATTACCAGTCTCCCTGCGCCATATTCTTCGGGAAGTATAGTAAAAATGTTATTGAGATTTACAATTAATCCCATAAAAATGAGGGAGCCTAATATTGACTGATTTAAACTGGCTTTCAAATAAATATCCCGGATGTGTTTGATATTATTCTTTTTCCATGCCTGTGCTATTATACCAGTAGAAATATTTTTTATGGCTTTTGAGGGGATTAGTATAATTGTAGCAAACAATGCACAAACACTAAATATCCCTACTTCTTCCAAAGATAGGTAATGATTAATAAAAACTTTATCAATGTTGGTTGTTAAAATCCCACTAAAGCCATTTGCTAAACCAAAAAGACTGACAACAATAATCTCTTTTATTAGTGTTTTTGACAGAAACGTAAAGTTTGGTTTTAAATTAAATTCTCCTTTTTTTAATAAAGTAAAAATCAAAGGAATTGCCGGTAAGCTTAATGAAACAATATAGCCAAAGAAAAATTGTCTGAACTCTATTAAATCAATAGCAACAGCTACAATAAGCAACAAATTAATTGTTTTATGTACAAACTCATTCCAAAAAGTTCCGGTTACTGCATCGTATAATACTTTATTGTAGTTGTCTAGTATTAAAAAAAGAATTCTGAAAAAGACAACAGGAATTAAAAGTCCAATGTACTCAACAATAAGTGGCGATTGTTCTAAATTTGATTCTAAAATATTAGGTTTAAGAATAAAAAAAGCGATTACGCTTAACAGAAAACCCAGTAATACTGTTATAAATGCAAGAAAAAGAAACCCATTATTTCCATACTTTTTATTTCGGAAAAAAGGGAACATTCGATTGATAACGGAAGGGAAACCAAGAGAAGCAAATCGCGAAAACAAAACTGCAATTGCGGCGAATAACTGAATGAATCCGATTTGATCTGTTTGCAGCACTCGGGGCATGATAATACCCATATTAATATAGCCAATTATTAATCCAAAATAAGACCAAAAACTTCCTCTAAGCGATTGCCTAATGATTATTCCCATTAAATCAGTAAATGTTTATTTAAATATTTATTTTTGTTTTTTCAGTTCTATTTAACTCAGTAAGGAAATTTAAAACTATGGCAAAGATAACCGGCTTTCGCAAAATTATTATTCAATTAGGAATAATCCTTTTTTTTATCTTTTTAGCATATGCCTTCTTGTTTCCTTTAATTGAAGGGAAAGTTATTCGAATGGGCGATATCGAGCATTGGAAAGGAATGTCGAAAGAACTTGTAGATTATCGGGAAGATACGGGAGAAGAAGCAATATGGACAAATACAATGTTTGGTGGGATGCCGGGTTATATGATTTCAACTTTACACAAAAATAATCTAATTAGTTATCCTCATAAATTATTTAGAAAAACATTTCATCCTGCTGCAATTATAATTTTATACTTAATAGGTTTTTATGTTTTACTTTCCTCTTTAAAAATTAACAGGTGGTTAAGTATAGTTGGTGCAATTGCATTCAGTCTTTCTTCGTACCTGGTAATTATTATTGAGGCGGGCCATACGTCAAAAGCTTATGCAATTGGATATTTGGGAATAGTATTAGCCGGGGTATTAATTGCATATAAAAGAAAACCATTAGTAGGGTCGTTGATTTTCACTGTTGCATTGTCATTGGAAATGCTTGCCAATCACCTCCAAATAACGTATTATGGTCTTTTAATGATTGCTATTTATGTAATAATCAAATCTATTTATGCAATTAGAGAAAACGAATTGCCTCAATTCCTGAAGGCTTCATTGCTACTGCTGGCAGGAGCAACCATTGCGGTTGGAATAAATTTTTCACGTTTATATACTACCTGGGAATATTCCAAAGATACCATCCGCGGGCCATCGGAACTAACAACTAATGATGCCAACAAAACTTCAGGTCTCGACAAAGATTACGTAGTACAGTGGAGTTATGGAATAGAAGAAACGTTAACACTCCTTATACCGCAATTTAAAGGAGGCTCAAGTACAACAAATCCGGGTGTTGATTCTGAGAGTTACCGAATGATGCAGCAACAAGGCGTTCAGAATGTAAGACAAAATATTCGCGCCGTTAGTATGTATCATGGTGAGCAGCCCAGTACTGCAGGTCCTGTTTATTTGGGAGCAATCGTTGTAATGCTGTTTTTTCTCGGACTTTTTGTTGTAAAAGGACCGATGAAATGGTGGTTACTAATTGCCACCATAATTTCTATTGTACTTTCATGGGGCGGAAATATTATGTGGCTTACGAGTTTCCTGCTCGATTATCTTCCGCTTTATAATAAATTCAGAGCACCAAGTATGACACTTGTAATTGCTGAATTTACAATGCCCCTGCTGGGTTTTATTGCTCTAAATAAAATATTGACTGGGAAAGTAGATAAAAAAGAGTGGCTGAATGGCTTAAAGTGGTCAGTTATTATCACAGGTGGCATTTCATTGATTTTTGCAATTTTGCCCGGAATTACCGGCAATTTTACCAATGCGACTGATGCCATGCGATATCCGGATTGGTTAATGGACAGTGTTATTTCCGACAGAAAAGAACTACTGCGATCCGATGCATTCCGTTCATTCCTTTTTATCGTTTTAGCAGCCGGGGTACTTTACATGTGGCACCTAAAAAAGTTAAAAACTAAACCATTCATCATAATTCTTGGAGTATTAATTTTAATTGATTTATGGACTGTTGATAAGCGTTATCTGAATAATGAAGATTTTGTTTCAGAAAGAAAAGCAGAAGATCCTTTCCCTATTACTCCGGCAG
>Ga0207419_1002775_pt1 | contig 11112 bp, 10 predicted proteins | sample ElkSloMetagenome_4_FD_184723 | JGI IMG/M metagenome (GOLD analysis project Ga0207419, IMG submission 184723) | Hot spring microbial communities from Elkhorn Slough, Monterey Bay, USA - MD2A (version 2) | ecosystem: Environmental > Aquatic > Marine > Intertidal zone > Estuary: Microbial mat ... | reverse complement strand
CAATTTAATCGGGAAGGAAAAATTGCGATGTTGGAAATAAATCAACAAAACATTAGTGGGATTCAGTTCGAATTTCGTTATGATGAAACCGTACAAGTTAGTTCGGTAGAGAACTGTCTTGCAGGTATTCCGGAAACTCATAAAGGTTCTTTTACAACTTGCAAGCATTTCCCAGACAAGAATACAGTTCTTGTTGTAGTTTCTGACATAGGAGAGTCTCGCTCACTTACTGGTCCGATTGGTTGGATCGAATTTCAGGGCGCATCAAGAACATCCGAATCTCCATTTCGCCTGTCACAAATCGTTGCATTAGATACGAATGGCCAAACGCTTTCGGATTCATCAAACAGCATAAGCTTTAGCGTTGAATAACCCTAAATTAGAATTTATAAAAAACAAGACAACGGAGTCTATCCTCATGAAACGTTTTATAGCGATATTGCTACTCTCAGCGGGTGCATCGATTCAAGCACAAACTGTAGAGCTAACCGAAGTCACAGGTGCTGCTGGCGGTACAGCAGTTGTCGAGATTAATTACACTGCAGGTGCTAATTTAGCTTCATTTAGTGTACAAATCACCTATGACAGCACTCGGTTAACTCCACAAACAGACATGGCTGCAAACCCTAATGTGAACGGTTGTACAGCCAACACCCCACCATCACACACAGGTGCTTTTACTGGTTGTAATAATCCTTCACCTGGGAATATTGCACTTACAGTAACGGACCAGCTTAGCGGAACAGTTCTTCCTACTACAGCACCATTAGGCTCAATTACATTTGATATCAATGGTACCGTCCCACCTGGAACCATAATCCCGGTTGAATTGACACTCTTGTCTGCTACAACGGATGCGGGTGCAACGGTTGGATCAGTGACCCTTGATGGTGGTTCAGTAACAACTGAAGTACCACCCGGTGAAAGCTTCTATAGTTCAACAAATCCGGCACCGGGCGAAGAGGTTGATTTCGGACAGGAAGTAGTCGGATCTGCTACAGCAGTTCAACAAATCGCAATTCAAAACCTGAGTAGCGATACTGCTTTTGACATTACTGCATTGGGTGGAACTGCAAATGTAGGTGCAGCAACGATTGGTTCGCCAAGCCCAATGTTGCCTGTAAATATCCCTGGCGATGAAGGGGTTACGACTCAAAACGTATCGTTTAATTGCACGCCAGATCAACGAGGCGAAAACAGCGGCACTTTGTCCGTAACAAATAATTCTGACAACCTAAGCCCAGTCGCAGAATATACCTTTGTTTGTGATGGTTTAACGCCAAATGTAGCGGCCTCCACACCTGCGACCATTACTGGTCTGACAGTTGATCCAACAGCGCCAACCGGTACAATTTCTGTTACTAATCCCCAGGATGGTTTCACTAGCACCGCTTTCCAAGTGACTGCAACTGCAGTTGGTGCAGCTAATCCAATCACTGTGATAACTGGTGGCGGGCCAGCGAATGATGTCGCCCCAGACGGGAACTTCGATGTTGTTGTTGAATGTGACAACACCAACGACGGTAACTTCAGCCGAGACATCGAAATTACATGGGAAAGCTTTGATTTCGTACCCAGAGGTGGTCCGGCCTTCAATACCACCGTCACTGTGGACTGTGAAATTACTGACGCAGTTCCATCGTATGACTCAACACCTGCTCCGGCGGCTACAATTGACCTTGGAACAACGCCAAACGGTGTTACGACTACAGCTGTAGGTATCGACGTAACGAATGACGGTGTCGGACCCGCTCCGGATTCCAATCTGACCATTACGGGCGTTACGACCAGCGATTCTCAGTTCACAGCAACGTTCAATGGTGCCGCCATTGCGGTTGGTGACACGCTGGCTGATGCAGTCGAAGTGACTTGTACTCCGGATGCTGGTACCGGTGGTTTGATTACTGCAACGCTCTCGGTTACACACAACGGTGATGCGAATCCTGCCAGCCCGGTTGAATATGATCTGGAATGTATTGGTGAACCGGATGGCGATTTCACCTCGGATCCGCTGCCGGGAGGCACGCTGAACCTGGGTATCGTTCCACCGAATACCCCAACACCCATTGGTGATATTGAATTCTTCAACAATGGTGATACTGACAGCATTGAGGTGACCTGTAATTTCACGGGTGATGTCGACGGTGCAATCACATCACTGGACTCACCGTTTAGTACCGTGATTGGTCCCGGGGCCTCTGCAACAGCAGAGTTCCAGTGTACACCGCCTACGCCACAGAGCTTCCAGGCCACCTTCGAGTGCTTTGTCGAAGATGTGCTGCAGCCGGTGCCACGCGGTCTCCCGGATGCTACTTACACGATTGCATGCCAGGGCCAACCACTGGTTGTTCCGACCATGAATCAGTGGGGTCTGATCATCATGAGCTTGATGCTGCTGCTGGTCGCCGGCCTGTTTGGCCGCCGCTGGTTTGCTAGCCAAGCCTGAACTGAACGCTGAACGCTAGTTCTAAAAGCCGCCCCCAGGGCGGCTTTTTTAATGGGCAATTGGACGAACGAAGTAATTCACAATATCAAAATCACCGATTTTCAAAAAGAATCGTCAATTCAACCCAGCACTCGTTCTTTGAATTCATCGTTACAAGATTTTCTTGTTAAGGTAGCGCCGAGCGTTTCGAACACTGAATACGGATGGTCGACAACGTTTCTCTTCAATCGACTAGCGCCATTAAGCAACAACCATTCAGCACATATTCAGTCGCAGGCGCTAGAATCGAGCTATGGAATTAAAGCCTTGCATTAAACTTGCGCGCTGTGTGTTGTTCGGATTGGTAGTGCTTGTTGCGCCACCGTTGATGGATCGCCAGGGAGTTGCGTATGCCGACACGCTTCGCGAAGTTGCAGAACGCGTCGCCCGCCAGCATGATGCAAAGGTTATTTCTGCGCGTGAGGTGTCTGACCGAAACGGTCAGCGCATCTATGTCATTCGGATATTGACTCGTGAAGGGGTGGTTCGCACGATTCGGGTGCCTGCTGACACGATGAACTGGCGTGTACAGTCTGATTTATACGACGTCGGGCTTTCCATGCAAAACACACATCTATTAGATGATGCTGCATTCCAGTTCACTGGATTCAGTCACCAGACTCCACTGCCCCCTCCGCAACAGACTGGTACTACCAGATGAGACTGCTGCTGATCGAAGACGAAACCACACTCCGCGAAGCACTGACCGATCGACTGATCAAGGCAGGCTTTGTTGTTGATGCCTGTGGCGATGGTATTGAAGGCGTGTATTTCGCGACTGAGTATCCGATTGATCTTGCGATCGTGGACCTTGGCCTTCCTGGGCAGTCCGGCCTCGACGTGGTCAAGAAATTGCGCAAGGCCGGTAAGAAATATCCGGTGCTGATCCTGACCGCCCGCGATCACTGGCAGGACAAGGTTGAAGCGCTTGAGCTTGGTGCCGATGACTATTTGACCAAGCCTTTTCAAACCGAGGAGTTATTGGCCCGCGTGCAGGCATTGCTGCGCAGGGCAGGTGGGCATGCAACCTCTCAAATCGAGTTTGGTCCACTGAAGGTCAATCTGACGGCGCAAAAAGCCACGCTCAATGGTGAGCCGATGGAGCTCACCGGATTCGAATATAAATTGCTGGCCTATTTTGTGCTGCATCCTGACCAGGTACTGTCCAAGTTGGAACTGAATGAGCATCTCTATGAGGATGATGCGGATCCGGACAGCAACGTGATCGAAGTCATTCTTGGCCGTTTACGAAAGAAACTGGATCCTGAGGGCGACTGGAAGCCCATTCAAACGCTTCGTGGGCGTGGCTATCGATTCAGCCCCGATGTCGAAAAAGCACATGATTCTGAATGATGCCCGTTGCCATTGAGCTCCTCGCTCTGACTTGCTGGATCTGAGCAATGCCAAAACAAGATGCTGCATCTGGAGCGAGTCGCCGGATTCCCTCGCTGATCTTCAGGCAGTCAATAGCCTCGGTACTGATTGTCGTGTTGGCACTGGGTCTGATTGGATTGGTTATCGACCAGGCTTTTCGCTCCACTGAGCAGGCCGCTCTGTGGGAGCGGCTCGAGTCGAACTTGTTTGTGGTGTTGGCTGGCATCGAGGTGGATCAAAACGGTCAACTTCAATGGGCCGCAACGCCGCTGGATTCTCGACTGATGCAGCCCGGGTCTGGCTTGTACGCTGGCGGCATCACTCAAGCTGATCGCTGGTTTTCAGCATCAACCATCAACGCGTCGATTGATCCGCTCGAGACTCTTTCGATGATGGAGCGCGGTGATTCGAGACGAATTCAGCCGAGTTCTGCGCTGCCGTTCTATCGTTATCAGATGGGCCTGGGCTGGGAAACGCAGGGCGGTGAGATTATCGATCTGACCTTATGGGTTGCCGAAGATGAGGCCCGTTCAAGCGAGACCGGCAACGCGTTCCGCGCCAATCTTGGCCGCTGGCTCCTGATCGCAGGCATTGTCATTCTGTCGGCCCAGCTCGTCTTGCTGCTGGTGCCGCTGCAGGCATTCCGCAAGGTTGCCACCGAAGTCCAAAACATGGAGTCCGGCAAGCAGCAGCGGCTTCAGGGCCGTTATCCTCGTGAGTTGAAGCCATTGACGGACAATCTGAATGCCCTGATGGAAACAGAGCGCGCAAATACCGAGCAGTATCAGCGCGCGCTGGCGGATCTGGCACATGCCCTGAAGACACCACTGGCCGTGATTCAGGCGCAGTTGGACGACCTGCCTGCGCACGATGCGGAATCGTTACGCGATACGGTTGTACAGATGCAACATCATATCCGCCACGAACTGGATCGTGCTGCTCGATCCGGGCGTCGCACAATGCTTGCGTCAATCGACGTTGGCCCCGTCACGCTGCGGGTCATCACTTCACTCCAGAAACTCTATCCCGAACACCGTTTCGAGCTTGACTGTACAACCGAATTAAGTGCGAACATCCTGGAGCGCGACCTGATCGAGGTGCTCGGCAATCTGCTGGAAAATTCAGCCAAGTATGGCGCAAATATAACGCGGATTCAGCTGCAGCCCGCCGTTTCAGGTGGCCGACGCACCGGACTTCAGATCGATGTCGATGACGATGGTCCCGGCCTTACCCAGGTCGAATTCGAATATTTGCTGCAGCGCGGCATCCGGGGTGATCAACGTGCTGAAGGCCAGGGCCTCGGGCTGGCCATCGTCGAGCGTATCGCCCGCAGTTATCAAGGCTCCATCACAACGCAACCCGCGCGCCTGGGTGGTACCAGTATCCGGGTTACACTGCTGCCTGAATAATCCACTTCCGCTTGGACCGGAGCACCACACGATGACCGATGCGCTGGACAATCCACGCCCGATGACCCGCTTGCTCGAAGTCATGCGCCGACTGCGCTCTCCAGATGGCGGCTGTCCCTGGGATCAGCAGCAGACTTTTCGTACGATTGCGCCGTACACGATTGAAGAAGCCCACGAAGTTGCGGATGCCATCGAGCGCGAAAACCTGGATGATTTACGCAGTGAACTAGGTGATCTGCTGTTTCAGGTCGTGTTTCATGCCCAACTCGCCGAAGAGATCGATGCGTTCGATTTCGATCAGGTTGCCGCTTCTATTGCTGATAAATTAATTCGGCGACACCCGCATGTGTTCAACGACGCCCCCAATCTGGATGCCGATGCGCAGACCGATGCCTGGGAAGCGATCAAAGCCGAAGAGCGGGCCCAGGCCGGTGCAACCAGTCACCTCGACGATGTACCGGCTGCACTGCCTGCGCTGAGTCGCGCTCTCAAGCTGCAAAAGCGTGCCGCACGGGCCGGCTTCGATTGGACCGATGCATCACAGATTCTGGACAAGATGCGCGAGGAGTTGGCTGAGCTTGAGGTTGAATTGGCCAGTGCCGATCTTGATCGACTCGAAGACGAACTTGGTGATGTGTTGTTCGTCGCGGCAAACCTGTCGCGCAAGCTGAAGATGGATCCCGATGCAGCATTGCGGCGCGCGAACTACAAGTTCGAGCGTCGCTTTCGCGCGATGGAATCGATTGCCGGTCAGTCCGGAAAGCGCATTGAAGAATTTGACCTGGATCAGCAGGAGGCTCTTTGGCAACAGGTCAAGTCAAATGAACCGCCAAACTAGTCGGGGCTTGTTCCTGCTGTACTGCGTACGAACACGTCAGTGGATTTCCTACGTTTGTAGGAAATCTACTGATGCCGAAAGTCTCGATTTCCTACTCACTTTCAAGTCATTTCCGTCAGTCAATCGCCTCACTGAAAGCCTATGATGTAGGTCATTCAACGGTGGGGTGGTTCTGGAGAGGCTCTCACTCTTCAGGACATTGAGCGGCACACGAACCCGGTTCGCGTGCCGTTCTTTTTTTCGGATTGTTGGGTTGGCAACTTTGCGGTCAGGAATGACCGAATGACAGGAAGGACTTGCAGTTCAAGACCCAGAGACAATACGAATATCTAGGATTCGTCTTCTGCATCCTTCCCTGGTGGTTCAATGTCCATCAGCTGCGTTTCTGCATCAATCAGATCACCAACCTGAACGGTGATCGCCTTGACTGTCCCGCTGATATCGGCCTTGATCGACAGCTCCATCTTCATGGCTTCCATCAGGGCCAATGTTTGGCCCTCAGTAACAGGGTCGCCTACATCAACGGCAAGTTGAATGACTTTGCCGGGCATCGGTGCGACAACCTGACCACTGCCGGTTGCTGCGGCATCGGATCCATCAACCCGTTCAACCCAACTGACAGGCCACCGCCGGTGATCAAGTACGATCTCGAGTTCGTGCGTTGAACACTGATGCAGCCAGATTCGAGCGTTCTTGTCATTGATGCGTGCCGACACCTGGCTTGTCCCATCTTGATTCAGCTGAACGTCGAAGCATTCGTTATCGCTCGTGATTACCTGAATGCTTCGGTCGTCATTGACTTTGCATTCAAATGCACAGGGTGGACCGCCGATTTCAAGCTCGATCGGCACAGCTGCTGTAGCACCGATACGCCAGCCATCGGCCAGGCTCCAGGGCGTGTTGCCGAGGCTCGAATCACGCATGGTCTGGAACACATGAGCTGCGGCAATAACCGGGACCTGGTGCGGCGGTTGCTGATCCACCTCGAGTAACGCATCCAGGTTGCGATCCAGATAGCCTGTATCCAGGCTGGCGTCCTGAAATGCCTGATTGTTGGCCAACAGTTGAAGAAATCCCAGGTTACTGGTCAAGCCTCCGATAAACGAGGCAGCGAGCGCGGACTGGAGCCGCGCCAGGCATTCATCGCGATTCTGACCGCTAACGATCAGTTTCGCAATCATCGGGTCATAGTGCACGCTGACTTCATCCCCAGATTCCACGCCGCGATCGACCCGTATCCAGTCCTGCTCGGGAAATGACAGGGCTGTGATGGTACCGGAGGCCGGCAGAAATCCGCTGTTTGGATCCTCGGCATAGATGCGGGCTTCCATGGCATGACCGTTGCGTTCAAGTTCCTCCTGATTCAACGGCAGGGCCTGGCCAGCCGCGATACGCAGTTGCCATTCGACCAGGTCCTGGCCGGTAATCGATTCGGTGACCGGGTGTTCGACCTGCAGCCGAGTATTCATTTCGAGAAAATAAAAGGCATCCTGATCGACCAGAAATTCCACGGTCCCTGCGCCGACATACTGGACCGCTTGTGCGGCTGCTACAGCCGAGCCAAGCAGTTGATCACGCAGCGTCGGGTCCAGATCCGCCGCTGGTGCTTCCTCAATGACCTTCTGGTGTCGACGCTGACTGGAGCAGTCTCGTTCGAACAGGTGAATGATCTGGCCATGCTGATCACCGAATATCTGTGCTTCGATATGCCGTGGCTTTTCAATATAGCGTTCTAGAATCATGCGTTCGTTGCCAAATGCAGCGCGCGCCTCCCGTCGCGCGGCAGCCAGCGCATCGAGGAATTCCGCGTCGCTGTGGACAATTCGCATGCCCTTGCCACCACCGCCGGCAGCGGCTTTCAGCATCAATGGAAAACCGATTTCGACTGCGTGAGCCCTCAGCGATTCATCAGACTGATCTTCACCGTGATAACCGGGCACCAATGGAACTTGAGCCTTGGCCATCAGCGCTTTGGCTTCGGCCTTTGAGCCCATGACGTCAATGGTTTTCGCAGTGGGTCCGATCATGACCAGGCCGGCCGCGTCAATCGCCCGTGCAAACGCAGCATTTTCGGAGAGAAATCCATAGCCAGGATGAATCGCCTGGGCCTGGCAATGCCGGGCTGCTTGAACGATGCGCTCAATGTTCAAATACGATTGGCTCGCTTCGGCCTGGCCAATCAGAACAGCCTGATCGGCCAGCCGCGTATGCCGTGCGTTGCGATCGGCGTCCGAATAGACTGCCACGGACTCGATCCCGAGCTTGCGGCAGGTATCGATAATGCGACAGGCAATTTCACCGCGGTTTGCTATCAACACACGATCAAACGGCGGCCCAGTGTCGGCACGGCTCATGGCGGATCCTCAGGACGATTGATCCAGTCCGGCGCTTGTTTGTTCAAAAAGGCGTTCAGCCCGTGCTGACCTTCTTCCGAAACGCGCAGGCGCGCGATCCAGTCCGCTGTCATGGCATCCAGCTGTCTTGGGTTGCCGTCGAAATTGCGAATGCGTCGAATCAGTTGTTTGCACTGATCAATCGCCTGTGGTCCAGCAGCCAACAGATCGGCCAGTATCGATTCGACGTGATCATCGAGTTGCTCGTCATCGACCGCTTCTGAAATCAGGCCGAGTGCTTGTGCTTGTTGCGCATCGATTGATTCGGCAGTCAGGAACAGGCGTCGGGCTGCCGTCATGCCGATCCGCTCGATGACGAACGGTGCAATCGTCGCAGGGATCAGGCCCAGTCGCACTTCAGTCAGCGCAAAACGGGCCGTGCGCTTTGCGACGGCAATATCACAGCAGCTGATCAATCCAATACCGCCTCCATAGGCTGCGCCGTTCACTTTGCCGATCGTTGGGATAGGCAGCTCATCCAGGGAACGAAAAAGCCCAGCCAGACGCGTTGCGTCTGCGCGGTTGTCCATTTCCGACGCGGTGCACATCGATTGCATCCAGTGCAGGTCGGCGCCAGCAGAAAACGAGCGGCCAGCGCCGGTCACAATCAGCGCTCGCACGGTTTGATCGGTATTGACCAGTTGTTCGAGCGCCGAGGTCAACTGCGCGATCAGCTCCGCATTGAACGCGTTATGCCGTTCAGGCCGGTTCAGCATCAGCGTTGCAACGCCACGTTGATCGATCTCCAGGGTCAACATGGCAACATCCCTGCGCGAGCCTTTGTTTCGGGCTCAAGCTGGTGACTACATTCGGAAAACACCATAATCCTGCTGTTTGATTGATTGTTCAGTGGCCAGTGGTGGCGATTGAGCAGAAAGCTGCAGGGCCAGCCCAAGCACGCGCCGGGTATCGACTGGTTTGATCACGCCATCATCCCAGAGCCTGGCGGTCGCATAGTAGGGATGGCCCTGGCGTTCGTATTGCTCACGGACGGGGGTCTTGAAGGCCTCTTCTTCCTGTTCGCTCCAGGCCTGGTCGCGCTGTTCCATCGCGTCACGCTTCACGGTGGCCAGCACGCTGGCCGCCTGTTCTCCACCCATGACCGAAATACGGGCATTGGGCCAGGTCCACAGGAAACGTGCGCCATAGGCACGACCGCACATTGCATAGTTCCCAGCGCCAAACGAGCCGCCGATGATCACGGTATATTTCGGAACTCGGGCACTGGCCACCGCGTTGACCATTTTAGCGCCATCGCGGGCAATGCCGGCTTGTTCGTATTTCTTGCCGACCATGAATCCCGTAATATTTTGCAGGAATATCAACGGGATATTGCGTTGATTGCAAAGTTGTATGAAGTGGGCACCTTTCAGCGCCGATTCTGAAAACAGGATGCCGTTATTGGCAATGATGCCAACCGGATAACCGTGAATACGGGCAAACCCGGTGACCAGCGTCGTACCGTAACGCTGCTTGAACTCACTGAATTCAGACCCATCGACTATCCGACCGATGATTTCACGCACATCGTACGGAAAGCGCGTATCGGTGGGCAGGACACCGTACAGCTCTTCGGGCTTCAACACCGGCTCGCTGGAAGGGCCGGGTGGTTCCGATTGTGTCCGGGGCCGGTTCAGGTTGGCCACGCACTCGCGCGCCAGCGACAGCGCATGCGAATCATTTTCGGCGAAATGGTCTGCCACTCCGGACAGGCGGGTGTGCACATCGGCGCCACCGAGCGTTTCGGCGTCCACTTCTTCACCGGTTGCCGCCTTGACCAGCGGCGGGCCACCCAGAAAAATCGTGCCCTGTTGCTTGACGATGATCGCTTCATCGCACATTGCAGGAACGTAGGCGCCACCGGCCGTGCACGAGCCCATGACTACAGCAATCTGCGGGATATTTCTGGCCGAAAGCTTGGCCTGGTTATAAAAGATCCGGCCGAAGTGGTCACGGTCGGGGAATACTTCGTCCTGTAACGGCAGGAAAGCGCCGCCCGAATCCACCAGGTAGATGCAAGGCAGATGGTTGTCCAAGGCAATGTCCTGGGCTCGCAGATGTTTCTTGACCGTCATCGGATAGTAGGTGCCGCCTTTGACGGTTGCATCATTGGCGACAACCATGCAGAGCGTGCCCTGAATGGTTCCGATACCGGCAATGACGCCAGCTGCCGGCGCGGCGTCTTCATACAGTCCATGGGCCGCAAGCGGTGCTATTTCAAGGAATGGACTTGCGGCGTCCAACAGCGTCCGGATGCGCTCTCGCGGAAGCAGCTTGCCACGATCCTGATGCTTCCGGCGCGCACGCTCGGAACCGCCAACAGCCGTTTGTTCAAGCAAAGCGTCGAGATCGTCTGCCAACTGGCGATGATGTTCGAACTGCTGCTGAAACGCTGACGATTTGGGGTCGATCTGTGATTTGATTTGCACGCGGCTTCGAGGGTCTTGATCATCCAATCACAAGTTTACCCGCTTCGACGGCCTGACCGAACGGGTTTTAACTGCAGCAGGGCGACATTGCGCGCGGGTAAATGGAGGCTGCATTCGTATTGCTTGGCAAGCCAGCGCATGGTCTGAGTCCGATAAAACACCACGTGGGTCGGATCGCGGCGGT
>Ga0207419_1002770_pt1 | contig 11121 bp, 10 predicted proteins | sample ElkSloMetagenome_4_FD_184723 | JGI IMG/M metagenome (GOLD analysis project Ga0207419, IMG submission 184723) | Hot spring microbial communities from Elkhorn Slough, Monterey Bay, USA - MD2A (version 2) | ecosystem: Environmental > Aquatic > Marine > Intertidal zone > Estuary: Microbial mat ... | reverse complement strand
AGCAGGGGAAGCAGGGGAAGCAGGGGAAGCAGGGGAAGAGGATTACCAATGAACAATCAACAATCAACAATTACCCTTTCAAAAAAACAGCCGTGAATGAGCCTTTAATTTCAGTCATTATTCCCACTTACCAACGCGAAGAACCCTTGCGAGATACCTTAGAAGATGTACTCAAGCAAGAGTATGCCGATGTTGAGATTTTAGTGGTTGATCAAACTCGAAAGCACAAACCTGAAATCGAAACTTATTTACAACAACTGGCGAATGACCAGAAAATTAAATGGTTTCGGGTGAACTGGGCGAGTCTACCGGGGGCGCGAAATTATGCCGTGCGACGGGCGACGGGTGAAATTCTTGTGTTTATTGATGATGATGTGAAAATGCCTGCTGGGTACTTAGACGCCCACGCCCGTAACTATGAACGTCAAGAGGTTGGGGCGGTTGCGGGGCGCGTATTTGACCGAATGAAGCTAGCCGATTCTCAGAAGAAACATCAAGGAGACTATGAAATCGAGGAGTTACCCCCTCAGGCGATGGACCCCGGAATTGCCTGGTATCACATTGACTTAGTGCATACGATTAAACCGCAGTGGGTGATTTCCGCTAGAGGCTGTAATATGTCCTACCGTCGGGAGATTTTTACTAAGCATGGGATATGGTTTGATGAACGATTTCGCGGGAGTGCGGTGCGGGAAGAGTCGGATTTTTGTCTGCGATTGCGGCAAACGGGGTATCAGATTTGGTATGATCCCGATGCCTCTTTGGTGCATTTAGGCGAAGAGACGGGTGGTTGTCACGATATTAGTACGCGATCGCTAAAATACCAAGTCACGTTTTACCACAATCATTTCCTGATGGCGCTGAAAAACCTTACCCCCAGTCAGCAGCTACGCTTATTTGCCAAGCTTTTTGATTGTCACGTTCTCGGAAATCCCCCCTGTAACAAGAGTGGTTCCCCAATTAAAATTGTCACTCGTGCAGGGTTCTACACTATCGGATTTATGGACGCCCTGAAAACTCAAATCAAATCCAGTTGGGATCAAGGGCAAATTTATACCGAGTTGGATGAAAAAGTTGAGGGTTGATTGGGGACGTTTTGACCCTTCGCAACCCTGGAGGGAGCCCGGTTTGTAGGGGCGGGTTTAGGGATTCTCTTGTAGTGATTGATAGTAACCTTGGTACAAAACCCGCCCTGACTCACTGTTGAGTTAATTCCTTATCTCCCCCATCTCCCCCTACATAAGAAATGGGGTTTGGAGACCAAACCCCTACTGTTCCCATCTCTCCCATCTCCCTTATCTCCTTTATTCCCTATTCCCTCTAAAAAAATGAAAATTCTAGTTGCTAGTCATACCTATATTGTTGATCTCAACTGCGAAAAGCTACGTGAACTTGCTAAGTTAGAACCTGACATTGAAGTCACCGTAGTCGTACCCCGTCGCTGGCGTCCAGGGGGCGTGCAAAATAAAATTATTGAAACCCAACCACGTCAAGAGGGTTCATTTCGAGTTGTCCCTGTCTCTAACTTTAGCCAAAACAACCAGGGATTGCTCACATTTGGCACGGATATACTTGCCTTGTTGCGAGAATTTAAACCCCAGATTATTCAAGTTGAACAAGGCGCAAAGGCATTAGGTTATGCTCAATTCATTACCTTGAATCAACTTTTAGGGCTAAAGGCAAAAAATGTATTCTTTACCTGGTGGAATTTACCCTATCAAGTGAAGTTTCCTTTATCGATATTGCACGACTATAACCTTCAGAATACTCACGGACTCGTTGCGGGAAATCAGGATGCGGTGGAAGTCCTCCAGCAGCATGGTTATCAAGGGGCTTATACCGTTATGCCGCAATTGGGTGTCGATGAAAGTCGATTTCGTCCCCAAGCCCAGCCAGAGTTACAAAGTAAGTTAGGACTTCAAGATGATGAGTTTGTCGTTGGATTTGTGGGGCGGTTTGTTGAGGAGAAAGGGTTATTAACGCTAGGGGAAGCCTTGGCGGGTATAAAGGAACATCGCTGGAAGTGGTTACTGTTAGGACGCGGTTCTCTGCAAACTGTGTTAATGGAAAAGGCGGTGGAATGGGGAATTAAAGACCGGATGATTTGGGTGGAGAGTGTTCCTCATGATGAAGTGCCAAATTATATTAATTTGATGAATGTTTTGGTTCTACCCTCTGAGACGACGTACAAGTTTAAAACGTTAACGGCGGCGGGTTGGAAGGAACAGTTTGGTCATGTTTTGATTGAGGCGATGGCATCGAAAGTGCCTGTGATTGGGTCGGATTCGGGAGAAATTCCGAATGTGATTGGTGATGCGGGTTTGGTGTTTCCGGAGGGAAATGTAGAAGCGTTACGTGGCAAGTTGGTATCGCTGATGGAACAGCCGGAGTTGGCGCAGCAGTTGGCTGAGTTGGGGTATGAACGGGCGATGAGCCAGTATACGAATAAGGCTTTGGCGCGGAAGTTGTTGGATTTTTATCAAAGACTTATTGAATGATGAGACGGGGTATAAAAATTATATTTTTTAAACGCAGAGGAGCGCAGAGGTTTACGCAGAGGACGCAGAGGGGGTTATAGGATTGGGACTTGCTTTTTTAGGATTTGGAAATAATTGGCGATGATATGACGTAGCGACCTTATTGGTTGGCGAGTCTAATAAATGACAAATGACATAAGACAACTGACAAAAATGCGAATTTTACAAATTGTCCCTTCAGTTTCGCTGGTTTATGGGGGTCCTAGTCAAATGGTGCTGGGGCTTTCTAAAGCGCTAGCGAATCAAGGTGTAGATGTTACGATATTGACGACGGATAGTAATGGGGATTTTGGTCAAGCGCCACTGGATGTTCCTTTAGATAAACCTGTGTCGCAGGATGGTTATCAGGTGCGATATTTCCGGTGTTCTCCGTTCCGGCGTTATAAGTTTTCCCTAGATTTATTACGTTGGTTGTGGCAACATGCAGGGGAGTTTGATCTGGCGCATATTCACGCCTTATTTTCGCCTGTGAGTACGGCTGCTGCGACAGTCGCTCGAAAACGAAATTTACCCTATATTTTGCGTCCATTGGGTACGCTTGATCCGGCGGATTTACAGAAGAAGCGGCGATTAAAACAAGTGTATGTGGGATTGTGGGAAGGTGCTAATTTAGCTGGGGCGGCGGGGATTCATTTTACCAGTGAACAAGAGGCGAAGATTTCTCAACGGTTTGGTACGAATGCGCCAGATATTGTGATTCCTTTGGGGGTTACGCCTCCGGAGGATGTAGGGATGTTGAATGCAACGTCTCTACGTCAGGGCGGGTTTTGCACAAACGATATCATCAATAGCGAAATAAAAGTCCCTAAACCCGCCCCTACAGATGTTCTAGAGAATGTCTCTACCCAATCCCCCATCCTATTATTTATGTCTCGAATTGACCCAAAGAAGGGATTGGATTTACTGATTCCGGCTTTAGAAACGCTTTTAGCTGAAGAGTTAGGGTTTCAGTTTATCTTAGCGGGCGCGAATCCCCAAGATCCAGAGTATGAACGTCAAATTCAACAACAGATTCAGGCGTCGTCGCTATCGTCTCAGACGACAATTACAGGGTTTGTTGAGGGGGAAGTAAAAGCGGCGTTGCTTCACAAGGCAGATTTATTTGTTTTACCGTCTTATTATGAAAACTTTGGCATTGCTGTCGCCGAAGCAATGGTGGCGGGGGTTCCTGTCGTCATTTCAGATCAGGTGCATATTTGCCAAGAGGTGAAGGGGGCGGAGGCGGGATGGGTTTGTGGGTGTGATGTGGCGTCGTTGACGCAAACGTTACGGGAAGCACTAAGGGATGCTGGGGAACAAAAGCGGCGTGGGGTCAATGCTAGAGACTATGCACTAGAGCATTATAGTTGGGATGCGATCGCGCAAACTATGATTGAGGCATATCAAAACATAATTGATAATTGATGTACAGTCGGGGCGGGTTTAGTTACATCTGGGTATAACCAAAAAGATAGTAGTGAAACCCGCCCCTACACAATCTTCCCCATCTCCCGATAACTGACAACTGACAACTGATAACTGATAACTGATAACTGATAACTGACAATGGCAGATATTGATAACCTCCTCAACGAAATAGCCGCCCAAGAAACCCAACTTCAAGATACTGAGTTTTTGGCTCCCTGTGTTCAAGGGGGAAAGGTTCGCACGTCAGTGGCTAATTTGATTTATACGTTTACTCCTCAACCGAGTGATTTTGAAGGGTGGGGTATTTTTCGTCCTGTGAATGAGAAGACAGCTAAGGTAGTAGAAGAGGCGAGTTTACCTCAATTAGCGGAGTATCTGAAATTACTAAAACCCCTGCGTTTGCGCTTGGCTTATCCGTTGTGTTCATTAACGTGGTTAGCCTATCCCATCAATGAGTCGGATATGCAGCAACGTTTAGGTAGGGTTAAACCTGTACCTGTACATTTAGTTAGCGAAGGCGCTGCATTTGAACCGATTATCGCCCGTTTTGATGGTACGGCGTTTTGGTTTGATGAAATTGACAGACGCGCTGAACCTCAGCCGACTGAACAGTTACGAGAACAGTTAGAACACGTTACTCTACCCGATCAGGTGCGGTTTGCAGGAATGACACCGGAAATGCTGACAGTTTATGAGTTGGTATTGCAACAAACACCTGCTTATCAGCAGCGAGAACATCATCGGCGTCAAGCGAGAGAAGCAGGGGGAGCTGGGGGAGCTGGGAGAGCTGGGAGAGCTGGGAGAGCTGGGGGAGCTGGGGGAGCTGGGAGAGCTGGGGGAACCGATGAACAACAGTTGCGGGATGCGTTACAGATGGGAGGTGGGAGATTGCGGACTTTTCGCGATCGCGGCGAGTTTTGGCAAGTGGAATGGATGACTCGTGATCGGGAACGTCATACCTCTGCGATCGCTAAGGGAGATTTAACCGTGATGAGTTCGGGAATCTGTCTGAGTGGTTGCGATCGCGACTTTGATTTACAATCCCTCGTTGGTGTGATCGAAGCCCGCCTCTAGTACCGCCGCCTTAGAAGTAATACCAAGTTGCTCTCAAAGATAGCAGATGGGGGAAAATACTGTATTAATTTTCATAAGGGTTCAACAAAGATTTCTTTACGAACTTTTCAAGAAACTTTCTCTCAATCTTGATTACAATCTAGTTATCGTCTACCACAATCTCTATTAAGCCCAGAGACATAAGATGCTGACAAAAAAAGCGCACCAGAGAAAAATCAGTAACTCATTTGACTTTAGTCAACTCTTTGCTCAAAGCATGAAAAAGGGTCAAATCAGTCACTCTGACTGGTATGAATTGCTGATCACACCGATGGATAATGCCTTTACCTCCGATCATGAGGATGCGGTGACTCGATTAATCTATGGGGTGCGACATGGCTTTGTTAAAGTCATTGAGAACGGTTAGTTGTTTTAAACTAGCCATTGGCTATGTCGCGAATGCGGTGATTGCCCAATTGTATTGATAATGTCTATTTTCTTTCACGAAAACCTCTATCGAACACCCGCCCTGATGACACGGTTGCAGGAGTTTCCGGTAACCGTATGCGGGGCTGGGGCGCTGGGGGCAAATCTGACCGAAAACCTGGCGCGTTCTGGGTTTGGCAGGTTACGGGTAATCGATCGCGATCGCATCGAAGAACGCAATCTTTCCACTCAACCCTATTACAAATCTGATATTGGTGCCTATAAAACTAAGATATTGACAAATACGCTCTATCGTGCATTAGGTATCACTGTCGATGGGCGTGCCAAAGAACTAACGGCGGACAACTGTTCTCAATTACTTCGGGATAGTCAGTTAGTGATCGATACCTTTGACAATAGTGTCGCCCGTCAAGCGGTGAAAGACTATTGTCAACAAGTGCAGATTCCCTGTTTGCATCTGGGATTAGCGAGTGACTATGCGGAAATCATTTGGAACGATAATTATCGCGTTCCCTCACCTGTCAATGATGATATTTGTGATTATCCCTTGGCGCGAAATTTAGTTATGCTGACGGTGGCGGTTGCTGGTGAGGTGATTATTACCTTTGTCGCTACTGAAAAGCAACAAAATTTCACGATTACGTTAGCCGATTTAGCCGTTAAACCTTTGAATCCGTAGGGGTTGGTGAATAAGGGACTTGCGGAAAAATAGATTTTATCGCCAAGGTCACCGAAGATTATTTTGATGGGTCAGCCCGCAAAGCCGAAACAGTCAAAATACCCCAGCGTTAAAGCTGGGGCATTCTATTTATTAAATTTTTTCTGTTATAGATTGGGGGAGTAGACTCCCTGGCTGAATGCATGATAGTCTGGAGTAGACCTAAACAAACAAATCATCGTCTTTTGGTCGGAGAAAGAGTAACCAATTCAGCGGCTGTTTTCCGGAAGGGATATAACCGTTCGATCCCCAGAAGCGACAGAACAATCAAAACCTGAATAGCCCATGGTGCCATAGCAAACCCAAAAATTAAGCAAAATATAGCACTACCTATAGCTAAAACCCGGGAAACTTCGTGAGAGGCGCGTAAAGACAGCCAAAGACTTGCGATGGCGCTGAGCAAAAGAATCAGGAAGATAGGAAGCATAGCGATCACCTCTTAAAAGTTCCTAGAGGGCTTCCATCTGATTCAACGACTGCGAAACCCTCAATGTTATCTACGCTAACATTGATTGATTAGAGAAAATTGTAATATTAATAACCAGTTCGGTTTTTTTCAGAAATCTTTGCATAACTTCGTATTCTTCAGGCAGAGGTGGGAGCATTTGCCTGCAAAAATCCGCATAACCAGTCCTTCAAGTGATAAGTAGCACGGCAATCATCTTCATTGTAGCGTTGAATAATCTCCAGTACCGTGCGATCGCCTGTTGTCAGCCACTGTTCATAGAGACAGACGCATTGAGAACCCGTTACCGCCGCATCGCGCCACTCAAAGCCTAACCACCGCGCTAAATGTTTGAGTGAATAGCTTTCCACTGGTAAAGTTACTGTACTCATAACGTGCTGATGAACATCGACAAAGCGCGACAGTAAGGGCTGTAGCTGGGTGAAAGGGGTTTTGTAAAGTTTAGCTAAGCGCTTGACGGTTTCGACTTCATAATCAGAAAAATGAAAGATGGGAGCATCGGGGTAGAGCCACACTAACTCTAAAAATTGCTGCCAGATGAGGGCTTCATCGTCGGGATGTTCTGCCAAGAAGGGGTGAAATGTCTCGGTATTGGTGGAGCGATCAATTACCAAGATACCCAGTAAATAGTCCAGGTTTAAGTCGGGTTGAGCCTCGATATCAAAGAAGAGTTCGACAGAGGCTTGAGGTAATCGATCCGTATATCTCATGGAAGGCTGAAACTCTGAGTAAGAATTAACTCCAGCACCATTTGCATTGTTCTCCGATTCCGTTAACCTGTCGAATGGTGGAGTCTCAGTCGCTGGCTCAAATCTCTGACGCAGAATCACCCGATTGTGCTGAATCGATTGAGCCTGTTGCACTAAATTTAATCCCACTTCGCTGCCAAACTCATAAGCCAAGGTGCTAATCTCAGCTTGGGCAAGGGATTCTACCGTCGTTATCCCTAACTCCTGTAAACTCTGGTAGCGCTTTGGCGTAACACCGGGTATCAACGAAATATGCTTTTGAGACTGCGCGATCGCATAACAGCTACTATGCCAATGGCAAAGCCCACATTTTTGCCGTGAGATAAAGACTTCCGGCGCTTGAGGTTGTTGCAGAGTTTGAATACAGTCTGCCAACTCCGCCTGCATCAAGGGTAGCCATTTATCCAGAGTCACCGAGTAGGCATTTCGACGCCGTAAAATTAACCAAGCCTGACTGGGTAAACTTCCCTGTATTTCAGCCAAAAGATGGGCATGAAACGCGGCGATGATTTGATAATCTGCCTTAGCCCGCCTGCCGAATTTAATCGAGACTGGAACATACATCCAATCCCCGAAAATCGAGTGTCCTGGCTGTTTGAGCAATAAATCAGGAGAACCCAGCAGCGTGACTCCCTCAACCGTTTGCCGGAGCAAAAGTCCCTTAGCGATACAATCGACGCCTTGCTGCATCAACTCCCATGTCGCCTGCGCTCCCGCTTGCCAATCATCTCGCCGATAGTTAGGGGTTTGTATCGGTGTCAGGTTGGCTCCAGTCGGTAATAAGGATAGGAGTGGACTTTCTCCCGCAGAACCATAGCTTTCCTCGTATTCTGCGCTTTTGAGGATAGCTCGCCGATGCGCCGAACTATCTTGGCGCAGTTTCAGCAGAAAATCTTGGGGCGGATCTTTTTGACTCGGATCACCCGAATAATCGAGAAACGCTCGACGCCGACAGCGTTTGTAATAGAGGAGCAATTCATCCGTCAGCAGTATAGCTTCATTAGGGATTGGGGATTGGGAATTTGTGATGGAGGATGGGTGATTGCTCATATTCGCGAAGCGCCAAGCACGCTCCGTCATTTTTCGTAGCACAGGGAACAAGGACTTTAAATTCATAATTCAAAACTCATAACTTAAAACTCGGCTAGGGCGGGTTTTGAATAAACGTTATCATTAATAGCTTGTGCGAAAGTTCATCAACCCGCCCCTACACAATTAAAACTCAACATGAATCGCGGGAATCCCTGTCCTCCACGCGCCATCACGGGGAGGGATAGCGGGGCGACGTAGGTACGGAGTCGCTAGTGCAGCGCGGCAGAAATACTTGAGCAGCCCATCTTAGGTTGAATAGAACGCTCCTTAAGCATTTGGGGAGCGCCAAAACCCTTTATCTATCCTAGGGTGGGCATTGCCCACCATCCTTAAGTCAGTGACATTCATCTTAAGTTAAGATGGAACGATAAATCCAAAAAACTGGATGACCCAATCAAATCTTACCCCAAACAACTGTAGTGAAAGGTTTGTAGTCAGTGATATAGCACTACACACTAAGGTTAGGACATATCCAGAAAAATTCAAATCGCTCAATCCCTTGTAAGATAAGCTTTTGTCTTCACTATTGCAAGAAAGCCTATTGCCTATTCCCTGGTGCGTAGCGCTATACCAACGCTGATGGCGAAGACAGCGCAACTACGAACTTCGCTGACATCGGTGCTATTCGTTCTCAACCTTTTCCAACTGTCGTCAAAACTTAAAACTTTTTTCTACACAGGATGCAACTTTTCGCAGTTATTATTAATGGTCACTGGCAACCCGGAATCGGTGATCCTACGTTTATGGGCTGGTTTACAGTCGTGGCGTATTTTATCACAGCGTTATTGTGCCTGATCAGTGCCTTACCTCATCGGCTCGTCTTCCCTCTACAGCGAGTGAGTCAAATTCGTTGGCTATGGGGATTCTTCGCCATTCTTTTATTATTGCTGGGTATTAATAAGCAATTAGATCTACAGTCTTTGGTGACTGTAGTAGGCAAGGAATTAGCCCTATCTCAGGGTTGGTATCAGCAGCGTCGGATGGTTCAGACGCAATTTATTCTAGGAATTGTGATGGCGGCGTTAGTTTTAGTTTCGGTAATTGGACGCGCTATCTATGCTGAACGGCAAACCTATCGGTTAGCGCTTTTAGGTTTAATGTTCCTTTCTTGTTTTATTGTCATTCGCGCCTCATCCTTTCATCATATTGATGCCTTGATAGGTTGGCAAGTGGTCGGATTAAGGATGAACTGGATATTAGAAATAGGGGGTATCGCTTGTATCGCTATTGCCGCAATCAGGACTATTTTTAAGCGAATGTCACTGACTTAAACCCGCCCCTACATAGGGGTTGCTTCAGGGAGTCTGGTGGTGGGGGTAGGAAGCAGGGGAAGCTGGGGGAGCTGGGGGAGCTGGGGAAGCAGGTGAAGCTGGGGAAGCTGGGGAAGCTGGGGAAGCTGGGGGAGCTGGGGGAGATGGGAGAGATGAGAGAGATGAGGGAGATGCTGCTTTTAGGCTTGCATTGCAAGGTTTTTGACCGTCTAGGCACCAAAACCTTGGATTTGTTGGGTCAAAAAATGGCTGGAAACCCTTGTTTGGTATATCATCTACATTCATGCAGCAAGCCCTACATAATCAAAACTCAGACTAAGGGAAACAGTTGATGAAGGTAAAATGCCAAAGCAGCACTGGCTACAGGTACGGTAAGATTATCCATGCCCCACTTTGAGAACATTTCTAAACCTGTAGCCCCTAACGCCACAGCAATAGGGAGTAACCACGTTTGCCAAACATTACCCTGAACCCCAACTAGAATTAACCAACTGACCCCATAGCTGATGAGAGTCATCGTCAAAGAACCTTCCCAGCTTTTTGTCATCCCCCAGATTTGGTACTTATGCTGCCCAAATCGCTGACCAATTAATCCCGCTAGTCCATCTCCCCAGGTCATGACTAAAATTCCAATAGCGGCATAGTGGAATTGATGGGGCGACCAAAACCAGGCGATGAGGATGCCCATACTCACTGCATAGAAAAATGTACCAAAACTTCTACGTCCCACACTGTTGATACCGGGCAGAAATGGCACATAATACGACAAAAGTGCGATCGCGCTAGCGATGATGGATGCGGTTATACCAACCCAGGCGGGAATTTGTAACCACCAAGCCACCAAAATCACATTGCCAGTACCGATATGAACAACTTTGCGTGCTAATTCTGAATTCGTAGAAGTCCGGCGATGGAGTGTCTCAGCGGATAGCACAATCACACCTAGCCCCAGTGCCACAATACTAATGTGGAGCCATAGCACCGGAATTGATTCTAACAAAGGTATTGAGTCAAACAAGAGTTAAACACAGAATAACAGAGGAGTGCCTATAACACTCTATTACAAGATGAAAATTTTATTAATTTGGCTGATTCGAGCCTACAGAACCTTAATTTCCCCTATCTTTGGGCCAACCTGTCGATTTCATCCAACCTGTTCAACCTATGCCCTACAAGCCATTGAACGCTTTGGTTCCTGGCGTGGAAGTTACCTCGCACTGCGGCGCATCTTACGCTGTCATCCATTTCATCCGGGGGGTTATGATCCGATTCCGGACGCAACTCCTAAGGATGAGACGGGCTCTGGGGGAGCTGGGGGAGCCGATTTGTAGGGGTGGGTTTTACAGATAACGTTTTGGCACACACTGATAACTTATAGCAG
>Ga0207419_1002769_pt1 | contig 11126 bp, 9 predicted proteins | sample ElkSloMetagenome_4_FD_184723 | JGI IMG/M metagenome (GOLD analysis project Ga0207419, IMG submission 184723) | Hot spring microbial communities from Elkhorn Slough, Monterey Bay, USA - MD2A (version 2) | ecosystem: Environmental > Aquatic > Marine > Intertidal zone > Estuary: Microbial mat ... | reverse complement strand
CAACTCGACTCATGTAACCGGATTCCTCAAGAATAGCAATGAACAAAAACAGAAATGCAATCTGTGGTATAAAAATCACGATACCACCCAACCCTGGCACGATACCTTCTGCCAGTAAATCTGTGAACGCACCTGCCGGCATTACGTTTTTTACCCATTCACTCAATGATGCAAATGTAGAGTCGATGAAGTCCATTGGCACCTCGGCCCAATCGTAAATGGCCTGAAAGATGGTCAATAAAATCACGAAAAATATGAGATAGCCCCAAACCTTATGGGTTAAGATCCTATCGAGCTTGATTCTTAAATCCTTAGCAGATTTCAAGTCAATAGTCTGCCCTTTCTTAAGCGTATTATTTATAAATTGATAACGCTTAATGGTTTCCTTTTGTTGAAGCCGCTTAAGGTCTGCCTCACTTTTTGTTTTAAAACTGTTTATGGCATCAATTTCGTTTCGATCGGTCTTTCCGAAATTGACATCTTGGGTTATGACCAGCCAAAGTTTGTACAATAATTGATTTGGAAAGGCTTTTTTTAGATTGTTAAAATAGTTGTTATCAATTTCCGAGGCATTTAGGCAGGGTGTTAATGGTAGCTCCTTATAGTTGGTAATAAGCTCCTTAAGCTCTTCAATGCCTAACTTTTTGCGGGTGCTAACTAAGGCTATTTTTGTTTGAAGCTCTTTTTCTAGCGAGGGAATATCTAACGTAATGCCTTTACGTGCCATTCTATCAGACATGTTTATGACCAATACCGTTGGGATTTCCAAATCCTTGATTTGGGTAAATAACAGCAAGTTTCGTTTTAAGTTTTCAACATCGCTTACAACAACTGCAACATCTGGAAAATCCTTGTCATTTTTGTTGAGTAAAAGTTCAATGACTACATTTTCATCAAGGGATGAGGCATTTAGGCTGTAGGTGCCCGGTAAATCAATGATGTGTGCTTTTAGCCCTCTGGGTAATTTACAGATTCCTTCTTTCTTTTCTACCGTAATACCGGGGTAGTTGCCTACTTTTTGATTGAGACCTGTAAGTGCATTAAATACCGAAGTCTTTCCGGTATTTGGGTTTCCGATAAGAGCAACATTAATTTGTTTAGGCATCGGAAAGGTTTATTAATATGTGCAGTGCCGTTGCTCTTCTAATGGCTAAATGGGTGCCGTTGATATTAAGATACATGGGGTCTGAAAATGGAGCCACCTGTACCAACTCCACCAGATTACCTGGTAAACAGCCCATCTCGAGCAATTTTAGGGGTATAAATTTTGAGGAAACATCAGCTATAACGCCTTGTTGGCCTCGTTTTAATTCGGCTAAGGTTTTTTGCAAAGCTTATTTAGATTAAATTTAAAGAAGCAAAAATAAGGGAAATATAGAATGTGGAAAAATTGTAGGCCTAAAACTATTGGTAACTCTTTTTTAGCTTCTTAATATCCATTAGTAAGCTGTCAACCGAGGCCGTACTTGTACCATCGTACATACCACGTATTTGCTTGTCTTTATCAATTAAGGCAAAATTCTCGGTATGCACCATGCCGTAATCGCCCGTGCCATCGTCCTTAACAACGAGATAGGATTTTCGGGCAAGATCGTAAATCTGTTTTCTATCGCCAGTAACCAAATTCCATTTATCATCATCAACACCCTTTTCAATGGCGTACTTTTTAAGCTGGGTAACAGAGTCAATTTCTGGAGTAACGCTATGTGATAAGAGCATAACCTCATCATCATTTTTTATTTCCTCTTGAACGCGGTGCATTTGCCCGGTCATTATGGGGCAAATGGTTTGACAGGTTGTAAAAAAGAAATCGGCTACATAAATTTTATTTTCGTAATCCTTTTGTGTTATAGTATCCCCGTTTTGATTAACCAGTTTGAAATCTGCAATTTTATGGTACTTGCGTTTTGCTTGGATTGTGCTATCTACCAAAGAGGTATCCATCTGCGCAGGTTGATAAATTGGCAGCGGCTTATCAACCTTTAAAATATTATAGAAGACGGCAACAATAATTGCCGAAAGTACACCTAAGGCGATAAAAAAAAACTTAAACTGTTTAATGTAAGACCACATAGAGAAATGCCATTGTAAGTTTGGTTTGCAAAAATACGACCTAAACCCAATAAATTCCATACTTTTAACAGGCTATAAAGAAAAATCAATATCAATGAGGTTGCTAATAGTTGTACTCAGTTTTTTACTAAGTCTTTCGGTTTTTTCCCAACATTATGACAAAACACTAAATTCAATTAAGGAAGCGGAAGCCAAGTCTGCCTTAGCACAAATCATGTACCGTGCAAACTCCAATACTGGTGATTATGATTTAAAATACCATAGATTGGAGTGGAGCGTTGACCCAACTGTGAAATTCATTTCCGGTAGCGTCACCTCTTACTTTGAAACAAAAGCCGATATGGACGATATTACCTTTGATTTAGCCTCAAATATGATAGTATCTGAGGTGACCCAGAATGGAAATTCGCTTGCATTCGCCCAAAACACAAAAGACGAATTGATAATTGCACTCCCGGCCACCCAAACAATTGGAGTTTTGGATTCTCTTACCGTTACCTATTCTGGAAGCCCAATTAGTACAGGATTCAATTCCTTTGAAGTTACAACAAGAGATAATGACCCCATTATGTGGACGCTTTCTGAGCCCTACGGCGCTAAAGATTGGTGGCCGTGTAAACAGGATTTGAACGATAAGATAGATTCTATTGATGTGTTTATAACCACTCCAAGGTTGAACCCTTCAAATGAAGAAATTATTGCAGTAACCAACGGGTTAGAGCAGAGCCAAATCATTAACGGTTCCCAAAAAACCACCCATTTCAAACACCGCCATCCCATCCCCGCGTACTTGATTGCCATTGCTGCGACTAATTACGAAGTTTATACCGAAACCGTACCCAATAACGGTAATCCGTTTCCTATTGTTAATTATGTGTTTCCCGAAAGTTTGTCAAAGGCACAAGCAAGCACACCAGTTACTGTTGATATCATGAACCTCTTTACGAATCTATTTGAGGAATATCCCTTTGCCGACGAAAAATACGGTCATGCGCAATTTGTTCGCAGTGGAGGGATGGAGCATACAACGGTGTCGTTTATGGGTAATTTCAGCAGAAATCTTATTGCCCACGAACTGGCCCACCAGTGGTTTGGCAATAAAATTACCTGCGGAAGCTGGAAAGACATTTGGCTCAATGAAGGTTTTGCAACCTACCTTTCGGGTTTGGTTTATGAGAATTTGGACGATAATGCCGCCTTTACCCTTTGGAAGCAGCAACAAAATAACTCCATAACCTCAAGGCCAGACGGCGCTGTATATTTGACGGATGTTGACACCACCAATGTAAGCCGAATTTTCAATGGAAGATTATCCTATAATAAGGCCGCAATGGTGCTGCACATGCTTAGAAAAACACTTGGCGACCCAGAATTTTTCAATGCTCTAAAAAGCTACCTTGGCACATGGGAGCATGCCTTTGGTTATGCAAAAACCGAGGATTTTATCTCCATCGTTGAAACCGAAACCAATACCGACCTCAGCGAATTTTTTAACGATTGGCTTTATAATCAGGGCTATCCGAGTTATACGATAAGTTGGAGTCAAGCTGAAAGCAATCAATTGAATATTAATATCGGTCAAACCCAGAGCCATCCATCGGTGGCTTTTTTTGAATCACCAGTGAGGTTGCGATTAAGTGGTACGTTTGGCGAAACTGAGGATATCATTCTCGAGAATACAGAAAACAATCAAAATTTCACTGAAAGTGTTTCATTTGAGGTTCAAGACATCATTTTTGACCCTGAATCTGATATAATCTCAGCTAACAATACAACTTTGAGCGTTGACGGATTTTTCGATGAATCAGCTTTGGTTTTATATCCAAGCCCAACGGGAAATATCCTGAATGTTAATAAACCAGAATCACTTCACATTTCAGAAGTTATTATTTTCAACGCTTTAGGCCAGCGTCTTCTTCAAACTAGTTTTGAACCTGTAATTAACGTTTCGGCATTACAACCGGGGCTTTTGTTTGTTCAATTTCGAAGCCATGATGGCGTGTTTACTAAATCAGTGTTAAAAAATTAGATTGAAAATTTAGCTAGTTTTCTAAGTGGCAGTAAAACACTACTTTTGCCACTTAAATTTTCTGATTGGATATCCATGGAGTTTTTTATTAAAGTTTCCCAATTTTTACTTAGCCTTTCCTTGCTCATCGTACTACACGAGCTGGGGCATTTTATACCCGCCAAAGCGTTTAAGACTAGGGTAGAAAAGTTTTATCTGTTTTTTGACGTCAAGTTTTCATTGTTTAAAAAGAAAATAGGCGAAACCGTTTACGGTATAGGTTGGTTGCCACTAGGTGGATATGTGAAAATTGCTGGGATGATTGATGAAAGCATGGATACCGAGCAAATGGCAAAAGCCCCAGAACCCTGGGAATTTAGGTCAAAACCAGCTTGGCAGAGACTTATTATTATGCTGGGTGGGGTTACCGTTAATTTTATATTAGCCTATTTTATCTACGTGTTTTTGGCATTTGCTTACGGGGATACCACCACTAAGGTAAGCAGCCTTAAGGATGGTTATTGGGTAGAAAACGAACTTTTAAAGGATATTGGTTTTAGAACAGGAGATAAGATCGTTAGGGTGAATGATTTTGAGGTGATTAATGATTCTGACGTTCGCTCAAACATCATCGGTGCCGAAACAATCACTATTGAGCGGGATGGCGAAATTAAAACCATAGAATTACCAGAGGATTTTTTGGGCCAATTTTCTTCGGCAGAAAGCAGACGGTTATTTGAAAGAAGAATACCGTTTATGGTAGGTACGGTGGTTGATTCTTCTGTTAATAAAGGGGTTGATATAAAACCAAAGGATATCATTACTGCAATTGATGGTAAAGAGATTAGATACTACGATCAACTTGATAGTATCAAACCAAATAAAACTAATACCACAGTGTCTGCCGAGATATTAAGAGGCGATGAAACGATAACACGAGAACTGAAATTAAACGAAAATGGAAATTTTGGCTTTACCTTGGGCTTTAGCAACCAAAGAAATATCGAGTTAGGCTATTACGATATGGCCACACAAACTTATACCTTTGCTGAAAGCTGGGCAGAGGGGGGGCATGATTTTGTAGAAACAGTTTCTAAGTATTTTGTACAGTTAAAAGCGATATTCACACCAAGTACTGGGGCTTATAAGGGTGTTGGTGGATTTAAGGCCATTTTTGATATTTTCCCCCCGGTTTGGAGTTGGCAGGCCTTTTGGGTATTGACCGCATTTTTATCCATAATGCTTGGCGTATTGAATTTACTGCCCATACCTGCGCTAGATGGTGGGCACGTAATGTTTTTACTTTACGAAATGGTCTCTGGCAGGACACCCAGTGAAAAATTCTTGGAACGCGCCCAATTGGTCGGATTTATTATTTTAATGGTTTTGGTCCTATCGGCTAATTTAAATGATTGGATTTAGAAATAATGGATATAATATTCATAGGATTTTTTTAAAGACCTTTTGTAGAAATTAAAATTTAATCTATATTTGCGCTCGCTTAAGCGAAAAAAATTCCTCTTTAGCTCAGTTGGTTAGAGCATCTGACTGTTAATCAGAGGGTCCTTGGTTCGAGCCCAAGAAGAGGAGCTTAATACCCCGCTAAATAGCGGGGTTTTTTATTGGCCCTGTAGTTCAAGGGATAGAACAAAAGTTTCCTAAACTTTAGATTCAGGTTCGAATCCTGGCAGGGTCACGAATACATGAAAAAGTGATAGATAACTCCTAAGCACTCTAGGGTTATTTATCACTTTTATTATTTTCAATCCCGAACTCTTGTGAGGAGCTTTTTAGAATGCACGCAGTAATTTCTGTTCGTGAAAATAAAATACGCGACACATTTTTTTAAAAATACTCATTACGGCTTCTTGAGTGTGATTTATACTTTTTTACTGTAGGTTATTTACTCAAAACGCTATAATCAATTTCATTTAAGCTAAACCAAATATCATTTTCTTTTTAATTTAGTCAAAATCAATAAATCAATTATTATGAAGAACTTATTTTTTTTACTATTTGTTGCTGTTTTCATGCTTACCAATTGCGAAGACAAAAAGAAAAACCTTACTGCTAAATACGATGAATTGATGAAGCAGGCCGATAGCATTGAAGCTTCCCACCAGGATTTTATGAAAACGCATAACGAAATGGCTGACATGCACGATAAGTTCAAGCAGCAGCTAGAGGGAATGGAATTACAAGACTCTACTGTAATAGAGGATATTGCAAAACACGATGTGATTTTGAAGCGACACGATGTAACCTTGGAAAGCCATACCGAAATGTTTGAAAACCACAAAAATCTAAAATCAGAATTTGATGCCATGACCGATGTGGAAATGGAAGCGAAGATTGAGGAAATGGAACAAGACCATGAAAAAATCAAAAGTGAGCACGCCACTATGGAAGATGAGCATAATACAATCATGAACGAACACGATGCCATTGAAAAGGCCTTAAACGAAAATCAAGCTAAGGAGTCTGAAGAGGACTAAGTTTACTTTTGAGCTCATCATAAGGTGGTTTGAGTTTTCAATCTTTGAGAAGCTTGAACCACTTTTTAATTTCAAAGAAAAAACAATGTCAAAATCAGAAAATTTATACACTGACGATAATCCCGCATCAACCATTGAAGGTTTAGGATTTAAAGATGAGGAAAAGGCTAAAGAGAGTATCGAAAAAGTAAAGTCTTTACTTGAAAAAAATGAGATTGATATTAACCATGCCAAACAAATCTGCGTTACTATGGAACAACGCTCAAAGCACCATCCGCACCGTAATGAGGACATGAAAGCTGCGGAGAAAATTTGGAGGGATTATTTGGAAGCACTTAAAAGCGAAAAAATTTAGGCTTAATCCACACTCATGGCTTTAGTTAAGTAATCATTTAAGGGCTTCATTTTTAGGTAAGCGTCCTCAACAATATCTACAAAATCATTTCCAGTTACCTCATCTTCGGTCAACTGTTTCATGACCGTAAAGTTTTTGCGTCTTAATAATTCAATCTGTTCGTGGTCTTTATCGTAGCCTTTTGGGTATGTTTTTAATTTTTTTGGGTCCTCAGACAAACCGCCAAAGTAGTCCTGGATGTAATTAGACTCGATAATTTCTTGCAATTTATGGCCATCATAGTCAATGGCTTTTCTAACCTTATCCAAGGTCTCTTTTTCAGGGTTGTGAATCCCACCCCCAATAAACGACTGGTTCGGCCCTACCGAAATGTACACCGCTCCTTGATTTTTGACCGAAGTCGGTTCACAACCAAAATGGTCTTTATAGGTCGGTTTTTCAGGATGGTACATTAAATTATTGTTTATGCGCTCAATCGCATCCTTTGGTTTAACTTGGGAAAAAACAGAATCGTGTTTGGATAATCGAGCTAAAATCGCCTCAATTTCGTTGAGCCAACATGCCTTGGCAGTTTCATAGCGGTCTCGATGGGCATCCATCCAATCCTTACTGTTGTTGTGTCTTAAATCCCGAAGAAACCTGAATATATATTCTTTTTGTACCATACCCGAATTTAAAGAGAAATAAGTTCTGTATTTAACTCTTTAAAAATAGTTTTGTATTCTAATCATTTAGTATTGCAGACTGAAACCAACACTAGTAATTCTATCTAAAACTACCGCATTTCAGCATAAATAACCTTATACAAAATGAGCATCGCTAGTTGAACATATACAGCGATAATGATAAATGATTTTATGGGTTGATTAAACACTGTTAGGCAAAAATAACAATTATAAAAGCAACCCCTCACCTTTTGTGGATGATATGGGACGAAACGGCACATACTTGTAGGTCATCCATACATACAGTTGTTTTATAATCAGAAAACGAAGCTTTTTAATACAGGTCACGTAAATTAGAGCTGTACATTTAATATAATATCTTAAGCCAGAGCAAATTTCAATTACAATTTTGGGCTTAAAAGATGTAATATGCAAGACGCTTTTATCTATAGGAAAGACAATCGATCCAATTCCTGCTCAAGATTATGGATGTGTTTAACCTTTTGAAAATGCATTTGGTTGGTATTAACTTCTTTTTGCCGCTTACTTTAAGTTTTTTAGGTATGAACAATGATTGGTTATAATCTGTCTAACATCGAAAAAAAAGAAAATTATCAGTGATTTTTTTTGATTATAACACCAGGGTGATTCCCAAGGCTATTAGTTATCGCTTCTGCTTTTAATGAATTCAATCATTAGTTGAATCCCATAACCTGAAGCACTTTTCATTTTGGCATAGGCCGAATCTCCGAAAGAAACACCAGCAATGTCCAGATGCATCCAATTGGGATGGTTTTGGGTGAAAGCTTCCAAGAATTTAGCAGCGTTAATGGCACCGGCAATTGGTTTGCCACTAAAGTTTCTGATATCTGCAACATCTGAATGTAAATCGGCCTCAAAATCCTCATATAATGGTAATTGCCAAACCCGTTCGTTGACGTTGTTGCCAATGTCGCTCATTTCGGCGGCCATATCCTGATTTTTAGTAAACATCCCTGCGGCAGAATAACCCAATGCCCTGACTACGCCACCAGTTAGGGTTGCAATATCAAATAAGTATTTTGGCTGGTAGGTTTTATTTATGTAGCTTAAGGCGTCGGCCATAACCAAACGGCCCTCAGCATCTGTGTCAATAATTTCTATGGTTTTACCTGAATGGGAATTTATTACATCGCCCGGACGGTAACTATTACCATCAACAGCGTTTTCAGCAGAGGCCACAACGCCAACAATATTTACCTTGAGTTTTAGCTTGGCGGCCAACTCAACTACTCCAAGCACAACGGCAGCACCGCCCATATCGCTTTTCATGTAGTGCAAGTTTGTGGATGGCTTAATCGATAGTCCTCCAGAATCAAAAGTAATGCCTTTGCCCACCAGACCAATATCTACAGTATCTTTTTCTGCACCAAAATATTCAGTAACGATAACGACGGGCTCATTAACACTTCCTTTTCCTACTGAAATGACTGCCTCAAAATTCTGTTCTTGTAAAGCGCTACCTTTTATAATGGTACATTTGTAATCATTGTTCTTTGCAGAGTCGTTTGTCCAATTACCTAAGTATTCTGGCGTCTTTACATTTGGGGGCGCATCAACTAAGGCTTTTATCCTGTTTATGGTTACACCTATATTTTTGCCTTCGGCAATGACAGAGTCAACCTCGGCTTTTGTAGAGATAAAAGTAACGCTATGCGCTTTCGGTTGGGACGATTTTGATTTTAATGTCCCGATTTCATATTGTGCCATTTCAAAACCTAGGGCAGCTTTCCTTATATCTTGTTGGCTTAGATGTTCAGCTAAAAGTTGAATGTTTTCGGTCCAATATTTTTGTGTCTTGAAAGTGAGTGTTCTAAAGGCCTCCTCTAATTTAGAACTATGTTTTTCGTCTCCGAGACCTAATAGATAAATACGGTTTCCAGATTTCCCATATATGAGCTGAAAGGTTCCTAATTTGGCATCGAAATCGGGATTTTCTATAGGAACTAGGGGTTTAATGCTTTCAATTTCTGAAATGCGACAAGGAAGGATAAAATCATTCGTTTCATCCAGTTGAGATACGTGTTTATAATCCATAATTAAAAATTAAAGAATAGCCATTTTATAGCTTTTGGGAATTCTTCCCGCCAGTGCACTTCGGCATGATTGCCCATTTCGTTGACAGAAAAATGAAAGTCGATATTATGTCCCTTTATCATTTTCTCTTTGATAATTGCCCCTAATTTTTGTGCATTTGGTAAATGTTCTATGCTCTCCTTTCCGCCGGAGTAAAGATAAATCTTAGATTCCTCTAGTGGTTGGAATGTTTTGGTATTATTAAAAATAGTTTTTGATATCCACAGGCTCGGTGAGAATATCATCATTTTACCAAAGACCCTTGGGTTTGATAGTCCTGCATGCAAACTAATAAGACCTCCCATAGAACTTCCACCAATACCGGTGTTTTCAAAGTCGGTAAGCGTTCTGAAATTCTTGTTGATGTAGGGGATTAACTTTTCTATCATAAATTGAATGTAGAAATTACCCTTTCCTTCACCAAAACGCGGGTGATAGTAGGGCAGATATTCGTTAATACGCTCCTCCTCACCATGATCTATAGCAATAATAATTAAGTCACTCAAACCCTCTACGGCGAGTTTTGCCATAGATTTATCTATTGCCCAATCACCGTATGGTGCCAAAGGATTAAATAAATTTTGCCCATCTTGAAGGTAGAGTACAGGATAACGCTTGTTCGTTTTATAGTAATCGTGCGGCAAAAGTGCCGAAATTTTTCGCGTGGCGTCGAGGTGCGGTATATCATAAGCTTCCTCTATCACCTCAATAATGGGTTCGTACTCCGTCACTATCATGCTTATTAATTTAGATATGGGGCGTTAAGAATAACCTATCTGTTTATTATCTATAGGTAAGACATCATAAAACGAAATTAAAAATTTCGTGCTTTATCCGCTACAAAAATATTGAATTATATTAACAATCAATTAATGATTTATTTACATGCAACCTATTAGAATACGTAAAATGAGAATGCTTTTCCATTATAGGAGACTGAAATACAGCAATATAAATCAAGTATTATATTTTTGGCACGCTGATTGCTAATTAGTAAGTGTAACCTTAAAACTTACAGTCATGAGAAAATTAGCAACATTATTTACAGTTCTCCTTTTAATGGGAACTTCTGCCAATGCCTCTGTCGAGAGCAACTCGGTCGCAGAGAACGTAAATAACTTTACAAGAGGCTACAGTGATTCATTCATTTTTATGGAAGGTGGAATTGAATTTTCAGTTTTTCGTGACGGTCAATTTGATTTCTTTATGCCAAACCATGGGCCAAACGTAAATTTTGGAGTCCATACCGGTAATGTCGCCATCAGTTTTAACGGTGGGTTTAATTATAATCCTTTCATTCAGTATGACGACTTTGGAGCCATAATACAAATTGAGAACACACCAATATTCTACGATTACTATGGCCGTGTTGCCCAAATAGGTAACGTTAATATTAATTATAATGGATTTGGTCA